>WLWD01006124.1_pt1 | contig 92727 bp, 33 predicted proteins | sample 6712731 | NCBI WGS metagenome assembly WLWD01 (sample SAMN12718690, study PRJNA576275) | sponge metagenome | isolation source: marine sponge | host: Mycale hentscheli | place: New Zealand: South Island, Marlborough, Capsize Point | collected 2014-11-01
ATGTATGGACGTACGCAAGGCATTTTTGTACTTTGACCCTCGCGTTTTTTGGTTAGTTCGGTTGTCGACCCCGTCCCAAATTGCACTAAACAGAATCCTCTGGTTTATCGATCAGTACCCGTATCACCCTAGAAATTGAATTGTTTACCGTTTTGAATTCTTTTGCGGGTGCAGTTCAAACTTGAAACTTAAGGGACTTCCATTTCTATTCGAGTTAGTGGCGGTGGTAAGTCAATGCGATCTTTGTCATGGTTATAAGCCGTGCGCAACAGTATTTACTTGAAAATACATTGTCCACTATACTACTGCGAAGGTAAGTCTGTGTAAGTGCATGTCCAGTTGTGTCAAAGCATTGTGTGTTACAACCACTACTTAGCTAAAGAATATCACAAAGAAAACTTTTAAATAACGTGTATTGTTTTGTTGTTGTTTTTTTCCTTCCAAGCTTGTGCAGAGAGTTGTTACTATGGCACTGAAATCCCTTTACCCTGTATGCTAAATTTAAAAACTGGACCTTTTTTCCAGTAGCTTCAGTGTTAGAAGTCAAAATCAATAGTATAGTCTTTAGGCTCGCTCGCCATTTGTGCTCATGCACATCACTAGTTAGGTCTAGAAATTGTTTTTGTTCTTGCGTGGGCGTACGTGTGTACCCTTTCTCCTACGCGCTTGCGCCGGCCGGGTAACCTTAGCAACATTTTGTTTTGTTTTCCCGCCGTACGAAGTAGCGATACCCAGTAGACAAAACGTTAGAAACGCTCGGTCAAGAGCTTTGAGGTCGTTAGAAACTCCTGAAGAAAAATTAGTAAGGAGAGCGATAAGAAATGAAAAAGACAGGGCAAGGAGGATGAGAGCTAAAACGAAACAGAAACAGGTAGCAAAGTAAAGAATCTGACAGTATTTTGTAGCCACACCAAGTATGCATGGAATAGCTGCAATTACAGGGAACATGCATCGCTCGCTTCGCTATTTTGTGCTATTAGAGCACATCGATCACTAGTTAACATTATTATTATTAGCTATTTCCATTATTATTGGTTATTGTTGTCATTTCATTTGGTAAAGGTGTCTCATATTTACTTGCTCAGACTTCCTGTCTGAGCACATGGTTTTTGTTATAATGTTGGCCTGAGACCACTTTTCTCAGATTTGGTTAGATGATTTCAGATTGATTGTTACGATTGATTGAATTTGAAAAAAATAACTGTGAAGTTTGAGCTAGCTTAGCTAGTTGTGGTGAGCAGTCAACTACTTGGCTGCCCACTGCTGCCTTTGAGGCTCGTCCTTCATTTTTCTTATCACTCCTGCTTGTGGTGGCTTTACAATCCACTATTGCATGAAAGCATTTGTAAATTAATACAGCTATGACTCATTTCCTCATTTTAGATTCCTTCATTCGACATGTCAAATGGAAGTGTCTCGCTGAAAATGAGTCGTAGCTATATTAACTTATCTACACATGCTTTCACAGTACTATATAAATATAGGCTCTTCATCATTTGGATGTACCTAGTATAAAAAATATACTTAAAATTAATCGGCGAGCGAGCGTAGCGAGCGAGACACTTACAGGGGTAACACAATTGAAAATCGGGGATGTTTGTTTATTTATTTAGATATATGTATGGACGTATGTATGTCATTTTGTACTTTGACCCTCGCGTTTTTGTGTTAGTTATGTGGTCGACCCCGTCCAAAATTGCACTAAACAGAATCCTCTGGTTTATCGATCAGTACCCGTGTCACCCTAGAAATTGAATTGTTTACCGTTTTGAATTCTTTTGCGGGTGCAGTTCAAACTTGAAAACTTAAGGGACTTCCATTTCTATTCGAGTTAGTGGCGGTGGTAAGTTAATGCGCTCTTTGTCATGGTTATAAGCCGTGCGCAACAGTATTTACTTGAAAATACATTGTCCACTAGACTACCGCGAAGGTAAGTCTGTGTAGGTGCTGCTGTCCAGTTGTGTCAAAGCATTGTGTGTTACAACCACTACTTAGCTAAAGAATATCACAAAGAAAACTTTTAAATAACGTGTATTGTTTTGTTGTTGTTGTTTTCCTTCAATTCAAGCAGTTGCAGAGAGTTGTTACTGTGGCACTGAAATACCTTTACCGTGTATGCGAAATGTAAAAACTGGACCTTATTTTCAGTAGCTTCAGTGTTAGAAGTCAAAAAAAATAGTATAGTCTTTAGGCTCGCTCGCCATTTGTGCTCAAGCACACCACTAGTTAATATTTATAGAGCAAAGTTTCTTGTGAGTTTTTTTGTTGTTGCTTACATAAGCCTGTGTGGCTAACTATAATATCTATATTTATTGCTAGGCCTTACTAGCCATTTAATAAATATAAACTGACATTTTAAATAGTATATAGTGAACTTTATCAGCACACAGAAGCGTATTACAGAAAATTAATAAGTTGATGTCAAAAATAATTGTTCAGTTATAATTATATTAGTAGAGTGTCTTGCTTACATAGCTCCTTAGACTAAAGCAAAAAAAAAACAATGAAAAAAAAACTTAAGGCCACTTTGCAAACCAACAGTCTGGAAGGTGAACTACTCCCGCTCCCCCTACCCAAAAGTTACCTTCGGAAAGCTAAAAGAAAGACAAGTGTGTATTATAGTCATATTGTCAAATGAACCCAAAATAGCCAAAAACATGCATTTGTGACAACATCTGTGGGGTACGGGGGGCATAGCCCACCGAGCATCATGGGGGATTATAGGGGCAAAGCCTCCTATTTTGAATGTACCAGTCATGTGACTACAAACACAATAGGCTAGCATGACTATTTAACCACAAGGAGGGGTTCCCAGCAGTCGAAGTTACAAATTTAATAAATTTCAAAATTTCAACAGGACATCCCTTGGGACTTTTGTATTGCCACATGGGACAATCCACAGCGTTACTGGACAACACTCAGATCTGCTGTTTACAGAGTGACAGAATGAATGAATGAATGAATGAATGAATGACAGATTACTATAACCCTCTCACACATTCGTGCTGAGGGTTAAAAACCAACCACGAAAGGGATAACGTATATTCACATAAACACCTCATCTTTACAGATCAAATACAATATCAACTGACTTCTCCCAAAACCGATCTCATTGGCCTGAGACTTGAGTGTAACACAATCCTTCTCAAATACCTATCACAGATACACATGACACTAACTCTAACATTCCATTCTCACACTCTTAGAGCTAAGGACAAGTGTACTTTATATGGGAATATCAGAGTGTATTGTTCTCATATGCTAGTCTCAATGGCTTCCAACACCAACTGACAGCTAGCTCTAGCTGTGCTCACTGACAAAATGTTCACTGACTGACATAGTAAGATAAAAAAAATAGGTTTATTCCTCTGCTGATTAAAGCTCCACTGGTGCTTTAATGATGCTTTGCATTAATTAATCAGTCATAGCCAGTTTTTGACTAGCATTTGATCTCACTAAGTCAAATAACAATACATAAAAATAATGTGTACATGACACATTATGTGATTCAAAAACTTCAACATACTCAAATTCTTCGTTTGGTCTAAAATTGCTTAAACAAACAATTTAATCAAAATTTGGGACAATATTTCATACATTCTACATTTCAATGCTTTCAGTAGCTGCCATGTCAACTGTTGGTTGAACAAACAGTTTGATTGGGAGTGTAAGACAACATTCCATATTTTGAGTGAATGCAGTATGTGTAGCTCAGTATAATTATTTTGTGTCAAGGAATGGAAAACTTTTAAATAAAAAGCGACTAGGATAACCACACCTTGTTGCCTCTTAGAGTAAATAATGGGAAACAAAGAATGACCCACCAGGAACACCTACATTCGTTGGCAAACATGTGTGACAAAGAAAGACACTTTCAGGTGTGTACAAATTGGAGCTACTCATCAGAGACATTACATGTGGCACAAAACACAAAAGTAGGACTCTTGATAATAGTACTGATGTTGACAACCATTAAGTAAGGCCCCACAAAAGCAGGCGTGCCTGAGCGGACTAACCTTTGAGCATACCTAAATGCGAACTTTTTCAACTTCCTAGCGAGGCACAGAGATAAACATATGAAAATCACTAAAAGATGACCAACTTCTCTTCAAGTGTTTTGTAAAAAAAGAGAGTTTATTTTGACTTAAATAGGTAAATAGGAAGTTACTGTGCTGCTAAACACTAAGGTGGTGTAAAAATAACCTCGAGGTAACACACTTTACTTCCGAGCTATTGTATGTAGAGAGTTAGATTCAGCATGCTGTTAAACAGGGAATACAATTTGACATAAACACAAACCAAGACAATGCACTCGAGCTTCTAGAGGAAAATCATAGAATTTTTGCAACAGAGTCTGTTAACAAACCTGTTTACTCATTTCTCTACTACCATGTACACCTCTGGCTGGCTAGTTTACTACACATACTTGTGCAATCAATCTTGACTAAGTTGACATAGTTTTTCAAACACCATGAGCGTGTTATTTTAGTTCCAAATTTGTGCTTAATGATAAATTATAATGCTTGATCATGTGTGTCCATAACATACATATGCTGACAGAATTAAGTGACTTAAAAAATGTATAATCAAGCTTGAATTTGGGTATATACTCTTTATCATACAGTCAACATAGCCATAGCTGCTGAAGGGTGAGAAACTTGTAAACATGAATGAATACAATAAGTTTTAGCTCGTAACTTTCTTCCATTTACAGCTAAAGGCCTGTATAATTGCCTATTTTATACTTAATAGTACAACACGTAAATTGCCCTAAAACCCCACGCTGTTTAATTGAAATCGCACGGGGAAAGTGAAATAGCACGTAACTAAGTGAAATAGCACAGAAACTAAGTGAAATAGTATGGGCAAGTGCTCACACGTGCAGCATTAACCTTGGAAATGTATATTTCGAGTAGTTTCTAGAAGGAGACAATGCCATTCTTTACCACAGAAGCTCTACCCATATTAGACGTAATGTTTTTAACAGGTTAGGAGGAGCAGTATGTTGAAAATGAAGTTCCACAGGAAGCTAATCCTGAAATAAGGAAATAAAGATACAAGTGTAAATATTTTTTTAAAAAGCTGGCCTATTATTAGTGAGTGATAGCACTAGGTAACCTGTGCTATTAGGGATCAATAGAACTAGTAAAGAAATTCAAATAGCATGAGGCGAAGCTGAGTGCTATTTCAATCACATTACTTGTACTATTAATCCCAACTAGCACAGTTACCCGTGCTATTACTCATACAAAAAACACTCACTTCATACTAACTTCCTGGTCGTTATGTTGACAAACATAAACTACAATACAAAAACAAAGAAGGAGCACTTCTTTGCCAAATATGAAGTGCAGGCAATCATATTGAATTGTTCAGCCATTTCTTAATGGAAGAAAGTTACTAGCTAAAATATATTATTTTTTAAGGTTTAACTCACTTGATGTTTATTAGTTCCAGTAAATTTGGCAGATTAGCACTGGAAAGTTGGTAATGTGAGTAGACGAAAGTGTAGTTTTATTGACATAATGGTGATCCCTATTGAACAGAATGAAAAGCTAAAGATTTAAAAAATACAGTGCAATTAATAAAATTGGAAGATATTGTGTGATTACTTTGCAGTATATATATATATCATGCAGCTTTTATTCCCAATGTAACCTACTATTTGTATTCAAATATAGCTAGTTTTTTTTTCTACATGTACACATGATCTTCCCTGTCAAATGTAAATGTTTACATGCTTTTCAATTTCCTGACATCAACCCAATACCCACCCTGTCCCCAGCCCACCCACATAACTCATATGTTACCACTTCAATATTATTATAACTATACACACCTGATCGATTGCGTAATGCTTCTTGAATTTTGGCCTAGTAGCAACTGGACTGCTTCAGAAGCAACTTTCAGGGTGCATTCTGTCCAATAGTTTTCTATATTCTCCTGTTGCTTTTGAATGGCAATGTCCATAATCGCTGATAGAAATTAGCAAAATTTGACTCCATCCTCAAGGAAATTATTAATGCACCCAGATTTTTGATGAAGAGAATATTGTGTCTGCTACAACTATTGACACCATGAGATGAAGTATTAGAAATCAGTTGAGCAGCAGTTAGTAAGTAAATCCTTCGTTTTAAAAATATATTAGTGCACTGATGACATAAAGGCATTGGTCAGCTTGTCATCCATTTTGAACTGTTTTTGGTTATGCTATATACATTATAGCTGCAGTTGCTAGACTAGATTTATGAAAAGATGATCTGATCCAAAAACATTTGTGCGGTTTGGCTAAAATTCTTGAGTACAACAGATGGTACTTTGTCTCCATTATGATTGGTAGAGTGAGGACTGATGATGGTTCGTACTATATATAGCATCAAAACTATAATATATGCTTGAAGTTGTAACAAATTCCTGCAATTGACAAGAAGAACATTCTTTAGCCTTTGTGTCTGAGACATTGGTGCCACAGAGTACATCTTAATCATTGTGTTCCAGACTCAAGCAATTCAAAAACTTTTCTGAAATTTCGCTGTTGCTTGTGTAGCAATTGTCCATTTACATACTTGGCCATAGTGTGAATAATGAGACCTGGCTCTTGAATTTTGCAATCTTTTCTGCAGTATGAGCGAATGATTGCCCAATAACATTTGCAATGATATGGTATCAATAAATATAGTTAAAACTGATCTTACAATTGTAATGTTTCTTTGACGAGTTGAACAACTATATGGCTGTTCTCTCAAGGTTTGAAGTATCTTTAAGAAAGAATGTATGATTTTATAGCTGAGTAACTGAAGTTGGGTAAATAGTGCTAACAGAGGGACCATCTCATAGAACGTTACAAGAAACAATTTTGAATTTTGAATATTTTTTTTAATCATGTGCATGATATAAGTTCACATGAAAATAGAGTGCCATTTGTTACTAATGGAGTTAGAGCACAATCAATTTGTATGGTTTGGCTCCACTGCCAATGAACAGTCTACTTTGACTTACTAAGATTGCAAGTGTGTGTCACTAGTGAAGAGTAAACTAATAATAATAAATGAGAATGTGCTGTAATGATTAAAATTAAAATAAAATATGGCATATATTATACAGTTAGTGCAGTGCTAGAAATTAGTTGCTTTGGACAAGTTTGATGAAGTTGCATTTAATGTCTCCTTAGAATGCTCCTTAAAGAAGTAATTGAAGTGAGCTTTCTTTGAGAAAGTCTTTTAAATCGTTAATCACTTCTGAAGAAATATTATTAAACAAGAGGTTTATTTTAATAGAATCTTCACAAGTAATTGGTTCAGCTATCAACTCTTTAGCACCTTCTGATCCAATGTTGTTGTGAGAAAGATCTAGCTTTCGAATATGGCCACTCTTTATCAGTTTAATAAAAGTACTTACACTCACTGCTTGGATTTGGTTCCAAGAAAAATCAACTGACCTCATGTCTTTGTCTGTGAGCCAACCAGCTATGGCTGCAATACCATTGTCACTAATAAAATTATTTGACAAGTCTAGAGTGTGAAGGTAAGGAGATGCCTGTATTCCAGACAAACGCATAGCAACACCATCATCAATGCCATTATCAGACAGAAAAAGCTGTCGCAATTGACCCAATTTATTAAGACCAAGAGAAAATTCTACAGACTGTGCTTCTGTAATACTTCCATTACGTGATAAATCAAGGTAGATTAATTTCATAAATTCTTTAAATTCCTCTGCTATCAGCACCAGTCCACGTCCAGTAAGATTGCATTTATGCAGAGATAAATACAACAACTTGTCGCAAAATTTGAGTCCTTTTGCTAAAGCAGCAGCACCTTCCCATCCAAGATTGTTACAAGAGAGATCTAATAGATACAAACTATGACAATTTGGAAGTTTCCTAGCCAAGGCTTCAATCCCATGTGCATCAATATTGTTCTCAATAAGTACAAGACGACCTGTGAACTGGCCTATGCAAAAACTTTGACATAAATATTTCAAGCCAATAGATCTAATATTATTCATACTCAAATTTAAAAGCTTAAAAACTTGAGATGATACTGCAAAAGAAATGATTTTTGCCCCCTCGGGAGTGATATTACATTTTACTAAAATTAATGAGTCAATAGTCTCTAATGCACTAGCTAGAGCTGCACAACCAGCAGTACCAAGGTCAACTGACTTAAAATCGATTTTTCGCAAAAATTTACAATTGCGTAGACCATCAGCCAAGATTGGCCCTCCTGTGGGGCAAAAACAACCAAGAATTTGAATCTTTTCAAGGTTCCTAAATTTTTCAAAAATTTTAACTGCATTTGTGGCACTTTCTTTACTTCTGCAATTACCAATGTACCTGAATACTTCTACATTTTCACATTTTTTCAGGACTTCTATAAGTGGTGCCGCATTTTCTGAACCAAGAATATCGCTGGAGCACAAAAGCATCTGATTAGCCACGTCGTATCTCTGGATATCGTTCGTGTTATCCAATATTTCATTAATCTTAATGTACGTGCTTCTGGATATAATATTGTATGAAATGCTAGCACAACACTCATCTTCCCACACTCTTAAGTTAGTGAGTGCACCAGTGGATCTGAAATTGTATGATAGCATGTCTGTCTGGTCAAATTTTCTATTTACCCATTCAGCACTATTGTATTCTTCATACAGTAAGCCTGAATTTATGTCAACACTTTTTATTTGTCTTGGGTCACAAGATAAGACTTTACCCAAAATACTAAAATCTGCTGGAGTTAAGACGCCTACACCCAGATAAATTTTGTTACACAATATTGCTATTGCTTTTTTACACATAGCCTTACTCTTTGTTTCATAAGCACAGTGTAAAGCATATAAAGTGTTGGGTCGGTTTTTTGTGATGATCTCAAACTGGTGCATTTTATGTCTGAAGTCAACCAATCCACAGTAGAATTTAAATGTAGTGAGCATTTGGTCTTTGCCACTGTGTAATCTGATCATTTCTGTCTGTTGCTCTTCATGAAGAATAGCTAAGTGATAGGCTGCTAGAAACTCTTGAAGAGTGAGGTGAAGAAAAGAATACACTTTTTCAAGACCTGACTCTGTAGTAGTTTTGTCTTCCGTAATTAGACTCAAGACTGGCGAACTTTTTAGGTCATCTGGTAGTTCACTAAACACTTGTTTGCAGTTTACAGTCAAGTCAAAGGCTAGGGAACTTAACCTATCAAAATCCTTTTTTGTTTCATCTGGCAATTCTTCAATTGTTGCTAGTTTGATATCTGGGTCGCTCTTTCTTAGTGTCCTCAGTAGTATAGCTCTAACAAAGTGGTCATAAATTTTACTTTCACTTTTTGGCATTTCTTCTTGCAATTGGCCAAACAAGTAGCAAATGATTTTAGCATTCAAAGGTAAGCAGCACATGTTTAGTACATTTGTACAAGCTTTCAAATGTGATTTCAATTCTGCTTCTACAACTTCTCTCCCCTCAGTACGTGCTATGTCTTGAAAAGGATACTTTCTCACAAACTCGTCAAACTGTTCTTTAGTGAAGCCAACAATTTCTACTATGCAGTTAGCTTCCAGGCGTAATGAAGTTGTTGCAACTGGACGACAAGTGACAATGACCATGGACAGAGGAAGATATTTTTTATTGATGATTTCATTGATTACAGTATCATCTTTGTCTTTCTGGCTGTACTCATCATAAGAATCAAAAACAAAACAAACTCCCTCTCCTTGAGATTCTTCTATTTGACTTAAGTACTGTTGTGTTTTAGATCTAAAATATTCTTCAAACAACGTCACTCTGTCATAGCTCCTACGGAGAGACACATTAAAGAGTTTAGAAACTTTACGGAATATTTTCCCCTTGACCCAGTCATTTGTTATTTTGCGTGCTAGTGTAGTCTTACCACTGCCAGCACGTCCTTCTACCAACACTAGTGTGTTTTGATAGTCATGAAATATTTCGTCATAATCTACTTTCTTTTTTCCCTCTAACATTCGTTCAATCTCAACACCTTTGACATAATCACGCTGATTATGCTCAATTTTTTCACTCTGATCATGCTTAATTTTTCCTGTTGCTATCAATGTCAAGTCAACATATTCACGTGCATTTAATGAAGGCCAAGTATCTTTTGGAATTTCTTCCAGAGAAGCATAGTAGTTAAGAAGACATTGTTTGTCCGCAGGGTATACAACTGTTACTTTAGCAGGAGAACTAGTCAACTGCTTGCTGCCACACTGTATCTTACACCAGAATTCCCCTTGTGTTTCCTGACAAGCTTCTTTTATTACAAGCACAGCACTATGAGTACCAGAGAAATTGGAGTTATCAGATAATGAAATGCTATCCTTTACCCACTCATAATCAGCTATCTCACTGTGATTCACTTGGACCTCTAAAAGTGTAGACTTGCCATCACCTACGTCAGTGTTTATAGACTCTTCATAAAGAACAAGAGAATCGTTTTCATTCATTGCTTGTAAAGGAGAATCATCTTCTGGAATATTCTTAGTCGACTTTAAGAAATCTAATTCAAGAGATAATTTACGATGTCCCACTGCAGTAGCAACACCCTGTTTCAAATGACTCAGTGTACGATCCTTGGCACCTTCGTGAGTCTTACATATCCACTCATTCAGGCCCTCACCGAGTCTATTGTAGTTACTGCTAGCATTGCTACACTGTGCAATAACATGCCTGGGTAAACCCAAAAAATTAAACAGCTCTTCCCATTTATCAGAACATTCTAGCAAGATCTCCCACACACTTCCCACATCTTCTTTTAGAAGGATTCTTTCACTTTTACCAGTTGCTCTTTGTTCTGAATCCTCTTTTTTCACAGATAGCTCAATTACTCTACAAACTTTGCCGACATCTACTTCTTTAACACCCTTCAATACTCTCAAGACAGTGTTACAGGTTGTTTCGCTATTCTTGATTCTTTCATAGATAATAAGGAGCAAATACCTGACCATTGTCTTGGATTCCACTCTGTCCAGATCCAGGGAAGATAAGATTTCTACATTGGGTCTGGCGATTACTCCACATCTTTGTAACTCTCTCCACATCTTCACCGTATTATCTGCAGACATAGCAGATAATGCCTTTACTAGACCTTCCTCGTGATCACGAAGTAGTTTTAACTCAGACATTTTAGGACAGGTGGTGCGACCAATGGTATCATGTATATGTTCCTTATCTCTAAGACTTTTTATTTGATCTTCACTTTCTTTCTTTTTTAGACCTCTTATTTGATCTTCACTTTCCTTCTCTCTTAGACTTTTTATTTGATCTTCACTTTCTTTCTTTTTTAGACCTCTTATTTGATCTTCACTTTCCTTCTCTCTTAGACTTTTTATTTGATCTTCACTTTCTTTCTTTTTTAGACCTCTTATTTGATCTTCACTTTCCTTCTCTCTTAGACTTTTTATTTGATCTTCACTTTCTTTCTTTTTTAGACCTCTTATTTGATCTTCACTTTCCTTCTCTCTTAAACTTCTCATTGGATAATAACATTTCTTTACTCTTTGACTTCTTGTTTGATCTCTACGTTCCTTCTCTTTTAGACTTCTTATTTGATCTTCATGCACCTTCTTTCTTAAACTTCTTATTTGATCTTCACACTTAGTCTTTACCCATTCTTCATAAGCTGATTTTGCTGTAGTGCTGGTTCCAATTCCAGCAATGGCACAAACTGACCATAATGCTGCTCCTAATCCTGTTACAATCAATGCTGCTGCAGCACCCCCTAAAAAAGTTTCTATAATTGCTCCCACAACTAAGAATGGTACTACTACACTAATAACTTTATCTGTTCCTTCACCTATGCTCCTTGCATTTGCTACAGTGGTTTTGAAATCATTACTGGTTAATGTCAGGGGTGCGAGCTTAGTGCTGATTTCATCAAAAACAACTGAACTCCAACTCTCAGAAAAAGGAATGCCTGGAATGATGTCTAGATCTCTAGTAAAATCTTCAGATTGTTGAATCTTAACATCTTGTTTTTTTCGTATTGGTACAGCCACTATTCCAGAAAAACCACTGCTTGTACGAGCATATTCATTGTGGTAATCAAACACAGTTTTAACATCTTGTCTTAATTCAAAGGTATCATTTAACAATTGTTGGAAAGACTCAGCATAATTGCTTACGAGATTTTTATACAGTTGGATATCATAGGTATTTCGTAAGAGGTCATCACTGAAGGTGAGTAATAAGACACACTTCTCCCAGATTCGGTCATGCAAGCAGCTTTGAAGGTTTCTCAAAAGCATTTTCGTAGAATCACTCGATATGTTTCCAGAATTTACGGATAAGCATAATAGCAAAGTGAAATCTAACCCTTTGACAGCTTCATGGATACGTTTTCTCACTTCCTTGTCAGCCATATTAGAGCTACCTCCAAATCCAGGTGTATCAATAAGAACATAAGATCTTCCATTTCTCCTTACTTCTTTTACCATCACATCGTCTTCAATGGGATCTAATTGAAAATCAGTTCCAAAGACATTATTCAGTGCTGTGGTCTTTCCTTTTTGGGACTCTCCAGCAATTATTATTACATGGGGACTAGCATCTGAAAGATTTGGAAGTTCATCCAAAACTTGAACACTTGTTTCTGGAACATGTGGACTAGCATCCAAACTGCATGAACTTGTTTCTGACAGATGAGGACTTTCATCTGAAAGAAAGCCAATTAGGAACACGTTACTTTATTGTTTTCACATTATAAGAGAAAAATATGAGCATAAAATTTTTGCCTCGTACTTTAAGGGTGCTGGCACACGCTTTGAGCGCGAAAAACTCGCCAAATAGGCCACAGTTGCTAGGGCGTGTTAAACTTACTTCTGCTTTTCCACAGAGTTATTATATTTATGCAGGACAGCAAGTACTACCAGAAGAAAGCACTTACCAGGAATGAAGACTGAAATTCAATCGCATCTCAAGAAATACCCCAGTCACCATTTTAGACTTCACAGCAGTACTGCACAGCTACCGCCGTAGTTTAGAAGTATATCGATTTCTTACCCTAGTGTGTATGCAATAACGTTGAGTTTTTGTTGAATTCTATTTTACTTTTCTATATACTGACCTTACCACGTGAACTATTGTCAATTATTTCAATAAAATTCCGTATATTAAAAATATCTCAATGTTATAGGGTCGAGCCCTTATGGACCTAAAGCCTGGCAAAGTTTGAACCATAGCCGTTCGTCCATTCCGGAGCAGTATGCGAGAGAAGATTCTGGATCCATTACTTTAGAGCAGATTTTTTTATTGTAAGTTGACTCCACCCCGTCCTAACCGTACAGAGTGTAATTTGAGTGAGGCACAGCTGCATTTCACGGGCACTAATTTGCTATAAAGCGGGGCGTGACTTTGTGGCAGATAACACGTGACTATTCAGCTGGAGTGCGCTACTAAAGGTGCCCAGGCGTTGCTATGTGCCAGCACCCTTAAGGTTAGCAGGGCAGTGATTTAATTTGAATTTGTATTAAGAAAGATTTTTAAGGAATTAACCATGTTTGTTTATGGAAGGGGTAATCTATGAGCATAAATTGTTTTGTAGAGCACCACGATTCATGTAGTTCTATAAAGAAAGACCTTATTTTATGTAGTGTATTCCAGTGGTGAATTTTGCCTTGGTTCTAAGGGTTTATAAAACCCCTCTTTTAGCTATTTGTAGTCTTTTCAAATAATATTGACCACAAAAAGCTAATATAATTTTTGAAAGGAGCAGCAACACACTTGGGGCTTCCACAACTAGTAAGTTTGTGTACAAATCATTCCTTTAAATACGCTAACAATGAAAAGTAAGTGGTATTCAAGAACTCAATACTGAAGTTTACGATAAAAAAGTCACACATTTTAAGCTTAACACAACCTGAATTTAGTGTCGAAAAACAACAACCACAATAAAGAACAACAGACAAACAAAAAGGAACAAAACTAAGAAAGTATACTTGCTATGTACTTGACGCAATCATTGAGTAAACGAATCATTCCATTTGATGCAGTAGTATAACTTGAGGGATTTACAACCTTTTTTACGCAATCATCTGGATTACCAGAGTATTGCTTTTCAATGGTAATTCTTTGTTCTGGATTAAGGCCAACAAGATCACTTACATGTTTCCATTTAGTAGCAAGTTCTTCATATGTGACCGTCTACAGGAAAACCGGGCACAACGCGGCGTGCGTAAATATCAAGAAAAGATCGATCGATTTCTTAAAAATGTATTGTTTCAAGCCGACGGAAGGGAACAGTTAGGTCTATTACAGTGGGAACAACTTAAGCTACGACGATAAAACTTGGAGAGCTCAATATCTGGACGCCGACCACTCTGTAAGTGCAAAAAAAATTTTTCGAAGGGTGCCGCGTTGTGCCCAGTTTTCCTGTAGACGGTCACATATAATCTCAATTCTTGTATAAGTTGGCCATCTCTTTTCCCCATTACACGACTAAATTTGAAACTGCTATTATTTTCATTATCTGGAGCTTAATATTAGGTAGAATTACTGGCGAGTGAGTGAAAGCCACGCCTGCTGTCGTGATACGTGTGAATGTGAGGAATGTGAGGAATGTGAGGAATGTTCGGGACACCCGGTGTCATAAAGTTTTAGGTACCCCGTAGCTTTCGCCACCCATAGTCCGTAAATCTACCGTAGTTTTGGTAATGACCACGTGGATATGGGGACCACCTTTTTTGTTTCGAACTGCAGAGCGGTTAGGGTTCTTTACTAACTTCCATGGCTGAAACGAAGATTGCTTTTCCGAGATATTTACATTAACATTGGGCTCTATCCTGAAGAGTTAAAGAAAAATGAAAAACTTGCTCTGAGGAAAAGAGCAAAATATTTTATACTTCAATATGCTCAACTCCATTATGTTGGAGGTAGCTAGCTATTAATATCCAGTGAAGAAGTGCGTGTGGAAGTGTAGAGTGTTACAGTTACTGCTTAGCCAAAGAATAGCACAACATAAACAACTACCAAATAACATATTAGCTGCATAGCTTTTTTGCAGTAGTGAGAAAGTCACCATTTCGGGGTATGACTAAACTATGCAGTAATTCCTTCTGTTCCCATTTTTCCCCTTTCATGTCAAATAGTTGTGGCAAGTGGGGTTACCTTGGGAATGAAACCCCTTTCAATAAGTTATATAAAAACTTGCCTTCTATAGTGTTGTTGTAAGGAACACAGGTCATTTACTGTAGATGACGGTCAATGATATACTATGGTCAACAGTATATCATAGCTGCTTATAGGTCTAAACAAACTGAATTGTGTCTTCTAAAACTAGGTGAAAAGGATCTAAGACGCTTGACTTCAGGTAAACTGAATGAATGAAGCCGTACTGTTACTTATGTATACAGATTTTCTAATTAACTTTTATCAGATTCTACCTTATGTGAATTACTTTTTCCCTATGGTTCGCTCACCATTTGTGCTGAAGCAATCACTGGTTAAGAAGTTAAATTGCGTGGAACTACCAATGGCATAGGAACAGGGGGGCCACAGGGGCCAGGGTCCCTCCCTCTCCTTCTTGTTTACAGATTTACGTACATGGGTGACATTTATTGAACCTAGCGAGAGATTTTAATATTATGTTTGGTACATGGTAACCTCTTCTTTCCTATGAGTGCCCAATTACATACATGTAGTCCTGAAAACAAAACTGAATGGAGCAATGAAGTTGTCAACTATTTGGTAATCACTTTTTGTGCATTGAAATGTAAAGATGAATGTTATTTTTGTAGCAAACCTAAACACATGAATTGTTGATTACTTTAGCAACTAACAATGTACAGCCAACTATTAGAGCCACTGTAAAACTGCAATTCTATTCTAGCGCCGTTATGACGAGTGTCGATCACATAAACTTCATCTGTTTAGAGGATTGAGGAGCCTTTTAAATACTACTTTAGTTATTGCTAAATAGCAAAAGTGCACTTAGAATCAAATGTTAATTTAGGAGGGTAGGAGAAGGGAGGCAGGAGGGCGACTGCCTCCCCTCAGCCCACTTTTAACAGTGGGGTGCTTGGCCCCCACTTTTTCACATTTCATAGGATACTAAGAATGTAGCCGGTGGTTGAGAAAAATGTTTATTTCAATTAGAATATGGTTTTAAAAAATTCTGGAATACAGTAACAAGTAATAAATGTAGCTGTCAACATTCTAGCATGCATTATGCTATGGATGCTGCCAATAAATTTGGCCCCTCCCCCAAGCTGTCAACATTCTAGCATGCATTATGCTATGGATGCTGCCAATAAATTTGGCCCCTCCCCCACATCCCTTTTCATTTTTCTCGTACTAATCTGAAATTTTAACTTCAGTCTGGTCCCAGACACTAAATTTGGGCTTCCAATAGACTAGAGAAGAGAAACTACTAGGAAGCTCTTGCAGTGTTCCTTTTAACTTTCTACTGAGGTGTAGTTTTTAGTTGTCTCTTTTTTTTTTTTCTTTTTTTTTTTAACTTTATCTATCATAAGGATCAAAATCATAGACAGTAGGAGGACCTCAGTATAACGGAACTCACTTATCCGGATGACTCGGTATATAACGAACGGTGCAATTTGCAAATTTTTTGCACAAACCGCACTGCAAAAGTAGCTGTTTTACTCCCAAGGTCTCCATTGCTGGCACAAACCACACTGCAAAAGCAGCTGTTTTGCTCCCACCCTCCATTGCTGACAATTACAATTTGAAGTCAAAAATTTAATTAAACTCAATGAACCTCAGTATAACGAACATTTCACTATCATTTCACTATATAACAGAACACCCTGTGGTCCCAAAGTGTTCGTTATACTGAGGTCTAACTAGCATTTGTGCTGAAGTGCATCAGTAGTTGGATTAATCAGCTATCACTATATGATGTTGTAGTGATTAAAACTTATTGTAGTAAACTTTTTTAATGGATGAGGTTTAGCTACAAGTGCCTTGTCCCCCCTATTCCAAATCATTTTCCTACCCCCTGACTATGGCTCACCCTTCCAATCGTCAGCCATACTCGTACTGTTTATTGTCAGCGAGGGGGAAGGGTTCGACGTTTGTCCTTTAGTACTTTTCACACCGGCTTCAAGGTTATTGCCAAGTTCGGGAAGCAAATCTAGGGAATGTGCGCAGTCCCGGAAGTTTTATACGTGACATTCCAAATAAACTCCACCCACTCATCAACCACCCCTTGCGGCACGCACGGGCGGGTGACTGGTGGAAGGTGCCCACGTTAAACGATTCTTTCCTAAAATGATTTGTTCCTGTTGTTGAGAATTGGCTGGGCAATTAGCGGAAAGCTGCCAGCATTCGAGGTTAGCTTGTCTATTACTCCTGATGTTTTCACTGCAACAGGCTGAAACTGATACTTCGGAGCTAGATGCACTATTATTATTGGCTTATTCAGCGAGCGAGCGAAGCGAGCGAAGCTGACTATCAGTCATGTTCAATTGAGATTTCAGATAATATACATATAATTGGCGAGCGAGCGAAGCGGGCGAGACAGTATTAGGGGTGGATAATGCAAAATCGGGTATATGTTATATGTATATATGTATATATATATATATATGTATGTATGTATGGATTGTACGTATGCCCTTTAAACGCGCGCGCGGGGAATGTTTTTTCTTAAAAAAACACGGCTTTTAGGCTTGACCCCAGTTTATTCTGAAACTACAGCATTAAGCAAGCCTTACTTTATACTTAAGCTCCAAAGTGTGAGAAAATTCCTGCGAAAACGCTTGCTTTTCAAGAAACAAAAAGTTGATTTGATCGGTTACTATGATATTGAAGACCCTTTACCAGATTTAAATTCAAAATTTCGCCTTTTTTCCGGCTAAGTGCGGCTTGTTACTAGTTGTCAAGAGCCACCTGTAGTCAGTACTAAGAGAGCTATCACTACTTCTGAAAAGCGTATGTAAGCACATAAAGTAATTAAAAAAATGCTAAGGAAGCTACTACTACTCGAGGGATGCTGAGGTAAGTACGTAATTCCATATTATTTGTTAGCTAAATATGCAAAAATAACTCTGGCCTTTCTTATTTATAGCTAAGAGCTAGTTGTCACTGGTGAATTCAAATAGTCAGAATGACTCAAATTTGGTACTACAAAAGTTACCACTGCTCAAGAAAATGAGGTAAGAAAGTAATTTGTATTTGTGTGCTAAAATTGATTGTCTTTTGTTTTTGTAGGTGAGAGCTTGTTGTCAAGAATTCAAGGTAATTCAGATGGTCAAAGTAACTTCAATGATACTACAGAAGTTATCAATACTCAAGAATGAGGTAAGTAGTAATTCTATATTTGTTGGCTAAAATTACAAATAATAACACTGGTTTATTTTTTATCGTAGCTGAAAGCTTGTTCAAGAGTTACTGGTGATTGAGATTATCAGAATGGCAGATGTTTGATACTACAAAAGTTACCATTAATCAGGTAAGAGAGTGATTTTGTACTTGTTTGCTGAAATAAAAGGTCATAACTGCTATTAGTGTTTGCATGAACTAAGCTAAAACATAGTAACAATACTTAGTTTTATGTTACCTAACTATCAGGCTCGCTTGCCATTTGTGCTCGAGCACACCACTAGTACAATAATGTAGGTATGTATGCGTACGTCAAAAAATTTCGCCCGCGCTTCTAATTACGTACGTTAGGTAAAGCGTTCACAGTTCCAGTATTTTTCAATTAACGAGCACGGAGAATCCTGCTGCACTGCCTTACGCAACTTTGTTTCAACCAAAAAGTTTATAGCTACTCTCTTCTTGGCGAAAGACTGAATGGCAAATTGTCAAGCTGCACTTCTTTGCCACTGCTTTCGAAGTTTATTCAGGTAATTCTGTTATTGTTATATTTAGCGATTTCCTTCACAAATCATCTTTACCTATACTCATATATTTACTCGCTCGCCATGCATTTGCGCTATTCAAGCGCACCACTAGTTAGCTAGTTATTATTATATTTTATTATTAGCTAGCTACTTTCATTCTTTTTACACGAAAAATATATACCAAGTCTTCATTTAGACATAGGCTCAAAACTACTAGTTGTGAGAAAGCAGCGAAAAAAAGGGGTATCATTTCCATGTGCTGGCCCATAACTGTTTGTGTACTCCTACATTTGTCTTAGACATAATAGTTTCGCAATATTACATTCAATATTGTTTGGAAACTTTGCCAGCAAATACAGCACACATCAGCCTGGGAGACGATCCATCCACCTTTGCTAAAGGTTTCCCCTAGTGCTCTTGATTCCCCTAGTGCTCTTGAAGTGCTTGCAAATTTGAATTCTCAACTGCCTGGAGGACGAAAAGGGGAACATTCCCAGTGGTAATGGATATTATGAATCTGCTATCTTCTTTTATCAAAATAATATACTTAAATCACTTAATATTCATAGAGCAAAGTTGTTTTTTGTGAGTTTTGCATAATTAAAATAAGTATTAGTTGACTTTTCATAAGTCTATGTGGCTAACTCTAATATCTATATTTATTGCTAGACCTTACTACTATAGCCTTATAATAATATATATAAACTCACATTTTAAAATAGCTAGTGAACTGTATCAGCATAGTATGACTATAAACAATTGGTGATGATCAGATGGTGAATAAAACAATTGTTGTGTTAAAAGAAAATGATAAGTACATGGGATTATGTTGCAGCTTTGGATCAGGCTACTATACTGTGTAAAACTCCCTCATCTCTGGTCATAGCACTTCTTTTGTTCCTGATGCTTCATGATTCTGGATTTAATTTCCTCTACCAGCAGGATTGCTCGTTTAATATTTTCTATTTTGCCGATTACACCTAAAATGACAATACAAGCACATATGGTCAGCCAGTGACTGGGTAATGAAAGCACATCTGACAGAATAATATAATGTTGCACAGTCTATATACATTTCTTGTAGTAAGAGAAGTCAAGTTTAACAAAGAGGAACACGCTAATATTTCTCAAACCCACCAGACTGGCAGCTTCATCTGTGGACTAGGTCAAGTTGGGACCGAACGCAATGGCCAGGTTGAGAGATGCCCTCTTGTAGGCTATACTTCTACATGTCCATGATCGTGAATGTGGTGTGTTGTGTGTGTTGTGTGTGTGTAAACATTGTTTAGTAATAATAATGACAACAACAAACATAATGTAAGCAAACAACCCGAGGACATTATAAAAAAAAGGACAATTGTGATTGTCTGGGTTATTACTAACCTTATTATCAGAGCATGCAGTAGCACTCCATTATAAAAATGTCTTTTCAAAATGTCATTTTTATAACGTTCATCATCTTCATATTCTCAATGAGCTGAGGTAGAGCAAAATTGGTAGCATTTACTCAGCTAAAAATATGATAATCCTGTTGCATGCTATGTATGCTAGGTCAATGGCCCTTCAGTATTTCTCCTGCACTTGAACATTAAGAACTGCCCAACCAAGGCCATCCCTCTCATGTTTCCTTCGCCACCATGTTTAGGTTTTCCTGCATCAATTGAAACATTAGGTAAACGACTCCTACCAATCAAATGAAACTTATTCTGTTGTGCTATGCAATAACAATACTTCTCTAAATCTTGATAAGAATTTTTTATTTACACAAATTTATAACTGGTAGTTGGTTTAGCAGTTGAATTTAATTTGTTGAGAATCACTTAATTTTCTATAACGATGCAGATAATTCCTGTGTCTTGATTATGGTGAATTGTGTTTGAAACAGCTGATTTAAAGATAAGTCTATGAAAAAAAAACAGGATGAAAACTAATAGTAAAAAAATAAAATGTAAAAATTGGGGATTTAGGGTTGCCCAAAAAGAATAGGACCTAGAAAGATATAAAAGTATGAAGACAAGAAAGGTCGCTTGCCCCATTTGATAATTCTATATCCCCAAATCAATGTCTCTTACAATAATACCAGTATTAGTAAATACTAAAAACATATAGAATTATCACATGGGACTAGAAGTGTTTCTTGTCTTTATACTCTTTAAAGCTTTGCTAGTTCCATATATTTTTTGGGCCTAAATTCCAAATTATATTATTTAATGTCTTTTATTACTAGTTACTAAGTAATGATGAACTCCACTACTAAGTAATGGCCAAGATTGAATTTTAATCTGGTAAAGAGTCATCAATACCATAGTAACCATTAGACAGGTTTTTCTGACTTGAAAAAAAACAACAGAGGTATTATCGCACAAGTCTGAGTTTAACTCAAAATAAGACTTGCTTCTACTATAGTACCACAAACTGGGGACAAGCCATGAAATCTGTGTCTCACTTTACTTGCTCGCCAACAAAAGTCCAGTTATTTAAGGGAAAAATCTGCGGAGCGGGTGAGGTAGACAGAGGAGGAGAGGGAATCCATGAGTTGAAAGAGGAATAAGAAAAACAGGGCTGGGATGACTGAGGAAAATAGAGAGGAGAGGGAAACCATGGATAATACTACCTTATGCAACTTGCACAAGTTAGTATGTCAGGTGCCACTTAGTGGCGGGCTCTTGCAATATGGATACTTTCAAAACAATTCATGAAAATCAATCATTAAAATTTACCGCAATCAAAACATATACTAAGCAACAATCTCTTCTCTCTCTCTTTTTTCTGAACTATCACAGCTTTTCTAACCAGCCTCCACTCTTTTCTTCAGCTCTTTCTTCTTCAGTCATGGAGTCCCTTTTCCTCCTTTGTCAAACTCTCCTGCTTCTGAGTATCTCTGTCTTTCTATCATGATTGTTGTGTGGGCTTAGACTGTGTGAAACTTGTTCCTTCCCTCTGAACTTTATTTTTCCTTCCTTTTTGAAACTTACGCCACCTTTCCTCACTGGTTCCACCCGCTTTTTAGCTACAATTAATTGCCTTCTACTGAATGTGATGACACCTTACCCATTAAGCAATCTATGAAGCTTTACCAAACTGATTAACTCTTTCCCTGTCAATTTTTTTTCCAATGATTCAGTGAATGCATTTAAAAATTCATAAAAAAATAAATATTGGTCAAAGTCCCTAGCAACCATACATTTTTGTAATTATCAGTTAATTTTACACTTGACCACATTAATTAGGTTGCCTAGCAACAAAACCACAAAAATTAATTAACCGATTTATTATATTTTTTTGTATTTTCTTGCTAAATCAATTATAGAAATATGAAAAATTGTTATAATAATTAAACTGAATGTGTATCAAAGCAGAACAATAAGTAAAAACCATGATTTCATAAAAAAATAACAATAAAGAACGAGGACAAAAAAATACAAAATGATTATATGTTCTAAGAGATTCATTATTGGTAGCGACAAACAAAACTAAATATTTTTATTTCTGACAACAAAAGTAATGGAAGATGATCATAGTTCAACCACTAGTAATTATTTTGACCACAATACTCCAATTACAACCAATAAACTGGTTCCGTGTGGTATTTGAAGAAACAATTTCTATTTTTATTTAGGCACAAGGACACACTGCAAGTAGAGCAACGGACCTGACTCTCATGACGAAGAGAGGACCTTGAAGCACCAATTGTCTTGCGCACTTTGTTACACACAACACACTCTATGTGGCGCTCTGCTATAATGGGCAAGTGCTGCTTTGATGCATCCAATCTAATGTCCACAGGAGATGCACTACGTGGACGACCTCTCTTTCCCTTACTACAAAAAGTACCAATTAGATGCTCAATCAATTCCAGTCTGAACGCTAAATAAGATGGATCTTTCCTTTTCTTATTTTCCTGACCATATATCTTCAGGACATAGGCATTTTGGCAACAAGCTTCAAGAATATATGAAAAGACCCTTTTCCACCATTTTTTTGACCTTCGTCCTACATAATAGTAAGACATCCTTTGATCACTCAAATCAACACCTCCCATAAACTCCTGGTAGTCAGGTAAACATGGTGGGCAGTTCACTTGAACCCTACTTCCATCCCTAGCTGTTCGGCTCACTGATAAATTACCAGTAGTAACATGAACTGTGGACAAAAAATTTATGACTTTTTTGTCCTTCCAAACAAATGATGTCAATGGACCACAAGTTCTATAATCATAGAAACCTCGATCCAGCTTCGTAGCTTCAGACCCTTTGATAGCTAACTCCGCAGGATAATTCTTTCTGTGTGTTCGGGCAGTACCACATGCATATGTATTATTTTGGTGTAATTTGACAAATAATATTGGGGAAGTATAATAATTATCTAGGTACAATTTATGATGTCTATTTTCAAGTCCATTCATTAGATCTAAAACTACCTGTGATGATAACCCAAGCTCATTTTGGCTAAGGGAAGAATTTTTGCCTGTGTATATTTGAATTCTTTTTATGTATGCATACTTACCATCAGCTAAAACAAAAACCTTTATCCCATGCTTGACAGGCTTATCTTTCATATATTGCTTGAAAGACAGCCTTCCCTTGAACGGAATCATTGCCTCATCCACAGAAATAGATTCACCCAAATTATATTCCATATCAAAATTGAATGTTACTATATCTAAAATCTTACGCACTTTGAATAAAGGATCATAACCTGGTTGGCCAACACTAACTTGCTCATTGCTATTATTCAGATGAAAAAATCTAAGTATTTGCTGAAATCTAACTAAGGTCATTATTTCAGATATATTTTGTCTAATCAAGTCATGTTTACTTGACCAGTACAATTCAAGTTGAGGTAATCTTACTATGCCCATATATATGATCATACCCATGAATGCTTTGAACTCAGTATGGGTAATATCATGCCAGGCACGTGGTGTAGGAGAAGTACACTGAGCTCTGCACTGGGCAGCATAACGGTTTGTTTCCGTGACTATCAAGTCAATTGCATCAAAAGAAAAAAATTTAAAAAATAAATCAATAGCTCTTGCATCACCAGCTACTGGATTACTAGGACCAGGGTTTGGACCACTAAAGGGAGAAACTATATTTGTACAATTTTGTTTCGTCCAGCCAGATAAAAAAATTGAGTCGGCATAAGTAAGAGGGCCAATAAACGGTACCTGACCTGACTTAGCATTACCACATCCACTTCCTCCTCTCCCTCTTCTTCCTCTCCCTCTTCTTCCTCTCCCTCCTCTTCCTCTTCCTGCTCTTCCTCTTCCTCCTCTTCCTCTTCCTCTTCCTTTCCTTCCTCTTCCTCTCCCTCTGCTTACGGACCTACCACTCCTTGCTGTAGTGGCTGGAGTCGAAAAACTATTCGAAAAATCGCTGTCCGGATCAGTTGATTCCATAAAGCAAAATATATTGCTCTCCAATGGGGATCGCTCTCTTTCCCCATGTGATTCAGCACCATGACTTGACTGAGCACCATCACTTGACTCACCACCATCATTGACACCAGCATCTAAATTTTATTACATATTTTGACTTTATAAATAGCTAAATTTAAAAATTTAAATTCCCAGCTAGTGCCTTTGCAATAATGTAGCCAAACAATTAGTTCACAAGTAGTCTCATGTCAAAATCAAACAAAGTTAGTGCCAACAAATCATGACATAATTTTACCTTATAATTAGCCTAGTATAAACTGCATTCAAAATTTGAATTACCACAACCACTTAGTTAGTGGTTTAGTAAAAGTGTAGCTAAACAATTGGTTCATAACTAGTCTTATGCCAAAAAAACAACAATAATCATGTTAGTAGCAACAAAGCATACTTACTGGTGGTGCAACTTAGAGAGGCTCCATCACTGAGGCTGTCCAATGAGTCATCCAGCATTGCTACATCATCAACTTCATCAGAAGTTGAACTGCTAGTGCTTCCTTCGTACTCAGAGGGGACTACTACTGTCTCAGACAGAGTACCAAGGTAGGAAAACATTCTGTCATCCTCAAAATCACTTTCATCGCTTCCTGAGTTGTCGCAACTGTCCAACATATCCAACAATTCCAACGCGGTAAACCGTTCGGCCATTTTGTTATTTTTTTTAATCAACGGTCTGGTTTATTTTTAACCTAGGCCTTAGTAACGCCCTTTTATGCTATTTATAAACAATTTTACGTCATAGAGCAACTCAAGACGCGTCTTTTTATACGTATACTCTAACGCAACTTCACGTCGTTAGCCTTTTAAAATATTTTTTAGCGCGGGTACTTTGCGCGCCGAGAATTCTCGGCTTTGACAGGTAAAGGGTTAAGCTCATGGGATTATTCATGAATACATACACTACCATCATTGTCATATTTGCAACTGAAACCATTGACAAAATAGTTAGTTATTATTTGTGGTTTCAATCACATGTGGTTGTGAGGTACTTTCAGAAAGGTTAAGGCAATAAGTCGTTTTAAAAATAAATACAGTGAAAAAACCCGACCACGAAAGGGTTAACATATATTCACATAAATACCTCATACTTACAGATCAAAATACAATATCAAATGACTTCTCCCAAAACTGACCTGGGACTTGAGTGTAACACAATCCTTCTCAAATAACTATCACAGGTACACATGACACTAACTCAAACATTCCATTCTCACACTCTCAGAGCTAAGGACAAGTATAATTTATATGATAATATTATAGTGTGTTGTTCCCATATGCTCCACATTATTCTCAATGGCTTCCAGCACGAGCTGACAGCTAGCTCTAGCTGTGTTCACTAATAAGCTGTGCTCACTGACTGTCATATTAAGATAAACACACAGCAAATTTTAAGCAAACAATAAAGGTCATGGTTAAAAAAAATAGTTTTTTCCTCAGCTGAATAAAGCTCCACTGGTGCTTTAATGTTGCATTGCATTATTTAATCAGCCATAGCCAGTTTGACTAGCATTTAAGACAGAATTGGTCTCACTAAGTCAAATAACAATACACAAGAATATGAGTACATGACACATTATACAATTTAAAAAATGAAATAAACTTAAACTTCGCTTGGACTAAAATTGCTTGAACAATTAGATAAAAAATATGGGACAACATTTCATACTTTCAACTTTTAAATACTTTCAGTAACTGCCATGTCAACTCTTGCTTGAACAAACAGTTTGATTGGGAGTGTAAGACAACATTCCATATTTTGAGTGAATGCAGTATGTGTAGCTCAGTATAATTATTTTGTGTCAAGGTATTGAAAACGTTTAAATAAAAGTGAATAGAATAACCAGACTATGTTGCCTCATAGAGTAAATAATGGGGAACATAGAACAACCCACCAGGATCACCTACATTAGTTGGCAAACATGTGTAGCAAAGAAAAGGCACTTTCAGGTGTGTACAAATTGGTGCCAATTGTCAGAAACATATACATGTGGTACAAAGCACAAAAGTAGGAATCCTGAGCAATGAAGCTGACAACCTTTAAGAAATAACATTTAGGCCCCACAAAAAAAAAAAACAGGCTTGCCTGTGCAGACTAATAACCTTTGAACATTATATCAACTTCTTAGCAAGGAAAAGAGATAAGGTTATGAAAGTCAATAAAAGATTATCCAACTTTTTTTTCCAGTATTTTGTAAAAAAAAGAGTATAATACTATATACTTCTAAACGCTCAGGTGGTGTAAAAAAACAACAACAACAAAACAACAATAACTTAGAGGTAACACACTTTACTTCTGAGCCATTGTAATTTGAGAAATAGATCCAGCATGCCGTTAAAGAGGGAATTCAATTTGAGATCAGCACAATCCTAGACAATTCACTTAAGGTTCTAAAACAAATAGAGGAAAATCTATAGAATTTCTTGCAAACAAAGTCTGTCAGTAGACATGTTTACTCGTTTCTCTACTATCATGTACACCTCTGGCTGGCTAGTTTACTACACATACTTGTGCACTCAATCTTGACTAAGTTGACATAGTCAATTAAACACCATGAGTGTGTTTTTTTAATTCCAAATATGTGCTTAATGATAAATTTTATGCTTAATCATGTGTGTACATAAGATACATACACTCACAGAATTAAGTGACTTATAAAGTGTATATCAAGCATGAATTTGGGTATACACTCTCTACCATACAGTCAACTTAACCAACTAATAATACTAGTGGTGACTAGCAAGCCTCTAGAATGAGCCTCCCGAGGTAGGCTACATAAACCTGAATACTGTTGTATGATTAATTTTAACTCCCAACAATCCAGCTATTAAAATAATGGTCAAATTTTAAATTATGTACATAAGGTAAAGGATTCAATGCCATAGTAACTACTTACCATAACTGTTTGACTTTTTTTTTTAATTTAAAAATGGGCATTTCTAAGGAATTACAGACAAGCTTGACCTAATGCTATATTAAGACATGCTTACTACTGTAGTAGCCACAAGCTATGTAAAAGCAGATAAAATATGCTTTTGTGTTTACTTTGTGCTTACTTTTTAGCTAAGCAGTAGCTGTAAAACACAACAATTTCATACACACTTGTTTACTGGAAATACCAACACAAGACTACCTGCGTGGTTATACTTTTGGACAATGAATTTTCAAGTAAGAACAATAGTGTTGAACAAAGACTTATCATTGCTACTAATATAAATAAAAAATAAACTCTGGTAAGTTTGTAAGTTTTGACTGCACCCTCAAAGAAGAATTCAAAGTGGTAAACAATTCAATTCAAATGGACGATACAGGTAATGATCGACAAACCAGAGGATTCCGTTCAATGAAATTTGGGATGGGGTCACTCTCTGAGCTAACATTAAAATACACGAAGGTCAAATTAAAAATGACATAGTAAGTCCACACGTATATACAAAACAAAAACAAAATATCCCCAATTTTCAATTGTGTTACCAGATAGTGTCTTGCTTGCTTCGCTCGCTCGCCAAGCAATACAATATAGAGCTAGGGAAGAATGACTATCTTAGCTATACGCTGAAGGGTAAGAAACTTGTACCACGAATGAATACAATAATGTTTAGGTCATAAATTTCTTCCATTTATAGCTACAACCGTGTTAATTGACAATTTTATACTAAAAACATTCACTTCATAACATAAATTACAAAAAGAGGAAGTAAAGAAGGAGCTTTGCCAAATACGACGTGCAGGCAATCTTATTGTATTGTTCAGCCATTTATTAATGGAAGAGAGTTAGAGCTAAAATAATATTATTTTAGGGGTTAACTCACTTGATGTTGATTAGTTCCTGTAGATTAGGAGAATAGCACTGGAAAGTTGGTAATGTAATGTGAGTAGAGGAGAGTGTTGTTTTGTTGACATGATCCGTATTGAACAAAACGTAAAGCTAAAGAATTTAAAAAATGTATAATTGATAAATTTGAAAGATATTAACCTAGTACATGTATCCAAACATAGCTAGTTTCTTTCTACATGTATACATGATCTTCCTGGTCATATGTAAATGTTTACATGTGTTTCTATTTCCTAACACCCACCTACACCCACTCCACCTCCAGCCCACCCCAAGACTCACAAGTTACCACATCAATATTATTATAACTATACACACCTGATCGACCATGTAATGTTTCTTGAATTTTTGCTCAACTGGACTTCTTCAGATGCAACTTCCTTGGTGCTTTTGGTCCAACGGTTATCTATATTCTCCTGCTGCTCTTGAATAACAATGTCCATAATCACTGACAGAAATTTAGAAAAATTTGACTCCTCCCTTGAGGAATTATTAATGCACCCTGAGGCCAATACTTGTGCCACAACAAAGTCAATCTATGAGAAGTTGATGGCTGCTACAAATACCAACATCATCAAGTGAAATACTAGAAATCGGTTGAGCAGCAGTTAGTAAATCCTTCATTTTAAATATATATTAGTGCACTGATGATTACATGGGTTATTGGGCAGCTTGCGATTCATTTTGAACAATTCTTGGGTATGTTATATGCACTTTATCTGCAGTTTCCAGACTAGATTTATGAAATAGATGCTCCGATCCAAAAAAATTGTGTGTGGCTAAAAATCTTTAGTACAACAGATAGTACTATGTCTCAGTTATGATTGGTAGTGTGAGTAGTGACGATGGTTTATACTATAATATAGTAGTGAGGACTGATGAAGGTTCGTACTATATATAGTGAGGACTGATGAAGGTTCGCACTATATATAGTGAGGACTGATGAAGGTTCGTACTATATATAGTGAGGACTAAATATATAGTGAGGACTGATGATGGTTCGTATCATATATAGAATCAAAATATTAGGCAGATGTGAAGTTTTAACAAGTTCCTGCAACTGACAAGGAGAACCAAACAATACATTAGAGTATTCTTCTGCCTGTGTATCTCAGTCCTTGGTGCCACAGAGTGCACCTTATTCATTAGGTGTCCAGACTCAAGCAATTCAAAAAATTTTCTGAGTTTGCTGATACTGGTATAGCAATAGGCTATATACATGCTTGGCCATAATGTGAATAATAAGACCTGGCCTCTTGAAGTTTACAATCTTTTCTGCAGTATGAGCGAACTTTGCCCAATAACATTTGCAGTGATATTGGTATCAATAAATTATGGCTAAAATTGTTCTTACAATGTTTCTTTGAAAAGTTGAAGAAATGTTATGGATGTTCTCAAACAGGTTTGAACTTATTGTAGTTTGCTGATGTTAGAAAAGGTTTGGTAATAGAAAGCCATGTCATAGAAAGTTACAAGAAACAATAAATTTGAAGTTTGAAAGAAAAAAAATCATGTGCATGACATAAGTTTATATGTAAATAGAGTGCCATTTGTTTCTAATGAAGTCTGAGCACAATCAATTCGTATGGTTTGGCTCCACTGTCACAGAACATAAACTATTTTGACTTACTAGCATTGCTAGTGTGTGTCACTAATGAATTGAATATGAATTTTCAATAGAAAATAAGACAATAGTGTAATAAAAATTAAAAACAAAAAAAGAAAGTATGTTAAGTTTATAGTTAGTGCTGTGCTAGAAACTAATTGCTTGGACAAGTATTAACTTGCTTTATTGCTCATTATAATGTTGTTTAAAGAAGTAATTGAAGCGATTTGTTTTTAAGGAAATCTTTTAAATCCTCAATCACTTCTGAAGAAATATTATTAGACAAGAGGTTTATTTTAATGGGATCTTCACAAGTAATTGGTTCAGCTATGAACTCTGTAGCACCTTTTGATCCAATGTTGTTGTGAGAAAGATCTAGCTTTCGAATATGGCCACTCTTTATCAGCTTAATAAAAGTACTTACGCTCACTGCTTGGATTTTGTTCCAAGAAAAATCAACTGACCTCATGTCTTTGTCGGTGAGCCAACCAGCTATAGCTGCAATACCATTGTCACTAATAAAATTATTCGACAAATCTAGAGTGTGAAGATGGGGAGACATCTGTATTCCAGATAGACGCATAGCAACACCATCATCAATGCCATTGTCAGATAAATAAAGCTCTTGTAAATGATCCAATTTATTAAGACCAAGAGAAAATTCTACAGACTGTGCTTCTGAAATACTTCCATTATTTGATAAATCAAGGTAGTTTAATTCAATAAATGCTTTAAACTCCTCTGCTAACAGCACCAGTCCACATCCAGTAAGATTGCATTTATGCAGAGATAAATATGCCAATTTGTAGCAAAATTTGAGTCCTCTTGCTAAAGCAGCAGCACCTTCCCATCCAAGATAGTTACAAGAGAGATCTAATTGATACAAACTATGACAATTTGTAAGTTTACTAGCCAAGGCTTCAATCCCATGTACATCAATATTGTTCTCAATAAGTTTGAGACGATCTGTGAACTGGCCTATGCAAAAGCTTTGACTTAAAAATTTCAAGCCAGTAGATCTAATATTATTCATACTCAAATTTAAAAATGTAAAACGTTGAGATGATACTGCAACAGAAATAATTTTTGCACCCTCGGGAGTGATATTACATTTTACTAAAATTAGTGACTCAATAGACTTTAATGCACAAGCCAGAGCTGCACAACCAGCAGTACCAAGGTCAACTGACTTAAAATCGATTTCTTGCAAAAATTCACAATTTCGTAGACCGTTAGCCAAGATTGATCCACCTGTGGGGTAAAAACAACCAAGAATTTGAATACGTTCAAGGTTCAAAAAGTTTTCAAAAATTTTGACTGCATTCCTGGCACTTTCTTCGCTTTTGCAATTACCAATATATCTGAATACTTCTACATTTTTACATTTTTTCAGTACATCTATAAAAGGCTCTGCATTTTCTGAACCAAGAATATCGCTGGAGCACAAAAGTATCTGATTAGCCATGTTGTATCTTTGGATATCATTTATAGTATCCAATATTTCACTAATCTTTGTGTATGTGCTTCTGGATATAATATTGTATGAAATGCTAGCACAACACTCATCTTCCCACACTCTTAAGTTAGTGAGTGCACCAGTGGATCTGAAATTGTATGATAACATGTCTGTCTGGTCAAATTTTCTATTTACCCATTCAGCACTATTATATTCTTCATACAGTAAGCCTGAATTTATGTCAACACTTTTTATTTGTCTTGGGTCACAAGATAAGACTTTACCCAAAATACTAAAATCTGCTGGAGTTAAGACGCCTACACCCAGATAAATTTTGTTACACAATATTGCTATTGCTTTTTTACACATAGCCTTACTATTTGTTTCATAAGCACAGTGTAAAGCATATAAAGTGTTGGGTCGGTTTTTTGTGATGATCTCAAACTGGTGCATTTTATGTATGAAGTCAACCAATCCACAGTAGAATTTGAATGCAGTTAGCATGTGGTCTTTGCCACTGTGTAATCTGATCATTTCTGTCTGTTCTTCTTCATGAAGATGAGCTAAGTGATAGGCTGCTAGATACTCTTGAAGAGTGAGGTGAAGAAAAGAATACACTTTTTCAAGACCTGTCAATGTAGCAATGTGGTCTTCTGTAAGTAAACTAAAGACAGGTGAACATTTTAAGCCATCTGGTACTTCACTAAACACTTGTTTGCAGTTTACAGTCAAGTCAAAGGCTAGGGAACATAAACTATCAAATTCCTTTTTTGTTTCTTCTGGCAATTCTTTAATTGTTGCTAGTTTGATATTTGGGTCGCTCTTTCTTAGTGTCTTCAGTAGTATAGCTCTAACAAAGTGGTCATAAACTTTACTTTCATTTTTTGGCATTTTTTCATGCAATTGGCCATACAAAAAGCAAATGATTTTAGCATTCAAAGGTAAGTAGCACATGTTTAGTACATTTGTACAAGCTTTCAAATGTGATTTTAATTCTGCTTCTATTTCTCTTTCCTCAGCACGTGCTATGTCTTGAAAAGGATACTTTCTCACAAACTCGTCAAACTGTTCTTTAGTGAAGCCAACAATTTCTACTATGCAGTTAGCTTCCAGGCGTAATGAAGTTGTTGCAACTGGACGGCAAGTGACAATGACCATGGACAGAGGAAGATATTTTTTATTGATGATTTCATTGATTATAGTATCATCTTTGTCTTTCTGGCTGTACTCATCATAAGAATCAAAAACAAAACAAACTCCCTCTCCTTGAGATTTTTCTATTTGACTTAAGTACTGTTGTGTTTTAGATTTAAAAAATTCTTCAAACAACGTCACTCTGTCATAGCTCCTACGGAGAGACACATTAAAGAGTTTAGAAACTTTACGGAATATTTTCCCCTTGACCCAGTCCTTTGTTATTTTGCGTGCTAGTGTAGTCTTACCACTGCCAGCACGTCCTTCTACCAACACTAGTGTGTTTTGATAGTCATGAAATATTTCGTCATAATCTACTTTCTTTTTTCCCTCTAACATTCTTTCAATCTCAACACCTTTGACATAATCACTCTGATCATACTTAATATTTCCTGTTGCTATCAATGTCAAGTCAACATATTCACGTGCATTATGTAAAGGCCAAGTGTCTTTTGGAATTTCTTCGAGAGGAGCATAGTAGTTAAGAAGACATTGTTTATCCGCAGGGTATATGACTTTTACCCTAGCTGGAGAACTAGTCAACTGCTTGCTGCCATGCTTTATCTTACACCAGTATTCCCCTTGTGTTTCCTGACTTGATTCTTTTATTACAAGCACAGCACTATGAGTACCAGAGAAATGGAAGTTATCAGACAATGTTATGCTATCCTTTACCCATGCATAATCAGCTAACTCACTGTGATTCACTAGGACCTCTAAAAGTGTAGACATGCCATCACCTACATCAGTGTCTATAGACTCTTCATAAAGAACAAGATAATCATTTTCATTCATTGCTTGTAAAGGAGAATCCTCTTCTGGAATAATTTTAACCGACTTCAAGAAATCTAGTTTAAGTGACAGTTTAAGATGTTCCAGTGTGGGACTAGACATGGCCTGTTTCAAATGACTCAGTGTAGGAAGCTTGGCAGTTTTGTGGTCCCCACAAATCCACTCAGTAAGAGCATCATGGAGTCTATTGTTGTTACTGCTAGCCTTTCCACACTGTGCAATAACATGCTTGGGCAAACCCAACAATCTAGAGATCTCTTCCCACCTATCAGAATATTCTAGCAAGATCTCCCAGACATATTCCACATCTTCCGTTAGCAGGATTCTCTCACTTACACCGGTTACTTTTTGCGAGCCTTCTATTGTCATGGATACCAGCTTATGAGCTACTACTCTACAAACTATGACAACATCTACTTCTTTAACACCCTCTAATACACTTAGGAAAGTGTTACAGGTGGTTTTACTATCTTTGATTCTTTCATATATAATAAGGAGTAAATACCTGACCATTGTCTTGAATTCCAGTCTGTCCAGATCCAGGGAAGATAAGATGTCTACACTGGACATAGTGATAACTCCACATTTCTGTAACTCATTCCATGTCTTCACTATTTCATCTTCAGACATCGCAGTTAATGCCTTTACTAGACTTTGCTGGTAGTCACGAAGTAGTTTCAACTCAGATATATCAGGACAGGTGGTATGACCAATTGTATCATGTATACGTTCTTTCTCTCTTAAACTTCTTATTTGACCTTTACGTTCCATCTCTCTTAGACTTCTTACTTGATTTTCACTTTTCTTCTCTCTTAGACTTCTTATTTGATCTTCATGTTCCTTCTCACTTAGACTTATTTGATCTCTACGTTTCTTCTCTCTTAGACTTCTTATTTGGTCTTCATGTATTTTCTTTCTTAAACTTCTTATTTGATCTTCACACCTAGTCTTTACCCATTCTTCATAAGCTGATTTTGCTGTAGTGCTGGTTCCAATTCCTGCAATGGCACCAACTGCCCATAATGATGCTCCTCCTAATCCTGCTCCAATCAATACTGCTCCAATCAATGCTGCTGCAATACCCCTCCCAAAAGTTCCTATTATTGCTCCCACAACAACTATAAAAAGTGCTACATTAATAACTTTATCAGCTCCTTCACCTATGCTTCTTGCATTTGCTACAGTGGTTTTGAAATCAAAACTGGTCAATGTCAGGGGTGCAAGCTTAGTGCTGATTAGGTCAAAAACAACTGAACTCCAACTCTCAGAAAAAGGAATGCCTGGAATGATGTCTAGATCTCTAGTAAAATCTTCAGATTGTTGAATCTTAACATCTTGTTTTTTCCGTATTGGTACAGCCACTATTCCAGAATAACCACTGTTTATACGAGTGTATTCATTGTGGTATTCAAACACAGTTTTAACATCTTGTTTTAATTTGAAGGTTTCATTTAACAATTGTTGGAAAGCCTCAGCATAATTGCTTATGAGATCTTTATACTGTTGGATATTATCGGTATTTCGTAAGAGGTCATCACTGAAGGTGAGCAATAAGACACACTTCTCCCAGATTCGGTCATGCAAGCAGCTTTGAAGGTTTCTCAAAAGCTTTTTCGTAGAATCATTTGATATTTTTCCAGAATTTACAGATAAGCATAATAGCAAAGTGAAATCTAACCCTTTGACAGCTTCATGGATACGTTTTCTCACTTCCTTGTCAGCCATGTTAGAGCTGCACCCAAATCCAGGTGTATCAATGAGAATATATGATCTTCCATCCTTCCTTACTTCTTTTACCATTACATCGTCTTCAATTGGATCTAACTGAAAATCAGTTCCAAAGATATTATTCAGTGCTGTAGTCTTTCCTTTTTGGGACTCTCCAGCGATTATCAGTACGTGAGGACTTGCATCTGAAAGATTTGGAAGTTCATCTGTAACATGAAAACTTGCTTCTGGTACATGTAGACTTGCATCCGAAATATAAGGACTTGATTCTGAAAGATGAGGACTTTCATCTGAAAGAAAGCCAATTTTCAACAAGTTACTTTATTGTTTTCACATATAAGGGGAAAATATAATGAGCATAAAATTTTGCCTTGTACTTTAAGGTTAACATAGCAATGATTTAATTAGAATTTGTTAAAAAGATTTGATAGGAAGTAGCTAAACTTGTTTGCTTTAGGTTGGGGAAAAACTATGAATGTAAAGGTTTTATAGAGCACCAATATTCACGTAGTTCATAAGAAAGATCTTGTTTCATGTAAGTGTATTCCAGTGACGAATTTTGCCTTGGTTCCAAGGGTTTATAAAACCATCTTTTAGCTATTTATTGTCTTTTCAAATAACATTGACCACAAAAAGCTAGTATAAATTTTGAAAGGAGCAGCAACATCCTTGGGACTTGCACCACTAGTATGTTAGCACACAAAATATTCCTTTAAATACTCCAACACAGAAAAGCAGTGGTTTTCCAGAACTCATACTGAAGTTTATAATAAAAAAAACACACACACATTTTATGCTTTACACAAACTGAATTTAGTGTCAATGCAGGCTCAATCGCTTGATTGGAGTGTGGTAAACAAGAGATAGTCTTTTCTAAAACAGCTATTTGTATTCTTAAAAGTGTGAGCTTTGAGTGTGGAAACTTGATAGACAGGGAGTTTTCTGTTCATATATGAAAAACTAGGTTTTAAAATAGCCTCAGTTCCGTAAGACCACCTTAGGCCTTTTGTTTATCGGCATACAAGATTATAAGAGCTATTTATGACTTATTTATTTCCTTTTCATGAGTGGGATTCTGCTATCTGCCACCTTCAATCGACCTTAATTTAGGGTACTTGTCACAGCTTCTTTTTTTTTTCTTTGTATTATCCATAGATTATCATTATTATTGATTTTGTTACCATTGAAGTAGATTTGAGTTAATTAATCTATAATATTATTAAGTGTCAATTAAAATCTCTGATAATAAATACATTCAATAAGCCTATAACACATTATAATGAGCATATTACACCAATTTTAAATACAAGGTAATAGGGGTCATACAGTAGACCTCTCATATCTGAACCTATATGGGACAGCACCTGGTTCGGATACGTGAAAATTCCAGATATGTGAAACCATTCTCAAAATGAGTGTAAATGGATAGTTGATTGTAAAAACAGTGATAGTTTACAATAGAATTGTATGGGAATACTCTCTTGCAGTAGCTCGTAGCTTTTAGCCTGCAGCTATACACACAGACTGATTGACATAGGCTAAGGGAGCCAATCTACTCATTTGAGCTTACCACACCAGTTTCAGAGCTATCCCAGAGGAATGCAACCTCAGATTAGCTGTAAGTGAAGATAATCATAGATAGTTAGTCAGTCTATTTGGCTCAAAAGAGCTAGATCAGCCTGAAAAGAGATAAATAAGGATGGGCGCTGTAACTACAATACTACGTAAACTTGTTGTTTTAATAGAATTTACTGGCTGCAGGCCGGAAGGGAGCCGGTTATGTGAGACCCAGATATGCGAGGGTCTCTGTATTTGAAGGTGGAGCTATAGCTTTTTTAGATGCACAGGTAGCTTAGGAATAGTTGTAGTTAATCTATCACATCATTCTATTATCATATTGATATAATATTATATGAGTGTTACCTAGAGAGAAAATCAATAAAACATAATTTATTGGAACAGTAATACTTATACCATTTCATCAGACTCAGTAAACTTTCAAGTATTAAATTATATTGCAGTACTGGATGCAGCCAGTATAACAACCATCCTTTTGTAAGGATCAATAATAACTCCTGGCATCATTGCTCATCATGTGAATCTAACTGCAGTTCATCTTCTAATATTCGTGAGTGTGTTTGTGAAAAAAATTTTTAAAATGTTTGTATTATGCTTGATGTTTCCCATGCACAGTCAGTTATAACAATACTGTAGTTTAAAATTTTTTTAACTAGACAGGTTCACTCGCCATTTGTGCTCAAGCACACCACTAGTTTCATATTATATCTACTCAAGTTCTGGTATGAACACACATGTGTAATACACACAAGTAGTACTAGTAGTACTAGTATGAATACATTAGTAGTATCAATTTATTGCACAAGCATTACTAGTGTTTTTACTAATTTTAGTGTATTTATATTAATATTACATACTAGATTTTTACGTGTATTCATTCTAAATATACAGGTATTTGTACTAGTATTACTATTGTTTTTATAAGTATTACTGGTGCATTTTACTTGTGTTATGAGTGTATTTGCATGAGCAATAGCTCGGGTAACCATGATATTCGGGATTAATAGCATGAGTCACGTGATTTAAATAGGACAAGGCATAGCCGAGTGCTATTTCAATTGCTTTATGAGTGCTATTGATCCCTAATAGCACAGGTTACCCATGCTAACACTCACAAGGCCAGCTTTTTTTTCTTTTTTTTTATCATTAGCACTGTAGCTACACTGTATCGTTCACTCACTATCTCTATATTTCAGGACTAGTTTTCTCTGGAAGTTCGTTTTCAACCTATAGCAAGTAAATACTCATTGACCAGCCAGGAAAGACAATTACATGAGGCAGCTGGTCAATGTGAAGCTTAAGTTTCTCCTTACTGTCATAGCGTAATTTACTACCACTCGTACAGGAGTAGGTGATAAGAATATGAGGTAGTGAAATGCATCAAATGCTCCCCTCTTGAAGTATGACTACCAGTATCCTGCCCTGCCCAATCAGACTGAGTAACATGTACACTCACATCCTTCAAGCCAACCACCTGAGAATGGTTGTATGGAATAACTGGTTTCAAAATCATCCAGACACCCGACCAGTGACTTCCTGAATTTATGCTTCTGAAGCCTAAAGCACCAATCTGGACAAAATTTGATATGGCAAGCCAAGAAAAATGAAATTCAACTTCCTTCCTTAGCCTATGCAGCATGTTCCAAGCAAGATACTGCATCATAAATCTGTAGCAAGTTCCATATTAAATATGTTTTAGCAACTATTGTTAGTTTACTAATTATTGTTTTGCCCTCAACAATTATTTGCATGCAAAAATCATCTTAAAATGTCTTATGGCAAAGAAATGATGGGGTAGAGAAATGATACTATTGGCTTTTTATCAAATATGCATTCAAGAAAGTTCACTTGTCTCCAAAACCATTGTATGTGTATGATCATACTGAAAGAAATAGTTATTTTCCTATGGCACTGTTTTGCAATGTACTTAAAAAAATTCATAATGAATCTCTTGGGGTGATAAAATACATTGGGAGGGCTAGAGGGGTAATGCACAAGTGGAGATATCTATATTTGCATTAGTGCTTTGTCTGTAGTGCGAAATCTAATAGGAAATGGACAATTATGCCCACACTGCAGAGTGATGGAATGGAGCTGAAGGAAGTAACAGGAATGAAAGTATTAGCCTTAGCATAATCAAGCAAGAATTTTTGTCCTCGGCAGTCATTCTATTGGCAGTTTCACAATTTATGTTGCCATGAACTCTGTTTTCCAGTCCATGTAGCAAAAATTCCTTCAAAGACTGAAAACATGACTTTTCTACAGAGGGTACAAAGGTCAGATAGTGTACAAAATATACATTATAAATTCATGTATTTTTTCTACCTATTCCATGAAATAGAATACAAATTAAACAGCTCAATAATAGTTTGGCATTATCATATAAAAATTAAAAAATTTTTTTAATTACTATTCACTTACCTTCATGATGTTTGTCCTTGGATTGGTATAGAATATTGCCATTATGTTTGATCCAGATTATATTGTAGTCCCTGAATATATCTTCATAATTTGAAATTGCATTGTTAAAAATAGACCACAAGCTTTCGTGTAAGCACCACGACACACATACACATCCTTTTTCAATGTTTTTTCGATACATTGCTATGGCATAATGAGATAAAATAGGCAAAGTTTTACCTTTAGGCTGTTTTATAAAATCTCTTCGAAACCTATCCAATTGAGCCAATTTCATGTTCACTACATCATGCTTTGCTTGTATCTCTACATAGTGAGGAATATCATTAATTTTCCCATCCCAACATTCAATAAATGGGATTACTTCGGTATCTTTCTTGAAAGAAACAATTTTTGCAGCATAATATTCCATTTTGTCTTTTAAATTTTCCGTTCCAAACTCGTCAATAAGATATTCCAAAATATGATAATCCAGAAAATTCCAAACAGCAGAATGTATGCGACTGAATATGTCAAGGATTGATTCTTTTGGTTTTAACGTGTCATTTAATAAGGGAGTATAAAGACGCCCTAAATGATTTGGAAGTAGTTTCAATATATTTAATAGTTTCCTGGAATTTGGTTGTGTTTCTTCCATATAGCTAGCCAAGCACTGAACCAATTTAGAAAATTCAATTTCAAGATCTTTAATTTTTTGTGTAAGGTCGTCATAATCTAGTATAAACAATAACAATGTTATTGATAATACTGCTGACCATATAAACAATAGTATGCTGGGATGTGCATAATGAAACTTTAATTCAAATGTTTAAAATTATAAATACAGTATAATAGCACAATTATTTACTATAGTTGTAATTTTAAGGAAAACAGGAAAATAAAGGATTTTTGAAAAATGCTGATTTGTTGGTGAATTTATAAATTATATCTTCTCTGACTCTCTTGAAGTATCTCAACCAATACAAATTGGAAAAAAATACGATAAAAAGCAAATAAAATCGGTAATATTTATTTAAATCAAAGATCAATTAATGGCTAATACAATTTAAATCCATATACTAGTGACGTGCTTCCGCACAAGTGGCGAGCAAGGCTATTTACAAAATTAATTCACCTTACAAGGTAAGGCACTTTTTAATTTAACCTTTAATCTGATCGATAAAAGTATATTTTTACATTACCTGATGTGTATACAAAAGTAACAATCAGGGTTAGTTTGCCTGAATTTGTGTTCTATTTCCAATTCACCTAGTTAGGAAAGCATCATTCAGTTCATTTATCTAAAAGTAGTTACAAGTGTAGCCTTCGACTATTCTTACCTCAATTTTTCTGAGTAGTGGTAGCTTTGGAGCATCTATATATCTACCATAAGCCATTCTGACTAACACAATTAGCAATAATAACCACTCAGTTACTAAAAACGGCCGAGTATTCATGGTAGTTTTTTATCCTATAGTAGGCAATCGTCCACAACTTTTTGTGAATCAAAAAACAACAATAAGCACTTCTAAGGAATTATAGCACAGCTTTCAACCTATTGCTTTACTGCTGTAGTGGGTGACACTCATAATGCTGTGTTATAAATGTAGTTAATATGTATTTAATAGTTATTGGGTGAGCGAAGCAAGACTCTCACTAATGAGTCTCAATTGAGACTTTTATTGAGCGAGCAAAGCGAGCGAGATACTACTAGGCGTGGACTTGAAAATTGGGTATATGTTATTATTAAGCGAGCGAAGCGAGCGAGATACTATTAGGGGTGGATAATGCAAAATCGGGTATATGTTTATATATGTTTTGGATGGTACTATGCCCCTACACACGTGCGCGTGTTCCCTTTTTTTTTCTCCTAAAAACCAACTGCTTTTAGGCTTGACCCCAGTTTTATTAATTTCTGAACTAACAACAAGCATTAAGCAGCCTTACTTTAAACTTAACTCCGATTGAGAAAATTCCTGGCGAAAACGCTTGTTTTTCAAGACACATCAAGTTGCCCTTGTGACTTGTTACTATGGCATTGAAGACCCTTTTCCAGACATAATTTCACAACTTCGCCGTTTTAGGGCGGGGGGGGGGGGGGGGGGGGGGGGGGGGGGGGGTGGGGGTGGGGGGTTTGTGGGGGGGGTTCTTTTTTTTTTTTTTTTTTTTTATTTTTTTTTTTTTGTTGTCGCTCCCGTTTCCCTTTTTTTTGTCCAGCGCCCATTGGTCGCCATCCTTCCGCACTTTCCTGCTCAGGCCCGCTCCTACTACTCGAGGGAAGCTGAGGCGAGTACGTAATTTGTTAGCTAAATATACAAAAATAACTCTGGCCTTTCTTTTTTGTAGCTAAGAGTTTGTTGTCAACAGTGACTGGTAAATTCAAATAGTCAGAATGGCTTAACTTTGATACTATGGAAGTTACCACTGCTCAAGAAAATGAGGTAAGAAAGTAATTTTGTATTTGTGTGCTAAAATTGATGGTCTTTTGTTTTTGTAGCTGAGAATTTGTTGTCAAGAATTCACGGTAATTCAGATAGTCAAAGTAACTTAAATTTTATACTACAGAAGTTACCAATACTCAGGAAATTGAGGTAGGTAGTAATTCCATATTAGTTGGCTAAAATTATAAATAATAACACTGGTTTATTATTTTTTGTCGTAGCTGAGAGCTTGTTCAAGAGTTACTGGTAATTGAGGCTATCAGAATGGCTGATGTTTGATACTACAGAAGTTACCATTAATCAAGTAAGAGAGTAATTTTGTATTTGTTTGCTGAAATAAAAGGTCATAACTGCTATAACAGTTTTTGCATGAACTAAGCTAAAACATAGTAGCAATACTGTTATTTTATGTTACTTAACTAGCAGGCTCGCTCGATATTTGTGCTCAAGCACACCACTAGTATATATATATATATGTATGGATGGATGGTAAACATGCGCGCGGGTACGTTTTTTTCTCCTAAAAAATGGCTCATTAGGCTTGACACCACTTTGTTCTGATATTACAGCATTAAGCAAGTCTTACTTGAAACCTGGGCTCCAAATTGTGAGATAATTCCTGCGTAACCAAGTCTCAAAAAGTTACTGCGAACGGATACTATGGGATAGAAACCCTTTACCAAATGTAATTTCAAAACTTCGGTCTTTTTGGAGGCTGCTAAATGCCACTCGTTAGATGTCAAGTGTCACTGGTCACCGGAGTGGCTAAATAAAGGAAGCCACCATTATTTGGGAGAAGCTGAGGTAAGTACGTAGTTCTATAGTTGTTGGAAAAAATACAAAAATAACTCTGCTATGTTTTTCCTTTTTTTTTTTGGTAGAGCTATGAGATTGTTCACCAGTTACTGGTAACTGAAGCAGTCAGAATGGCTTAAATCAGATACTACAGAAGTTATCACTATTCTGGAAATTGAGGTAAGAGAGTAATTCTGTATTAGATTGGTAATATTAATCGTCAATTACTAGATACTTTATTGCATGAATTAGGCTAGAGTATATTATGTAACAACACTGTAGTTTTATGTAACCTAGGCAAGCTCGCTGGATATTTGTGCTCAAGCACACCACTAGTGGTATATAAGTTCAAAGAGGTCAATGTGTGTCCATCCCCGGAGGCTACTTATTAACGTAAACACTAGTGCAGGTGCAAGAAATTCTGGAGAAAAACTTTGAAATAATGCTAGGTGAATAAAAAAAAAAAACGGCAAAGAGTTACGGAGACAGAAGTGGGAGAGACATTAGCAGTTAGGTCTTCCAAAGTTAGCCGAGTTCATTAATTTTTTTAGCGGTGGTGGTAAGTTAACTTCGTCAATGCGTTGTTTGTCATATCTACACGTTTTACGTAACAGATTTGTTCTTACTTGAAAATCCAAAGTCCAATAGTCAATTCACTAAGAGAATACAATGTAATGCTATATCTACTAGAGCTCTGGTACAATAGAACATTTTGAACGGAGCGTACTTTGGAAAGGTGAATAGCTAAAACGAGAATCATTAGTTTATCGATCCTTACCCGTATCATCCTTGAATATTTGATTACTTACCCCTTAGAAATCCTTAGTTCCATAGTCTGGTCACGAAGAGAATACAACATAGGTCATGTACTGGTATATCCAGTGAACAAGTATGTATAAAAGTGTTGTGTGTTGCTAAAGAATAGCAATAAACTAAAAAATATTTAACTAACAAAAAATATTAGCAGCTAACATTAAAATTTAAAGTTCAGTTAGACCAGCTCGCTCGCCATTTGTGCTGAAGCACATCACTAGTTTATAGTTTATTGTTTGCATTCAAATATTTTGTCTTTTTTTCTTTAGCTAAGCAGTAGCTGTTGTGGGTCTGGCCTCCGACAGGAAGAGAAGACGGAGAAAGAAGTGAGGGAAGAAGAGTTGAAGACTGGACTGAAAAGATAGCCAGCAATGATTCTGTTTGTACACATGTGTTGTTTCTTTTTCTTTTCGTTTTTGTGTCACGTAACTCATAGTAGGCGTGGTCATTATTTATTGCATTTATGTTTAATTCATCCGTGTATGTACGTGTGCTGGCCTATAGAACTCTTGGCCGTGCATGCGTCAAGCAGTCTGTTCTGTGATAACTAGTTTGGATAAAACCTAACTTAGGTGTCTCTTGCCTGCGTGTCTGTACGGGCCCAGTGACCTCCGTATAAAGGCGCTGGTGAGCTCAAACGACCTTCGGCGAACGGTGGGGGACAGATTCTGGTGGCGGCGTACCTCCAGGTTGCCAGTTGGGGAGACCTCAAAGCCCTCCGACGACTGCGGACCTACAGCTGTAACATGCAACATTTTCACACACACACACACACACCACACACACACACACACACGTACTTTTAAATACCAACACTAGAGTATTTACCCTAGTATTCTCTTTGTGACTTGACTATTGGGCAATGAATTTCAAGCAAGAACAATACTGTTGCGTAGGATGTTTAGGCATGACCTACCATGGCAACTAGTTATAAAAACTGCATCCAGCAACATTCTGATCATGTCAGAGACAATTAATTCAAAGGGGTAAACAATTAAATTTTTTGAATGATATGGGTAAAAATCTCTAAATCAAAAGATTCTGTTAAATGGAATATGGGATGGGGTCGACCACCAAGAAAACACAAAAAGGTGAGGCTCAAAGTTAGAAAAGACATATGGATGTCCAAATCTTTCCAAGTGTTTTATATACCCTGATAGTGTCTCACTTGCATCGCTCACTATAATTACAGTTAGGAGATGTTTGGTGAAATATTTAAAATGTATATGCGTGCAAACAACTGGCCATTTTTTTTGTTCGTACTTCTACAAAAACAATCTTATTAATGTCAGTCAGCCATTCTGCCACATGACAACTAGCGGATCTCGAACACAGCTGATTCCGACGATTGAAACAGGCTTCAAAATTAAGCACTGGACAATTTCACTTACTCTTAATGTGCCAGAATTTTCCGTTTCAACTTACATTTTTTTTCCAGAAACACTCTGACTCAATGTAATAAGTACTATATATATGTACGAATTGTACGTATGCCCCTTAAATGAATGCGTGGGCTCTTTTACACCAAAACTACAGCTTTTTTGGGCTTGCCCTGAGTTTTTGGTATGCAGCCATAAGCAAGAGGGTTACGCTTAAAACTGTGCAAAATTTCGTCAGATATGCTTGTTTTTACAATTAACAAAAAGTTGTTGCGAGTGGTTACGATGGCATTGAAACCCTTTACCAGATGTAAATTCAAATATCTCACGGTTTTTTTGTAGCCAAGTGCTTCTTGATTTGATTGTCAAGGAGTAACTTAGATAGTCAGATGACTCACTGTGACACAAGTAACTGGTGATTCAGACACTTAGAATGGCTTTTTAAATAGATGCTACAGAAACTACCACGACTTTGGAAGCTAAAATTAATGGTTAACTACAGTAATACCATAGTTTTATGTAACATAACTCAGCAGGCTCGCTTGCCATTATGTGCTCAAGCACACCACTAGTAGTTAGTCTAAATCCTGAATGGGGTTTAGCCTGAAGGCTCTATCACGAGGACTTTTTTTTGGAGTGGGGGGTGGGAGGGGGGGTGGGGGGGGGGGGGGGGGGAGAAGCATATCCACAAGATTTGGATAACACCTGTAGGCTCTAGTGGAAGACTCTACCTGAGGTGGTTCGGTTGCTAACCTTCCATACCATCGCGAGCTATTGGGAAGTGAGGAACTCCCACATTGCTGGTGAGTTTGGCGACATCTGCAATATGATAGAGAAGATAGTGAGGGAATATCGCACATAAATAATGAAAAGCAAGTAGCCCAATAATCCACCTTGTGGTGCTCTAGATTGGGAAGGAAGAATATTGATCTGAAGCCATCAATTTATCGAAATAGATTCTTTAAGATATGTAGTTGTTGTTTTTTCACATCCATAACCAAAGCTTATAATAGCACTTTGTTGTGAAGTATTGAATTGAAAGCTAGCCAAGTCTAAAATTAATAATTGTGACCAAACACAGGAAAGTCTAGCACAATGCAAGCCCTGCCATAAAAATTTTTTTGCACTTATTCGCTTGTCAGCATCTTGATTGTAACCTCTCCATGTTGTATAGCAATAGTTTCAATAATTGCAAACAGGGTTCAATCTACAGGTTTCTTTAATATATTTTTGAGAAAGATATCAATCTTTCCTGTCTACTATGCATGCAGTACTGTGGCCAATGTTCCTGTGCATGTTGCAATTACTTCTGAACTAGATTATTTTCAGCAATAATATTTAGTAACGACTATGACGACGGTGCATGTATTAATAAATAATTTATTAGCTGAGAGTTAGTAAAACATCACCAGGAACAAAGTTAAAGTCCACAATCATGGATAGAAGGATAAAGAGACTGAGAAGCAGGAGAGATGGACAAAGAGGATCACTCAAAAAGAATGAGCTGAAGAGAGGAAGAGCTCAGGAAGAAAGAGAGCAGGAAAGTGAAAATGATGTTACTAAAAAAAGTAGTAGAGGATATAAGAATGGATACAGCTATCTTGTGCTACAGCATTCCTAGATTGCAAAAAGCTAGTACAGTAGACCCTATCTCGTTAATCCGAAACCTTGCAAATCCGGACTATCAGAGAACTTGTGCGTGCGTACTCACGTGACGGCAGTCTGATGATGGGAAAGCAGCCGCTGCTAAAAATTAGACCAAGGAATAGCTAGAGCGGTTGGAAAGAGAGCTCATGTTAGTCTTAATCGAGCAGAAGGTGGAGATTTTGGACCTAATTGAGAAAAAGACAAACTATAAGCTTTTGTCTGAAAAGTACGGTGTCGGAATCTCGACAGGTCCGCGTTCTCCTATTTTAAAAAAAATCTATTTTAGATTAAACCGTCATTTCTTTGTAATATGTAAAGTAGGTGCTGTACTTCCTTTTTTTTAAATATTGAACCCGTACAGACAGGTTAAGCTTGTTTTTGTTTTTTAATTGTCTGAAAACGGAGATCGAGAATTTTTTTGACCGAGAATTTTCAGGACGCCGAGCACCCAATTTTTTTTTGTTGCCTATGGACTTCAAACACTAAGAATAGAAAATATGAAGCCTTTAGAGAGTCCCTCAGCATTTTGGGAGAATATGGATTAAAGTTTTTCCTACTGGACATCGAGAGCAATCAATGGGGCTCATTCCTCGAAACTTGCGGTTAGAAAATAATATACATTATGATATTGTATATTACGAATGAAGAATGTAGCCGGCAGGGGGAAGGGGCTTTGTTCTTATCTGGGCTTATGTGGTGAAATGTAGTGGTCAGAACTACTACTTGTGAAGTGGTGTGAATTACTGCTGGCAGATCAATGTGGGTGACAGCACAACCTAAAGGTTTTACAACTGGAACATCAATGAGATGAAATGATATGAGGAAATACTTGCTATTATAAAATTAGTAGAATATTGGTTCTCTCTAGGTCCTCTCCACTTGTAAATCAAGGACAAGCAAGTTCAGCCAGAAGAGCACCTGGAACAAGTAGCTAGATATATTTATTATATGTGACAGTCTATGGGAAAAGGGGGCACTTCACGCAAAAATTGAAAATTGAGATATAGGCTCCAGAAGTAAGTCATAGGAAAAATTCTTTATTTCTCCTATTTTTGTTTTTTGCAGAATTAGTCTTAGTGACCCTTACTCTAAGTCTAGGCCAAATTTCAAATGCCGAAACAACTTGAAAGACCCCAAGCATGCCGTGGAAAGACAAGCTACTTTATATTCTCTCTCTTTCTCAAAGTACAATAAACGGGGAATGGGCGGAGTTTCAAACAAGCAGCTAAAAAAGACGGCATAGTTTGAGAATAGTGCATGCAATCTACAGCTTACCTCTGGTTGAAAGTTTACCACTACATGGAGTAGAGTAGCCAAGGATTCCGACAAAACAGGCTGTGAGACGCTCTGAAAGCTAAAAAGAACTCTACGCAAACTTCGTTAGTCGCCGTTAAAAAGCGGCTGTACGATTTAATTGCATATGCGGAGTACGCTGTTAAGTATACGGAAACATTAATTATACCGGAAGTGGAAATTCAATTTATGTTTTCTCGATTTCTAGTTCAATTGCTTTGCTGAATACAGCCCAGTTCAACTGCCAGTTTTTCTGCGCGTTAAAGGTTTTACCCTCCAGTATTTTAGCACTAAGTTGAGGTAAAGTGTAGCTTTATATTAGCATAAAAAACTCAATTTTTTTGGTTTGAGTGAAGTGCCCCCTTTTCACATAGACTGTCACATATATCTTTCTGTTTCACCACATTCAGTCACATATAATTGAATTTAAATGTTATATGATATATACAGTTGTCACATGCATGCTTCTGATTGTCACATTCCTTTAGCTGAGTGGAATTTCAATTATTTGCAGTAAGCTAAGGATTGCCAACTGAAACAAACCAGTTGGTAACTAGCCAACAAAGTTTTTTTTTATTTTCGTGAGAATCGACAAGAATGCGTGGGCTTTTTTCCCACGTCCACACAAGAGTAACAGTTATCATGGCGGCTTTGCTGTTTATTAAACTTTGCCGCCATTTTCTGGACTAAAAAAAAAAAGTTGACGCCTTGAACACCTGGTGTTCTAATTCAGTGAAACAAGAGGTGGGGTCTGTCAAAAAGTAAGTTAAAAAACTATTTAGTGGTGCTCAGGGGGGATCACCTGCATAAGTTAGGGCGGCCATTTTTTAGAAGACGCACAAATTGAACCGTCTGTAGTAGCTACTCCAGAAGAGTTTGGAACCTTTTAACAGTGACTGGCCCTAAGTAGGAGTTAAACAGCTTGGGGTGTGTAGTCTAGTTGGTGGCAAATGAAGTTAAGAATCTCTGGTGGTTATTCTGGACAGAATTTCTGTATATTTAGCTGAAGAAACTATATTATGCAGTTACTGTAAAGGTATTTTCATGTATTTTTTTTTCCTTTATTACAGAATGTTTTATGAACTGAATTTTACTCGCAAATAGGGCGACATTATAATTCATGAATATTCATTAGCTTCCCAAAAGAACAAGCAATCTGTTATCTATTTTAATGAGGCATCAATACAGCTCGAGCGATGAAAATGATACATGGAAACACTGTCTTCATAAGAGAAGAAACTAAACTAGCCGGAAAACTCTATATTATCTTCAACTCGAAACTTCACTTCTTTCAACTCCGTTAACATCCCTGAGCATAAGCAAACTATACCTCTGGCTGCAAGAAATTATTTGCTCACATGATTATGATGTGACGCTAGGGGGCATTACCCATAGAAGTTGGTACGTACGCGGAGCTGAAAGCTTCACATTTTCTCAACAATTCGCCCAAAATTCAAAAAAGTAGTACAATAAAAGGTCCTGAATCTTCTTTCTGAGAAAGTTCATACCTAAATCAACTGTTAATTGTCAGTAATCTCCAAAATCAGAGCGTGACAGACAGACAGACAGACAAATAGACAGGATAACTACTAAACCCTCTCGCGAATGCGCGCTGAAGGTTAATAAAGTCACACACAAGTGTTGCTATGTGCCAGCACCCTTAACAGTATGAAAAAGAGTAGCTAGTGCAAAAAGAAGGCTCATCCTGAGTAAAAAGAGAAAAAAGACACATACGACACTAGGCGAGCCTCCTCTGCCCCCTCCCTAAATCCTCTCCTGAAATACATCAATTTAAATATAATTACCCATGTAAGTATATAGTAGATATAATAGTTACACCTACTAGATTAAGTGAAAAACAACAACAAAGTACAACTGACAGACAACAACAACAAAGAACAACAGACAAACAACAACAACCAAGAACAACAGACAAACAACAACAAGAACAACAGACAAACAACTATATACAAAACAAAGAAATTATACTTGCTATAAGATACTCACCATCTGATAGATGTAAATTATATTTTAAGGTACTAAAATCAGCTTCAAGTGCTTCCTTCAATTTCTTACTTGGTTCCATGAGATTTACATCTTCAAGTAAACGAACCATTCCATTCCATGTAGTAGTATAACTTGAGGGATTGTTGCTTAACAAAATTCTTACAACCTCTCTTGTGCAATCATCTGGTCTACCTGAGTATTTCTCATCAATGGTATATCTTTCTGCAGGGGTTAGGCCAACAAGATCACTTACATCTTTCCATTTAGTTGAAAGTACTTCATACAATCTCAATTTTTGTATTAGTTCACCTCTGTTTTTCCATCTCACGACAACAAGACTTGAGACCGTTATATTTTGGTTATGTGGAGCTAAAAATTAGGTAGCATGATTAAAAGAGGTTAAATTAGTGGAACTACGGCTTACCCGAAACACCAGGCATACTTGTACTGTTTATTCGGTCAGCGAAAGGGAGGGTCGGCGTTTGTCCTTTTGTACTTGCCAAGTTCGGGAAGAAGTAGAAATCAAGGAATGTGCTTAGCCTTTTAGTCGGGTCCTGGTTGTTTAGCTGGGCGTCCAAATAAACTCCACCCACTCATCAGCCACGCCTGCTGTCGTGGTACGTGATCTCAAAACCCGCAGCCTGGCCCGTATGGGAGGTGATCAGTGCCAAAATTAAAGAGGGTCAGTGATTTAAAAAAGGGTTGTTTTTGGAAAGGGTATTGTTTTTTTTTAAAAGGGTACTATTTTCAAAATGGTATCATTTTGATATCAGTATTTATTTGAAAGGGTAAGTTTGCGCTGTGCTAGCTGTGGGGCTCCAATAATTAACCACATCCGGGGTCGCACCCGTAAACTGAAAGCGGCATGGCAGAAGAACTGAGGGAGCAGGTGTCGTCTTTTTGTAAAAAAACTGATCAGTGCAGTGAATGAACTTGAAGGAAAAGGTAAGCTACAAGTAGCCAGGCTGTTTTTAGAAGGAAAAAAAGCTATGCTCAGATCAGAGGAAGTTTGGGTGAACAGTAAATCCATATTCTGAATACTCGCTTAATGGAATTGTATAAGTGTCAATGTAGTCACCACAAGCATGTTATATGATCAATCAATGTTTGAAACGGCAATATACATGTAATCCAAAACCAATGTATTTGGTGAATGTCGGTTTTTTTTATCCATTTATTTACAGATTTATGGTTACATCATCAGTTGCTGAATACAATTTTTTTAATATTAAAAATCATGCATTATTGGTTAAATGAGATTTTTATTTGTTATCTTCGGTCAAAAAACTAGTGTATCCATTTCATTTGAAATATTGTAACTTTTAGACAATAAACTGTATATGTGCAGGAGGTACAGGAAAGTATGGGAATAGGGGGAGGAGGTGCAACTGCAATGGAAAGGAGTGTAGTGGGTGTTAAACAAAGACCAGTACCACTAGTAGAATGGAGGATAAGGTCGCATTCCTCCCCCCCCTCCCTTTCCCCCCTCCCCCACCGAGGTATTTAAAAATACCTTACCAGAGGTATTATTTATGCAATACCTCACAGCTCTAGCTTGAGTGTAGCTTTATATGTGACCCTCTATGGGAAAATCAGGCACAACACAGCTCGCGTAAATGTCACGAAAAATCAATCGAGATCTTTAAAATGTATTAAATTAGGCTGCGGAAGGGAACGGTTAGGTCTATTGTATTGGAAACGGCTAAAGCAAAGACAAAAAACTTAAAGAGCTCAATATCTGGATGCTGACAACTGTGTAAGTGCAAAAAAAAATTTAATGGGGCAAATTGTGCCTGATTTTCCTGTAGACTGTCACATATATTTGAGAGCAAGAATCTCTTGACTAACCATAATTTTTTTTAAAGTTTGATATAGCACACCTCTCACTTGTAGTCTATTCTTGCGAGCCAGACCCTTTGCCGACCCTTTTACCGTTATATGAGAGGATCTGGACAAGTTCTTATACATTGTTTATCCTTTAATTTAAGTACTATGAGCTCAGATGTATACCAAAATTCTTTGTCTTGATTTGAATACCAGTGAGTCAATGTCAAAATACACCATTCAGTATGCTTATCACTTAAAGAAAGGAAATATTATAGTAAAATATGATGATATACTATTATAGCACTAAAATTGAATACTTAGTCAAAGTACTAGCAAATTCTTCAAATACTTATGTTCAAACACCTCTACATGTAAGAAATTATTATGAGATAAATGATAAATTACCTGAGACTGACTCCTAGTCCATGCCGAGGCAGTGATGTAGGATATGTGGCACACATTTGATAATTAATTATCTGCTATAAAAAAGTATTTCTGATAATTCACATGCTAAGTCGTTAAAAGAACTTTCATACAAATGAAATGTTGCTTATAAGCTTCTATCACAAGCTGACATCATGACTGCTAAAATAGTTAAGCTTACGAAGTTCGGACTATTTTACCCCCCCCCCCCACCCCCTTTCCCGAACTTAGATATTTTCAGTCAGTAAGATAGTAATGTTGTTGGTTTTTTTGCAGTTTAAGATCACATTAAAATTATAGAATGAAAAAAGTGTTACAAATGACCCTAGATTGTCAATAGTATTTAGCTACAAAGATCATTAGTATTCATGTTCATTGCCGTGATACCATGCTAGCAGAAACTTAAAAAGTAGCCTCTCATTTATTTAGTCCTCAATATCCATTCAAAATCCATGCTCATTGAGGGTGTGGTCAGGGAAATATTAAAAAAATGCTACCCAATTTAAAAAATACTACCCTTTAAATAGCAACCATTTTGAAAAATTATACATGTACTTAAAAGGAGCCCGTTTATTATAGCTACCCTTTAAAAAACAGTTCAAATGATACCCTGTAATAAAAAATGATACCCATTTTAAAAGCGATACCTTTCCAAAAAAACAGGTCAAATTTTTTCAAATGATACTTTATAATCAAAAAAATAATACCCTTAAAAAAATGATAACATTTTTTAAAATAGCACCTTTTTCAGAACTAGCTAGCTATACCCTTTTTCAAATCATATTCATACCCTTTTTCAAAAATGATGCACCTTTTTTTAAAATGATGCACACTTTTCAAAAATGATGCACCCTTTTTCAAAAATGATGCACCCTTTTTCAAAAATGATGCACCCTTTTCAAAAATGATGCACCCTTTTTAAAAAATGATGCACCCTTTTTAAAAAATGATGCACCTTTTTCAAAAATGATGCACCCTTTTAAAAAATGATGCACCTTTTTCAAAAATGATGCACCCTTTTTAAAAAATGATTCACCTTTTTCAAAAATGATGCACCCTTTTTAAAAAACGATATCCCTTTTTTTTAAATGACACCCTAATACACCAACAATTTTTTTAAATCACTGACCCTTTTAAAAAATCTTTAATTTTGGCATTGATCACCTCCCATAGGCCCGGTGTCATATAAAATTGGCCACCCCCAAATTTAGTCACCCAGGGTGACTAATACCACGGACCAACATTGGTCACCCCATTACCGATTTCCCGGTAAAATGGTCACCCTGGTGACTGATCTAAACAGAAAAATACTCACCCCTCAGGGAAGTTGGTAACCCCCGTGTGAGAGCAGTGGAAAATGGATATCACATGAAGAAAACCCTACCTAAACAAGTGAGATACTAAAAAAAATAAAGCCTGTTATCTTAGCTAGATGGATTTCTAAACTAGATTGCATTCAATTATATTTTTATACTATCAATATTTTAACTTTTCTTAAGCCACTTACCCTGTCATCTAGCTAGATGGATTTCTAAATTATATCAAGATGAACAAGACCTAGACAAGTCAGATGCTCCAGAGTGGGGCTAGCTAAGGAATTCAAGGTAACTAGAAAATGCTCGTGTAGCATTGGTTGGGCGAGCGAGCGAAGTTCTGGGGAAATGTTGACACTTTGAAGTTCTGGAATGCGCGCACGCGTTTAAACGACGACGCGTTTAAACGACGACGCGTTTAAACGACGACGTATTCAAAACGACGACGTATTCAAAACGACGACGTACCACGTATTCAGGATTTCCATAGACTACATCTTAGAGTTGCTCGCTCGCTTCGCTCGCTCGCCAAAAATAAAATGGATTTCTAAACTAGATTTCATTTCATTTATACTATCAATATTTTAATTTTTCTTAAGCACAAGATTTAATGTCTGGTCTACTCTGAAAAAAGAGCAATTTCTTGAATACCTTGGTACTCTAATTAGATACATCTGCAAAACCCTCCCAAAATGCTTTCTTTCTTGAAAATAGCATTTCAGGGTATGTGAAAACCTTAATTTCTTGAATATGAGCCCCTAGAAATTTTTTAAAGAAAACTAATGATTTTTGTCATCCGTTGATATTCTGTACATTAAATTACCAAAATATATACATTTTATTTATAATGTAAAGCATTGTTCAAGAAATAGTTAGTGCATGTTCTAAGCATTGTAATGTTAGTAAGTAAAACAAGGTTACAAAGTTAGATACACTTTGGGAAAAACCAGTCATTGAGTGGAGCATTTCTTATTTTGGCACATTTGTAATGATACCATGTATTACATGTGTCACATTGTATCATTGGGTCAAAAGAGTCAGGCCGCAGACAAGGACAATATATTGGAATCGCAATATATAATACTTATAGCATGAGCCAGAGTACAATATGGGAAAATATTTTACGAGCACGCAAAATATTTTCACGAGCCAAAGGCGAGTGAAAATGTGGCGTGAGAGTAAATTATCATTCCCATATTGTACGACGAGTGTGATAAGTGATTTATTGCTTCTTTGAAATTTTTCTCAACCGGTTACAATACAATTTTCATTGATTTTACTCGCTACGCGCGCGCTACAAGGAGCGTACAATATAAACCGTACAATATGGGAGAATACAGAACGCTCGCGTGATGCGGAAATATTCAAGTAAAATTATCAAAGCTGCAATAAATTGCCTTATTGGTCGCCTCACGTCACCAATTTGTTTTCCCTTTGGGAAAGCTGTAAGCTTCTCTCTTTCAAAGCAACGAATCAGATGTGACCTCATTCTGTTTTCGTTAAAAGTAATGGCCTTAACGTCATCTCCTTTTGCTGCATGCTATGCCGCAGCAATGCTAAATAATCCACAATTGTTCGAGCCTGGTGTTTGTTGTTGTATTGGAATGACTGTCACCAACAAGTTATGTTGTGATATGAGCGGATGATACAGCTGCACTATCTGGAGCTCTGCACTTGCTGCTAAATTTCCACTGTCAAAAAGAAAAATCTCATTGTTTAACAGGGCAGTTGCAATCCAGTGTTGGTACTCTTCAACATAGAATATCTGTAATGTTAAAACAACAAAGTATTCCTTAATAGTTTATCATAGCTTATTAGACATAGCTACCTGCTCTGCAGTCACTGGTAGTTGAAGGAAAGGACCTTAACTGGATAAGAAGTACTAAAGCATCCTTCGAGGTGTGGAAATTGCCTATGTAGTAGTTTATGAGCTGCATAAATATGACAATCAGTAAGCATGCCAGATTTGACTGCAATTTCATTTCTGTCTGCCTGAGTCAAAGCCAAGCTCAGTACCCAATCAATACTTTCCTGCATACATAATAATAATCAGTAATGCAACCCCGCCAATTTTTTGTTTATTACCTTCTCAACCGTTTGTGCTCGTTGATCAGTGTGGCATGGTCTCTTAGCTGGTGGAGGGGACAGGGTTGAAGGGGGCGGGGTATCTTGAAATTTTGAGGAAGATATATCGACCAGAATATCTTGACATGAAAGAAAACATAATTTAACCAACAATAATAATTCCATCTGCGCTTACATTATTCTCTTTCTCATGATTGTCAAGTGGTTGAATCGTGGAAAGCTCACCAGAATCAATCTTGTCAGCCTAAAAATCGGTTCTATATAGTAATTATTCCTTACAACAATAAACCTTACAATCTGCAGTTTACGCTCTTTGTATTTCTTGAGCCTAGAAATATTGGCGTTCTTCGAACTTTTCCAGCTTTAGTGGTAAGCTCGTACAACCCCTTGCCTAGGTCTCTTGAGATTATATATGGACCCATCCACACAGGTTCCAATTTTCCACCTTTGCGTTGCTTCTGTAGAGTATTCTCTAGCAATACAAGAGTTCCTACTGGAAGAATTTTAGCTTCATGCTTGCGATCGTACGTTTCTTTCTGCTTCTTTTGTGCAGCAAGAATGTTCATCTCAGCTTTCTTCAAGCATTTTCACGAGCAGCTAGAAGCTGATCAGTGAATCCACTGTCAACAGTTTGCTCAGTAGTGTCCAATTCAGTTTCGAATTTAGGACAAATTTCATTATGTATCGGCAGCCTCATTTCTTTCTGGAAAAGCATGAAGTAGGGTGAGAAATTTGTTGATGCCTATCTAGATGCTCTGTAACCCATCAGAACTGTGTCAAGCTTGATATCCCAATCATCGTGACCTTCACAAGTACAGTAATCTTTGCCAAGCTCCTTGTGAGAGTTTGATTAAAACGCTCAGTGAGGCCATTTGTCTATAAACCATAAGTGATACAATGTTTTCCAGTATGTTAATAATAATATCAAAATTCTCTTAGCTTGTTTATCGCTAGAATTAAGGGGGGAAAGCATCAAGAAATGCTATATAAATATTTATGAGACCTGAGACCATTTGTTTATCAATAAGTGATAGGTACATGCTTTCCAGTAGTTATAATAACACTATTTTTAGCTTATTATAGCTACTATGGATGATCTATTGCTAGATATAAAGCATCCAGAAATGTAGTAAATATTCATAACAAAGTAAAGGCAAGAAAAAATCCTGTAATGTAGCTATATAGTTGCTGTTAGCTATTAGTCTGTTTTCATATTATACTAGCTGTAAGTTATCTAACCTGTGGGTGGTAGGCACTGGTAATCCTGTGCTCAGTGTTAGTAATCTGATACAACTCAGCAGATAATTCATTGACGAATTCACGTCCCTGGTCTGTGATCAAAGTCTCTGGACAGCCCATTCGACACATTACCTTATGCAGAATAAAAATTAATAAATGATTTGTAGCATCTGTGTTCTAAATCAAACATCTAGTGATAAAAACTTACAGAATATATGAAAGTTGCAATGCCATGTGCAGTTTTATCAGGAAGGGCAGTAGCTTCAGCCCACTTGCTGAAATAATCAGTTAGTGTGACAATATACTGATTTCCTCTTGGAGTCTTTGGCATAGGACCAATTAGATCCATCCCCACCTGAGCCCATAGGTTGGTTGGAACAGGAATGGAACGCAGAGAACCTGATGCTTTCTGAAGTTTGTGATTGTTTCGCTGGCAGGTATCACAAGATGCAACCTGTTAAGGTGAAGTGTTATAAAAGATGGCTATAATACATCCACAATGGTTGGCACTGCCTTGCTTACATAAAGTTTAACATCATTAGTCAGCCCAGGCCAGTAGTATTGTGAAGAAACCATATCCACAGTACGATTAATACCTGGATGACTTGCATTATGCACAGACTCCAAAATTCTCTGTTTCTTGATGTTATCTTCAACAACCAGTCTCCCTAAGATAACAAACTATTCTGCCTTTTTGCTCATATATTACTGCTCTAAGTAGTACATTACCTGTACTGGGAGTTTTACTTGTGTAGTACAAATCTGCTTCCTTTATGAAAAAATACTTAGCTCTTTTCCTTAAAGAACCTTTATCAGACTTGGAAAACCCTTTTGGATATGTACCATCTTTGATATAACTCTTCTTCTATTCTTGTAAATACTCAACGGTTCTAACTATATCACTCAAAAAAGCCTTTGGGTGAACAAAATTTAACAGATGACTGACAACCGCAACAAACAGAATTTAACAGAATACTCAGGCTGACTAGAACAAGATCACAAAGAACAAACTGGTGGCTTATACAAGAAAGGTGGGAATTTAGAAGGCTATTGAATAAAAATGTGTAAATTATAGTCTATTCATATATGTATAGCTAGGTAACTATATACATAAATAGATTTAATTTTCACATTTTATGTCTCAATTCAAGCATCATTACGGAGCGCATAATTTAATGGAGGGTGACCATTTTCCCGAGGGGGTGACCTATTTCCTGTAAAATAAGTCAGTAAAATTTTATGACACCGGTTCGGGACACCCGGTGTCGTCATAAAGTTTTAGGTACCCCGTAGCTTTCGCCACCCACAGTCCGTAAATCTACCGTAGTTTTGGAAATGACCATGTGGATATGGGGACCACCTTTTTGTTTCGAACTGCAGAGCGGTTGTGTAAGGGTTCTTTACTAACTTCCATGGCTGAAAATCGAAGATTGCTTTTCTGAGATATTTACAACTATATTAACATTGGGCTCTATCCTGAAGGGTTAAAGAAAAATGAAAAACTTGCTCTGAGGAAAAGAGCAAAATATTTTATACTTCAAGATGCTCAACTCCATTATGTTGGAGGTAGCTAGCTATTAATAACAATACATGTATGCTAATATATTTTAGGGTGGAAAGATTCAACATTATCACCTAGATTTGTGATTGAGGATGATTAGAGAATTTGTAAACGAACTTTCTGTAAAGCTTTACTCTTTAACCAAGACTGATCATCGTATCACCTCAGCATACCACCCTCAGGTAACACCTTGAATGTACAATAGCTCATTTAAGTAGCTGACAAACATTAATTAAGTCGTACTGAAGTTTTAAAGTGAGATATCTCATATGGTTTTTTTTTTCAATTTGAAACCACAATAAACACCATGATGGTAGAAAAAGTTTCTTCAGAATTAATAGTTTAGAAAACTACTAATAAGAATTAAATGTGTTTAAGTTTACCTAGTAATGCTAAAATACATTGCCATAATGAAGGTATCACTGTCATAATCATTATATTCATTTTTGGAGGGTCTTCATGACTACCATTGCTTCTAGTATTTTTGTACATAGTTTCGTAAGATATAGCTATAGCTTATTTATATACTCAATATTACTGCACATGCCACCTGACTAGTGGCTGTGTCTTTACATGCAAATAACTTTGATTCAATGAATTTTAACACAAGTTGGACAAAGAGTAGTTTTTGTTTACAACATAATTATATAAATTGAATGTATACATGAATTAATAATACATTGCTGAAAATAACAACATACAATCAAAACTTCAACTCAGTTATAAGCCATATACAAGTTTGAGAACTTCAGATTATATACATGTATATGCCACATTAATTATATATAGAATTTGCAGCATTTTGTTTGAAGAATATGATGCCACCTGCATAACTGATGATAGCCAAACCTACATGTATTTTAATGTTTGGTAAATTTTATTGGCGAGTGAGTGAAGGAGCAAGACACTTACAGGGGTAACACAATTGAAAATCGGGGATGTTTGCTTGTAAGTTTGGACGTACGTAAGTCATTTTGTACTTTGTCCCTCTCGTACTTTCGAGTTAGCTCAGTCTTCGACCCCATCCCAAACGTCACTAAACAGTATCCTCTGGTTTATCGATCATTACCTGTATCATCCTAGAAATTTACCGCTTTAAATTCTTTTGCCGGTGCAGTTTAAACTAAAAAACTTACTGGAGTTCCATTTCTATTCAAGTTAGTGGTGGTGGTAAGTTGATAGGTATTAGTCATAATCCCTATGCAACAGTATTTACTTGAAAATTCATAGTCCACTAGACTTACCACAAGGTAAGTCTTGTGTATGTATGTTCAGTTATGTGAAAGTATTGTGCATTACAACTATTCCACAAAGAAAATTTTTAAAGAATGTGACTTGTTTTTTGTTGCTTTTTTTTTTTAATTCCAACAGTTGCGGGGAGTGGTTACTATGGCGTTGAATGCCTTTACCGTATAGTATGTAATTTAAAAACTCTGACTTTTTTTTAGTAGCTTGAATGTTAGAAGTGAAAACCAATCGTTTAACAATAGTGTAGTTTTAGGCTCGCTCGTAGCGCTCAAGCACACCACTAGTTATATTGTATTATATAGACTAATGGCCTTACGAAACGATTCAATCAGACTCTATGTCGATGTTTATTAAAAGTATGCAACCCCCAGCATGATGACTGGGATGAATAGATTAATACTATTTTGATGGGATACCGAGTATCACAACAGGCGTCAACCAAACATTCTCCTTATTAATTAGATGTATTCTCTCTCTTTATATGTATTTTCTCCTTATTATATGCTTTTTCAGCAAGAAATGAAATTGCCAATTGATTCAGAAATCGTGTCAAGGGGTAACGGTGATGATGCTGCTGAAATGCTATGTACCAGTAATGGATGATGAACAAAGTGTAGATAAAGTAGTTGAACAACTTCTTGTCAATAGACAGCAAGTTTTCCGAACTATAAATGACAATATTAAAGCGGCACAACATACTCAGAAGCAACAGTATGATAAAAGGCATGTCCCTGAAGAATTAAAAGTTGGAACAGAAGTTTTGGTTGAAAACACTGCTCAAAAAACAAAGAAAAGGTGGAAAATTTGAAAATTCCTTTAAGGGGCCTTTCACAATTCATAAATATATTGGCAAAGGTATATATTAAGTGAAAAATTCAAGAGGAATTCTTCAGAAAAAAATAAATATCAGCCGACTGAAGGTCTACAAAAGGCGAAACAATTTATTTAAGTATTTACACAGAGGCTGCATCTGAACCTGATTTGCAGCAGAAATGTTCTATTGAACCACAAAATATGATATCAAATGCAGCTCATGATCAGAATAGTAGTGAAGAGCCAAAGCGGTATGATAGTGAAGAGCCAAAGCTGTATGATAGTGAAGAGCCAAAGCTGTATGATAGTGAAGAGCCAAAGCTGTATGATAGTGAAGAGCCAAAGCTGTATAATAGTGAAGAGCCAAAGCTGTATGATAGTGAAGAGCCAAAGCTGTATGATAGTGAAGAGCCAAAGCTGTATGATAGTGAAGAGCCAAAGCTGTATGATAGTGAAGAGCCAAAGCGGTATGATAGTGAAGAGCCAAAGCTGTATGATAGTGAAGAGCCAAAGCTGTATGATAGTGAAGAGCCAAAGCTGTATGATAGTGAAGAGCCAAAGCTGTATAATAGTGAAGAGCCAAAGCTGTATAATAGTGAAGAGCCAAAGTTATATAATAGTGAAGAGCCAAAGCTGTTTGATAGTAAAGAGCCAAAGCTGCATGATAGTGAAGAGCCAAAGATATCTGAGTATGGTTCACATTTAGAAATGCAGGAGAAAGTTATGTCAAGTGGAATTCATGAAGAAAGCAGTAGTACACTAGTTGTAGTTGATGAATGTTGTCCTCAAGTAAAAAAAAATACTCCATTTTTTGATTCTGGTAAGGAAAAATAATTACACTTCATATTTACTGGGGGGTTTTTTCCTCTCATTTAGACTTCAATTTAGAAAGGATAATCACGATTTTGACAGCTTTGAAGCCCACAGAATTGGCAGCAATGTTTTTGTCTATTCTAGATTCATTTCCAGAACATTATGTGCTTCTTGTTTTTGTTTTTTTTTAGCTGATTTCAAAATTTAAACATTCTTCTTGTCGAACTCTTAGTAAGTTTGCTGTAGTTATTGTTTAGATAATACATCATGATAACTTCTTTTTGTAATATCCAGACAAATTAAGAATGACTAGCAACAGCATCCTATGTATAACTCACGAACAGTTTGATGAAGTAGCATCTGTGCTTGTCACTAAATTTTCTTCTAAAGATACCAGGGTAATTAATCTTTTCTTATTAATGTGATGTAATAGTGTTGTTCTTTGCTGTATAGCTTTTCTCTTATGCTTTCGATGTTATCTTTCCCTGTATTCTCAAGTAGTTGATCGTGACAATGTTCGTGTATTGTAGCTATAATATATTTCACGAAATAGATTCCCCACAAGTTTACCGTCTTCTAAAATAGTATTTTCATGTTCTCTACAGCTTAGTTTTAGTTATTCTTACCACCAAAAGTAAAATACCCCAAAACTAAGAATATTTGATCTTTTTTGTTAATCTCTTTGTAATTAAGAGGTTGGAACAATTGATTCAGTTGGAACAGAAACTTGCACATAATAATGTAGCGATTTATAACATGGTAAGGCGTGTTATTATCATTGACAATAGAGACTTTAAAGAATTTTGTATGTTTGAGTAGTGCATAAATATCAAGAATGAGTTTGACAGGTTAACATGGTGAAAAAATTGTCATCATGTAAATTGAATTGAATACGTATTCCAACTGATGTTTTCTTATTCCCACATCAGCAGCAGTTGAAGTGAATAAACTCATGAGCTCAGCGTTTGCATTACCATTAGTGCTTTTAACTATATAGACTATTATGTCCATGGCTGTGGACTCTGATGAAATCAAGTTTACATAGCTATCAGTATCGGGTGGATTTTGATAAGTAAGACACCGACTAGTGCGTGGGTGGATTTGAGTAATACAAATAGCCCTCTATTCAGTAGCACAGCTAAAGTTGGAGACGTTACGGTCTGTGGACCATCTTCAGCTAGCTATAATGAAGAGTTTGCACAATGATCTGGATATTGTCAAGATGAATGTTAGTGGTAATTGGAATGAAACTCTGTGATATAGGAACCTATGATAATGAACTCTCTAACCACCAAATTACCAGTGTTGTTTTGGTTTAGTGATTCCAAACTTTCTTAGTTTTAGTTATTCATACTAAAAAATATCTTAAATGCTTAGTAATAGTTTTTCCCTCCAAATTCTCCCTGAAGATTTAGTTAGTTTTAATTGTTCTTCAATATCATGTAGAAGCTTTAGTTAGTTATTACTATCAACTGACTTAGTTTTAGTTAATTGACTTAGTTTTAGTTAATTTATGTTGTCACTCAAATTCTTCAAAAATGAGACTCCTTAAAGAAAGTAGTACAGATAATTTTTCCAAATAACCTCAAAAAAGCATATTTCTATGAAAGATTATAAATAAAGTATGATTATTTTTTATATAGTTTAATTGCTTAATTTTAGTTCTTGCCATCCACTCTACTGGTAACCTATAGCTATATATATATATATATTGGGCCAATTAGTATAGGATCCGTCGCTTCTGAACACTGCTTTTTTTGCCTACTGCCTCTCTTTGCCTCGCGAAGTGAAGTGATAAAGTCAACTTGACCAGATTTATTAGATAAAGGGTTCCGCTCATATCCTTAGCCTGATAATAACCAGGGGCCTCATCCCTTCCACTTTTGGTCACCACAGAAGTGCTCAGGAATCAATTTTAGTGTGAGCCTTCTCTAGTTATATGTGAGCTTCGTCAGTGCAATCATTTTACTTCCTGGTGTGTATTATGTGAAAGCGGTCAAAATATTGCAACATATTGTGTTCCACAGTCTAGAAAGAGCGGGCAATATATGGAAGTATATAGATATACCTAACATCATATTATTATAGCATAGCAATATTGTCTGTCACCTGATTCTTCTGTGTTATAACTTCTTGTTTGTGTCACACTAAAAATGATACAAGCTTTTTTCCACTGCTTCTTTCCTTTCTCAATTGCAGTTTAGTGTTGTGCTTTCAGGAAACCCTTTACCATATTGCAAGTGCTGGTGAACCATTTCTAAGAATGCAATATAATTTATAATTGATCATTGTACAATTGCCAGTGCTAAAAAATCATTTGCAATGTCCAGAGAAATCAAATCAGTCCTTTAAATAATTAATAAATAAGTCAGTCAACAGATGAATGGATTTTTCAAAGTGTGAAGAGAAGGTCATAGTTCTCAATGAGGAGCATTGTGAATGAGTTGATCTCTCCCAGACCCACCAGACTGGCAGCTTCATCTGTGGACCAGATCAGGTTGGGACCAAACACAATGGCCAGGTTGAGGGATGTCATCTTGTTGACTTCTTCATGGGCTCGTACCTGAGACGTGTGTGTGTGTGTGTGTGCAAAGTTTCATTAAACTAGACAACAAATACAATATATAGCAGCAGCTTTCTGGAATAGGATCTCAGTGGTGGGCAGCACAGTCTCTAAACTTACTTATTCATTATTTATTATTAATTGCACATCAGCTACTATTTCCCCCCAAATATATCATTCACTTATCAAATATCTATGTCATGGCTTGCGTGAATAATTTAATAATAATAATAATAATAATAATAATAATAATAATAGTAATAATAATAACAACAACTAAATACAATATAGTTGACCATAACATTTTATTGTGTTAAAGGCTCGCAGCATTCGTACAGCAAATAATAATACAAGGCTACAAAGACTTAGTAATACTTGGAGCATCCTCTCACCTTAATTTAATTATTTTTAAAAAATTCAGAGCAATAGAGTACGTATATTGCAGCGTTAATAACCATGTACCTTATTGAGGAAGGCAATGAGATAATTGAGTAAGTCATAGTTGACCTGAGGAAGACCTCTCACCACTCTGATACACAGCTCTAGTCTCTCCGACTCACTCCTTAGTCCTGGAAGAACAGACAAGACAACGAAAGGAAGCAACAAAATTATTAAAACACAAGAAATAACCAACACAATCAAAACCAATCAGTAGTAAATGACCCATTACTTGATGCACTATGGGATACATTGAATGTTGCTACGTGTGAAATGCATGCCATGAAATAGCTAGACAGTAAACAAGCGTAAGTAAGTGCTCAAGAAAATTACTGAATTTTCAATTGTCCCTTAAAAACAACAACAAAACCCCCAAAACCCCAAACAAACAAACAAAATGAACAAATGAAACTGGAGAGTGAAATATGCAAATTAATACTATAAACTAATTTTCACTACAGTCTAAATCATTCCAAGCCACACCTTCTCTTATTATTTAGAACATAGCTAACCCCTTTTTTGTATTTTGAAGTAGGCATTCTATCCAGCATTTCAAGTGAGTGCACAGGGATACTAAATGCCAGAAGGGAGGATACTAAATGCCAGAAGGGAGGATACTACTGATAGTATCCTCCCTTCTGGCTAATAGTATCCTCACTTCTAGCATTTTATATGAGTCGTGCAAGCATTAATTAAAGAATTTTTATTTTATCTATGGTGCAAGAATGTTGTTTGCATGGTTTTCCTGTCAGATGCGAAAGATAAGATGGATTCACCGCATGCCTTGCACACTAACAATATTTTTCTTAACTAATACAATCATGACATAATGAACAATAAAAAAAGCAGTTATGTTGCATATGTTATTTTAATAGTTTTAGTACTATTCTTGTGGATGTTTATATCACCACAGTTATGAAAATTAGAGGCACCCCTTCTAGTATATTGTTTGCAATGTAAAAACACTACATTCATGGTATTTTCGTTGTATTTTGCATATTTAATCAAAATCCTTCCTTATCCATCGCAAGCTGTTCATCAATGTCAGATACTGTAAATACAAACTTTTTGCATGGCCTATATACATCTTTCAAAATTTCATCATCATGTAAAGGTTGACCAAGTTTTGATTCAAAAGCTAAGCTAGACTGGAGATTGACTGTAGAGAGCAAAGCTGGAGTACTGACTGTGAGGGTTGACTTGAAAGTTGACGGTAAGGAGCTAGACTGGAGAGCTGACTATGAGGAGCTAAATAAAGGAGAGATGATTGAGTTGATGAAGGTGGAAGAGTAGCTGGTTGAAAGAAGATTTAGGAGAGACAAAGCCTATTAGTAAATTTTATCTCACCAATTGAGCTGAAATGCGAAAAATAGGTAATTTAGATGGGTGGGCTGGAATGTTTTTTTTTGACTAAGTTCGCTGAAAACGCAGTGATATTGATTTTCCTGACTCTAATTCCATCACTTTCGCCGCACAACACATGAAAATATTCTATGCGCCATGGCTCCTTAGAATTGCAGCAATTACTGGACACCTCTTGTCATCCTTTATTCTTTTTTTTTAAATCATTAGCAGCCTAGTTTTAATCTGATTTTACAGCTGCTACACACCTAGCAGGTGCTGCCCTGTACTTGTTTAACCACAATAACTGAAGTGCTCTAGAGGGGTTCTGCCCCTAACCTTAAAAAAGTCTGCAGTAAAAGAAAAGTTGCACAAAAAAAATCATGTTAAAAGTCTTCCTTACAGACTTTAGAAAGTCCTTAAAACGACTCAATGGGAACTTTTTTTTGACCCCTACTGTAGAACAAAGGAGGGAAAATATTATTTGGTAACTAAGGCTATAGTTGCTACGTTCTAAAACAGATACACACAGAAATCTCGGGAACTACCGCCCTTCGAACCCCTTGGCCGCTAGTATCGCCCTCGCTACGCTCGGGACGGTACAGCCTGCGACCCTCGAGGTTCTGTGGGTGGTAGATCCCTCGATTTCGTTGTCTATCTATTATATAGCTAGCCCGGTAGGTACCTCTGAGTGCCATGACTTGACTGTAGGCAGAGAGTGTGAGTAGAGGCTCTGGCATTTCTCTCAGGAACATCTTGATGAGGACAGCCGCCAAGTGGGGATCAGGATACTCCTCAAAGTCTATATCTTCTCCTAAACATCCACACAAATACTCAAACTCAAGATCGGGTTCTTGAAGATTCATAGCAATACATGCAAAGCAGCTGGTCTTTATTTTGTAATCCAATTACTAACTGCATCTGGTAAAGGGACCATGACTCAGTAAACTGTGCTCTACTAGACTTGATATAGTTGACAGTAATCTGAAATTCGGAGTATTAATATACACCCTAATATTAAACTATTAAATGATATAAATCCTCTACTCAATTCAATAAACTCTATCGTAGAGATTCATTGCTATGAGTATCAACCTGAATGAGTATATTAGCTTAACATAGCTTAGTTTAATTGTTAAAGAACGTTTCAGTCCGTCGACCTTCTTCAGCTTTTCATTAAGACGGTCACGGACCGAAACGTTCTTTAACAATTAAACCATGCTATGTCAAGCTTATATATACTCATTCAAGTTCAATAAACTCAGACACTTTTTAACAAAATAATGGACTTTTAATAATGATAAACATTTCCACACTTATATATAATTAAACCATTCTCACCTTGATCCACTAGTCTCTTGAGAGTGTGAACTTTCACATTATTAGGGGCTCTCCTGAATATCCCCATCACCTCCAGTCCATTCAGCTCCAGGTACTCGGTACATTTCTGCACCACTCGAGGTATCTTCACTCCATCTCTGGCCACCAGCTCCTCCAGAGTAATACCGTACTGTTTGTGAGGACTCTGTTTGCTCGCTGCATGCAGGTCTGACGAGGACGAGATGTGAAAGATGGACCTGGAATGGGCGTGTCTCGTGGATGGTGCCAACTGAGCATCATATCTGCACACAGCAAAAACAAATCATATTTAGTATGACAAAACAGAAACATTCTAATACCTTGAAATTGAAATAATAACAAAAAAGTTAAATACTTGAAATGTTACGGAATTCCAACAATCCTTTTAAGATTGTATATGAATTACGACATCACTTCCTAAGTGTATGACCGGTTGATAGTTGTAGCTATGTACAACCATCTTGTTTGTTTTAGCAACATTTATTACAAACAAATTACAAATCCACACTACTAACTGAATGGTTTAACAAAGGGTGTCAATTTATAATCATTTCATCAAAAATTTAACAGCTATACATTGAGTAGTATTAGGTATGAACATACGTCTTGCGATTTGACTTATTGACTACTTCATATGACATTCAAAATACAATGGAAGACTTGGCAGGGTCACAACAACTGTATTATCCAGTACTTACAACAGTAAATTGGAATTTAATTGGCTTAATTAGATTTACATTAGATTTTCAGTAAGTCAGCCCAGTGTAATGTAAACTGAATATAATGAACTAATAATTATTACCTCCAGACAGTTTGTGTTTCTGGAAGCAAAAATTATATCCCAACTAAAATTTGTCAATGCAACATGATACAATTAAAACCTATGTTAAACCACCCTTTACCATCTACAGAACTTCACAGAACTTAATGCAACATGATAAAATTAACACCTATACTTCAAACCACCCTTTACCATCTACAGAACTCACTCCTTGACTTTATCCGGGACATCCACCTGCTCCAGAAAGAGCACTTCTTTGAGCTCATCCAGTCTGTTGATGTAAGTGACTTTGCGCCCGAACTTGTAGCTAATGATGGGCTTGAACAGAATCATCATCATGCGGATGAAGTTAGTCGGGTGGACGATGTACAGCTTCTTCAAGTTCTTCTTGTACCTGTATACCAATGTGTACAATGCATACATAACATGTAAAACTTTTTTTTTAATATTAGATGAAAAAATTACTTATTAAACCTCAGCGCACATGCACGAGAGGGTTATAGTAGTCGGTTTGTCTTTCATCAATTCATTCATTCATTCATTCATTCTGTCAACAGTAGATCTCAAAGATAGTGGACTTTTTGTCTTGAGAGAAGAGGAACTCCAACTAGATGGAAATTTAAGTCCCTTTAAATTGCTACTTTTTTATTTTGGCTTGGTTTTTGAGAAAACGAGAGTAAAGGCAGACTACAGTGAGTGCTGCTGCTATAGGCCACGCCCATTCAATCATTTAGCTGCCATATAGAATGATGCGTACTTACTTGAGCGTACAAATTTTACAGCACCCCTTGTTGCATGTGTTCTATAGTTCCAATGCTTAACTTCTGTTGTCTGGTGTTAGGAAGTCTCTGATGCTGGAGGTGTGCTTCTTTCATCAACTGTTAATTTGTGTAGTGTGCATGTCAGAAAGTTCAAATGTTCTTGTGGCTATTTTTTTTCCAAGATAAGGTTAATACTAAAGCCAGAGAATGCCATGAAGTCCTCAGAAAGTCGTAAAAACCATTTATTACAGAATATTGAGCTCGTAAAACAGCTTTAGATAGAAAGTATGGATCAGTCCCAGGTGTGTATAAGGGTTGGTTATAAACATTAATGCCGCCATTGCCTGAAGAATCCCAGAGATACAAGCAGGCCAATTTAAAATGCCCTAGCTAGACAAGTTGAAATTTATATTCATAAATAGAACAAAGTATTACTGTTATAAGCTGAACATTAAAGAACTTGGTTATTCAATAATAGTGACTTCTTTTGCAATTATTGCATTTTTTAACTAATGCTGAGGGTTTGCACTCTTTGTGCTCTACTTAATTAAAGATTTTCTTCAAGCTTTCTAATGGTCACACTTTTTTTAAATAGAGCAGTGAACCATTAGATGTATTCTCTCTCTTTCACAAGCTTTTTAGCAATACAGAATTAAAAATATTTGGTCGCCACCGGAAATTCAAGCCGGACACCTTGCTTAACGCACAAGCTCTCTGCCACTCACTGAGTATGACAACCAGCTGGCAAACAACACTCAATTCTATATTTATACTGTTAAGGGGTACTGCTATGCTACAGTCTCACTCTCAACAGACCAATGAAAATTCTCTTTTTTTCAAAGATTCTTTTTATCCATGGATTTTTTTTAAATCAGTAAAAGAAGACTGAGATAGAAATTGTGAAGTGATAGATTAGCATAGTAAATAGTTAACTACAATTCGCCTTATTGGTATGGTTACCTGCTGTCATCCTCCTAAACTACAGATTGGCAGTCTGAGTTGATGTGAGCCCGCAGTCATGTGTGCGCATGCTCCTTGCGTGAGGCAGCAGTATGACCTTGGACCCACCCCCCTGTGTGGCCTTGGGGGTGAGAGACTCGGCAGGTCAGTGGCAATTAGCATTAATTGACCTGCATCGCCGGAGTCCCCCCAGCTCAAATCACATCCAAAGAAATGGATGGAGTATTTCTAACTATCCTTAATTAGGTGGTTTGAAATGGGGAGGTGGTGGGACTGAGAACAGTGGCTATCAGTAGCTGCTAGCTATCAGGACTAATATACTTGTGCCCGGGTGCCATTGCTTCACGTGTGACCGCTTAGCGCATGGTCGCCGTACTCGCAGGTCCTCTGCCGACCTTTACCTGGGCACGTGTGATGCGTGGGCTACATCTTCGTTAACTACGTTTAACTACGTTAAACTACATGATAAAAAAATCTTTGAAAAAGAGAATTCTGTTGGTCTGTTGATTCAAACAATCCTGGGTTCGATTCCCGGTGGCGACCAATAATGTTTTAAATTCTTGTTTAAAAAAACTTGTGAAAGAGAAAGAATACAAAACTAATGAGTAAAATAAGGCTGAGGAAGAAAGTGTGAAGTGTAAACTATTCTTATGCCTGTTGTTTATCAAGTGTTAAACTCACTTGCGGTCCAGTTTATAATAGAATTGTTTGAGTAATGTCACGCTGTATTTATTGGTACTGGAGAAGCCGTGATGGAAGTAGACCAGAGTGTAGTCCTGCTCCACGTAGTGGTCCAGAGTGAACAATATGTAACTGCATATAATAGAAGTAAGATTTGATAAACTCACTAGGCATACATGTGGATTTCTACTTTCAAAGAAGTCTCACAGCACTACTATAATATAGAAATGACCCAATAAATGCTTGCTGCCTACATACCTGTATCACTTAGGTTTAGGCATTCAGCTGAATATTCTAGTTTTGTTGAATTATCAAGGCACTATCTCAAGTAAACGCTGACAACAACCAAATTAATGCTCCACTTGACATCTGACAATTTACACTGATATAAGGTTATATATGGAAAGATATTTAAAAAAACATTATTAATAGAGTATTTCATACTGCAATGTTTTCGCGGTATGAAAAACCATCTATCCCCCCAACCCTTCAGTGGTCTAATGCACACTCACTTGAATAGCATCTGATGGTTGATGAGGTAAGAGGCAGGAAGTCTACAGGCAGAGAACACAATCACTGGCCGACCATCTCTATCAGCACCTACATGAGAACAACATACCTAATAGTTAAGCTACTATGCTGTTTCAAACCAAACATGTACGTAATACTAAAATTTGAGACTACATTAGTATGGTTCTAGCTATTTTTTGTTTGCTAGTTTAGAACTAAAGTTCCAATGATTATGGAATGTGAACTTGAGTTATATATCACCTGCTACTAGAGCTTTATGTTAATTAGATAGTTAAGAATACATAATCCTGAATTATATTGTTCATTAGCCTAAACATGTATGCTTCCCATACACAAACCATTAACAAAATTCAATGAATTATTTTCAAATTTTTTTTTTTTGGTTCTCTCATACATTTGGTTTGTATATTTCATTGTAAACAACTTCATTATGACTACCAATAATTTAGGCTCCCCAGGTTTAGCTACCATTGCACACATCTACTCACAATTGTCATACTTATCACATTGGGTTAAGACTTTAAATGCTTTAACTCAAACATTAGCAGATAAAGCTCACTGATAAAGGATTTGTTTTGCTTTTGTTTTGTTTTTTTGTTTTTTTTGTTAGGGTTTTTATGATGACTAAATTGAACACATGTGAAACATAGAAGAAAAAAAAACCAAAGCTTTTTTTACTGGCTTAGAGCGCCAACCTAGTATAATTTACAATTCACCTTTCATTTAACTGCTTTAAATTACCAAATATTTTAACATTTCTTACCATGCAATTTGATGTATCTAGTTAATAGTATATTTTTAATTTTTTTTCTTTATGTCTAAAATTACTCAAGAAAAACAAATGACCCTATCTAAATCAAATCATAATGAAAAGTTCATCAAACCACTTCTAATTGTTTACTCTCTATCTCTCTCTAAATGTGATCCTCATATGCCCAATTCCTTGCTTACCTGACACGGATACTATATTGTACTTCTCAATGTGGCTAAACTCTGGATTCATCTCAATTGGCAAAGCAGCTGCTTGCCCTTGGATGCCTATCTCATTGATAGTTGAACAATTTGTTTGGCTCAAGTCATCCATGGCATCAATAGGGGAAGGAGAAATGGGCCTGGTAGCCAACATTGTTGATTCAGAATCTACTATAGGAGTTGGTACAGTCACATGGTGACTAATATCTGGGAAAAATACATTCGAGATGATTCTGAAGTAATATTTGCTTACATAACAATGTATTCAACATTGGATACTTGAATGAACTCATAATAGATTCTAAAATGACACCTGATTGTTGCTTTCACGGAAAAAACAGAAAATTGAGAAGAACTAACAAAGTATTAGACATGGGAAGAATGACGTGGAGAATAACGTGATAGAATTGGATGCCCCACATGGAATCGTTTTCCCTCATGGAAAACAATTCCATTGGAGGCATCACATCCTTATAGACATAAAGAAAGAGACGAATCTTTGTTCACTAATTTACTATAAGTATAAATTATATTTCATATTGTGGAGATAAGCCTGTACTTACTTTCACTCTGTAGCAAATGTGACTGCTCCAACTCTTGACTAGATAACAGCGGGAATGCCTCTTCCTCATGATCATTGCTGGGATGAGACGATTTTTTTGTCTTAAATATGCTCTTCCACTTTATCTTCTTCATTTTGCCAGACTTCTTCGTAGGAGTTACCGTCAAAGCTTGCTGGTCAAGATCAAATTCACTGCCATCATTTTGATTCAGTAGCTTGGATGAACAGCTAAAGTCTAAACATTCAAGTATTATAAGAGTTAAGATACTCATTGGTTATATAGCAGCTTAAACTTTAATAACTAACAGCAAACAGATTTAGCAATGGTGTTTATCTTTTTTGTTATGTTATGTTACAATAATAATAGATGAATTTCTATCATGCATGATCAATTTGTGTAGTCATGCATTCTTTATTTAATATTTAATTACTGTTAAAGTTATCCATTGTTGTCTTATACTTGTAAAAACAATTCTTTTACTTATCTGTATCCTCTGTAATTTTTCATTGTTGGGACCCAGTAAGAATTAAAACCCTACAACATTGGTCAGATCAGTTAAAACTGTACCCAGCATAATTGGCTCTTAATGCAATGTTCTGTCCCTATTGTTCCTTCATATTTTATCTCTGCTCGTCCTCAATATTGCATACTAACCAGAGTCAGATATAAACATGCATACATTAACCCAATATGATGTGCCACTATAAATGTGTAACTAACCTCCTGCCACAATTGTCAATCTCAAAAAACATATACAAATATCATCATAAAGCTAATAGCTGTCTAGTGATTTATATATAACTGCTTGAACTTCATATCTTTTACTCACCTGTTGAGGATACAATGCTACATTCTTTAGCGTGCTGTATTTCTCCATTGACTTCAGATGGCATGTAAACTGTCCCTTCAATTTTGTTCTCCCCAGTATGAGTTTTGAGTTGAGGATGGAAGGAGGATGCATCTAGGAGTAACTGAATTGGGCTGTTCTCAAGGAATTCTTTTAAGATTTCAACACTTTCTTGGGAAATGTTGTTAGAGAGAAGATTTAATTTAAGAGAAGTGCAGGGATATAAAATTAGCTTATCTATTAAATATTTGGCTCCAGATGATCCAATATTGTTATAAGACAGATCCAGTTTTTGTACATGACTAAGCTCTACCAAGTCAATGATACTTGCCATACTCACAGCACTAATTCTATTACACGACAAATCAACAAACAGCATCCTATTATTGGTAAGACTGGAAGCTATAGCCGCTACACCGATATCACCTATACAGTTATCAGATAAGTCAACTGTGTCTAACCAAGACTTGTGAAGTATCCCTCTTGACAGAGCCTTCGCACTTTCATCATCAATTCCACTATTAGACATATACAGTCTGGTTAAATTATTCAGGAAGACTAGACCATCAGATATAGAGCAAGCTTCTTGAGCAGTGATAGTGCCATTATTTGATATATTAAGGTGAGTAATTTCTTTCAAAATATGAAACGCTTCAGCTATTAATGTTATGCCACATCCTGTGAGATTACAATTATCCAGGGATAAATTCACCATGTTGTAGCAAAATATGAGTCCTTGAGCTAAGACAGCCGCACCCATCCATCCAATATCATTATGAGAGAGGTTCAAACATTGAAGATTAAAACAGATTTTGAGATTTTTTGATAAAGATATTATACCATCAGTATCCAAGTCATTGTCCATAAGATTAATGGTTTTTAAACTAGAATAATCAGTAAGGTTCAGGCAGAAATACTGCAAAGCTTCAGATTTGATGTGATTCATGCTAATATGGAGATATTCCAAGACATTACCTGACAGACAATGAGAAATTTTTCTAAAACCTTCAACTCCTAGGTTACATTTGATCAAAATTATTGTTTTTATATTCTTAGTGTGTTTTAATGCAGTAGCTAGAGCTTCAGTACCGTCATCACAAAGCTTAACAAACCGGAGGTCTAATGTTTGGAGTTGTTTTAAATGATGCAATCCTTCTGCTAGTATTAATCCACCAGTAGAACAAAAACAGCCCAGGATTTGAATATGCTGGAGATTTATAAAGCTCTTATAAATATCAGCCACTACACTGGCACTTTGATTACTTCTGCAGTTACCAATGAAACTGAATTGTCTCAGGTTGTGGCATTGCTTTAGGGCATCTGCAAGAGGTATTGCATTCTCTGACGCAAAAATGTCACTAGAACATAGCAGAATCTGATTGGTGGTGTTGTACCATGGCAAAACATCAGTTCTATTAGTACTGTCAAGTATTTCATCAACTTTAGTGTACGTGTGTTTTGATTTAACATTGTAGGATATGCTAGCACAGCATTTGTCTTCCCACACTTTTATATTAGTTAGCGAACCAGTGGACTTAAAAGTGTATGACAGCAAATCTGTTTGGTCCAGTTCTCTGTGTAACCATCTGGCATTGTTATATTCTTCATGTAACAAGCTAATATCAATATCTACTGCTTCAATTAGATGTGAGGCCTTGGATATGATGTAACCTAGCACGTTGAAATCAGCTTGTGTCAATACTCCAGCACCAAGATATATTTTGAAGCTTAGCAATTCAATGACTTTACAACAAACCGTTTTCTGTTGTGTCTCATAAGCACAATGCACGGCATATAAAGTATTAGGTCTTTGCATCACAATATCTTCTAATTGGTGCATCTTTTGTTCAAAATTAACTAGTCCACAATAGAATTTGAATGCAGTGAGCATGTGATCTTTGCCACTGTGTAGTCTGATCATTTCTGTTTGTAGGTCTTCGTCAAGACTGGCTAAGTGATAGGCTGCTAGATACTCTTGAAGAGTGAGGTGAAGAAAAGAATACACATCCTCTAGACCTGCCTGTGATATTGTGTTGTCTATTGTAAGTAAACTACAGACAGGTGAATTATTCAAATCTAAAGGGAGCTTCTTTACTATTTGGTTACAATCGATTGTCATGTAAAAGGCTAAATAACACAAATTAAGAAAATCTTGTTTATATTTTTCTGGTAATTCATTGACTGATGACAATTTTACAGAAAGATCGCTTTTTCTGAGCACTCTTAATAGTATAGCTCTCACAAAGTAGTCATAGATTTCTGTTTCAGTTTTTGGAAATACTTTACCTTGCAGCTGGCTGTATAAAAAACATATTATATTAGCATTAAGGGGCAAATAGCACATATTCAACACATTGGTGCAACCCTTCAGATAGGCTTTCAGTTCAGTTTGTACTAATTCCTCTTTATTAAGGGTTAAGCTGCTAAAAGGATAACTTCTTACAAATTCATCAAACTGTTCTTTTGTAAAGCCCAGAATTTCAACAACACTATTAGCTTGAAGCCGTAGTGCAGAAGTAGCTACTGGACGAGAAGTGACAATAATCATGGACAAAGGAAGGTACTTTTTAAAAATAAGCTTGTTAATAACAGAGTCTTGATCGTCTCTCTGGTTACATTCATCGTATCCATCAAGAACAAAGCAAAGTTTATCTCCACCTGATTCTTCTAACTGATTTAGATACAAGTTAGTCTTTGATGAAAAAAAAAATTCAAATAATGTTGAATTATCATAATCTCTTCGAAGTGGTACAAGAAATAATTTAGACACATTTCGAAGTATCTTTCCCTGAGCCCAATCTTTAGCTATTTTTGATGCTAGAGTTGTCTTACCACTGCCAGGTCGTCCCTCCACCAATATTACTGATTTTCTTCTGTATTTTTGAAATATCTCATCATAATGTATTTTTTGTTTTCTTTCTAATATTCTGTCTATTTCTCCCAGTACAATAATACAGTCACTACTTTTATATTTTTCTGACTTTATTAGTGCTAAGTTGATATACTCACTTGTGTTGGCTATAGGCCAAGAATCTTCTGGAATTTCTTTCATAATAGAGTACATGTCCAGAAGACATTGTTTATCTGGAGGATATATGACAGTCACTTTAGCAGGAGAACTAGTCAACTGTTCACTGCCACACTGTATTTGACAGCAGTATTTCCCTTCGGTTTCCTGACTAGCTTCTTTTATTAAAAGCATTGCAGTGTGAATGCCAGAAAAGGTTGAGTTATCCAATGTTTGCCTATCCTTTACCCACTGATAATTAGCTAGTTCACTGGGACGTACCTGGACTTCAAGAAGTGTAGACTTGCCCTCACCTACTTCAGTGTCAACTGATTGAAAAAATAGAATAAGAGAATTACTGTCCTCTATTTCATTAAGCTCCTTAGTGTGCTGTTTAGACTCTTTTAATGCTGTTGATAGATTTGGTAGTCCCACTGCAGGACTAGCCAGGACATGCTTCAAGTGACTTAGTGTAGGTAGTTTAGCATCTTTGTGGTTCCCACACACCCACTCAGTCAGGGCCTCATGGAGACACAAGTTGTTGCTGCTAGCCTTTTTACATTGTTCAATAATAGCCTTAGGCAACTTTAATAATATAGAGATCTCTTCCCATTTATAAGAACCATTGATCAGAACCTCCCACAAATTTCCCACATCTTCCTCTAGCAGGATTCTCTCATTCTCTTTACTTGCTCTTACTTCTAAATCAGTTGTCAAGTAGACTATCTTTTGACCAATAGCTTTGCTGACTTGAACCACATTTTTTTCTTTCACACCCTCTAACACCTCCAAGAACTGGTTACAGACTGTCTTATTGACCTTGACCCTCTCACAGACAATATGGAGTAAGTACCTGACTATTGTCTTGGAGTCCAGTCTGTCTTGGTCCAAGGAAGTCAAGGTGTCCACAATTTCAGATGTAATCACACCATATCTCTGTAAATCCTTCCAGAATTTCAACATGTCATCTGCATTCATGGGAGCTAGTACCTTGACGAAGTCTTGACGGTGATCATAGATCAATTTTAATTCCGACATTTTGAGAAAAATGAACTAACCAAATAACTACTAACTCTCGAGAGCTACGCTAGAGGCTGATGTTGAAACGGAAAAGGGTTTATCACGCCCCAAATTATTTCACCCGGTTCAGGAACTTTTGGGATCAAAGGTCATATAAAATACGAGGAACTTTTTCTATCACAATGATGGGGAAAAGTTCCCGTATTAGCCCCGCCCTACATTCTGTCCTTTGTCCTTGCGCACACGTGGTTTTGTAGTGTACGTGTATTTTCTGGCCGTGTGGAGAGAGATAGAGAGAGAGAGAGAGAGACCGAAATGGAGGAGGATGAGCTTGATGACAGCGAAGTGGAGGAGGAGACGGGCCAGGGAATGAAAAGAACTTTTAGTTTTGCTCAGACTGCACATTTAAATACTTTATTTAAATCAGGAATGACAAGTGCAGCTAAGCGCCACAGACCTATACTGGGAAAGGCCGCTGCAGATACTGGGCTCACATGCACTGTTCAGCAAGTAGTAGTAAGTCATTAAAATGTTATAGTTATTATAGTGTGATATGGTTTCTATTCATATAGGGTTGGATTAAGAAGAAACGCTACAAAGTGAGCCATTCACGACAGAGGGAACCTGTTAGTAGAGTATATCATCAGCCTCTGACGTCATGGCAGGTGTTTCAGAAGAAATATGGATGTTCTGAAGGTTAGATACAAGAGGAATTTATCATGTATGGGCTTTTAAATTCATTTTGGCTTTAATTTATGCCAAGTAATAGTATACGCTTATAAAACAATGGACATGTCAGCTTTCTCAAAAACTATGAGTACTAAGACAGATTCATTTACAGTATCATCCACTTTTATGTGGCTAAGTGTTTTCAAAAAGATATATTACCATTCCGTATACTGTATATGGCGACTGTAGGTGAATATTATGCAGTATACTTTAGTACTAAAAAACCCATGCCAACTTTGATTTTTCCTTAGTTTATTGTTTGAGCTGTTAAATGCACTATAGAGAGGAGATTGGAGCAAAGGTTGAAGGCTTTCTAATTTGCAAACCCAGGTTACCTTGGGGCAGTCCTGAACATTTAAATTTTGTTTACTTTGTCACCACTGTTTACAACGGTTGGCATATTAGTTGTGTGCACAGCATCAGTAGTGTGGTTAATTAGCATGATAATGTATGGGTCTAACTGAGGTTAGTTAATGGTGGGGTCACGTAAGTCTAGTCACTGATAGTATTACATCCGGCTGAATAATCACAAGTAATCCATCATGGCATCATCACACGTTATTTAGCGATGAAGGGCTGGATTATAGCTGAGCCACGTGCATACAACTATGGTTGGGATATTCGACAAGTGAAAGCCCTAGCATACATGCACATGCATAGTTTCTGATTAAAGTCCAGTATACTGTTCATGAATGGGAGAACTACTTTGGTTTACTCCTTGCCACATCTTGGGACAGTAAGAAGTCTACCCTATAATGTTGAGATATTTGTGATGGGCTCTAGGAAAAGGTACAACTTCGCGAAACAGAAAATTTTACAATACAGGCTGAGAAGCATATATAGGTCAAAAAATTGAATTTCTATTTTTTACTATATCATAATCTGTATCTATTCTTTCACATCTCAGCAAAGTATGAAAGCTGAATTCAGTTGAAAAATTGTTCAAATAGCTTCATATATTAAGCTCGGTAATTGAATTCAAACAGGAAGTGAATCATTAAAGACACGTTTCCTCAATTAATGGTTAAATGAACTCAATTTTCAAAGCATTGTACAGTAGACCCTCACTAATCCGAACACCTTGGGACCGAGGGGTGTTCGGATTATTGAAATGTTCGGATAATTGAAATAAGCCATTTGAATGGGGTCTTAATCTCTTATCTATTTAATGCACAGCAAAATTCCAATGAATATCATTATAATTCCCAAAAATTGGTGTTCGGATTAGCGAGGGTTCAGATTAACAAGGTTCGGATTAGCGGGGTTCGGATTAGCGAGGGTCTACTGTATTTAGGAGACCAAAGAGTTTCGAACAGTATGTAAGGTATCAACAGATAGGTAATTTACTGTACTATATTGTACTGTAATGAACCAAAAAATATTTTTGAGCGAAGTTGTACCTTTTCCCAGAGCCTATCACATTTTTGATACACATAAATAGTAGAAACAATTAACGTTTTCTTTTTTTTTCATGTGTAAAGGTGAGTAAATAGAGGAAAGTACTAGCAAAATATGCTCGTCATTGTGGCATATGCACACATGAATAAACTTTTGGCTTTGCCACGCTGTACTGCTAGGATGTCCCTGTAGTGGCCTAATCATTTCTTGAGATACGTATAAAAGACTTCCACTACAGCATATGATGGATCTCATCTGAAGTGTACTATACCGCACTGAATTATCTGTAGTGTACTATTGAATAAGGTGCTTCTGCCTTACTAAGCTTGCATTTTATGTCCAGCAAATTCATAACGACAGGTTCCTTTCTTTTCTGTTTAACGAAGATGCTTTACCATGTTACGTGAAGAGTAGCACAGGCAAAAAAAGGCGCACGTACAATAGTAATACGAAAAACAATAACTCAAAATGTTAATGAAGTAACTCCTGTAAAGGTCTCGCTTGATCGCCAACTATTATTATTTTTATTATTATTATTATTATTATTATTATTATTATTATTATTATTATTATTATTACAGTAGGACTTCAATTATCCGAACTCATTGGGACTGAGGGGTGTTCGGATAAACGAAATGTTTAGGTAACTGAACACCATTGAAAATGTATTATAAAATACTAATGGTGGGGGTGTGGTCTAGCAATTTGTCGTGTTTGCATGTGCTACTATTAGATTTTTGGTGTCCGGTTAATGGAAGTATTCGAATAATTGAAGTTCTACTGTATTATATTAATATTGTTGGCAAGCAAAGCTAATGAGACACTATACAGGTATGCTTAGTCGAGAATTGGCTTATTTGTTTATATATATGTGGACATACTTGTGTCCTTTTGTGCTTTGACCCTTATGTATTTGTGTTGGCTCAGTTGTCGAATTTATCCCAAACTTTGCTGGACAGAATGCTCTGCTTTGTCTAGCTCTACCATATCATCCAATGAAGTATTGTTTACCACTTAAAATTCTCTCTTTCAAGTGCAATAAACTTACCAGAGTTCATTTTCTGTTCTAGTGAGTGGCTGTGGTAATGTGCCATTTATTGTTTTATGCTATATGCATGATGCAGGTGTGTGTATGTGTGTGTGTGTGGTGTGTGTGGTGTGTGTGGTGTGTGTGTGTGTGTGTGTGTGTGACCTCCATACTCCACCCACAAAGTACCTGTTCAAGTACACACACAAAAACCACAACAATATACACAGCAACTCCTGACCCAGAGACCTGCCCCGGCATTAAAAAAGTTTAAGTTTTGAGATAGCATGTGTATGGAAGGGACATAAAATGCTATAGTAACCACTTGCCGCAATCATTTCATTAAAAAAATAAATAAACAACAACAACAAAACACACACCAATATTACATTTCTATAGAGTTACCTCAATGATTCATCTTTACAAGACATACATACTGCGTAAAGAGTGGTGTATCGGCGGCTAAATATTTATTTGTAAGTAAAAAATCACTTTGTGTTTTCATTTGTTTGACAGTAGCTAAACCGTACAACGTTTTCGCACACTTATTAACTGGACTTACCAGCACAAAACTTAACTCCGCGGTCATTCTTGTTGAACAACGGATTCTTATGGGGAAAAACAAAACAAAACAGACATAAAACTCCACTGAGTAAGAAAAAATGTTGTGTTGGGGGAGGTTAACTACGACAAATATAGCTTTAACTTCAATGCCGCCACCAACACTGATTGAAAATAAAACTCTTCGTAAGTTTGTAGGCTTGAACTGTACCCGTAAAATATTTAAAGCGGTGAAAAAAATGGACGATATCGGAAAGGTTGATAATTGTGAGCATGTGGTTTAATGAAGTTTTGGGACAGGGTTGAATGCGAGGGTCAAAGTACAAAATGACATGCATACATCAATACACACATAACATCTCTGATTCTTGATTTGAACACCCCTGTATCACTCGTTAATAAATTTTCTATTTTTTTTTTATGAGTTTTCAAACTTTGCTCCGATGAAAAAAAAAGAACTTTGAGTGCTTACATGTAAGGCATGAATTGTGCATCAGAAACATGTGTGTGTTTGAATTGTCACAAGTGGTTGCATAGCTGTTTCCAAGTTAAATTTAGTCTTTAAAAAATTCAGTAGTTTTGTTCAACCTAACTAGGAATGCGTGCTCACCAATTGCACACCACTAGTATAAGATAATTGATTATTTTTTAATTGCTGAACTGAATGCAGAGTGCCGTATGGCGTTGTACTGTGAAAAGGTTAAGCGAACTGAAAGTTTTGTCACTGCTTTTAGTTATCAAATGTAAATTAAATTTGTTCTGATGTTTGAATGAAGTTGATTGAAGGAGTGTGTGGGAGGGTAAAAACATTCAATGTCTGTCAATCAGTAGTTCACAGGGTTAATACACCAGTTCACTCGTGTACTAACGTCCTGTGGACACATTTGAAATTACAGTTTATGATCGTTATCTATATCTGTTCTGTACTTATTGTGTACTTGTAGAAGGGAAGTCAGCCTTGAAAGGAGGAGTAGCCCCATTTGTGGCAGCAGCTAGTGCTGCTTACAGCACTTTGGAGAATTCTGCAAAGCAAGATCTTGTGGTGGAAGCTAAAGAAAAAACACTTTGTCTTACGTCCGCAGCTGTGAAGAAGCGGGGAGCCAAAATATTTGATAAGATGGGAAAACTGGTAGGTAAACTTTTTTGTTTTCACTTTTAATATGACATGATAATCAATAGATGCAAGAGCTGCAAGACCTTGGATATGAGGCAGTGGCATATGGGTTTTTTGATGATGATATTCAAGTGTCCTTCACCAAAGACTGCGAATGCTGTACGGCACACTCCATTGTTAAATACATTGAATCAGTGATAATAGCAAGTAAGAATCTTAAGAGATGATTAGATGAGCTAGCTTATATTCTGTGGTAGTTGATTACCTGCCCATTTTAGCACAGTTTGAAAATTGAAATCTGTCATGCAATTTTTATTCCCCCTCTCTTTATCGCTATATCTATACATATGTGTGTACATCCTTATGTATACAAATTTGTTTTTTGTTTGTTTGTTTTTTTATTTATGTTTTTATAGATAAAGGCCCTCCAACAATACCTGGTTCTGCTGCTCAAGAATGTGTTCCTTCTACTGTTGATGCTGCACTGTCCACATCTAGACCAGTTCCGTCTTCTGGTGCACTGTCCACATCTAGACCAGTTCCGTCTTCTGGTGCACTGTCCACATCTAGACCAGTTCCGTCTTCTGGTACACTGTCCACATCTAGATCAGTTCCGTCTTCTGGTGCACTGTCCACATCTAGACCAGTTCTGTCTTCTGGTGCACTGTCCACATCTAGACCAGTTCCCTCTTCTGGTGCACTGTCCACATCTAGACCAGTTCCGTCTTCTGGTACACTGTCCACATCTAGACCAGTTCCCTCTTCTGGTGCACTGTCCACATCTAGACCAGTTCTGTCTTCTGGTACACTGTCCAAAAAAAAAAAAAAGAAAAAAACATCTAGATACGTTTCCGTCTTCTGTTTCACTGTCCCATGCTAGACCAGTTTCCGTCTTTCTTGGTACAGCGTCCACATCTAGATCAGTTCCCAGCTTCCTGGTACACTGTCTCCCATCTAGACCAGTTCCCTCCTTTGGTCACTGTCCACTCTAGACATCCTCCGGTGCTTCGGTGCACTGTCCTGGCCAATGTCCCTAGACCAATGGCGTGTTTCCGTCTTCGTGTGGCACTGTCCCACATCTAGACCAATTTCCGTCTTCTGGGACACTGTCCCACATCTAGTGATCGTTCCGATCCCCCCCCCCCCCCCCTTCTGGTTGCACTGTCCACCTCTAGCTCAATTTCTGTCTTTGGTGCACTGTCCACTCTAGACCAGTTCCCTCTTCGGTGCACTGTCCACATCTAGACCAGTTCCGTTCTTCTGGTACACTGTCCCATCTAGATCAGTCCGTCCTGGTGCACTGTCCACATCTAGCCGTTTTCTGTCTTCTGTGCACTGTCCACATCTAGACCAGTTCCGTCTTCTGGTGCACTGTCCACATCTAGACCAGCTCCGTCTTCTGGTGCACTGTCCACATCTAGACCAGTTCCGTCTTCTGGTGCACTGTCCACATCTAGACCAGTTCCGTCTTCTGGTGCACTGTCCACATCTAGACCAGTTCCCTCTTCTGGTGCACTGTCCACATCTAGACCAGTTCTGTCTTCTGGTGCACTGTCCACATCTAGACCAGTTCCCTCTTCTGGTGCACTGTCCACATCTAGACCAGTTCCCTCTTCTGGTGCACTGTCCACATCTAGACCAGTTCCGTCTTCTGGTACACTGTCCACATCTAGATTAGTTCCGTCTTCTGGTGCACTGTCCACATCTAGACCAGTTCCCTCTTCTGGTGCACTGTCCACATCTAGACCAGCTCCGTCTTCGGGTGCACTGTCCACATCTAGACCAGTTCCGTCTTCGGGTGCACTGTCCACATCTAGACCAGTTCCGTCTTCTGGTACACTGTCCACATCTAGATCAGTTCCGTCTTCTGGTGCACTGTCCACATCTAGACCAGTTCCCTCTTCTGGTGCACTGTCCACATCTAGACCAGCTCCGTCTTCGGGTGCACTGTCCACATCTAGACCAGTTCCGTCTTCTGGTACACTGTCCACATCTAGATCAGTTCCGTCTTCTGGTGCACTGTCCACATCTAGACCAGTTCTGTCTTCTGGTGCACTGTCCACATCTAGACCATCTTGTCCTTCTTCCTGGTGCACTGTCCACATCTGACCATCTCCGTCTTCGGTTTTGCACTGTCCACATCTAACAGGTTCCGGTTGGTTTCTTCGTGGGATGTGTTGACACGGGGTGGTTGGCTAGTGGCGCGTTCTAGACCAGCTCCGTCTTCTGGTGCACTGTCCACATCTAGACCAGTTCTGTCTTCTGGTGCACTGTCCACATCTAGACCAGCTCCGTCTTCGGGTGCACTGTCCAGATCTAGACCAGTTCTCTCTTCTGGTGCACAGTCGACATCTAAACCAGATCTCTCTTCTGGTACGCAGTCCAATTCTGTTGCATGGTCTATTTCTGGAACGATTCCCTCTAGCACACAGTCTACTTCTGGAACAGTTCACTCCGCTAGTCGTGCACAGTCCACTGGAACAGTTTCTTCCACTGAAGTTCAGGATCCCTGTCTCTCTGACTTCTGGATGTCAGATTTAGGATTATTTGTCAAGGACAAACTGATTTTGCAATCGACTGAATGGATCAATGATGGCATCATTAATGCAGCACAGATGATTTTAAAAAAGCAATTTGGTTCAGATATAGCTGGGTGGCAGTCACCACAATGCAGCAAGAAAGTCTCGCTTTATAAGGTCGTACTAGACAGCATGCCGTTCATTCAAATATTAAATGTGTCTCAATGCCATTGGATCGTAGTTTCTAATATGCCATTCAAAAAAAATAACGATTGTGTTTATATCTACGACAGTCTTCTGATGACAAAGATTAGTGATTCCTTAGTAACTACAGTCTGTAGTTTTTTTAAGTGTCACTCTACAGATCGGCTCCATTTTGATGTCGTTAATGTTCAGAGACAAAGTAATGACTATGACTGTGGGGTGTTTGCAATTGCTTTTGCAGCTGAACTTGCATTTGGCAGAGATCCGGCCAGTAGCACGTGGAACACTGCCACCATGAGATGTCATCTTCTGCATGCTTTGGAACAAAAATTTGTTGAGCCATTTCCAAAGAATGGTCAGCGTTCTCTTCGCCTTGGTAGAAGAATTTATAAAAGCCATCCAGTTCCCATTCACTGTGTTTGTCGCATGCCCAACGACCCCCAAAAAGGAATGGTGGAGTGCTTCTCTTGTTTAAAGTGGTTCCATATCAGCTGCTGCATAAAAGATGAAGGATGGAATTCACGACGAAAATGGAAATGTGGAGAATGTTCTAACCTATTGCAGTCCATAAGCCAGCAGTCCATTCAATGCAGATACAGGAAGTGCTAAATGAAGAACATTCCATGGTACTCATTTTTAACCACAAACATCCTTTTGTTGTTGCCAGGTATAAAGTGGATTCTGAACACTATAGAGCTTAACTCTCATACTGTCTGGAAAGAGTAACTCTTCTTCTTTCAGATAGTATAAGTTTGGTTTCTGTGGGACATTCCTGATGGTAGTAATAGAACTGTTTAATGAGGTCCTCCAAAGTAACTCTAAAATAGTCGGTGTAGTAACTTTGGGCAGAATTTTTTTTGCCCACGCAAAGTACTATGATATTTATACCATTCTATAGCACAATAAATTCTCTATAACATACATGTATTCTAAAAAAAAAAGTTACTATCACTGAACTTAACAGCTACACTCAATCAAACCCGACCAATTGAGGTGTGAAATTATCATTAACAATTGATTTCACTGCATGAATGCTTATGAGGATAAAAATCAGAATAAATAATGGAGTATCTCATAGGCATAGTGGGTGAGTAGTATTATGAAAACAATGTCATACAGATTCAATATCTGAGTCATCTGTGGCTAAAGAATTCATGTCTGACTCTTGATCAGTTGAATATCTATCCTCCTCATCAATGACCATAACATTTTGACATGTCTGCCTCGATGCTTCATTGTCTTCCTCCTCTTCTTCCTCAATATCATGAGTTTCAGCATCATGGACAGCAGGACTATTTTGACAATTGCAGCATCTACAACCAGGACCACACTTCTTTCCATCTTTGAGGCAAGAGCATCTTCTTGTGTCACATCCCTTCTTGCAGGAGCAACCACGGAGTAGAAGTTTGACTCTGTCGCGAACTTTGGCAATGTTTGATTGATCTTCCCAATCAATTTCCAAGGAACCATCATTTACTTTCCATCCAAAGCATGTGACATCCAACACATTGCAGCAGTTCTCTATAGCTTTACTCCAATAGTCAGACACCCAGCATGTTCGGAGCCAATGCCTCCACAGTGCTTCAACAGATGGTGGCAGTTCATCCTCAAACTCAGTACGTTCCCAAATAGCATTGCAAATACATTCAAGCCACGCTTTGTGTTGCATCCTGGAGTCAATGCCAGATCCAAATGAGTTAAGAAAGGCTCTTGGAGACTCAAAGGGAAAGCAAGTCCTGTGCTTACTGTAATAGGCTGTTCCAACAAGCCTAATAAAGGCCAGAAACCCCTTTTCCTTAGTGTCAGCTGTAGTGTGGACCAGAGATCCAGGAAATTGCTCACTGTTGGCATTGATAAATGTATTGTGCTGGTAGGCAAAGCACATAAATGTTGCTTTGCCTAATCCTGAAAAAAAGGAGGTAAAGTCACTCCCAGTACAAACAAAGAGTGACTGCATGAATTTTGGTCTAGCTTCAGCTGGAATTGCAGCTAGATCAGGATCGCCAGTGAGAGCAGCAGACAATTGATCCATATCAAGGTATTTATATTCTAAACTAGTGTAGGTATTGAGTTGTACAATCACATGCACTGAAGAGTCAATGAGGGGTAAACCAATGTGGAAGACATCAGTGTCTGGAGAACAAACTAGCTTTCGAGTACCTCTACTCCTTAGTGCATGGAGCCAAACCCTTGTATCGGCTTCTTCAGCATCAGATTTGAGATTAATAATTGACTCCTTGCTAGTGGTGGTTACTGCCCAAGCTTCATTTTCAGCATCTCCATGAAAGCAGCCTGCCAAGACAACCTTCTGCTGCCCTCTCAACATGCCACCAGTGGCATGCTTAAAGAAATTTCCAAGAAACAAAACCAGGTTTCTCTTACATTCTCTGCAAGAAAGAACTTCACGCCAGTTGGAAGGAGGAGTACATGAATCTGTAAAAAATATGTGCTGATGATCGGGTGAGAGTGAACACACAGTGTCTCTTCTCTGCCTCTCCAATAACTTTGGAAAATTTAGTTGCTTTCCAGGGTTGTCAAACACTAAATGAACTTCAGAACTACCCACAATAAAATGGGGGCAAACAAAACGCCGAAATAGAAACACAGAATACTCCATCATGGATGAATGCGTGCTTAGAGGAGAAGTATTAATTAAAAACATACCTTCCAACACTACAACTTCAGGAATCCATCCACTGGGCAAATGGCTTGTAATTACATTTTTGTAACGTTTCTCGAGCCATTTTGCAGCATAACTCTTTGCACCTTTATTTGGTCTACCATGGGGGTCACTGATTGCTCGTGGCAATTCCAAGTACTGGCCACCCTTTTGTTGATGATCTCTATCCACTTTGGAATTCCAAGCAAGTGACAGACGAACACATTTGTTAACCAACTTCTTCTCCCGTTCAATCATCTTTATCTTTTTCTTTGTGGGTTTGGAGGCTAGGTATGTAAGCAACTTGACTTTTCTTTGGGGAACTTGAGCTGATGGTTCTCTCAATTGGAAATATTTTATCCTGCTCTCAAACTGTTTTTGACCGATATCCCAAAAGAAAAGAAGATCTTTTTCTTCTTCAGATTTGGCAACCTGACCAGACAATGATTGAAGAGGGTTTGTTGTACCTGCAGTAAGCAGGTTAACAGCCTTCAATTTTGTCATCATAGCTTTTACATTCTCTTCAACTTTAACAGCATGTGGGGATGTGTCAAAAATGGAAACTTTTGTGTGTTCTAATCCATCAAGAAGTACTTGCTGTTTGAGTGTCTTAAGAGCTTGTGCTCTTACAGGGTAGTAATGAATAATCCGATCAATGTATTCCTTTGTAGGCCTCACAACTGTAGTTTTGAGATCTTTATTCACTAGCATTTCATGTGCCTCATCCAGGGCAACTGAGTGGAAGGAGTTACCTGAAACATTACAAACAAAGGCGCCTTTCTCAAAATGTGCTACTATTTCTTGTGGCATCAGAAGCACTTCATGCAAATGACAAGGAATTAATTTTTGGTAGTGAGGCCGATCAAAAGCTGCAAACAAAGGCCCAATTTGCTTTATGGCATAGAGCCGAAGATCCCATATGCCATTTCTGATGGAATAAAACAAAGAGAAATACGAAAAAGCATCCCGAAACACAAAGTTTACCCAAAACTTCCAATTGGAATCTGCTGAAGCTCTAAAAGCTAACCACTCGGAAAAGCGTTCAAAAAATTCAGGATTTTCTGAGTCAAACCTATCTAGAAAAGCTTTTAATGGATCATTTGAATCTTGCTGATGACAATTTTTGTCACACTCAGTGATACGGGCACAGGCAGAAGACAGCAAGTCATTGTAATCTTCTTTGCAACTAGAGGAAAACTCTTGCAAAAAGTGCCTATAAAAAGCTTCCATAGACTGGAGAAAGAAAGCATGCGTTCTGTTGAAGTTGGTACAGTTCTTTAAAGACTTAATGGTTTCACCTCTAAATCCGGAACACTGTGCAAGATCCTTCAATCCGGCTTCATAGTATATTTTCATCAAAACTGAGTGAAAATTGTGAAGTAAGTGCCAGTCTCCAATAAAAGGAATGAGCCAATTTAGATCAGAACCGTAAGCATTTTTTACCTCTTGGAGATGCGCATATGTTTTCTGGTCACCAACTACAACTAGGTGTTCAGAAGTCACCCCAATCCCATACTCTTTGTAAAGCTTTGACACAACAGCCACCATTGCCTCTGTAGTATCCGCATGCATATCAACAATAGGCAAGTACACTATATTTGAAGGTTGACTTTGTGGCATGCTACTAAACGATGACATCCCAGAAAAGGTTTTGGCATCGACTACTCTGTTGTTAGATGAACTACATGCTTCTTTGAGGAAATTGTAGTTAAACAATAGCTTCTTTATCTTTTCTGCTACCTGCTTCTCTGAGGAGTTCTCTAGAAAAGAAGTGAAAGTGACTCCAGAAATAGCGGAACGTCTGTTTCTACTTGATGCTGGCTTTTCAAGTGTTATCATTACTTCTGAATCTGTTCTTCCAGTCATCTTATTACTTTCAGGGAATGTACGCGCTCTAGCCTTTTTACACTGAGGTGATCTAGTGCTGCTCTGTGGAGAACATATCGGACTATGACGTTCTGGACGTTTGCACCCTAGCAAAGTGTATTGTTTCCTTGTAGGATTGGTAGATAAAAGGGGTGCTCTAATGGACTGATTACTGATGTCAAAGAGCCTTCGTCTTGAAGAGGGAGAGCTAGAGCTATCATGATGAGGAACTGACTGTGGGGGGATTGACTGTGAGGTAACTGGAAGTGGCTGAACCAGCTGTATGCTAGTGAAATGGCAACTGCGATGTTGGCTACCTGAGTACACAGCTGCATGACTTTGCAAAAAGTCAACGTTGTCTACTGATGCCACTGTAAATACATCTGGAACTAAAAGAGTCTGAATACCTTGGCTTACACGATCCTGAGAAACTGACAGGATTACACGCTTCAATGTATCTATAGAAGCAACTATTCCCAGTCTGTTCAGTATGGTAATCAGTTCTGTTGATCCTCCACTAGCTTCAACAGCATCAGCTAGAAGTACATGAAAAGGAAAATTACATTCACTATTGGTGATGAACAGTATTAAAGATAGCAAGTATGCTCTGCGTACTCGCTTTAAATGGGAAGCATGAGTGTCACATGAAGTAGCTGCTTTCCTACCCTTACGTTCATTCACAGACTGTGTTAGAACCGTGACATGATCCCAAAGTTCAGGTGCTATTGTGCGGACTTCATCTATGAATGAATTGACATCTAATATGAGCGCCCGACTGAGATCTGGCTTTTCATGCAGCATGTGTCTGACTACTATTTGTACACTTTCATTAAGTTTTGTGTTAGAATTTGGTTGATTCACTTTTTCGGTAAAACGCTTCCCTACTGCATTGGACAATAGAACATGAAGATTAGCCTTAGTTCGGTGGAATATTGTTCCAATTCTATTGTTGCAACAGAATGAGGTAAGTAGTTGGCCAAATTCATTCCCCAAAAATGTCAATACTCTACTCTTTGTAGTGACCTGCTCTCCAATATCACTAGGTAAAAACTCGAGGAACGTTCTGTACACATCAGGAAAAAGAAAAGCTTGATCTGATTTGACTATGCCACACACATGTAATGCAGTTCTTAGTAAGGCTAACTGCAGTTTGGACTCCGTATCAGATGGCACAAATTCTAGAATTAATTTCATATATTGGACTTCTTTCATATTCAATTCTTCTAATATTGTCTCATTTGAGAGTGTACATTCTTCAGAATTCAGTATACTATTAACATACTTATAACAGTTAAAGCAGAGCAAGTCACCATTATTTATATGTGTTTCTAATCCAATAGTATTATGTAGAAAAGACTCTACAAACAAGGGATTTGGACACAATACAAATTCCTTTGCAGAAGCTGAAGAACCATACTTGTGCCTACGCTTGTTCCCACATATTTTACAGACCATTGTATCAACCTTGCTAGCATTTACAAAGCGGTACACCAACTGATAGTGAGTAGAACAAAGTGGTTTCTGTAGAGAATCACTATAAATGCTTTCATTTTCAATTGAACTACATATATCCGTCCAACTGAAGGGATGTTTGTGAATGCTTGCCATGGCTGTGCAAGATGGAACACAACACAAATCAATCTGAACTTGCCATCTTGGTTTAAATACCTCACCATTATCCCGTTTCTTCATGCACTCCTTCATACTTGCTTCACATGCCCGGCACACACACTGCTCATTTAATATTTTCTCAAGTCCAGAGTTGTCCAAGAGGAAACTTTGCAGTTCTTCATTAAATCTTTCTGTATGAGTGTGCTTCTTTCCATAAAGTTTGCATGAGCACAAACAGCAGCAGGTCTCTCTCCCACACTTCTTCCTAAACCTCATCTCTACACTTCTTTCTAAAGCCCACCAAGCTACTAGTTTTGTAAGTAATCTCATTCAATAGTTGTGTGTGATGCAATAGTTGTGTGTGTGATGCTACTGCAAATGAATAATTTTCACACCTCTATTGGTCAGGTTTGATTGAGTGTAGCTGTTAAGTTCAGTGATAGTAACTTTTTTTTTTAGAATATGTTATAGAGAATTTATTGTGCTATAGAATGGTATAAATATCATAGTAGTTTGCGTGGGCAAAAAAAATTCTGCCCAAAGTTACTACACCGACTATTTTAGAGTTACTTTGGAGGACCTCATTAAACACTTCTATTACTACCATCAGGAATGTCCCACAGAAACCAAACTTATACTATCTGAAAGAAGAAGAGTTACTCTTTTTGATACACTTAATACTAAATCATAATAGCCTCACAATTTTGCTTTATGCCTCTAAATAAAACAAGGAAGTTTGTGGTTAAGTGTGGTCACAATGGAATGTGGCTTTCAGGGCACATCCTGTATCTGCATTAAATGTACTAATTTGGACTGCTGGCTTATGGACTGATTGGAGTCATTAAAATAATATTGTTATATATCATATTTATTCTTCTATTGTTTATCATTCTTTTGTAATTATGTACTGGTACAAAATTACATTTTCCTCCAGTTTTGTTAAATTATATATTACTGAGCTACTGACAGCATAAAGAGAAGGTGATGGTGGAGTTTGCATTAGAGTCGAGCGACTCTTGAGTGTGCAGGAAAGTTACGTAGACACATTTTTAATGTGCTCCTTCACAGGTGCAACCATTTGAAGTTGCATAATCTAGTAGTAGGTTAGATTGAGCAGAGGCAACTGTATGTACAAGTAGACTTCTGGTCTATACTATATGACTCCAGGTTGCTCAAACGCACACAGCCTAGAGTAAGGAGTATAATTATGTATCTTAATTTGACAACCTTCACACAGTACTGTAGTTGAGATGGTGGGTACTGCAAGCAGTGTACAACAATTCTCAAACCCTAATGGAAGCCAACTATGGAGAACTGATGACTTGTGTCCCTCTATCTGCCAGTTAACAAATTTTTCTTTTAGTTCCACTAACAGGACTATAGCAACGTTGTCCATTTTGTGCTCTTCCACAACAGGGCTCTTCATTCGGATTAGTGATATGAAGCCTTGGAATGAGAAAGTATTTGTTGGGTTCCTCCTCCTGAGGCCAACTCCGTTACGCTGGGTAATAAGACTTTCCAGAATGAATGTCTGGTACAATACAGTATGCTCTGTAGAGCTTTAATTCCCAAACTCATCCCAATGCAATGCACAGCTACTGCAAGCAACATCAACTAAAAGCAACTACCATGCAGATTCATCATAATGTTGTAAGAAAAATGATTTGCACAAAAAATAAAGTTAATCATAGTCATCATCTGAACAGTCACTGTCACTGCTGTCGCTATCTAACAGAGCAGGCATGCACGGTTCCGATTTCAACATCACTTCAACCGTCTTGTGGCTTTGCCGTAACAGTTCATCCACAACAGTCAAATGGCGGTGAAGTAGTGCCTTTGTCCCCTGACTAAATGAACTGCCACATTCAAGCCGATCCAATTCTTGAATAATGTGCTGCCTTAAATTAGAATAGTGAGCGTCTACATTTTTAGCATCATTAATTAAAAGTTCCAATTCTTCTTTACTTCTCATCAACGTCAAGTACGCTTGAACAATTTTACGTCTTTCTTCCACCAGGTAGGTTGGCTGCATGCCCAGGAACTGTAGTCGCAACTTGAGGGTTGAGGGGTCTAAGGCTTCAGCCAAGCACAAAGGATCGACTTCCAAAACTTCATTTATGGCTTTCACCAAAGCTTGAATTCCACGAGTTTCTTTCGAAATCTGTGAGCACAATTTCTTCGCAATCTTCTGGCCATCTGTGAGTAAAGTAAAAGCAATAATATGGGACACAAAATCAATGATATCAACTATTAATATTACCAGCATATTTAGCCTTCATTTGGAGAAGAAAAGCTCTTCTTTGGCTGGCATGGAAGACTTGTTGTAACAGCTGCTCCTTTTTATCAACTGCCACTGCTCTTTTACAGGCCAAGTATTCCTGATCTGAAGGATGCCACCTGGAAATATTGTGTTTCCTCTCGAATTCCATCAAATTTTTTTCAACACTAAATTAGTTAATGATAAAAGTGTTGTGTGAGAATGTGATGATACAATATAAATATTCCACTAACCTTGAAATATCTTCAACATTTATCGGATGGTATCCTTCAGATGAAGCTTGCAGTCTGTAAAAAATATTATTCATATTCACGAAGATCTCCTTAATACATTTCTATTTAATGCCCTTCAATTACATAACTAGTACAAATTCTCATTGTCTTATTTACTAACCGTAGATATATTATCATGGTTTTTT
>WLWD01002382.1_pt1:0-20000 | contig 92690 bp, 25 predicted proteins | sample 6712731 | NCBI WGS metagenome assembly WLWD01 (sample SAMN12718690, study PRJNA576275) | sponge metagenome | isolation source: marine sponge | host: Mycale hentscheli | place: New Zealand: South Island, Marlborough, Capsize Point | collected 2014-11-01
CCATGCACTTACTCTGAATAGCATTTAAATACAAATACTTTGAAGAACTCAATACCAAACACAGTATCAGTACTATTTGAATTATAATTACAAATACTTTTGAACTTCATTACCATTAATAACACCATCTGTAACAATGTCATCTTCTTCATGACAGTTGATTGGAATAGTGACAGGTAAAAGACTATCATGGTTTATCATAGTAAGTGACTCTCCTGGTAGGCTTGCTATTTCTTGGTACGGGAGTTGGTCTGTATTGTGATTGTGGCGGTGTCCCTCAATTTCACAGGCAGAGCCTCAAACACATGTCAATCAACAATCAACAAATACCCAACAACAACTGCAGCAACATATCTGCATAATAACCCAAACTGGTGACATTTAAAGCAAGTAACTGTACTTAAATCTCTGTAATGTTGTGATTTCTGTGGAGAAGCTGGAGGTGATGATGATGAGTATTTGTTGCCATGGTGATGTTGGTGGTATTGTTGTATGAAATGTTGTGTCAGCTTTAACGTTATTGTAATATGCTTCACTGTATAGACCATGAAGTAAGCTTGGCAAATAGAGAATCCAATCGTAGTGAGAAACATTGTAAGCTTTCTATTGTATTCAAACTTGTGTAAAAATACAAAAATGTCATCACCAGGTTTCATATCACCTATGGAATTTAGGATGTTTTTGTCAATTCTGCTTGTTTGAGTAGTAACCAAGTTACAAGTGGGGTTGACTCAAAATAAAAATTTAAAAAAAGGAATGAAATTAGCAAAAATAAGATGGAATGACACTGAATCAGGAAAAAAGTGAGTAAATGATACTATAGCCAGTGAGAAGTGAAATCAATTCAAACTTTAAATAACAACTTGCCAAATATTGCTGAGGGAGAGTGAGATCCAGTAGCTTTGCTGCTGCTCCAAACAATTCCCTCAGAGAGTAGAGAAATATTGACCAATTTCTAATCCGGAATGGAGAGATACAGTAGTAGGGGGGGAGGGAAAATGTTCAAAATCTTGAAATATTCAAACTCTTGAATGCAATCCACTTTCCAACACCAGGAATGGAGAGCTTGTTGAAGAAAGTAGACACAGGAGAAATGTGATGAGGGCAGTTCCAATTTCCAACTCCAAGGGAAGAGCTTCTTGAAGAAGGTAGACACAGGAGAAATGTGACGAGGGAAGTTCCAAATTTCCAACTCCTGGAATGGAAGAGCTTTTTGGTAATGATGATGATGACGTGGGTTGCTTCCACTGATCCAATGCTGGAAAGTACTGGACCACCCCCAGATGTGGGGAAACAACCAGAGTAGGCTGCCACCAGAGTGTACAACTCAACAGTTATCTAGCTATTCAAAGCTTTACAGCAGCTCCCAAGACAGATCTCTCAATTCTGTTCAAGTTGTGCTGTAATTAAGAATTCACTGAATAGCATGATCATACACTGAGGGTTTACCTACAATGCTCAGCCTTTATATAGAAGGGCCAAACAGCACAAGCGTGACAGAATGACATGGCATAAAACAAGAGGTGTAAAGTAGAAGTTTGGGAATGGAATGTTAGTGTACATTATTAGTGAATAGCTGATAATAGAAGTAACAGAATACAATATGTGTGTTGTGAGTGCCAATGTCATAACAGTGGCTTTGAGAGATGAGGTAATTATCCCACATGCATACTCATGAACCCACATAGTTTCCACAACCTAACCATATAATCTACCTGTATCTAATCAACTTCACAATTTCTGCATATTATTTTATGCAACAGTTATTTTAATTAGTAATTTGCATTATAAAAAATCAAATATAGATACTGGTTGTAGCAGTACAATAAAAAGAAAGATGTTCATTAACATGCCTCTGCTGCTACATAGTTACTTTTCTCATTTAATAACCAGATCTTGTGCATAATCAGCATGTTATAAATGTACCAACGATCATCCCTATGAGCAATCCACAATGCTGATAATCCATCTTCATTAACTAAATCTTGATCAGCTTTATTGAACAAAAATATTTTAACAATATCTGAATGACCAGCAGAGCAAGCTATCATTAATGGAGACCATCCTCTATTCGTTTGAATATTTACATTAACACCTTTTGCTATGAGTTCTCTCACTGTTTCAGTATGTCCATTCTGACTGGCAATATGCAATGGTGATACTCCATCCTCGTCTTGAAGATCTATCTGAGCACCTTTTGCTATGAGTTCTCTCATTGTCTCAGTATGTCCATTCTGACTGGCAATATACAATGGTGATACTCCATCCTCGTCTTGAAGATCTATCTGAGCACCTTTTGCTATGAGTTCTCTTACTGTTTCAGTATGTCCATTATAACTGGCAATAAACAATGGTGATGCTCCATCCTCGTCTTGAAGATCTATCTGAACACCTTTTGCTATGAGTTCTCTCACTGTTTCAGTATATCCATTCTGACTGGCAATATACAATGGTGATGCTCCATTTTTGTTTTGTAGATCTATCTGAGCACCTTTTGCTATGAGTTCTCTCACTGTTTCAGTATGTCCATTCTGACTAGCAATATACAATGGTGATGCTCCATTTTTGTTTTGTAGATCAATCTGAGCACCTTTTGCTATGAGTTCCCTCACTGTTTCAGTATGTCCATTCTGACTGGCAATATACAATGGTGATACTCCATCCTCGTCTTGAAGATCTATCTGAGCACCTTTTGCTATGAGTTCTCTCACTGTTTCCGTATGTCCAATCTGACTGGCAAGATATAATGGTGATGCTCCAATTTTGTTTTGTAGATCTATCTGAGCACCTTTTGCTATGAGTTCTCTCACTGTTTCAGTATGTCCATTTTGACTGGCAACATACAATGGTGATATTCCATCCTCGTCTTGAAGATCTATCTGAGCACCTTTTGCTATGAGTTCTCTCACTGTTTCAGTATGTCCATTATAACTAGCAGCATACAATGGTGATGCTCCAATTTTGTTTTGTAGATCTATCTGAGCACCTTTTGCTATAAGTTCTCTCACTGTTTCAGTATGTCCATTCTGACTGGCAATAAGCAATGGTGATACTCCACTTTTGTTTTGTAGATCTATCTGAGCACCTTTTGCTATGAGTTCTCTCACTGTTTCAGTATGTCCATTATAACTGGCAATAAGCAATGGTGATACTCCACTTTTGTTTTGTAGATCTATCTGAGCACCTTTTGCTATGAGTTCTCTCACTGTTTCAGTATGTCCATTCTGACTGGCAACATACAATGGTGATACTCCATCCTCGTCTTGAAGATCTATCTGAGCACCTTTTGCTATGAGTTCTCTCACTGTTTCAGTATGTCCATTCTGACTGGCAATAAACAATGGTGATGCTCCATCCTTGTCTTGAAGATCTATCTGAGCACCTTTTGCTATGAGTTCTCTCACTGTTTCAGTATGTCCATTCTGACTGGCAATAAACAATGGTGATGCTCCATTTTTGTTTTGTAGATCTATCTGAGCACCTTTTGCTATGAGTTCTCTCACTGTTTCAGTATGTCCATTCTGACTGGCAACATACAATGGTGATACTCCATCCTCGTCTTGAAGATCTATCTGAGCACCTTTTGCTATGAGTTCTCTCACTGTTTCAGTATGTCCATTCTGACTGGCAATAAACAATGGTGATGCTCCATCCTTGTCTTGAAGATCTATCTGAGCACCTTTTGCTATGAGTTCTCTCACTGTTTCAGTATGTCCATTCTGACTGGCAATAAACAATGGTGATGCTCCATTTTTGTTTTGTAGATCTATCTGAGCACCTTTTGCTATGAGTTCTCTCACTGTTTCAGTATGTCCATTCTGACTGGCAATACACAATGGTGATGCTCCATTTTTGTATTGTAGATCTATCTGAGCACCTTTAGCTATGAGTTTCCTCACTGTTTCAGTATGTCCATTCTGAGTGGCAATAAACAATGGTGATGCTCCATCCTCGTCATGAAGATCTATCTGAGCACCTTTTGATATGAGTTCCCTCACTGTTTCAGTATGTCCATTCTGACTGGCAAAATATAATGGTGATACTCCATCCTCGTCTTGAAGATCTATCTGAGCACCTTTTGCTATGAGTTCTCTCACTGTTTCAGTATGTCCATTCTGACTGGCATTATGCAATGGTGATACTCCACGCTCGTCCTGAAGATCTATCTGAGCACCTTTTGCTGTGAGTTCTCTCACTGTTTCAGTATGTCCATTCTGACTGGCAATATACAATGGTGATACTCCATTGCTGTCTTGCAGATTTATCTGAGCACCTTTTGCTATGAGTTCTCTCACTGTTTCAGTATGTCCATTATAACTGGCAATAAACAATGGTGATGCTCCATACTCGTCTTGAAGATCTATCTGAGCACCTTTTGCTATGAGTTCTCTCACTGTTTCAGTATGTCCATTCTGACTGGCAAAATATAATGGTGATACTCCATCCTCGTCTTGAAGATCTATCTGAGCACCTTTTGCTATGAGTTCTCTCACTGTTTTCAGTATGTCATTCTGACTGGCAAAAGTATAATGTGTGATACTCCATTCCTCTGTCTTGAAGTCTATCTGGCAACCTTTTGCTATGAGTTCTCTCACTGTTTTAGTATGTCCATTATAACTAGCAATAAACAATGGTGATGCTCCATCCTCGTCTTGAAGATCTATCTGAGCACCTTTTGATATGAGTTCTCTCACTGTTTCAGTATGTCCAATCTGACTGGCAATATACAATGGTGATGTTCCATTGTTGTCTTGCAGATTTATCTGAGCACCTTTTGCTATGAGTTCTCTCACTGTTTCAGTATGTCCATTCTGACTGGCAATATACAACGGTGATACTCCATGCTCCTCCTGAAGATCTACCTGAGCACCTTTTGCTGTGAGTTCTCTCACTGTTTCAGTATGTCCATTCTGACTGGCAATATACAATGGTGATACTCCATTGTTGTCTTGCAGATTTATCTGAGCACCTTTTGCTATGAGTTCTCTCACTGTTTCAGTATGTCCATTCTGACTGGCAATATACAATGGTGATACTCCATTGTTGTCTTGCAGATTTATCTGAGCACCTTTTGCTATGAGTTCTCTCACTGTTTCAGTATGTCCATTCTCACTGGCAATATACAATGGTGATGCTCCATCCTCGTCTTGAAGATCTATCTGAGCACCTTTTGATACGAGTTCTCTTACTGTTTCTGTATGTCCATTCTGACTGGCAGCATACAATGGCGATACTCCATGCTGTGACAGTAAATTGACTTTAGCGCCGTGCCATATTAATAGTTGTACTATTTGTACATCACCATTAAGACATGCTATCACTAAATTTGATGCATCACGTATAATCTGTATAAATTTTTCATTGTATTTTAAGGCAATCATTAAAAAAACAAAACCATAACATACCTTATAGTCATGATGAATATAATTAGGATCTACACACTTCTTTATCAAAATCTTCTCCACAATTTGTATTTCTCCTTTTACAATAGCACTTAACATCTATAAACAAATAAATGTGTTATAAAATGTAAGAGGATGTCAAAGAACTAATCATAAAAAGCCACAAAACTTTATCCTTTTCAACTTCACATCAGGAAATAATAAATTAGTGAAGCAGGTAGGGGCTATTGAAAATTTGTTTTAGGTTTTTAATGTATAATAGGTTGTATATCATTTAAAGTAATGCAGGTGAAGCTTTTCTTCATTACAAAAGTAGTTTTTCAAGAGTACAGTTGTTTTGTTTTTTATATACTATGGTCAAAGAGTACACCCACCAAGCTGCATATTGACCCACCTACCTATTTACACCTATCTATCTACCTACCTACTGACTGCACTCACACTTATCTTTTTTCTAGAGTTGAAATAGTACAAAAGTATCGTCAATAGTTCAAGTATTTAAATAAATGAGCACCACAAATGGTATGGCGAATCAAAATCAGCAATGATAGCTTAATTTTACTTAAATTTATCCTTAAAAGTTGTAGCAGAGGTGTACATTTACATAAACCAATTATTAATTCAAGTTTGACATAAAGTTTATTCATAAATCAGTTTTTGTCACACATACACATATACATAATATAAGACAAACATGAACAATTTATCCTGCTATACTAGCATGTGTGGGTCACTGGGTTTCTAAAGTAAATGCTGCCACCTATCAGGCATGAATTAGCTCACTGTACTGTGTCCAGTTTTAGTTTTTGTCAGTGAATTTTGAGCTCTCAAGCAATTTGGCTACTCAGCAGCCTTTAATTTTCATTTAAATTACTGTCAATGTTATAAAATAAATATGAAGCACCAAAGGTGCGAACACTTAGCGCTATTAAACACTACCTAGCTATTACAATATAATCTCCTCCCAAAAGAACAAGCAATCCGTTAGCTATTTTAATGAGGCATCAAAATAGTTCATACAATGAAAATGGTACATGCAAACGCTGTCTTCATAAGAGAAGAAGCTAAACTAGCCAGAAACACTCACCGATAGCATTTTCAACGCGAAACTTCACTTCTTTCAACTCCGTTAAATTATCCAACTACATTGCTGGCTGCAAGAAATTATTTGCTCATGTTATTATGACGTGATGCTAGGGGGCGTTGCCCATAACTTACCGCGGAGCTGAAAGCTTCGCGTTTTCTCAACAATAATCCCGAAATTCAAAAAAAGTAGCACAATATAAGGTCTTAAATCTTCGTCCTGAGTAATTTCATACCTGATAATTGTCACTATTATCAAAAATCAGAACATGACAGACAGACAAACAGACAGGACAACTACCTTATAACCCTCTCGCGCATGCGGCTGAGGTTAATGACACTCTTTCTCTTCTGTGCCACTAAAATGCAGTACATGCTTATGTTTTTATGACTTTAAACGGTGTACAACTTGACTTTAGTGTCCAAGTGGTTGTTTCTTGCTACAGTAGGGCACATCTGGGCTATTGACATTACTAAGAGAATGCACTAAAACACGATATCAAAAGGGAGATATGCTTCAACTTCATGTGTTCCTAAGCAATGCACTAGAGCAGAGATGACCATAGATAGTTATTGGCCAATGACACTACTACAGCACGTGAGTCCAACACTAACTGAGAACATACAACACAAGTTTACTTCCTTCCAGAGCTAAACTGATATAGAGTCTGTTATATGCATCATTAAGCATGGACTATGTAATCAAATGTTTCAATGAAAAGAACTGCCCCAAGGCTTCCTGCCTTTATCTAGGAACTATCATTAATTTCGTTACTCTATCACATGTGCTACTATTGCACTGCACATACATTTAAAAATATTATAGGCTCCATTTTGTTCAAGCATCTTGCTCAAATACTCTGAATAAAAGTCTATATTAGTACAACATGCACTATTACCTGCTCATTGTAGGTGGAGTATAATATAACATTGTCTAGTGACATGAATGATAGATGAATTTCTGAAGTGATTTCAGAATTTGACTGAAGTAGGAGCTTTAAACTGTCCATCACATCTGAGACACACTCCGCCCAAACCAGCCAGGACACTGTCACTGATCCTGGCCTCACATTGCATATATAAAATGCTGCCTGAGCTAATTCTTGTGGTAGGGAATATCTTAATTTAAGTTGTATCTTTTTCAGATCCTCCACAGTACTGGTCTCGAGGTCCAATGATAACTCTGTCACACACATGCGAAGTTCTTGTGGTATATCTTGATCATCATATCTAGGCTTCCAAACTTGAATAAAATCACAAATAGTGGTCTCCGCACAAAATTTTTCGACTTCTTCTGTGTAATCATCCACTTTATTCATCAATTCAATATTTTCAAGTTCATAAATAATAGTTCGCAACAAATCATAATCAATGAAACTCCACAATTGTTCTAAAGCTTCAAAAAATGTATCAAAGTTGTCTTTTGTCAAAGACGCTCTTGTCAGAGAACTGCGAATAACAAAGTTTCTTAACCTCTTCAGTCTCTGTGGTAGTCCGTACTCAATGAGGTCAGGAAGTTCTCTGAGCTTCTGCTCATCATGTAATATCTCTTCCTTGGTATCTTTAACTATAAATCCAAACCGCTTTTCCAAGCGTAAAATGCTTCGTTCAACTACATTACATTAACAAAAGAATAATAATACTGGCTATTCAGAGTTTGGTGAGTGTTACAGTGACATTCCACACTAAGTACATTTAATCATTAAAGTTAGACTGAATAAGGAATTATGCTTACAACTTGCAACTACCCCACCACACGGTGGTGCCTGGCTTATTAGCTTGTACAAATTAAAAGTGCAGTAGTATAATGTATTTTTATCCATGGTTTCTTTCTCCTGCTCTCTTTCTTCTTGAGCCATCCCAGTTATTCTTATTCCTCTTTTCAACTCGTAAGTTCCCTACTCCTCCTTTTTCTACCTCTCCTGCTCCCAAGTATCTCTGTCCTTTGTGCATTTTCTATAACATCTTCATTGAAGTAGAAACATGAGTCAGCTTTTTTCTCACCTGTTTCTATTTTTCTTGTCCCTTGTGTTCTCCTGCTTTCAGCTTTTCTTATACACATAATTTGTGATGGATTATGGTTAGCTATTGTAGGTGAACACTTTTTCTCAACTCAGTTCAATGACCTAGCATTTTTATAGAATAGTGGATGGACAGGGCAAGACCTAGGGGAAAAAAGGAAATAATAGGTTATGAAGGTACTCCAAAATCCACTTAGCCATTGAATTGATAGATGATCACCAATTGAGTGGAGAATACAAATCATTGATGGGTTTGATAATGATCATCATATGGCTGAAGTTCAAACTGAGATTTGTTATTTGAAAGCAGCCTTCACATAAAATAATCTGACTGGAGCCAGAGTTCCGCTCAGTTTAAGCTCAACAATCTCGAGTTAAAATATTTCGTCAACTTATTATTGGAAGGAGACAGTCAACCAGTGATACTGATAATAACCAGAGCTCAAGCAGCCACAGAGCAAATAACAAGTATATGATGACAAAATTGTAGAGAAAAAATTATGCTTCGCAACAAAAGAAGCACTTGAAATTGTCACAGAATCAACAGAAAATCAGACAAAGCTGCCTAACCTGTCACTATTTCTGAAGGAATGCTGAAGAAACTTATATTGAATATTTTTTACAATCACCTCATTTACCGTGGTGCTTGATGTGTACTATCTATTCATATCAGACATATATTGCAGCAAAAAGTATTTTTATTCATTCTTGTTATCCTCTACCACTTAGTTTAGTTACATCAGTTTCCCTCTCCTCTCTTTTTTGCTAATTTTTTCCTGTCTTCATTCAGCTCATTGTTCTTAAGTCATGAATTACATTCCTCTCCTTTGTTTATCTCTCCTGTTTCTCTGTCTCTCTGTCCTTCAATCCATGATTGTGGACTTACAATTTGTGAAACTATTAGCTACTGCCTTCCCTTTGAAATCTTTATCCACTTTCACTATCGTTACCTTACCAATTTCATCTAATTTTAGCTACGAAGTCATCATTTCCTTAGTCATCTTATACTAAAAATGATGGCTTACCCATGCTTGTAGTGATGCTTTACCAGCATGACTATGCTAATGAATTATTTATGAAAACACACTCTCGTCGTCATCACCATACTTACAAACAGACAAGCATATTCTTATAGACAAGCAAGTATCCCACCACACAATACCACTTGATGTCTAACAGTTACTAATTAAGAATACAGTAGCATACGGTATTTATATCCATTGTTATTATCCTCTACCACTTGATTTAGTTATATCCGTTTCCCTCTCCTGTGATATTTTAGATATATGTCCCGTGAAATTACTCACTGATATTTCACGGTTGTTATTTCACGCTGTATTGTACAAGCTCATTACCCACATGCTCTTGTTTTGTTTTTGTTTTTCAAGTCACAAAAGTCTTCACAGCAAGTGGTTAGTATGGAATTGAAGACCCTTTACCATACAATTGTTACACTCTGCTGCTTTTTTTTTTTTTAGTAGCTGGGTGCTTTTGACGGAAGCTTGCACAGACTGATGTGCTTTCTAAACTGGTGCTTAAACATTAATTTTAGTAAAATCAAGCCATTTTTGTTGTGTTCTAGAACCTTGTTGTTTTGATTTCTTCCATGCAGATACTCACCATTTGTACTAAACACTCTTCTAGTATGTAATAGTGTAATTAATAATGAATGTAAGAACCCACATGCATACATGCATTGCACATGTGCGTATGTATATATATTTATATTAGAGTGAGTGTGATATTTTATTTTCCCAGTAATCCGCATGAAAACTGTATTTCTGTTAACATCAGTGCCAATATTTAATAAAAAAAATATTATATTAATATTCAGTCTACTATAAAAGCACCAAAGATTAATTAATATTCTCAAAAAGTGGAAACTAACCAGCTCTCTTGGAGTGAAGTGAAGATATAGATCGTTCTACTTTTGTAGTACTAACTGGCTGCTTTGCTGTAAGGATAAAATTGGTTTCATTAACATCACCCATTGTAGTACACGCATTTACAACCCTACATTCCACAGAATTTCCCCAGTCCTCAAAATTCATTGGAAACAATTAAAGCTTTTTAGACCATTTTTTATTATTTGAGAGAAAAAAAATTTACCTCTTTGGATTATTTAAAGACATACTTTTTCTAATAAACACGATATTCTGCCATTAGAAATGCCCCATAAGTGAACTATCCTAGGGTTTTACGACAATTGTGACCGTTTGGTGCATCTTAAAATATTTTTTCAAGAACAAGCCTATTAGCTAATTGGTATTAGCTATGGAGGCTACTTAGGACAAACTGTGAAATCATGAAGTTTTAATGCTACATTAGGCATCAGAAAAAGGATACCAACAGTTTCAGTCCTAAAGTTCATGTATTGTGCTACTTAACTAATACTTTACCAGTTATGTAGCTAATACAGGAAAAAATCCCCAGTCTTAAATGTTTCAAAAATTTTAGAGCATCCTAAGTCCCAAGAAGAATGCTAAAAATCACAAGTCAGTTATCTATCTGGGAACCCATGTCGCTCTCTCTCTCTCCCAACCCTAACTCTTTTCCTCCTCCAACCAAGACAGACAAGTTGAGGAATTTTACTATTCTTGTCAATTTTAAACAATCCTATTAAAATTTTAACTTACATTTTACAATTTCCTTGTCACAGATTTTCATCTCCACAGAAATTGGAGAAGACATACCTAATAATATAATATATCAATAAATGTATTACTACAACATTGTTTAATCACCTGCAAAATTTTCACTGTATAAAGAGTCTGCCAGCTTGTTCTGTCCTGCCAGCCTCAGTGCATCAGCTAAAGTTTTCCAACTGGCCTTTTTGTCATTTCTTATCCAGTCTCCAATAAGACGAATTATAGCTCCACTTGTGTCACTGGTATCTCTCTTTATAACTTCTAGATAATCTGTACTGAAACCAAGTTGAATTGCCAGGACATCCCATTTTGCTACATGTTTGATAGTATTGAATACATTCTTCTCAGAAAACTCCATAGTGCTATGTAATTGAAAAAGCAACAACAAGAAAACAAAACAAAAAAACAAAACAAAAAAATAACAATAGAAACACTAAAAATGCAACTCAATTTTGTTTGTAGTGACTACAATGCAGAATTGTAAGCTTTATGTTTGTTAGTTATTTTGGGCTCTCTTGGGTTGAAAGAGGTGAGTGAAAGGGTGAACAGATTTAAAGTAATAAGCATGAGTTTACTGGAGCTAAGACAATTACTTCTGAGGAGGATTTAGCATGCCTTAAAGAAGCTGGACAGGCTCTAGACAATATTTCCACTGAATAGCTATTAGAGCTCAGATTCAGAAAGTAAGCCAGAACCAAACGATACCTCTCTATTCTAGCTACATGTAAATATAGAGCTCAGGAAATAGAGATATTGCATCGGAATGTATGGGTATTACTTCACCCCTAAAAAGGGTTATTAAAGAAATTGAGGAATTTTTTTTACTAATTAAAGGGTTATTAGAGAAAATGGGTTTAATTTGTTGGATATCGTATTTTTTATACAAGCTGCTATTTCTTTAGTGTAAGTCCTGTTGGACTAGTAAAGAGCTTCTTGAGTGTTTACAAATTAAAGCCATGTACTGCTTCAACTGGTATTAGCACTGTCGCCAGGTGTATAGAGTAGGTAAAAGCGCTACGGAGAGTACACTTGGTTCAGAAGGACTTACTCCAAGATATTTTTTCATCCTAGTCTCGCGGGCCAGACCCTTTACCTAATCGATCCGCTCGGAAGGAGCGATTAGGTAAAGGGTCTGGCCCGCGAGATTATAGCAAGCACCAAACAATCACAAAAAAAAATGGGCGTATCAAAAAATGCGCAAGCGCTAAATGTTTGCACGTGACGACGACGCGCCGGGCTATAAATTTAATTAAGACTGAAAAATGTAATACTATTTATAGCCCGTTACCCGAGCGACCGCGCTTCTTCTTGTCTCGGGTACAGTCTGGTATGCTCGTAGGAAAAGTCTGATATAGTTCTTAGCAACCATAATTAGGATGGAAGGCAGATCAAAGCAAAATGGAATAATGAAGAGTTTGGGTACTATAAGACAATTACTAAGATAACTAACGCTATACTTGCTCGTTTGTTTATGTTTGAAACCAAAATCATTAGGTTTGTATTGCGATTTATAAATCCTAGCCACTCGGGCTGCGCCCTTGTGTCTCGGAGTTTATAAATCGCATATAAACCTCAATTTTGGTTTATAACTATAACATACAGTACAAGGGAAAGCATATACCATATAATGAAATAATTTCTTTCTTTTTTTAAAAAATTACACTAGTGAATGGATTATTGAATAAAATTGAGAAAAAATGGGTTGAATTTGTTGTGCTTATTTCACAAGCCACTTCTTAAGTTCAAGTCCTGAAAAGCTCATTAAGCGCTTGTTGACTGGCTACGGTGATTAAAGCCATGCATTGCTTCAAATGGCATTACGCAATGTCACCCAGCATATTTTATAGGATAGATAGGTAAAAGCGCCCAGCTGGTATGTATAGTTAGTAAAAGCGCTACGCGAGAGTACACCCACGTATGGCCCCGAAGGACTTACCGGTATTCCCAGAGATTATGGGAGGTTACTATATCCTACAGCAGAATTCCAATGGTCACATAACCGGGCAAGCACCGAACTTGAACTCAGAAATAAGTCAATTAAAAAAATTAACAAATAAACAAACCAAAAATGGGCGTATCAAAAGAATGCGCAAGCGCTAAATGTTTGCACGTGACGACAACGCTGCGAGCTATGAATTAAATGAAGACTAAATAATGACTGTATTGTACAATTAGCATATAAACAAACCAAAAATGGGCGTATCAAAAGGAATGCACAAGCGCTATATGTGTAGAAACACGTACAAGATGGGGAATCTAGTCCAGGGCCGTAAACTAGAAATTGAGATAATTTTTTACCATACCCAGAATTATAGTCCACCCAATTATAAGTTTGTAAATAAAATTAAAAATTGGCTGTTCTCAGGACCCCTCTGCAACTAACAAGCTAAGTAAGCAACTAAGTAGTTGTCCACTTATAAGTTTCCTTGAGGTGAGCAGGGCGGGTATTCTAGTCCGGCGTAGCCGACCCTTTTCCTTCCCTATATTGGTGGGCGGGGAGGAAGGCCATACCTTTCGTTCCTCCCCGCCCACCAATATGAAATATTTTGAGGAGGCGGTGGCCTCCTCTACCTCAATGCTAGTAATGACCCTGTAGTACCCAGTGAAGCAGGTACAGTTAGCTCCCCGAACTTCCCTTGCGTACGCCCCTGTAAAATATAGCGCAACTAACGCTCACACACACTAGTCTGGCGTAGCCAAACCCACGTAGCTCGCAAAGCGTGCGGAGGGGGACAGCATGGTATGGGTCGTCAACCCGTTTTGCCTGCACGTGTACTTTTTATTGGTAGGTTTTCATCAGTTTTACCAGAAATTAATTTCAAATGAGATGCTTGTGATGCCAGAAGTTAAATATATAGCTTACCTGTGTCATTATTGGTACTAGCTATTAAGGTCACAACAGGGAGGAGTATGCCCCTGTTCAAAAGAGTGAAATAAACTAATACTTCAACACTTAACCATCTATGCATTGAAGAAGCTGTTAAAATCCTATAGTTTTAGCATTTCAAATTAAATCTCACAGTGTCATTATATAAAGAAATTCTTCTGCACTCAAAATAAGCTTCCTGCAGTCAATATACTATTATGAGAAGAGCATTATGGTTATGATATTATTTGACCATGATTTAAAAAATATTTAATGTGCCTATTAATCATGATGATGATTGATTGATTGATTGAGGATGAAACAAAGATAAATCAACAACAGTGAAATTATACAGAATCTGTAAAACATCTCGATAAGTTTGCCTCGAGTTTAAGGCTGACTGTAAACCACTGGGAGAAATGGACTCTGCGTTAGACACATGAAACATCTTCCCCATCATACCCGACTCCTCGGTTGAGATACTATCAGCCAAGTACGTCCAGCAATCTCGACTTATCGCGTCACTGTGATCTACCTTCTGAAGTAAATCCAAAGAATCGCTGCTCATCGACCAGAGGGGTTCGAAAGTCAGAAGCTCCTCCACTGTCAGTGAGACGTCATCCGTAGAGAGCACAGTTCCCTTCCTTTTCTGTATGCTATGCCAGACTTGGTCAATGCTGAACAGTGTCAAACACTCCCTGGGCATCAAAGGGTACCTGTGCGAGTGGTAAGGGTCCATGATGAACTCTAAACTCATGCCATCTCCGTAATACTCTTTAAAAGAGTCTCTGATAATCCTGACTATCTCAGAACGGTATTTGATGCATTCGATAGTGAGCTCTTTTGACCGCATTATAAAAACCACAGCAGACAGATTGTCACAGAGCTCTACCAAAAACTCTATATGGCTCAAATCAAACTCAAAATGCAATCCCAACTCCCAACCAGCAAAGTGCTTTATTCTAGTCAGAGATGTGGCGAAGGAAAAGAGCTGCAGGAACAGCAAGTGAACGTAGTGCATGGACAACCGTGCAATGGGACCACTTCTTTCCAGCCTCCACCCAAAGTAAAAGTTGTATGAAGACTTCACGTCCCACATGTTGTTGGGGGGACTGTTGAGTAGTAAACTGGGACAGTAATACAGTTGCTGATCCTCTGCCGAAATCATTGCAAACCTTGAAGACATCTCGGGCCCAGTAACTGCCAAGTTCAAGTGAGTGAGTGCATTCAGAGTATCTCGAGAGTCCTGCGCTAAGAGGTGCGAATCAAAACTGGAAGTGGTGAGTAAACCGTGCTGGTTTCTGGCGTGACCTAACGTCTTCCCTGTACCACCAAATGCTTCAGCCAATTCTGAGTACAGCTGGGAAACGTTAGGAACAAGCAAGCTTCTTTTCACGTCTCCTTCGTTCTTCATAAACATCAAATGACCAGACTGGTGGAGATCCTCCAAAAGGGGAACAAGAATTTTAGCATCATCTGACACAAAATACCTCAAATCATACACAATACCGTCTTCTACAACGTACGACTCGATGGCTGACTGCAAACTCTGCAAACTAACAAGCGAAGAAGCATCGAAAGACTTCTTGATGAAAGTGAGGAGACAGGAGTGAAGGAAGGGAAGATTCTTTCCACTCCGTATGAGATCACACTGAGTGGTCAAAACTTTACGTAGCATGTTAACACCGGAGCTCTCACTCTTGTGGCAGTCCATGAGTATCCTCGACAAAAACTCGTATCTAGACGAACTGTCCTCGAAAACCAGCTGCTTCAACTTGTCTCTTGGTGATCTTGGCTCCTGGTATTTGATCTCCGACTTCACGTTGTCCGAATGACTAGCCACCAAAACTATTTTTGCCTTCTCTGCCTGGCCTTTTAACACTCTTTGAACAAATTCCAGCCAGTGGGACAGCGAAGCAGAAATGTCTTTAGAAGACTTGGAAAAGTCAATCACAAGAAGGAAAATGCTGGACTGAGGCTGGACAATGTGAGGCAGTACTACATTGTGGATGTACTGAGCTTCAAGCTTTCCATCCAAGTCATAGAACTTAACTTCACCAAACTGCTTACTCTTGTGGTCGGATATCACCATCGCTGAAGTTTTCTGCTCCACCACAGTGGGAGAAGTTGGCTGAGAGTGGGTCGAGAAGGACAGTGAAAAAGACGACGAGAATGAAGAACTTTCTTTCATCAGCGACCGCACAAGTGTAGATTTCCCGGCAGCTTCGTCTCCAATGACCACAATCTTTATTGCCGTACTCGCAGGTTGCTTGATTCCGAGAGAAGCGGCATACTTCTTGTAAAACTGGTCATCCTTTACCCTGTGACGAGTGAGCAGGTATCGTAGGAGTTCCGGCCTAGCCATGTCGAGTGGCGTCTCATCTTTGAAATTTTTTGCTTCTACAAGCGACTCCAGTGTGCTCGAATCCACTGATTCCACGATCAGCTTGCAAATGTCCAAGCTTGAGTTGGCAATGGCCGCCATGTGGAGGAGATTGTTGCTCTTGCTGTTGACGCTCCCCAAGTCCAGCTTTCCGAGACCGATTAGATACTTTACCACATCATAGTTGTTGCTGAAAGACACGGCCAAGTGAATAGGGTTGTTGCCGCGGTAGTCGACCACGCCTACATCGCAGTGCCGATCTTCAATTAAATACTTCAAAACTGATATAAATCCCTTTTCGCTGGCATGGAGAACGCCATCTTTGCCGTTGACATCTCTCGTACCGGGATCACACTTGGCACTGGAGATAAGAAACTTGGCCACGGAGAGAGCTTGCTCGTTGGTGCACTCGCTCAACCAGCCGCAGGCGTGATAGAGAGGGATCAATTCCTCCACATCACCATAGTGGACATCGCAGCGCTTCTGTTTCACCAGGTAGCGTGCGAACTCCAGCTGTCCGTGCTGGCAGGCCACATGCAGTGGCGTGCGGCCCTCCTTGTCTTCCACCATGGGATGGCACCCGTACTGGGAGATGAGCATCTGGGCAAAGCTGAGCTTGCCTTGCTTGGCGGCGTAGTGGAGGGGAGACCAACTGAAGTAGCCCGCTCGAGAGGTCACAGGATCGGAGCCTGCTGCCATGAGCTGATCGGCAAGCTCATAGTCACCCTTGGAGCAGGCTTCAGCGAGTATAGTTCTCGAGATGGATGCATCATCTTCCTCGCCCCCCACGTAGTTGGCCATTGATTGGACGGTAAATATTTGATTCTGTAAACATATAACGGAACAACAGTAACAATAACAACCACATACGTAATTAATATATTAAGTGGTGCATCATAACGACATAGTTAATTGTATCTATAATACTGCATCAGTTTCCGGGCATAGACTCATTTTAGCCCAACATACACCAACGTATACCACATACAAGATGTTTGTGTGCTAAGTAGCATTGGGGGGGAAAAACAACAACAACATTCTAGTGAGGGTACTAGACCCAATTTCTGGACCAGTTCATGTCTGGACCAGCCCACACTACATCACACCTAGTAATAGATTACTTTTCACACTGGGTGACCATCAGATTGCAAACTCTCATTTTCCACTAGTGGGCAAACCCAATGCTATACAATGTCACACCTGAGAACAGATATGCCTGGAAGACCAGCGAAACTACGAGCGATAATTACTCAACTCAATTATACCGCGTGTGGAGTTGGACTGGACAGACTAATGTTTATCTTAGACAAGAGCAAACCAAACTCATGCAACTAGTTGAAACCGCTTGTGTTCAATTGTTGATACAAACAAGGAGCTCTAACAGTTGCAGCAGGGTAAGCCCAGTGCTATCAATTCCCTATGAGATACACGTATAACTGTCAGTGATACTAGTCCTGATAGGTGGGGTTTCTTGTATTTTGTCACCAGCAAACTTCTGAAGATATAACTTCATGAGCACTAAAGGTCACATCGTACCTGAAGAGTGCTAGAGTGCCAGTTCTTTGTTGGAAAAAGATAGTCAAATATTAGCTGCGTGTGTCTTAGAACAGTCAGTCATTCATGCCATAATCACTTCATAATTACAAGTAGTTTGTTGGTTGTTGTTGTTGTTGTTTTTTGTGTTGTTTTTGTTGTTGTTGTTTTTTGCTCACAATGCTGTCTTTAGCTCAAATTGTACATCACTCAAACCTATACTGCTGGTACAGTGTATATCACATATCATGTCATTATTTATGACCCAGAATGAGTGACATGGACTACTCATGTTCATTCCAGTTTCAAATCCAGTAATTTTAGTTAAAAGCAAGTGTGGTTACATGTATAACATATGGCTCACATGTCACCCCGAATGTGTGTTTATAGTTATTTCTTTGCTGGGAGTAAACTGTATGTATTTCTTGCACCCCCCCCCCCCCCCACCCGCCCAATACTGTGTGTGTGTGTGTGTATACATATATATATATATATATTGTATATATATTGTATATGAATGAGGAGTTGGACTAATGTAAGGAGAACAGATGTACTATGTATATAAACCCAAGCCCCAAGAATATCTCACTCCTTTCAATTACTCACATACAATGTCATTTCATGTATGTATAATTTCTATAGGCTTTCTACATATAGAGATCAGCTCCCAGTTTTAAAGTAAATGCTCAACTGAAGAGTAGTCAAATCAATAGATAATTCCAACACGACAGATACGGGATTGAGAGCTACTTATACAACACGACAGATACGGGATTGAGAGCTACTTATACAACACGACAGATACGGGATTGAGAGTTACTTATACAACACGACAGATACGGGATTGAGAGTTACTTATACAACACGACAGATACGGGATTGAGAGCTACTTATACAACACGACAGATACGGGATTGAGAGTTACTTCTACACAACAGAAAGCATTCATTGATAGTGAAAGAGATAGAGGTTGTGATTGATGGACAAGATGGATAGCAGCTACCATAGCAGGACATGTACAGCGTAATCACACACGATCACACACACACACACACACACACACACACACACACACACACACACACCTTCATCTAGTATTGTTTAGGTACACCAATTAAAAAAAAATCTTAGTTAATAAGTACGTGTAATAACTGCTACTGCAGTTATAATTCTACTTGTCAAGAAGATTCAACTTTTTTTTTCTATAGTCTAGAATTCTTTGTTGTAACCTAACAACCGATACCCATACTAAATATTACTCTTGTAAGGTTCAAATCATAATATTGCTATTTTGTTGTTGTTATTTTTTTGTTAGTTTTGGGGCTCAAAACAAGCTCCACAAACCAATTTTCAAGTTTTCTTAATGTCCCTCCTCCTCCCAACTCCACCATGTAGTACTTTCCATCCCTCTTCCCCGCGCCCGCCCCCCCCCCCCCCCCCCACCAATTTTTTTTTGACTTTTTTTCATAGTTTTGTCCACTCCTACAACACAATGTACTCCTCATAATGTATATGTAAATATTTCATATTCCAAGGTTATATATGAGTCTTATAATTGTGAAGAATAAACATCCACAAATCTTTCATGTTCGCACCTCTATGTATATGTGTTCAAGGCACATACACAACACACACGCATGCAGACACATCGACGCAAGCTTCTGTCTCTTATTATAGGCAAAATGTGAGGCCACATATAAGGTTCTTATTAAAAGGAGTTAAACCTCACAACTTTGCTTTTATTATTGATGTCTTGGTCTGCAATAGTGTATTCATATACAATTGATCAGTGTGACATTTAGAAACAAACAGTATTATATATTGCAGTATACCATATTGTGTGTGCATGTCAATGTGTGCGTGAGCAGACAGTCACTATGAGCACTCATAATCACATGGATTCCAACCTAAAAACATTTTCAGTGTTATCCAAAGAACCGCATAACTTGCAGTAACACTTTTCCGAGTATTAGTACCTTTAAAAAAACTAAATTATTAACAAAATTTCCTTCTCGTATTCTATCTCTTAGGACTTGTATGAGATGAGCAAGCACGTAATAATCA
>WLWD01002382.1_pt1:25000-92690 | contig 92690 bp, 25 predicted proteins | sample 6712731 | NCBI WGS metagenome assembly WLWD01 (sample SAMN12718690, study PRJNA576275) | sponge metagenome | isolation source: marine sponge | host: Mycale hentscheli | place: New Zealand: South Island, Marlborough, Capsize Point | collected 2014-11-01
CCTATAGTCTCTAGTGATACACACTTCCCTAATAGATCTTGAAGCAATGCCTCCTATAGAATTTAGCATGAAATTTAAGCAGCTATCTGGCTCACAACTACCTGGGCTATCCCAGCGTAAGTACAGGTAAAATGATGCATGCTTATAGCTATAGTAAGAAAGCCAAGATTATGCATCTTGCTAGAGGATTTTTAGCTATACTGCAACTAATCGAAATTGTCTATAGTGGTCATTTAACCAGCAATAGCTACACTTGAACTAGCTGTCCTGCTAGCTTTAGTAAGGTGAAGGTTGAGCAAACCCGACTACCGGTAAGCTTTCTTCAAAGGGAGGAAAGTTACACAAACTCACCCTGAGATGATTTCCAACAATATGACTACAGCCAAGTCCAGCGAAGACTTCTCACCGAGCGCAGAACTACGCAGGTATCTAGGAGTTTCTTCTACTACGTAGAGCATAAATAGCAGCCCTATTATTAATTCGTTTACTAAAAACACCCACGCAGAAATAGTTTAAACTAATGCGCACCTCATGCATGCTATTCTCCTTTTCTCACCTTAAAGCTATATCTATCGTATGAAAGCAGTTGACAGCCAGCGGAAACTCCTGACTGCTTTAATCTCTTGAAGTCTTGCGTCTAAAATGGAAGCTGATCAGCTCCCGTCTTACGCTGCTCCGCTCGTCCACAGCGAAGTCATTCAAGCCCTTGACAACAGGGGTTCCTTGAACGTCCTGGTTCTGTGCATGGATAGGCCAGGTGCTGAACACAACATCATCGACAGAAGGTTCGCTTTGGAGCTAGCCAATGCCGTGTATGGGGCGAGGGAAAAGGTGGAGGCAGGAGAGGTGGATGTGCTGGTAGTGTGCAGTGCTAAGAGAGGGTCCTTCATGGCAGGTGCTGATATTGTGACAGAATTGAAGTTTATTGGAGTTCAAGGACAGATGGAGTAAGTAAATTGGCGCAATAACCACGAATCACTTGTCATATCTTGTGCTGAATCACTTGTCATATGTTGTACCTAATTAGCACCTCCTGTAACGTAAGGATGCATTTAATATGTGGCTTCAAGCCATTTATATTACTGGGTTTTTCCCTTTATAGGTAGGTATGTGTGTGTATTGAGATGTATTCATATGTGTGGTTTATATGTTATAGGACCCATTGTTATTCGTACACTAAAGATAATCTATTATATCTTAGTCCCATTGTTATTCGTACACTAAAGTTAATCTATTATATCGTAGTCCTTGAACAGTCTGGAAAAGAAATACTTTACGAGTTTAATTTGAAGCTTTTTTTTTTTCTTCTGCAATGAAATTAAGGTCTAGATATTGCTCCTGAACTGACAGATATCTGGTCCGCCATGCTTAGGTTATTAACCCTCAGCATGCATGCATGATAGTACTTGTCTGTCAGTCTACAGAGGATGTTACACAAGAGCACCACGTAAAGGTTAAGACCAGCTATAATTATATATCTCGCTGTGTGTAAATTGAAACAATAAAGATTAATGTTCCCTGACAAGTTTCAACATCTGCAGTGGCTAGTATTTTTTTCCCTTTTGTTTATTGTATTTATTTATAAAACCCTATTCCTAAACCCTTCATCTGTCCTGGTTCCTTGACTCATAAAAAGAATTTAATATTGTACTTTGTGGTTATATTTGGAGGAGGGAGGGGTTGTTAGTTTGCGGGTGGGTCTTGGTTTGTCTTCTTGTCAAAAGAATTACCTTTGTTGAACATAGCTTACCATTTCAGCTGGTCTATCTCAGTCTCTCCATAGCTGTGGTGATGTCTTTGTTATTTGGGACTGGCTAAGTTTTTGAGAGGTTGTTTGTGTGAGGTTGGTTGTTGTTCAGTTATTGTCTTATCTTTTGTTGGGACTTATTATTGTAGACACAAGTGAAAACTCGATAAGGCAATCTAATTAGTCAGTTTATAGATTTCTGGTTTGACAAAAAATAATCTCAAAGTTGGTCTGCGTACTGTGCCATTGTGGTCTGTCTGCCCGTGCCACTGTGGTCTGTCTGCCCGTGCCACTGTGGTCTGTCTGCCTGGATGAAAATTCTCATCTTCAAGTGCTAATTTGTCATGACATTTATTGCGGTAATTTACACAGTTCTGTTCTTGACAGACCGAACCTTGGGATTGGATGCTGCCTTGATTAGTTGTGATATATGTAAGGCTAGGTCATGTGACTGACAGACGGTCACAATAGGCCACTGTAAGGCTAGGTCACGTGACTGACAGATGGTCATCATAGTAATTGTAAGGTCATGTGACTGAGAGACACTCACAATAGGCCACTGTAAGGCTAGGTCATGTGACTGAGAGACACTCACAATAGGCCACTGTAAGGCAAGGTCATGTGACTGCCATAGGTCATTGTAAGGCTAGGTCATGTGACTGACAGAAAGTCAGTAGGTTATTTCCTTAGCCCTGTGGCTTCAGCTATTGGTGAAGCAGACATTGCAGCTTCGAATTATGCTAATTTGGTAGTGTGTTTATGCATTAATTAGGAAACATAGTTTGGTGAGTGTGATGGTAGATACCTACCAGTAGGAAAGGCAATGGAGAGTGGAATAATTGGTGTGTGGGATAAGCAGAGCTTGAGGTGGCAGATCTTGGCTATAGAATTGTTTTATCTGGTCTCCCCAACCTCTGACAAGTGTGTAGCATACAATAACAATATTTACACAATACTAGTTTGGTAAGGTTTGTATTCACGGATAGTTTTAAGCGGCAATAGTGGGTTATATAACGAGTGTCAGTTCACACATGACTGATTCTAAAATTCATTGGGAATAATTTATGTGGACCCACCAGGCCATGGACCAGTTCTCACCTTACTAGGCTACTTCTACACCTATCAGTGATAGGTTGTAATGTGCATGTGTATTAGTGGAGGGATGGACAGTCTGGTGGACTATCAGGTGTTGCGTAGCACACTGTACTGAAGTTCATATGTGACTTTATTAAGCTTGTGTGTGTACCAAGTACTCACTTCTATTTCAAGAAGAAAAAATTTTTTTGTAGCGCAGTCTAAAGAAAATTATGTTTTCATCATTTCACCACTATACAATAAGTATTGTACAGCTGTAGTAGATTCTTCTGATAAATGTGTAATGATCATTATTTATTAAACAAAAGTCGAGCCTTCAAGTTAATAGATATACTGTATATTGAGTACATGTTTACCCGCCCATCCTTTTCCTAATTGAGAATCCAGTATTAATTCATAAAGTTCCTCAAGTGTTTTAATGAAGAATAGAAAGAGAAAACTGTTCATGCAATAATAACTGCTGGTGTTGCAGGTTGCCAGCTGGAATTTTTCATACACAAGCACGTAGTAGGCATGTACAAACTATGGGAGTCTTTGAATCAATGTGGATGGTTAATCCTTATGCTTACAAATCATTTCTAAGTAAAAGAAGTGTTAGTTTAGCATATGCATGTACCTAACTCACTCCACTTCTATTGGGCTCTCGATGGTGCATCCCAACACATACGTAGTGCAGTATGTGTCATCAATAGTTTACTTTTATGCCATACTTTACCAGTTTTTTTTGTTAACAGGATGAATGAGCAAGGACAATACTCTCATGTCAACTATATTTGTTTTCTTTATTTGGTTGGCATGTCTCATTCTGTGTAAAAAAAAGTTTACGTGATCCTGTGTAGACTGGAAATCAGGCGTGTTTGAATGAACTTTGGAGAAAAGCTACAATATGGGGGGGAAAAACTTTCTTATTGTTATTTTCTAACCTTTTCATGTATTATTATTAGTCATCTGATGCTCTCGCACGGTTGTTTGTTTGTTTTGTTTCTAGAGCCTATGCAGACGTGAGCAAGCTGCAGGCTGTGTTTTGCCAACTGGAGAGTCTACCCATTCCCACTATCGCCATCTTGAATGGAACAGCTCTCGGCGGTGGACTCGAACTGGCACTAGCCTGCGATTTCAGGATAGCTGACTCGACACTCTGCCAGCAGGTCGGCCTGCCGGAAGTAAAGATAGGAGTGCTTCCAGGTATATACATAACACGGTAGTAATATTATTCACAAAGGGTGGGTATGCACAATAGGATTTTGTGATGATCTTCACATGCAAGAAAACACTATTGTGCAGATGTCCAAAATTAGGGGGTACCCCGGGCATCCCCTTGTCTACACCCACGCCATAGCAATATTACTTTATTTGATGTTGTAATTATTCTTTCCCCCTACCATCAACAATTATAACGAACTTCTCTGAGATGCAGGCACCTCTGCACTAATCGAGTTGTAATTGGCTTGTAAATTTAGCTATAGTGACAAACTCACTGTGGGCGGTAGAGCTTCTTGTAATTAACTTCAGTTAGTTAGCTCTGTTGATGTTTTCCTGTTGATTGGATCACAGCTACGTTATGAAGTGATTGCAATGCAATCACTGCTTCCCAGTTCACACTGTGGGTTTACTCTACCCAATAACTCAATATTATGTAGGTAAAAATGTATTTTATGAAACTGTTATTAGTTAAATTTGTGATAATCAACGTGATTACATCCGAATGTGTGGTTCTGGTTCATCTGTTAGACAATTCAAATAACTTATTACCACTGATGAGTATTTGACAGAATCAGAATTTAGGATGTATCGTGGTGTGGTTGTTACTTTTTGATTTCCTAATTGTTCATAGTTGTGTGTGTGTGCGCGCATGTAAGTGTGTTTATATTACTCATTGTGTGGGTATTAATAATGTATATACACACATCGTCAGTTATACACACAATGTCTTGTTATCTAACTTGCAACTTGAACACAGTAGCTCGTAACTCAACAATTCTAGCTCTCCAGACTTGTGCTTACTCTTCAAACAGATATTTGACATTGAGTTGATCACATGGTTTGTAATGGGTTGTGCTGACTCGAGCAAAATAATTAAACAATTGTAACTTGTGTTGACCATACACACACACACAAACTCTTAAAAACTGTAGTTGGTCTGTATCTAGATAATAATTACAGGATGGTCCTGCCAGGATATCCAAATATTAGTTTTTTATATACGTTCCAGCTCAATTATTTTGTAGTGTATTTCCCACTGAGTGTTCTCACACAACTTTTTTTTCCTTCACATGTTTTGCTGGTTAGGAGCTGGTGGGTGTGTCCGTCTTCCACGTCTGATTGGTTTACAAAAGTCCCTCGGCCTTCTCGTGACCGGGCAATCCGTCGATGGCAAGTGTGCCAGACGGCTGGGTCTGGTGGACCACCTGCTGACGAGCACGCAGTCCGTCTGCCAGTCATCATCGCGAGAGTCCGGAGAGGCCATCTACGACTACCAGTGGCTGGATGAGGTGCTCAACTTCTTGGAGAACAGGAGAATAGGAAACCAGACTGTGGAGGTAGGGAGGAGGGACGTTGCCATGGCAGTGAGCGCCAAGGTTGGTGGTGGTGGTGGCGTCTCAGATAGGCATCTGGTAACGGAGGAGGATATAGTTCAGCACATGACAGACTGGGAAATATGCGAGGAGAAGGCTAGACAGAAATACCCGACCAAGCCAGCGAAGTTGTTGCAGAGACTGTTTGACTTTATGTTCAGTGCCCTACTGTATTGTGTGACTGTGGTGCAACTGCTGTGGAAGGTGGGGCTCAAGATGCAGGCTCCTTATGCCTGTCTGCAGACAACCTTCAGGTGCTACTACTCTGGTTCGTGGCTGGAGGCTATGTCTCTCAACGCTCTGGGACTGTCCAATCTCATAATTTCCCCGGAGTCTAAAGGTCTAATGACCCTTTTCCTCACAACAAGAAGCCTAAAGAAGTCTGCTATCAATTTCGGTTTGCAGCATGCCGGTAAAGGGACGTCTTTTTCTGAGCACGATTGTGATGTGATTGTACTGGCTAGTGCTAAATTGAAAAGCCACTGGTCAGCGTTCGTGCAAGGTCTCGTTTACAATGGGATTGCCGTGAATATCATTATCCCGGATGGCTCCTCCAGAGCTTTGAACGTCAAAGACATCGTTCGCAAGCTCTGTCTTTACGCATTGAAACGAGGAAGGGCTACTAAAGAGGACATTGACAGGGCAATGCAGCTGCTGTCTTGCTATGAGGCAGCTGACCTCCACCGCTGCTTGGATGAGAGATGTGCAGGCGGGCAACGTGCTCTCATCATCAACATGTGTCCGGAAACTTTTACAGGATATGATAACATGATGACAATCTTCAACAGCCATTTTAGTAAAGTGAGTGCACTCTTGAGGAGAGTAGCTGACAGTGCTGTCCACTCCTTACCAAATTGGTTAAACTGCAACCATGCATATACATTCTCGGCTGAAATAATTATAATAATAGCAGATTTTCTTGTTTTTAACAGCCAACAATTATTGTTAATTAAAACTTAACCTGACGTTTCGACTTCTTTTTGCTATTATTAACTGTAGCCATGTATATACATGTGAACTAGGTTGTGTGTGTGGGGGCATGCCCAGTTCCTGCCAACCTGGAGCAGTCTGTGATGCTAAACCTTGGAGATCCTCTCAGAAATAACACCATGGTGGTCGAGGTTACTCCATCTTCACAACGGGTAAGACTTTAATAAGTAGCGAGTGTGGTTAAGTTTTGGTGAAACTCCCTTAAATGGTCCTGTACAAAAACTTGCAATAATTGAGGGTTGAGGCGTAATTATGAATACATTGGACAATGTGTGGGTGGAATGTTGTTTATCTCCCTGAACCGTCAACACACGCACACATGTGCACACACACACACATATCTCACTTTTCAGACTGCACCTGGAGACGTGAGAGTGACTTCTGCTCTAATTGCTGCTGCTAAGAAGACTCCAGTGGTGACTCCGCCCACATTGTCGTACAGCAGTGGTCTGAGTGTTCTGATCAGCCATTGGTCCCTAGCCATCTCCTTGCACTATCTCTACAAGGGATCCATCAGTCCCAAGTCCATTGACCGAGCCCTCGTGTCTGCCGGCTACTTGAAAGGCCCGTTTCAAACCATGAAGAAGGTGAGCTGGTGCAACAGATAGCATTTAGTGTGACCACTTTGGATGATTTTTTTGTTGTTGTTGCTTCATATACTTTATTTACGTAGTTCACTGCATTTGTTCCCTAGCATTGTGCTCATCTGCTGCATTAGGACAGGTTCACTTTATGACAGCTAATCTGTCACATGATTCAGTCATTTTCGGCAGAAATAATTATAATAATAGGAAATTTTTCTCTTTTTAACAGCCAATATATTTTTAATTATAAAAACCCGACATTTCGACTTCTTGCCAAAAAAGAGAAAAATTTCCTATTATTATGATCTGTCATATTATCTACATCTCGTACTATTTTGTTCCTGTATTTTAATGTTGCCTTATTGATGTATGGGTTGCTTTGTTCGAGAGATTATTTATATAACAATGTGCATATCCTCATAATATTTGGGGAAGGGAGTTCACAATACAGGTTCTTTATTTATTTGTCTGGGTACCTGAAACCTCTCTTACTGCTTGTGCCTCTAACTTTTTCTTAGATGGGGAAATCCATCGCCCCCTACTTGTCAGAGTCATCTGTTATTCAAGCTCGTTTCAGAACCTATCTGGAGACTGGAGCCCTTCCATCGCACAGGACCCGTCAACCTATTCGAGTGTCGGAGAAGACACTTGTGGACGTGTTCGCACTCAACCTTGTTCTTGCCTGTCTACAAGCACGCAGGCAGAGCCAATTCACTTTATCAGAGTACGCTCTTGATCTCCTTTGTGTGGGTGGACTGGTGGGCTTCCCTCCTACGGAATCGGGCCCCTTTAATTACGCCGTTCGCTTAGGGCGAGAGAAATTGGTTGAAAAGACTGAAGTGTTGCTGAAGAGGTTTCCTATAGTTGCTGAAACTTGTGGCTGCAGAAAGCCGCTGAATCTTCTCTCGAAGGAGAACTTCATGGAATTATTTAGCAAAGTTGATTCCACAGCTCGTGAAGATGACATGGATAACATCTTCAGAAAGTTAAGATTAGACGTACATCTTCTGGATCGAAGGGAATTGCAGAAGGTGCCTTGCTGCAAGGGAGTGAGCAACTCTGAAGTGTTCTGGCTACCAGCTTGTATTGCTTTCACTATGACAGTTTTCACATCAGCTCTAGTTTCGTGTGCTGTTTTGTTGTTGACTTGAACTTTTACACCCAACAGCTTGCAAGCAATTTCTACCCCAGATGTTACTCTTTACATGATTGATGTCATAGTCCAACTTTAAATAAATTAAACCTTTCAATTTATTTTATCTGATATCCTGTTGCAATTTTTACAAAATATTATTACACAATACATACATATGACAGAAATGGGAATAACAACTGTTTTGATGTTACAGTAAATGTATTACAAATAAATATTGATATATAACAAACAAGAATAGCTAGGAGTATAATTTAACAAACAACCACACGATAACAGTCAATAATGTTGAACCTTTAAGAAACACTCCATCTGTAGGAAAACAACACATTTAACAGATTCACTCATTTGATATTAATGCACTGTAATTGCGATTGCTACATAAAACAATAAATAAATTATTGATCAATAACTGAATCGGCCCAGTGAGTGCCGTTATGTAGAAAATGTATTGAATTGGAAAGTGTCGTATGCCAGCAATATTCCATGGTAAAGGGAAAGTCTATAGTTATCTCATCAGGTTGTTGTGTCCCCCTAAGCTTTATTGTACATTTATTATGTGTCCCCGTAAGGGTTGTGCATGCTAGTTTCATTAAAGCGAGTCTGAATACAGGGACCTTCATCTAGCTAGCTCATTAATGCAATTAAATGAGTGCAGAGACACAAGTGTAATATTCAATCGTGGTTCTGCTCCTTTTCAATTAATAGTACTGCACAGCGATCTGGTTTTTTCTGGAGCACTCCATTTTAAGCTTAAACTCAACATACTTCCAGCAGTCAGAGGAATACAGAACTTGTAGTGTCCACTCTGTTTCTATGCCACTCATGCATAATCAGTACACAATAAATCAATAAATCATTGGATACCGCCAGGAATATCACTCGTCTGTCAGCAGCTTTTACACTCGTGTATATACTAGCCGACAAACTCATGATATTCTGTGGTATTGTATATAATCTATAAGCTTAAATTATATGAGCTGATTTTGATTACTGTGTTGTTTTATCTAGACACTTTTATCTCATAATTGATTCATACTAATTGCATTCTTGTTCACTCCGGTAACCTCACAAATGTATATACATTTTGATCAGACGATTATAACTAAACATGGTCAATAAGTATGTGATATTCTCACCACTGGTAGTGTTTTGGGTTATTGTGTTGAACATGGCACTCGTCGTCTGTTCAGTAACTGCTACATTGTTGTTGGGAGTGGCTGAAGAGGTGGCCGAGGCAGGTTCAGTCTGGGTGGGTGTGGTCATGGTGGTTGGCGATGTCATAGTGGTGACCATAGGCGTAGTGGTGACCATAGACATGGTGACTACTGATTCACATCGTGCTCCTACAGGAAATTAAAAGGTTTCTACCCAGCAGATATGGAATAGGCAATTCAGCAATAATTGGAACTAATTCTATCTGGAAAATTTTGTTTGGGGGAAGTTCGGACTAGGTGGGCAAAATAGATTTTTTTTTTAAATCAATGATTAGCATGAAATTATTTAGAGCTAAATGATGTAATTTTGGGTTCAACCTAATGGTATACTGCACAAGCATGCAAATATTAAGAGGGAAAGCTGAAAATTTTGGCAGAAAGCTGGGAAGTTCGGCAGAAAAGCTCCCCCCCCCCCCCCCCACTCCCCTTACAAGTTGGAACCATGTACACCATAGTCTCTCATAAAGTATATGAATTTGAATCTACTCATTAGCTCCATAAACATAGCTACTACTACTACTACTACTACTACTACTACACACACACACTGACTGTTACTGTGCTACTTTTAATCAGACCAATTTAATAGAATTTGAAAAATGGATTTATGGCTGTGAGAGGAGTCAATCTGATCATCTAGATGATGGATATTTCAAACTTCCACAGAATATTAAACTAAATATTCATATGTGCGGTGATCTGCACAGAGATAAAACTCTGTGTGGGCACACACACACACATACACACACACACACACACCTTCATAGTTGGAAGTACAGACACAGCGTCCACTCTATAAAATAATATATAGCAATGGTAGTAAAATACATTATATTTCCATCACATTTTCTTACTTGACATGTGCCTCCATTCATGCACGGAGTTGACTGATCACAGTCAGGAACACAAGCCTGTGGAAAGGTGAGACAACCAGTAGTTTGAGAACAGTCGCTGCCACAGGAACCAGCTGTGCAGATCAACCTGTATCTCAACTGGATTGTGAGCGTGCTTGGAGCAGTGGCAAAGAAAGTGATGTTTGAACTGAAGGTAGAGTTAGTCCCAGAGATTCTACCCAGAGGCTGCACAAAGTTATGTACTATTATTTCATTTCGATTTCCTTCCATGTGAGTAATATCAGTAATGACTCGAAGATTATTCTGTATGAACAAAACCAACAAATTTCAAAGTATAGGCTGTATACAGTATATAGAATGATTCTTTGTATGGGCCATATGGCTTGAAAATTTGAATCTAACTCAAGCTGCCGATACTAGAGTCAAAGTTGTTAATACCAATGCTAAGCTAGCGAAAAAACTGATAAAAAAACTATGAGTGTAACTTTCAAGAATAGCCATTTAGCTATATTGAGAAATCTACAATAACAATCTGTAAATTTAAGTGATAGCTATTGTGTTGCTACTAATTGCTGGTTAGGGACTTACTCCAGGAGTGAAATCTGAATTTGTGAACACAAAGCTGAGAGGATTTTGTACTCCAGTAGGGGGTGTGTCACTCTGTATTAGCTGACAGCTACCAAATGTGACAGAGTCACTATTTTGGAAGGTCCCCAGGATGTAATCTACTCCAAGCGTGTGTTCTTGCCCTGCCTGACCTTGCCTGTCAAAGTTAATCAGTCTGATATTGAACCTTGGATCACAAGTGTCCACTGTAAGGCATTGTCCAGTCTGTGGATTTCTTACTGCACTGCCTTCACAACAAGCATCTCTGAAGTTTTCCCCTCCCGGATTTGCGTACTGTTGCAGGTCGAGCTCCAGCAGATAATCGGCTCGAATGAGAGTGAACTACAATAGAACGATATTTTTTTGTTTGCAAGACCAATAAATGAAAGTTCAATATGGTCTTACCCAGGTAATAAGAATCCACGAGGTCCAAGCCATAGCTGCTCCACACTTACAAAAAAAAAAAAAAAAAAATCTAGTAGTCAGCCCCGCCTCTCCCATGAATCGCCCCCGTTATATCCAGACAGAACAGTTCGCGCGCATGAATATCTACAGATAGAGGATGCGCTGGTGGTCGTGACCTGGCAACCTTGCCTTGAACTTACAAATGACATCATACTCGCGTAGAAATGTTTACCAGTTACTCGGTGTAAGCTAGTAGCAAACATCCTGTTACATAATTATTATTATTATTTAATGAAATGCAGTATTGATGATATTTGAGGAGGATCATAAGGCTGTGATGAAATGAACAACACAAAAATAAAACCTGTATCACTAAAGAGAACAAATCAATTATCACCAACATTCAGTACAGTTTGGAGGAGGCGTGAAGTTACCATGGTGAGATTGCCCAATGTATTGAAGAAGTCTACTTGAATCTGATCATTCTCGGCATCATCTGGAGCAGAGTCCTTAAATATGGCGGACAGATAGTCCTGCCAAGTGCTAACTATACCGGACAAGAATTCTGCCTTGTTGATGGTCTGTGGAAGGACTCGAACAGTAGTCCGCACTATGTCTAGAAACCATCTAAAATAAATAAACATATAATTCAATAAATTTGCTTTGGTTTACACTACCATAATACATACGTATAAGAAACTGTTCAGAAACAATTTACTATGATTTATCAATAAAATAATATAAATTAATAAGAGTGACATAATTAATTATTCAGTACCAAACAGCGATATGTTGCTACTTCTAAATGAACCAAATGAGCGAACCGTCAGTGATATTACAACATCATTTTTCAGACTAATTACATATCAATATACACAGCTCATTAGATGTGCTCTCTCTTTCACAGGCTTTTTTAACAATACAGAATAAAAAATATTTGTTCGCCACCGGGAATTGAACCCAGGACCCCTTGCATAACGCACAAGCGCTCTGCCACTGAGCTACGACAACCAGCCAGCAAACAAACACTCCAATTCTATATGTATACTGTTAAGGAGTACTGCTATGCTACAGTCTCACTCTCAACCGACCAACAAAAAAATTCTCTTTTTTCAAAGATTCTTATTATTTGTTGAATTTTTTTACTCCACTAATTTATCATTTCACAATTTCTTTCTCAGCGTGTGTAATGAAAAAGGTAGGTGTAAATTATGTCTTATAAGAGAAGTTAAACATGCAAGGGACACTCACTAATAGTTTCAACATGAAACTCTAATTCCAGGGCTCAGTTAACTTCTCAGCATAAAGCAAAACTACCGTAGACAGCAAGAAATTATTTGCTCACGTGATTACAACATGACAATGGGGGCGCTACCCACAAAACCTAGTACCTATGTAAAGCTGATAGCTTCGCATTCTTTAAAAAAAATCAGAACGAAATTAAAAACTGGCACGATAAAAGGTATCATTCTTAGTTAAGTTCACACCTAAATCAACAATTAATTGTCAGTAATCTCCAAAATCAGAGCAAGACAAGCAAACAGGCAGACAGACAGACAGACAAACCACAGAAAGACAGACAGACAAGAAGACAATTACTATAACCATCTTGCTGTGCTGAGGGTTAATCAGTTAATGGAGTCTCATATAGCCACACCACCAATCAGAGTTGTGTACACAGATAATTGAAGGTACAGTAGGACTTCAGTTTTTTTGAACACGTTGGGACCGAGAGGTGTTCGGATAACTGAAATGTTCAGATAACTGAACACTATAAAAATATATTATAAAACACATGTGAAGGGGTGTGATCAAGTAATTCTACTTGTCTGCATGTGCTACTATTAGATTTTGGGCGTTCGGTTAACTGAAGTTTTCAGATAATTGAAGTTCGGATAACATAAGTTTTTTTTTTTTTATAGCTGAAGTTCTACTGTAGTTCTTCCGTTGAATATTTGATATTGAGCTAAAGTCTCATTAGGAACACTCACTGAATGGCAATGATGACTATAGCACCTTAGCTAACATAAGTATACTTGTATACAAAGAATTGCTTGACCACACCCCTTCATAAGTGTTATATAATCTATTTTCTATGGTGTTATGTTTTCCGAACAGTTCTTGATCCCAATGTGTTTGGACAACTGAAGTCCTATTGTATATCTTTTATCAACCAATCTTTATTAGATTCAATGGATTAATACAACACCTTATATTTTAATACGTAGAAAAAGTGATCAGGGTTTCATTGGGGAGCCCTACCCCCCCCCCCCCCCCCCCCCCCCCCCCCCTCCTTCAGTTCTGGTCCTTCAATAGCAATTCATAATAGTTTAAGTTTTTTTATCTGACAATTATGCTTAATAATCGTGACTTCACCATTTACATGTGGCTAAACAGGTTGTTTTTTTTGACCCTACAAAACTCCTCCCCCGCCTTTAGCGAAAGAGCCAGAACGAACCCTGGTGATTGCCATTTAATTGCTCCTCAAACCTCTTGACAGTGTCCCTTACAGTCCTTACAACTACACACACACAACATTAAATACAATAATAATAATCTTACGAGATGTTAATGTCCTTAGAGCCTTTGGCCTCCATCGTACAACACGTATTGCCTAAATAGAAGCAGAGAATAGCCAGCTCATTGATGCGGCCATTGGTGGCTCGACTGGTCAGAACTCCCTTGGTAATGTCAGCTCCACAGTGAACCAGCAGTTGAGCCACATTCTCCAAACACCAGCCATTGGGAGTTGCTGTACAAATACAAGGACTATGATCTCAGTGACTTACTTATTGGACAATAAGAGAGCAATACTGTTGCTGTAGGGCATATATACAGTTATTACAAGATTAACCAGCAAGATCGCTAATAATTGGGATATATCAAAAGGAGAGAAAGGGAAAGGAAGGGGTGAAGACCAAGAATTGCTTGCTGAACAATGTGTACTCTCCATCTATATAATACTACGCTTGTGTATCAGTAACAACGACGACGACCATCGGCAGTGTGTGCATTCATGAATAATTCATAAGCTTTTGACGGATTGGTAGGGCATCGTCATCTCACGGTAGGTAAAGTGTCGTCACATTCAGTAGAAATTGCTGGTTAATTCTAAAAAGTGGGTGCAATAGACGATATGGAAGGCGGTGTAGGTTTCAAAAAGGGAGGCAAAAGTAAAGAGAAGGTAAAAGGCGATCAATTGTAACTAAAAAGCGGGTGGAATCGGCGAGGTAAGGCCAAGTAGGTATAAAATGGAAGGGAAGAGAAGGCAAAAAGGCGAGCGATTAATTGTAACTAAAAAGCGGGTGGAATCGATGAGTAAAGGCAGGGATTGGTTTCCAAAAGGAAGGCGAAGGTACGAAGTAAAAGACAAAAGTTTCTTGAAGTAGGATAGAAATTCAGAAGCAGGAGAGATAGGAAGAGGGGACTCCATAACTCAAGAAGAAGAGCTGAAGAAAGGAGAGGTGGGGTGTAAAAACAGCTCAGATAGTTCAGAAAAAAGAGAGCAGGAGAGGGAAACATATGTAACCTTAACCTATGGTAGAAAATGGTAACTGAGCAAGATAACTTGTGCTACTGCATTCTTACTTTGCAAACGTCAAGCGCCACGATGTGGCGGGGTACTTGCTAGTGTACAAATAATGAAGGAATTCAACATAAGATTGATTACACAGGAGGGGAAGATAGATGGTGCTTGCTTTTAACTATACTCCACATGCGAATAAAGAAGGAATTCAACATAAAGTAGATAATACAAAGCAATTCTCTATTATATCTAATAGTGGTAGTCAAGATTACCACCAATCAACAGTACAGACCCACACGAGTGACGCCATCTTACTGGTGAGCTCATCAATGATGCTGATGATGTCAGCCATACTCCAGTCTCTCGGGCAGTGCTCCAGCAGTACACGGAGACTGTTGGCCAGTTCACTGAAGTCCACAGAGCCAGACAGATGCTGCAAGTTGGAGCACCCACACGCTAAAGTCCAAGAGATATATCCTACAGAAAATTGAAACAACAACAATAACAAAAATGAATGGCAAGAACTATGCTATATTACCAAAAATATTAATAAAAACAGCAGCTTTTTTTTTGTTTCAACAGCCAATTATACAATTAAAGCTTAACCAAACTTTTTGACTTATTGCCAAAGTACTCCTCAGAAGTCTAATAAACATTGGGTTAAGTTTAATTATTATATACTGTTACAACAGAGAAACGTTGCTATCATTGTATTATAAATATTGTAAACAAAAAAAGAAAAGAAAAAAAAAAGAAAGACATGTGGGTATACCAATTATTATATTTGATAAAGCTCGGGTGATCAATAGATCAATAGAGCCATATGCTATTGCTAAAAAAAATCCTCAATAATTCATCAATGGCAAATAAGTTGGGCGAGACAGTAGGTGCAGCTAGTCAGAATGAGCAAAGATCCACCTTGTACACTGCGAGAAATATTCTCTGGGAAAGTAATGTAAAAAGAAATAATTTGATACAGATTTGAAATGAGTTGTCAGACACTAACACAAACCTACATGAACATATGGACTATAAAATAGGACATGACTCACCTTGACTGTCATGAGGTGCTGTGAGCAGATAGAGTAGTCTGGCTTGGCAGGTGATGGGCCACGGCTTGAGGATGTGAGAAATCCAGAAGGCATAACTCTCCTCTCCCTCAACGATGGCATGGTCCAGGAACACATGACGATGCAGCCAACGAACGTCTCTTTCATCATGATTCAATGCAGATGGAGACGAGAAAACTACCTTCTTTACTCGCCGCTCTATTCTGAGTAAATAAGCCACATACGTTTTCATATAAAAGAGTAAATCACTCAGTTGTTATAAACTTCAAGGCACCTTCACAACTACATTAACAGTTAAAAATATACGATTAAAACCTCTGCTTTCCCAATTTGATAATCTATATGCAAAGTAAATATTTTTCACTCTCTTGAAAACACTCAAAACACCACACACACACACACATCCAATAATCTAGTAAAATAACAGCTCCTAACCCTTTCTCCTGCCCTGCGCCCACTGGTGTCTTACGTTACGTCTCAGAATCATTCAATACTAGAGCAATGTATATACATAACACGCAATCGAGTCTTCTCTTACTTGGCCAGTGTATGCACCATGTTATAAGCCTTGATCTTATCCACACTGCACCATCCTCGAATGAATGTGAAGAGAAGACGTCCACAGCAGAAGTACGCAGCACAATGTCCCAGTAACACCACCAGGGCCTGGTAAGGACACGAAAGCTGCATCACAAAACATTTGACCACATCAAAGCATGTTACATGACAGCTCACATTTAACATTAGGTGAGTGTGCTTGTGTGTGTGTGTGTGTGTGTGTGTGTGTGTGTGCGGTTTACAGCAACATATAGGTGTACAGGTATACAAACACCAGCCGTTACATTCAAGTACATACACTACATGTACAATGTACTATACACATAGTACTATAAATAGAACAAACTATATCAAGGAACAAAGACATACTGCAATATGTAATCAGTTATAAACAGAGTTAGCATGTCTGTGTTAGTAGATGATTACAATTGGCTACCTTACTCACTTTGTTGAAGAAGAAAGAAGCTAGCTTCAGCCGAGATTTAGGAGGAAGTAGGATGGTCAATTTTCTCATCAGACTCCCTGTAGCCACAATAAATTCAGGACATGAAATCATACTATGTGTACATGTGTACTATAACTTATGTATGGGCTACTCCACTGACTCCAAACACAACACCAATGTATTAACTCAACCATACCATAACTATGAGAGGTCAGACAAATGGGCAGAGAAGGAAGCTTAATCTAATTGGTGCGGCCATTATAACCACACCCACTCTTTCATTAAATTAATAAATTTGATTAATAGAACCGGCAATATAGAATGTTGTTTTTATTCAAATAAATTCTAATGCTAGCTGCTAATAATTTTTTTAAGTTAAATATTTTTGTTTAGTTTATTGCTATTCTTTAGCAACACACACCACTCATATACATACTTGTTCGGCATATACCAACTCAAGACCTGCGTTGTATTCTCTTCATGACTTGACAAAGGATTTTCAAGGGGTAAGCAATCAAATTTCCAAGGATGATACAGGTAATGATCGATAAACTAACGGTTTTTGTTTAAGCCCATCGGCTTTCCGAAGTCCGCTCTGCTCAAATGGTCTATTGTACCAGGGCTCCAGTAGATACAGCATTGCGTTGTATTCTCTTAGTGACTTGACTATTGAACTTCGGATTTTCAAGTAAGAACAAATCTGTTATGTAAGGCGTAACGACAAACAGCGCATTAACAAAGTTAACTTACCACCGCCGCTAAAAAATAAATGAACTCGGCTAACTTTGGAAACCTAACTGCAAATGTCCCTCCCATTCTGTCTCTGTAGCTCTTTGCTGTTTTTTTTTTCCTTTTTTTCAAAGTCTTTTGTCCCGAATTTCTTGCGCCTGCGCTAATGTTTACATTTTTAAGTAGCCTCCGGGGGTGGACACAGATTGACCTCTATGAACCTTGCTATATATATATATACACCAAAATCTCAATTGAGACTCGTTAGTGAGAGTCTCGCTCCGCTCGCCCAATTATATAGTATATATGTGACCGTCTACAGGATAATCGGGCACAATGCGGCCCCAATGAAAAATTTTTTTTTTGCACTTACACACCGGATTACCAGCAGATATTAAGCTCTCCAAGTTTTATCGCCGTAGCTTTAGCCATTCCCGCTATATATCGCCTAACCGTTCCCTTCGTTAGGCTTATTTAATACAATTTTAAGAACCAAATCGATCTTTTTGCGACGTCTACGCATGCCGCGTTGTGCCCGATTTTCCCATAGACGGTCACATATATATATTGTATAGATAATATAGCTACTTGGACATATACATAAAGCGAACAACACATCACTTTGGAATAGTAAAGGAAGGACCAGGCTAGTGTGGAGATTTCCAGTTATCTACCAAATGCTCAATTAGCTATTAACGCTGTGCAGAAGTCCAACAACAACCATGAGATCCGGCAAAGAGTAGAAAAATTATTAAACACGCCCCTCTTTGTTAAAAAATTGGTGCGGCAATGGCCGCACACATTCTGACACTCCTAATGGGTGAGGCATAACACGCAATGTAAATCTTACAACCGAAGCGAGACAAAAAAAATTTGGAAAAAAAACTCAACTAGTCAAACATACATGGAATTATCGGTAGCCCCAAAAAACAAATTTTGTCCCTATGACTATAGAAAATGTGACAGTCACAATTAAGACGAAAGAATTTAATGTTTATTGGATATTTTTCATACTCTCTGAGTTTGTCAGAGACTGCTTCACTAGCAACAGCTAAGGTGGCCAACTGGTCATATGTATCCATAGCATTCAAAACATACTGATGCCTGGGAAAGATCCTCAGCAATGGAAAGATATTGTCAGATGCCGAAAGAAGTGCATTACAAGAAAGAAGTGCATTTTCCCCCCTTTGTTTTCTTGGGTATAATGGTAGTCAACTTGGGAAGATTAGTCTTCAGCGATGACTACTCCAGCAGATGATCCATGCAGTAAAAATTGGTACGTACATCTAGTTCCTATTCGGAAGCCATCGTTCAGTCTATTATCTAAACGTACAAGTGCGTATACTCATGGACCATTGATTTTACCAAACAAATACCGTAGTTCCCAACCGTCCTGATTGGGGCGGGTCACTCACGATATTCCTGCATCCGTCCCGGTGAGCACCCGATGGAGGCTTTTGTCCATAAGAAGGGAGCTTTTAAGAATAATGCTTAGTCAGCAAAATCGCGTTGTAATGTGACCGTTCATAGCCAAAAACAGCTTGTTCTTGATAAAGTGGGTGGCTAAATTTTGGAATTTCTGCCAGTTAAAGCCTAGAATTGTCTCCAGCTAACTATTAAGATAATTGGTGTATTGTATCATCGGTTATTCCAGCCTAAAGGTCAAGTTGGCTGTCATTATAAATTTAGTTCAAATTTGTATCAATATCCCTATTGTACCTTTAGCCTGTCCTTATCCAATAAGAAAAATGACCGAGAATGTCCCTACAAACTGTTCATTTAAACTATGAAATACAGAACTACAACGCACTAAAATAAAAAAGCATTTAGATTTATTGCAGTTTCGAGACAAGACTTGCTCACTGCTGTAGCACCAAAAATACAATGAAGGAACTTTCTTTGTTACTTCTTGTGCCTGCGCTAATGTCCAACTCTAAAAGGGTAGACACATATTGACCTCTTCAAACTTTGGCCCAAAAATGACATACAGTTAGTACATTAAAGTATCTGATTGAAACCAAATGTCAATGCACTCTACCCGTCCACTGACGCACTCACTTTTTACCAAATATTTATAATACACTTTTCCTAGCATGACAGAATCAAAGCTGGTTATGTATTGCCACCTAAACTGCATTCAATCCCTCGACTGTTATTTTCTTACAATAATAGCACATGTTGCTCAAATTAATCTGTCTCGGTCACAATCACTTAACAATCGTAAACTATGTGTACCCTTACCTAAGCCTTCAAACTGTTCCACTACATCCACAATACTATCTTCTTTAGGATCACACGGAAATGTGAATTTGTTCTCATCCAAGCATCGAGAGGCCGACAACAAGTGACCCACCCCCATAGTCATAGGGGGCAGAGGCAGCAGAATTTGCCTGCATCCCTGCTGCGTGCATGAAAAGTCACGCACTGCCGTATTCATCTCGGTAGATGTGAGAGATAATCGCCCAAGGTCAGAGTTTGAGAGGAAGGACAGGATCATGTGGAAAACCTCATTGGGAAAAATAGCCAGATCTCCTTTGGGATCAGTCAATAGACTCGCACAAGGCAGCTTTGGGCTACATACAAGTAACATGTCATTATGATAAGTTTACTTGGTTAAAACATGTTAACTGATAATTAGGCCAAGTTCAATAATAACCCAGATGTTGGGCCAAATATACATACACATATCCTGTTGAATTCCTTAGTTAACTAATTTATTCAAGAATTTTTTTTTTAAACACATATGCTTTCATGCTGGAACATATTACATGCATACACAACTAAAAAAACATACATATTTAGGATAAGCTATAACCTAATTCTGTGTAAACAATACAACAAGGCTATTGTTGAAGGAAAACAAAAACAAAAAAATAACAACAAGAATCCTGAATGTGGAACCAATGCCCACTAACCTGTCCTGCTCTACATACAGCACTGTCATATCAGGGTCTTCTTCAAATAGTCCCAGTTCCTCCCCAGTGTTGCCCAAGTCTCCTTGTCCCAGATCTACCGGAACCTGCTGGTCCGTAACAGTCACACGAGGAGAGCAACTTAATGAAGAATCCATGCCTCGAGCACGATCTTTGTCAAACCCCTTTCTCTTTCTGAGCTGCATTGGAGAAGGCATACGAAGAGAGCTGGAATGACACTGAGATGTTGAAGAGGAACTGTTGGAGCATGGCGATGATTTTGACTTCTTCCTGACAGTCTGGTTTTGAAGTCTGTTGAACCCAGATGGGTGCATTCGCTTGCGTGAAGAGCTCATGCCCCACCTGTAAAATTAAATAAAGTCTCAGCTTCCATTTTGTGGAAAACCAAGTCAAAAATAGTTCCAAATTATGAAATGTCTCATGACTATTGTAAGCCTCATGTTGAGACGTTCATGATCAACTTTCCCACTTTATTGGTTTAATTTGGCAATTACCTGAAGTATAATAGCTAATAGTGAAAGGACTCTATACTTATAATGATAGAGTACATAAAACTGCCAACCACCATAATAGTATTTAAAATAAAAAATAAATATATAGCTAATTTGGCAGAACAATAATTATGCAAGTGAGTAAACTAGCTACCTCTGCAATATTCTGACAAAAAAAAATCACTCCACTCTGCCCTACTGTGAATGCCACATACTGATATAAAACATGATAATTCATTCACTAGATACCTACCTCTCTCTTGTGCTCCTCCTATGAATTTGTTGAGCAATGATGATATGAATACTCAGTCGTCTTTTCAGACTTCAATATTACAGCTGCGCAAGCTCCACTTTTCGGAAAATTTTGGCGCCTTCCTTTTAGCCCATAAAACATATTCTCCTCTCACAGACCAGCATATGTTCGAGGCATTAGCGCTACACCAATTAAATGGTTGTGAGGCTACAATCAAATTTTCATGCTTTCTGAGAACCTTTAACATATCGCACAAACTGCAGAGAACTGATCGTGATGATCGAACTTGAACGATACCAATATCACAACTAATCAGCTGTCGTGCGGGTGGGCGCTTACTAGAATGCTTTCTAATTGGAAAGAATTTTGTTTGGGAGGTGTGTTCAGATTGTGAGATTCTTCTTATTTCTTCTCCGTCGCTAAACCTACCTTGGTAGGTGAAACTGGACTTAAATCGTATATGTACTTCCCTTCTTCGGTTGTAGGGACTTTCAAGGCGTTGTCATCAGTGGGAAGCGGTGGTATTATACTCAGCTGGTAGAGCTGAGGTTGAACATAAGATGTAAGTGAGTGGAATATTGAGTATATCTTGAGTTAGGATCCATGTGGGCATTGTGAAGACTGTATATCTATATCTTGAATCATTTGTGTGGTTAGATATAATTTAGAAGTATGTAGTGGTAACGGCTAAATATTGGGTACCAGATTGTGTGTTATATATTAAGGAATTAAGTTTTATAGTTTCCAAGGCCAAAGTGTTATAAATATGGTTTAACTTATTTATGATATTGATAATTTGTTCAATTTCAAACTTAAAGTTTTGGCAATTCACAAGTTTTGTTTAAAAATACCAAGCGGTCAGGCTATTAGCTGGTATATATAACTTGTGGGAATAAGCTCTAATTTTTAAAAACTATATATGTATTCTAACCAGTATGATTTCAGTACTTATCTAAACTCTGACAATTTGCTCAAGAGACTTGCTAGCTAATGGATGTATTGGTGATGCCACATAGTATCTTTTGCTTCTGACTGGCCTCAAGCTGTCCTTGCCTTTTGTTGTCATTGTAAGTTGAAAGACTTCAAAACTTCAAAGGCTTTTTTTTTTTTTGCTAGAGAGGATTCGTGGGTCACAATTAGAAGGTCTCGTCACATATCTGTACATGTATGTTTCCATAAAGTATGGCTAATTGCAACTGTTTTTTATGCTTTAACTATCATACATCTAGGAGTTAAATCAATTGAACAGACTTCCACACTAGTTGTTTTATATTTTGCATCACATTTTCAATTCTGGTATTTAGTTTGCACCTCACTTTAATGTAGTTATTAAGTAAAACTTTGCGACTCCCTTTATTCTACGTTTAATGGGTAAGGAAGTGTACTTACTCTGCCCATTTTCTGTCAGTCAGTCAACAGTAAAACTCGAGGACAGTGTAACATTTAACCTTCCTCTAAGGAGTATGAATGACCTTGGAAGCCATTGTGGTGGTCCCTTGCTAGTGGCAACACTACACGTATCTGTTTGAATGGTGACTTTGCACATCGGTTTAAGCGTGCACCATCAGTAATGATTCATACCAGCAGAAGTGTTAGATTTTGGTGTACCTGCTTCTATTCGACTCTGGCTTGCCTAGGATTAACTTCCATTCTTTCGTTAACTGTATACCCAAGTAGCATGCAGTCTCTAATATCGAATGAGAGTCTAGCTTTCTGTATCTAGTTACCAGTAACGTTTTGTCAGTAATCATGAGATCAATTAGTAATGACTAGCACGAGATCATATGCATGATTTGCCCCACTAACATGTGATCTCACACAAACAGGCACATATACACAAAAAACATGTCCCGCCCCTTTTCCCTCACTGGACTCTTGTTATAAATTTTTGTGTATTCCCATATAGCACCATGATTAAGCTGTTCTCTCTGAAGCAGCAAACCAAGGAAGGAGCTAATCCTCAGAGCAACACAAAGACAAGTGCTGCTTACTTGAGACTCCAGAAAGGTGAGCTGGCTTCATGGCACAGTGGGGACCATGGCAAGAGGCGGGTGGTGGGCCACTTAGGGATAATGTGTTCAAACACTTGCAGGTGTTAATGTGGTGTGGCTCGGTGACATGATGTGGTTATGTAAAGCTGGCCAAGGAATGTAATCTAGATTCACATTTGGGGGTCCCTTTACCAGATGAAGTAAGGGCGTTTGACTGAAAGACTGCAGCCACTTTTATTTGTAGGTATTGATTCACTTGTGTGTACTGAATCAGGTAATACGAGTGTATTGATTAGTGGTAATGACTAAAATGTGATACAAGTATTCTTTCCCATCTCATCAGTGAAAGGCCATACCATGCTGCTATATATGTGTTTTACATTCATATGAGATATATGAAACTTATGAATGTATTATCACACTTAACCAACCATCAAAATCATATGTATAGATTTCATTGTCTGTTGTCGATTAATGTTGCATTATTTTGTTGCACAAAGTTCACAGTTTCTTTGTTGTGCTCACGTGTTGATGTAATTTGAGGTATGCTTCAATTAATAAATAAACGACTTGTATAATCTGTCCTGGCAGGGAACCTACAATGCCCGTCACATGAAATGAATCTAAATGTCTGTCTTTATAATTATACAGATAGTATAAAATGGATGGTTCTCTGTACATAAGTTGAAACTCAATATCTTGCCCAGGAGTAGTATGAGAATTACATGTGGTGTTACTGACATTAATCACCAGTAGTAGTGCAAGCCCTCATACTCAGGGCATAGCTGCTTGACAGGCATGCATGCACATGTACTGTATGTATGTACACTTTCAAGTATATGAGAGACATACATGTAGCTCTCGCTGATTGTGCAAGTAAAACTTTCTGATTGGTTGTGCTGCCTCCTGTTTAGTACTATTCCAAACAAGAGGACCAGGCTCTTCCAGCAAATAAAGATTTTTTAATCATGTGATCATGGTGCGACTTTGAAGGTCATATAATTCTATGAACTGTGCAGGTTAAAAGTAGACTCGATTTTTCTGGAAAATGGAGTTCTGTGTAGGTTAGAACACTGAAATTTAACAACACTTTCAATGTTTCAAGTGTTGTCGTCTTTTTGGTTGCATCTTTGAGATTTGCTGTTGACAGGCAAACACAAGTGAGTACTACTAAGCTTTCTCCTCACTCCTAAGGAATGAAGGTTGTGTGGTTTGTTGATTGTGTTTCAGTCGTCCTGGCTAGCATTTGCTTTCCAGAAATTCCTCTACATGTATCAGTAATGAATTAGAATTTAACTCTAGAATTCTAAATAGCTATTTTATAGTTTGTATAATACAATTTTTGTAGACATAGCAGATTTAAACCTGCCCAAGACATGTCAGTTAGACTTCCCCAACCCAGATGACCTCCTCAACTTCAGTCTCATCATATGCCCAGATGAGGTACATATGTGTGTTTGTAAGGTACTTGGTGTATGCGGTAAAGGTGTGTAGGTAGCAGGACTGTGTGGCTATGGGTAAGTAGTGTGTATGGGGTCAAGTAGTGTGTTTAGGGCAAGTACATAAGTGTGTTTAAGGCATAATGTACATGTAGCATGTTTGGGGGTAAGTTGTGTAGTTTTGAATTCTCCATAGCACACACGCACATACAGCAATGTTTACTGAGGTTTACTCACTAAGATGGTGGTTTAGAAGTGTGAACTATAATAATACATATATAATACACACAAGTATCTATTATCATCATGTGATTTAACAGATTCCATTACCTCAAAAATTCATGGACATATGGCCTCCAGCTATGTAGTAGGATTGTAATGCGTTGTTGTTGTTTTTTGTTTGCAGGGGTTCTACAGAAATGGGAAGTTTGTTTTCAGTTTTAAGGTAAGGGAAGTTTGCATTTTATTATATAATAATTCTCTGCCACTAACTTTTGGTATGTATTGTGCATTAGATCCTAAGAATAGTCAGCAATTTGGTGAAAATTTGTGTGACAACCAACCCACTTTGTGTGTGTGTGTGTGTGTGTGTGTGTGTGTGTGTGTGTGTGTGTGTGTGTGTGTGTGTGTGTGGTGGCTGTGTGGTGGCTGTATGGTGTAGTGGTGGTGTCCTTGGCTCAGGGCCTGAGGTCACGAGTTCAAGCTTCCACTCAGGCAATTTTCCATCTGGTTTTCCATCTGCCTCCCACCAGCCCCACCAGTCCACACAGCTGTGGCATTTGCTGGAGTGCAAATTCAAGGCCTTTTCTCATGAAACAGCAATGGTCCAGGTGGGACTTCCTGTGAGGAAAGGCCTTTCTCCTGCGAGTTCCTAGCCCTGCTCCAGGAGTTTTGCTTGCACAGTTCACAGTGCCTGCGTAGTGCATAGGCATCCTGGCTCTGCCAGGTGCACATGACCGAGGCAGCAAGATAATTTCCATTGTGTGTGTGTATGTGTGTGTGTGTGTGCGTGCTGTGTGTGTGTGTGCGTGTAAAGCCTTTTACTACTATCTTTATAAACTTCCTTGAGTGTTAGAACAGTTACTTTTGTTGTCTTTGAACTGTGTTTGGACTTGTTTACTTGTAATGTTAAAAATAATCAGTCTTAATTCTTAATTTGAAGCCCTTTGTTTATGATCTGCAACATGTTTAGATGCTGCAAAATATTATTTTACGATTTTTATCATGATTAGATGGTTCCAATAGCTTGCCACATATGCACTTAATATTCTAGCCTTTTTAATTCGTTTTATTAAAGGTCTCAACCTTTTTTGTTTGATAGTGGGTGATAGTCTTTCCATTTACATGATCTTCCTATACTGTACTCGTGTAGGTAGGACCTGCCTACCCGCATGAAGCACCTAAAGTCAAGTGTGTCACACAGGTATGCTGGTTTTTCTATTGATATTATTAGGTAAGGTATGATTATAGTATTGGCGAACGCTCAATCTCAGCTACATGCATTATGAGGTAGTACACTCCATAGTACATGATTCCATTGTAATGTACACTGAGTACATAAATGTATGTGTAATAATGCTTTATGTATCAATAACTGTGTGTGTGCTGTGGAGAAACGGGTGAGAAATTTTAAAGAAAATTGTTAAAATTGGACTGGTCACACTATAGCTCCATTTATGCAATAAGTGGTGTACATACGTATATGTATATAAATGTGTGTGTGCGTGTGCTGTAGGTGTATCATCCTAATATAGACCTGGAGGGTAATGTTTGCCTCAACATTCTTAGGTGAGTGTGGATAGGGGTGTGATCGAATGTTTAAGGGAGGGGTGTGTGGAGGAAGGAGTGGCACATGGTCGCATACAGTGACACGTGAGCAAAGTTGAATCTAAGGTGATAAAATAGGACGAAAGTACTTGAAAAGGACATGATTAAGTACTTGGGCTAGAGCTTGGGCTAGGGCTAGGGCTAGTTAGTGCAATGTCAGCGCTTTGTTGAAAGTAAGACTGAATCATGTGTACTTACTGTATTTTATTGTATATAAACTGATGTCACATATGGTTTGTATTGTTTCTACGTATCTATAAAAATGTGTCCTATAAAATGGGACACGCACGTTCATTCCATTTATCTTTGTGGTTATTATATGGTAGTCCTTCAACTAGCTATGAGATTCCACTAGAGTATTGGTAGTCCTTCAACTAGCTATGGGAAACCACTAAAGTATTGGTAGTCCTTCAACTAGCTATGAGAAACCACTAGAATATTGGTAGTCCTTCAACTAGCTATGTGAACAACTAGAGTATTGGTAGTCCTTCAACTAGCTATGGGAACCACTAGAGTATTGGTAGTCCTTCAACTAGCTATGAGAAACCACTAGAGTATTGGTAGTCCTTCAACTAGCTATGAGAAACCACTAGAGTATTGGTAGTCCTTCAACTAGCTATGGGAACCACTAGAGTATTGGTAGTCCTTCAACTAGCTATGGGAACCACTAGAGTATTGGTAGTCCTTCAACTAGCTATGGGAACCACTAGAGTATTGGTAGCCCTTCAACTAGCTATGAGAAACCACTAGAGTATTGGTAGTCCTTCAACTAGCTATGGGAACCACTAGAGTATTGGTAGTCCTTCAACTAGCTATGGGAACCACTAGAGTATTGGTAGTCCTTCAACTAGCTATGAGAAACCACTAGAGTATTGGTAGCCCTTCAACTAGCTATGAGAAACCACTAGAGTATTGGTAGTCCTTCAACTAGCTATGGAAACCACTAGAGTATTGATAGCCCTTCAACTAGCTATGAGAAACCACTAGAGTATTGGTAGTCCTTCAACTAGCTATGGAAACCACTAGAGTATTGGTAGTCCTTCAACTAGCTATGGAAAACTGGCTATGGTAAGAGTGGCTTAGTACATAGTTGCTGGTTGTGTTTCATAGAGAAGACTGGAAGCCTGTTCTCACTATCAGTTCCATTATCTACGGACTTCAATTCCTGTTTTTGGAACTTAATTCAGACGACCCACTCAACCGAGGTAAGCCAATTCTGAGGTCTGTGATACAGTGTAGTGAGTTTTCCTCCCTGTGTATGTGTGTAGATGCTGCTGAAGTACTTCGACAAAATAGGAGACTATTTGAACAGAATGTTTCAAAATCTATGAGAGGAGGCTACGTGGGGTCAGTGTACTTTGAACGATGTCTCAAATAAAGCACACCCAACTCACTCTGTACATAGAAATAGCAATCATTTTTATGTGATCATATACTTATAATTTTTCTGTATTTTTCCTTCTTCAGTCGTTTTACTTTTTTAGCATCTTAATGTGCATTTTATGATCCCTAATCTTTAATCTCACTGTAAATGCTAAATCTCTTGGGCTAAATTGTAATGCGACCTCTGTTTTGCATGTGAACAAGCAAAAAATAATATAAACAATTGTTGAATTGGTTTGAGTAAATTTGGAGCAAGTGCTAATACCTTGGTAGGCTGTTGATCAGGATCAGCATTGGAAAAACTTTAACTGAATGCTTGCTTAATGGTGCATTACCTTAAAGATTGAACCTTGCTATGCTGCCACATTCATATTATTATTGTTGTTACAAGATGTGTACAGGTAGTACCAGCTGCAATGCTAGGCATGAGATGCATGGGGTATGGCAAACTGTTTATGTGTAGTCTTATATAGCCATGTGGAAGACTCAACTCTTCAAGGTGCAGCGACATGTGATTGGTTAACTCTGTATATAGCATAAAATTCTGTCGCAATATGATGTAAACTTTGCATGAATAAGTTTGCATTGAATATATTCATGACTGAGTTGGCTTATTCATGGGGTGCTGATTAATGGGCCAGTGGGTGTGTCATTGCTAGATAAAAATTTGGTGCCTTTAACGTGAGTATAGTTAAGTTAGCCAAATACAAGGATTCTGTTGACAGTCAACTGCATTTTCAGCTTTGCTTGAGTCATCCTTAGGCAGAAACCATGGGTTGCTGTGGTTCAAAGTCCCAGGAAGAACCTTACATGGGAACAACTGTGAATGAAAAGGACCCTTTTGGGACCCTGTTCGATCTCCACAAAGGAATCTGCAAAGTAGGTTCTGAAGCAGGGTCCGGTACTGGGTTCCTGTGCAAGTTCACTGTACCAGACCATGAGGGAGATATCATGGGATTCGTCACCACAAGCTACACACTCGATGTGAGGGACCTGGCAAACCCCATCACAATCACAGCAGATGTAGTCAGAGGAGGAAAGAGTTCCACCTTGGAAATGATTGTCAATCCAGCAGATCGGTTTCGCTTCTCTTGTGCCATCCTGGACACAACCTTCATCCATCTTACCCCAAACGAAGTGGAGGACTTCAAGTCATGTGGTCGGCGTTTCCTAGAACTGAACGTGAAGTGGACAGGAAAGAAAGGGGAGGAAGTGTACATTGTCCAGCAGCAAGTCGGAAACAAGTCTCGCTTCACCAGCGGTGCCTTCACACGAGACCATGGTGTGCACATCCTTCACACTTCCAAGGCCAAGATCGGCTCATGGGGGTCCCCCCTGGCTCTGAAAGATGGCCGCATCATTGGCCTGCACAAGCGTCGAGCCACTCACAAGAGTGATGAAATTGACGTCGCTGTGTCTGCCAAGGCCATCGTTGGGGCCATCTCTAAGCACTGCAAAGGTGCTAGGCTGCCTGTGCAGCTCATCAGCAATCCGATTCGCTTCAACGAAGCCTCTGAGGCTCGCATTTTGGAACATGAACTCACGAAATGTGCTGACAAGGACAACCGGGTTCTCATTTTTGTAACGCCAGTTCGTGATTTGCCAGTGGACCAGGAAACGGGGCAGTCTAATTACTTGAGCCCGGTGTGGTTTGTCCCTACCAGTCACGGGTGGTACTGGACCCCAACTGATCCATTTGAGCGCTCCCTTGAGACCAACTGGATGAGCATTGATATGCCAGAGGCCATTGGTGGGAGACATCAAAATAAGAAGATGATGTGCAAAGAAGACAGACAAATTGCCAAGTGGTTAAAAAGCACTGGAAGTATTCAACGAACAAGTTAAAGACCACGTATTAACATTCTCATATGTTTATTTGTCATCCTTAGTGCAACAGTCATGATTTAATACACACTATAATCCTTTACCATTTCATATCCAGTTATGATAATGGAATAGAATGGGATTATTCACTTTGCACCATGACAAGTTCTAGCATAATAATAGAAGCTTCACATAATTCATGTTGTATATACATAATGTTTGACCAACATACTTAAAGTGTACTTATTATTGCTCACAGAATAAATAGAGAATTAAATAATTAAGCATGAATAAATTAGCGCGTAAAAATAAAGCTGTTGTAGTAGGTTTGTTGTTATCTTTATTGAACTGGTATTTTTTCTTTTGCAAGTGAGCTACAGCTTGCCCATAGACATATCACACAGGAATCAGTCAGAATTTTATGCTACAGCTTGTTACTTCATTGATAGTTCTCTCCTCTCTCCCTCTCTTTCTCTCTCTATTATAGTCATTTGATACTAGAGATTATCACGAGTCTCTTGGCTTAGCAGTTAGGCATGAGCGTAAATACAATCAATCAGACAAGTGTCTCAGGTATAAAAATGAATAATACAAGGAACACAATGAACAACTCTATAACTTGGGGGACGAAATAGCCCAATGTATGTAGTCAATGTAATAACAACCAAGAACATTTGTGATATGAGAAACACTAAGCAGATATTCCTGTTTACTTTACTGAAATTCTTTAGGGGCAACGGTACACAATATATTATTCATTTGATACAAAAGAATATCACGAGTCTGTTGGCTTAGCATTTGCATGAGTGCTACAGGCATGAACGTATATACAGCCAATCAGATGAGTGATATACTGAGGTATCCAATGAATAATAAATTTATTATGTACTGCTCGTGCATGATACCATAATCATTACTATTATTATAGTAATGAATTTCTTGTGCAATAAACAATTGTATAACCTGGGGGGCCGTAATAACCCAACGTGATAACTGAACACAGGTGATATGGAGAAAAAAAATTGCCTAGCCACATCCTGTTTACTTTAATGCATTTCCTACATGCCAACAGGTATTAGGCCCAGTTCAATACATAATAAGTGGATTGATGTAAATAAATGAATAGCAATGGATAAAAATATATTATGCTACTCTACCCTTAGTGTTGAGAAGTTATACCTCAAGCGCCACTGTGTGGTGGTGTACTTACTAGTAGTGTTGTAATTGTTAAATACAACTAAAACGAGAAGTGATTCTTATCTGTAAGTGAGTTTTTTAAAATGAAGGGTAGCAACAATAGCTAAAGCTTCACAGAATTTGCAGCTGTGCATGTCAGATGTAGATGCAGGAATCATCAAGAAATTGCTATTTTGGAACTCTAGTATCAATGGATAGATTCTTTAGAACATCTGCAAAGCCAAACTGAAGGTTCCTCATGTTTTTGTGGTCCTTTCTGGCTTCATGATAGGCAGCGATAGCCTATAGATGATTTATTGGTTGGTTTTTGCTTATGTTGAAAACAAAAATGATAGCAAGTTAGTTGGGTACCAGATAAGTGACCTAAACTGATAAAATAGCAAATGTTGTAATTAACTTTATGATAATAGTGTGCACTATAGTTATTAGTGTTTTTATTAAGGTTTACATACTATGAGTATATCAACCAGGTGTAGCTATTGGATAAGGCTTTGTTGGAATGAATGAGGCTTGGAAAACCCACACAGAATAATGCGGGCAAATGACAAGCCCCCAGTATTTGATTAATTTGAAATGGTTAAGTTTCCCCCTTTCATTTCTCAGCACTTCATGTATACATTGTCACTGTGTTAAGACTTAATAGTGGAATTTATTGAGGTTCAGTGTCTACTCACTTGGTGAGTATTGTACAGTTAGGACGTGCAATGTCAGATTGATTGATGTTTGTGAAAACTCTGATGTCCTCAATATCACAGATGAAGTTAAATGTGAGATGTTGTGGACAATAATACAATTCAGATTAGTATATAATTAGATATTTAATTCTTAGTGGGTGGTAGTCATCAAGATATGACAACCAAGACACTCATTAAAAAAACATGTGAAAGCACTCATTTTTAATGCAGCTGAAAAAATTATTCTATTCTAATTAATTAAATGTTTATACTTTGAAATTATGTTTAACAAAAATCAAAGCAGCAGTCAATGAACAGTTTTGAAGACAATGGTTGTCTAGTATATCAATTTAGATAAATTAATAGAGCCATATGTAGTCACTATCTGGTGTCTACACTAGATATAAAACATCTGCATTAGCTTAATAAATTGGACAGGAAAATTTCAGTTTCCTGTATACATGGTAAACTAAGCCTCGATTTGAAGATCACTTCATGTGTGTCAGTGATATCATTTGAGTTAACACATGACTGCCCAACAGTCTGTTGAATCAAGGAGAAGTTTTAAGTCATTGAAACTGCTATTATAGCTTTACGAATTAATTTCTAAATTCTCTGAATTAAAATAGGGAAAGACCAAATATGTCCTTATTTATTTAGCAGCAAAAAATAGTGTCGGCTGAGAATAAGCTGGGAGCCTATATAAGGTCACATTTACAGGCGATATTTAACAAATTAATAGAGATTTTGGACTTCTGATAGTTACCTACTCATCAAGTAAATAACTTGCTATCATGCAAATCTTCACTACTCTGCTCTTTACCGCCATTTTATTTTCTGGAACCGGTCTAATTTCTGTGTATGGAAAGTCTTGTTGCCTAAGATCTGCAGAAAAGGAATCTTTGTCAGATGGACTAAGTCTTCAGATTGCATTGCTTACAAATATATCACCTGAAAACAAGGTATGATATAATATTGAACTTATATTTAATGATGATAATAATAATAATAATAATATAAATAATAATAATAACTAGAACAACAAAACAACAGCAATTATATTATTATTATTATTTCTTGTATTGTTATTATTTATTTTCACACATTTTGCATACAGGATTTGTGGTTCATTCCAAACTCTCCAAGATTGCTTTTGAACAGCAAAGACAGACAGCTTGTGATGGACTTGCTTACACTCATCAAAAGAAGCAACTCTTTAGTTACAGATGAAGCCATTCTTCAGCGTGTGATGAAAGCAGTGATTAAAGATGCCTGCAAACTGGTAAGTCTATCAATCCCAACTAATATTAGTATCACTGATGCATTTTGTATACTGCCTATCCAATAGATCACTCGCATGTTGAATACAACTGTGGACTGCAAGAATATATCAGAGATTGAAGCCATGATCAGCAAGTTTGAACTGTTTGAGTCAGTGAGAGCTATGAATAAACTCTTCAACTATCCAAGATCTGCTTTGTTTACGCCAGGGTCTTCTAAGAATCGCTATGCCTATTGGGATGAGCATGTAATAAAGTCATGCACTCCATGCACTTGCCCTCGATTTAAGGAAGTAGAAGCAGCCATTCACTTTCCAACTAACAGTGACATTTGCACTTGTTCATAAATCCAATGAACATAAAAGATCAAATGATTTTTTTAATATTATCTAGCTAGTTATAGCACATCATCACAAGTATAGCTACTATGTTATTGTATTTGTCCTTCCATAAATTTCATCTCACTAGATTTATTATTACTGTTTTATTAACACTCAATCTTCAGTATAGATAGCATTACATTCAATATAATCAAATGATCTGCTTAATCTTTATTGATGGATGGTTTGTCATAATTGATATATTATTTTCTTGAGTTTAATGTAGCCTTGTGCATGTTCTTCATATTATTTTGATTTGTTGTTCTCAAAATGAATTATGGAGAATAGGAGTAGAGGAATAGTAATAATAATACAGTAGACCCTCAATTATCCGAACACCTCAGGACCGAGGGTTGTTCGGATGTTTGGATATTCGAAATAAGCCATTTTGAATGGGGTCTTAATCTCTTATCTATTTAATGCACAGCAAAATTCTAATGAATATCATTATAATTCCCCCCAAAATGGTGTTCGGATTAGCGAGAGTTTGGATAAACGGGTTCGGATAACTGAGGGTTTACTGTAATAATAATAATAATAATAATAGTAATATTAATAATAAAATTAATAAAGTTCAATAATTAGTGATCAAGTTTTCCTCTATATGATTTTTAAGAGTCATTTTTTATGTGGTACAGCTAATATTAACAATATAGCAATGGGATCTAATAAGTTTTAAATTTTATGGACTACTCACAACAGCTTTAGTTTAATTCACGGCACTTCAATCGATACTCAATCTTAATCAGGTGGTATATTTATAATACAACTAAATGTCTGATGACCAAATGATGGCTGATGATAGAGAGATGAATAGAGTTGTTTCCTCTAATGCTCAATTCTGAATAAATATCCTGTGTATTTTCTATGTAAGCTAGTCAGCAAGCTATATTTAAATCAACATTTACAAAATGTCTACCATATGGAGAATCATACCGCCCTCAGTGAAGAATGCATGACTACCCTCAGTCTGTTCGTTGCCACTGGTAGAAACTTTTGTCATTGAATAATTTCTGAGAAAGTAAAGAAGAAAGAAACACAATGGAAAGACCGTATGTGTTCAAACTTAATGCATAGCTATATAAGATATCTTATAGTAACAATGGCTATACAGCATTAGATCTTTGATTAAATTTAGACTTTTAAACTTATTAAGGGATCAAGTACAGCCTATCGCTTTGTTATAAAAAAGAGACTATCGTGTAATCTTGTTAATAAGCTATGTAAACAATACATAAGTATTGTATAATAACAAAATGTCATTATGTGCATAAATAGCATATTTATTTTTTATATAAAATGTTGTTGCTAGGAATATAGCTGGCTTGAATCCAGTATAAATGTTTTTAGGCCATATTTCTCCTACTCCAAGCAATTGACTGATACCCAGAGTCCTCACAATCACATTGCTCACTGGAGTCCAGGTGGTGACTCAACATGGCTACGAGTCAAGTCATTGGCCTCAGTTCTTACTATGTACTACTCATATCCTTCCATAACTATCTATTACTTCTGGTAATTTAATATTTTTAGCTTAGTAGCATTAAAATTAGCTATATAAATTCAAAAAATACGCATCGGGTCGTAAGCCTTCTTCAGTTGTGAGGTGTATATGACCTTTAAAAATAAAATAAACAAAATGGTCAACGAGAAATGCACTTAGCCGTTGTATTGAAAACTTATATATCTAATTTTAATGCTACTAAGCTAAAAATATTCAATTACCAGGAATAATTAAAGTAGCAATGAAAATCTACAACATTATCTTTTACTTAGGTTCAGGCCACTTCCTGCAGCTATCAGGGGGACTTGGTTGATACAAAGCTTTTACAGCTAAATACCACTGACCCAATTGAGTCTCTTATCCCCATGGCCAGAAGTGGTGGGGGTCTGTGATCATATCACACACAGCCTGTACCAGTTCAAACTACCAATGAGTAGTCTAAGAAGAAGTTAGGAAACCATAGCTGTAAGGAGGAGTGAGTGGTTGTGGGGGAAATGGAAAGACTTTGAGGATGTAAATCTTAAATATGAATTATTTCCTTGCTAAGAAACATAGTTGCCATTTCGAAACTTTTTAAAAATGAAATTGTTACATGCCATTGGTGTGTGTCAATCATAGCATTAAGATAATGCATGACCGCCACCCTCAATCTGTTTTCAGTCACTGAAACAAACTTTTTTTTTTAATCTTTGTTATTGGAAATAAAATCAAAACACTAGGGGAAAACCAAATATCTGTTATATTTAGAAGCAAAATAAACTGCCAAGAAACCACTAAAATGCTATGCAAGTTCTCGTTAATAGACAATAGCAATTAAGATTTTTTATTTTGCTGCTTTCTGTCAAGTGGAATGTTAATTGCTTGCTATTATGCATACATTCAGTGAAGTGCTCTCTACTGAAATTCTGTATTCTGGACAGGAAATTTTGTTGCTTAAGATCTGCAAAAATGGAATCTTTGTCTGATTGCGTAAATATTCAGACTACCTCTGCTAACAAATCTTTACTAGTAAATAGAATATGCCATTTTAACTAATGTAGTGATAAAAACCATTATCATCTTGCAAAGATTTGTGGTTCATTCTGAATTCTCCAAGATTGCTTTTGAATAGTAAAAAACAGATGGCTTGTGATGGATTGCTTACTGTTATAAAATGGCAACTCTTTAGTCAGATTTCTTCAGAGTGTCACGGAAGTGGTGATTGAATATACTTGCAAACTCGTTATCCATATCAACCTTAACTTTTCACTGATTCTATCTGCATTTTGGCATTTCAATAGATTACTCGCATGCTAAACACAACTTTGGACTGCAAAAAATTGTCAGAGATTGAAGTGCTGATCAGCAAGTTTCAACTATTGGAGACATGAGAACTAAAGACATAAACTCTTCTGTCTATGATATGCTTTGTTTGTGGCAGCATCTCCTAACATCGCTAAGCCTATTGGGATGAGAATGTAATAAAGTCATGCACTCCATGCACTTGCCCTCAACAGAAAGAAATGGGAGGAGCCATCCAACAAACATTGACATTTGAACCTGTGCAGATGTTTTATAATAAAAAAAAAATTATTTTACCAGAATCTTGATAATGATTGTATGTTATAAAATTGCAACTAAAAGTGACCATTACATTGTGTCTTCAGACTTTACACCCTTTTGTATTTTCTGTGTATTACCTATATCACTTATTAGGACAGGTTTTCAGTTGCTAAGCTATTCTTTTTCATGTATGACAATAATAGCTTATTAGGTAATGCGTGATCGCCCAACTATGGACTGATACTACTTACGAGCTACGTAGCTGAATTTCCTTTATTGCAACAGTTGCAACAATTGGAGAAAAAAAAACTGCAGGAAAAATCCAAGTATGAGCTATATTTAGCAGGACTATTGGTAAATCTCTTATCTTCACGGTTAGCTGGTTGAAAAATATTGTTGGTAAAGTCTCAGAGATTAAGATCATTAGCTAAAACTATATACAGTCCCTCCTCAAAGGTCAAGAAGTCACAAATAGCTAGGGGTACAGAGTTGTTTGATGAACATACCAAGGGGCATAGGATGATGGTTTGGGGGGGGGGGGGGGGGGGGCTAGCACTTGGAGCTAAACCACACCCATTAAACCATTAAAAAATATTTACTACGTTAAATTTTAATCACCATAGCATTGTATGGTAGTCGAGTGAAGCTGATTAAACCCAACTACTGATGCTGCATTTTGACACAAACAGTGAGCTAGCTAGCCCAGGAATATGATTTTTGTCCTTATGATAAAGTAAGAAGAGAGAACTCAGAGCTACACCTCAGTAGAAAGTTAAGAGGAACATTGCAAGAGCTTCCTAGTAGTTTCTCTTCTCTAGTTTATTGGAAGGCCAAATTTAGTGCCTAGCACCACACTGAAGTTGAAATTTCAGTTGGGTAGGAGCAAGTTAGAAAGGGGGATAGATACATAGCTACATGCAAAAGAGAAAAAAAAATCTCAACATTATGCTTTCTGGAATACAGTTGACAAGTAATAAAGCTATAATGCAGCTGTTAACAATCTCGCATGAGTTATACTATGGATGCTGCTAGTAAATTCGGCCTCTCCCCCATTCTAAGGAGATAAAAAGTGGAGGGGCTGAGGCCACTACAATTAAAAAAAATATGAGTTAGCTGCTCCATTTGTCCAAAAGGGGGGACATGCCCCATGGGGGCCCTGAACCCTGTGTCTCCCTTTTTCCTACACTAGTGCTTGCCTCACACCTCAGCCACCCACTGGTCATTATGTCATGCCTTATGTTTGCGACTTTTCACTTGTATTTGAACGAATGCTCTGCTTTGTGGCCCAATAGACAAGCACTTAAGATCCCTTCAATAGTATACATTCATAGCTGGTTGTGCTACCTTACTACCCTCAACATTAATTGCCAAGTTTTCCCCTTCACTTAGCACAAACCAAACTCTCAGATCTGTTTGTAAACAGAGATGAATTATGGGACCAAGATTACCAATGAGGAAAGTCGCCATACTAGTCCAACTGTGTAGAGGAATAAGGACCAGATAGGTCTTCATGAGGAATCGCTCACTCATCACATGAAGTTTGCCCAATCAAATTTGACTAATCAGATTTCTCTATTTTTTTGTATCAAAAGAAACGACTGGCAAGTATCATACAATCTGTCCCAAAATTCCTTTTCACGCCCTATGCCAAAATTTGAAGATGGGTTACATGAATATTTGATCATGGTTCCAATAGTTAGACAATTAGTTAGCTAAGCACATAAAATAATTAATTTGTGTAGTATACAACAAGATAACTAATACTAAAAACATGCCATATACTTTCTCAATGATGTATTTCATCAACAGCTCACATGCAGTGACTGTCATTGATGGTAGTTATGGAAATACTACCATGTTTGTTGAAAGTAATCCTAGTAATGATACATAAATTCCTGTATTTTATTGTAACCAGAAACCATGTTCCTAAGTTTTTGGCCAGTAATGAAATAACAACCTCTACGTAAACTGAATAACTTGGTGTGAGCAGGTTGAAGTCCTCACAAAGTAGATATAAAAATACACATACAAACTTCCACCTAGGCAAATAAGACGATAAACCGATCGAGTCTATCAAGCATACCTTAAGTAATAAGAACCTTTGCAAAACCAAGTATTATAATATGGGCATTTAGTAAGGATCAACTGTAATGCTTCCAACTTTGGATTAGAAACACAGGATGAAAATTTTTCTTTCCATAGTAAGGTTAATTTAGGTAGCAAATACAGGAATAGTGTAAAAAAGTTATAAAGTTGCATAGCCAAATAACAGAGAACTTTATTTTGATGAAAAGCGGATTGATATAAATCATCTTGAACTATAATAATGATGACTACTAACATAGTTGTTGTATCATTGTGTACGTAGAGATTTAGCGTAGTAGTTCAGGAGGCATCACCCCACCAAGCTATTTGTTGTGTTTTCCCACTCACTTCCCCAGGCAATATTATGCAGTGGTTCCTTAGGTTTGATGATCACTTAGCTATATCTGGGTGATTTGAGGTTAACTAAAAATATCATGTGATGCCTAGAGGGTTATATCAGTGATGCTAGTGTGCGCTTTAGCATGGCCAGCATGCTTTCACAGTGGGAAAAGAACCAGCTCCACCAGTCCTTTATGACGTCAAAACCTTGAGTTTACAGCACCAATGTTTTCAGGATTTTTTTTTGTATAAAAAGTTAAATTTTCTTTACAACAATTTAGATTACTGCTTCTATTCTATGCACTAATACAGTCCAGATGTAGATTTATAACATTAATAATATTACATTCTAATTAATGAATTACATGTGCAAAGATGTGAATTGAAAGCATTATGAGTAGCCTGCTAGCAGTTTTATAGTATCCTTATAAGTGAATTCAGTATTTTCCTTTCCCCAACCGTGCCTTACCAGTCAGGTTTGACTGCTGTCACTCAGCTCAATTACAGTCCACAAGCCAACAGTCCTATCAATACAGATACAGGTCAGGGACGGATTTTAGGGGGGGGGGAGGACTCGACTGGTGTCCTACGAGCCCCCTATATTTTCTGGAAGAGCTCTCACTTTTTTTAGCTAGTCTTTTTCTTACCGATAAAAGTACTATAATAATACCAACATTTTGCTCGTGGTTGTTTTTCCACCTCCAATTATCTGAATTGTCTAACAAGCATACCCTTACTTATGGATCTGCTGAGTCGGGAATGTGCTATTTGTTGTCCTATTAGAAGACCGAGCTCTTAGTATGCCAAAGCTGAGCAAGCACAATATTAATTCCTGACAGAATATAGTATTGTATTTAGTGGTTATTAAAAATTTTTATGGTTGAATTATAGCTATGTAACTACTTTTAATATTAGCTAGGATGTCTTTGTAGTTTCATTTATTTCTCATGAAATCAGTTTTCATTATTTTTCATGATCAACTTACCTATTCACTCATTTTCACAAAAATATCACTGCAAACTTCTATTGTTCTTAGTTTAAAAGTTTTCCTTGCTGATTGTAGCTGCTCCTTATGTCAGTTCTAGACAGTTAGATTGTCATGCTAATTATGGTGTGAATGAATATTACAATATAATCTTGTAGGAAATACAATATATACAACATTTTCCGCAAGTAGCTCGCGCTATGTCACCCCTTCTTGAAAATAGCCCCCCAATAAAAAATCCTAGATCCGCCTCTGCAGGTAGTGCTACATGGAGAACATTCCATTATATAATTGATTTTCTTCAACTTTTGCAAGATGTAGGTTAAATTTGAGGTTTTATATATCTACTGGATAGTAGCTCTTCTTCTTTCTAACAATATAAGTCTGGTGTGTGAGGAAACTTTCCTGGAGCTCATGGTGGAAGTATTTCTTGAGGTCTTCTAAAATGGCTTTAGAATAATGGCTGTAGTAAATTTGGGCAGAATTTTTTTTCACCCACACAGATTTCTATGATTTTTTATATCATTCTGTAGCAGAATGAATGCTCTAAAACATATAATAATAAAAATTTACTACCACAGAGCCTTGCTGCTACACTCTATGAAACCTGACCAATCACACTGGAAATGTTAATTATTATATCAGACACACTTGTAAATGTATGTGATGAGCTCTAGCAGTGTGAGGGAGAGTCTGGCTGCTGTTTTTGATCATGCGATGCAACTTTGGGATTCCCTCCCTCCCCCTTGCCAAATGAAATTTCCAAAACATACACATATCGAATCATAAGACAATTTTGATCCTATCACTGTAAACTAAAAGGTGTGTAGTTCACACCAATTAAGTGTGAATCACTTGCAACAATAGTCACACCAAAACATGGTGTGATGTGCACACTCCATCCTTTTGGTATGAACTACACACCAAATTCAATGTGAAGTAAACCCCAAGCACTGTGCCAATGCTTTGATATAAGATAGTATCTACGGCAGGTTATTCTAAAATTATAGGCTTAGTATATGCTAGATGATACTTGACTTTTCTATAAGCTAGCTTCTTATTAGAATAAGCTAGCTTATAGGAAAGTCAAGTATCATCTCAGCTAACTTTAGAATAAGCTGGGGTAGATACTATCTTATATCAAAGCATTGGCACAGTGAAATTTAGTGTGAGTCCACACCCTAAACAGTGTGAACTCGTGCTTTCATTAGTGCTAAGTTATTTTAATTTTAACCACAGGGCTGATTCTAATAATAATATTTAAAAAATCAACATTATTTTTCAAAGAGAGATTCCCGTGCCTGAAGCCAGAGCTCATTAATCAGAGAGAGGACCAAAATGTTCGTCAACACTCTTAACTTGCACACATGTGTAACAACACATTTATAAGGTAGATTACAATGATAATAGCATTGGTTTGTCCCTGCACATGAATTATAATTAATGTTCGGTAAAGGGTCTGTGTTGGTTATTGCTCATTCCCTTGGGCGCGAATTCACGCTAAGTGTGCATTCAATATAGGTGGAAGGATACACTATGTATTGTTAGCTCTTTTACATTCACATTTATATCCCCACAAGTATTCATGCAGTGACTTCCATATTTTTAATAAAAAATTTAGGCTAAATCAGTCAGGTTTCATAGAGTGCCCTGTGGTAGTAAATTTTTTAAATTCAATATATGTTGTAGAGCATTCGTTGTGCTACAGAATGTTATGAAAATCATAGAAGTCTGTGTTGGCAAAAAAAACAAATTCTGCCCAAATTTACTACAGCCATTACTCAAAAGCCATTTTAGAAGACATCAAGAAACACTGCCATCACGAGCTCCAGGAAAGTTTCCCAGACACCAGACTTGTATCGTTAGAAAGAAGAAGAGCTACTTCATCCAGACAATGTAAATATAAAGCCTCAAATTGCCCAGTGTTTAACCTACACCTTGCAAAAGTTAATGAAATTTTGTGGTTAAACAATTGTACAATGGAATGTACTCCATGTAGCACTTCCTGTATCAGCATTAAATGTATGGATTGCTTATAGACTGAATTACTGAAATGTAAAATACCACATACAAGTTTTAATAATTCAAAACTTGGTACAGACATGAAGGCATCACTATTCATTTTATATATTTTACTACATTTTTTCAAATGTACTCAATTTGTAAGGTATTGATTAGCTTTTGATTTCATCTCTTGAGTGTCAAACAGTGTTCTAAGACAGCACAGTCTCTAATGAACACATTCAAACTGCAATTTAGAATAAAAGCTTCTGTAGAGTGATAGGCTTTTTATATATTTTTTGCTTGGAGACTAGTAATACTAATATGCTGATAATGAGCAATTATAATTTCACATTAGCTATATTACCCTCAGCTTATTTCTACACATTACTTATAGTTGTACTGCCTACTTGGGGATCTAGCAATTAAAGAAGCAACCTTCAAAATGTTGAGTAAGATGTGAAAAAAACCCCACAGAATTAACAAGTTATTTCAGACATGGGATAGATTTTACTAAGATAACTTCAGACTTTATTCATCATCAGCTTTAGTGGTGGAAGGACACAAAAACTGCTATTGATCCTTATGGAATAAGATGAGTTATTTCCTTGAGCACTGCCCAAGCTTGTCATAATTTTTACAGTTTATACAGGAACATATTACACTTCCTGTTCTTCCGTAATCATCTGTACCATTTCATATCCAAACCTAAACTTTCTCGTGACGGTCAAGTACGATAACAAAAATCTTCTTATTGCCTAAGTACACTAAGACATGTGCCAGCTGTGGAGTAGCTTGTATGGCTATATAAAGCAAGGAAGTACATTTTGATGTCAAGTTATAATTAGTTTCTCAATGGCATCTTACATCAGCAAAAATTTTCTCGCCTTAGTACTTCTATTTATTTCAGTCCATTTTGTTCAATGTAATTACTCTTGTTGCTTAAGAACAAAACCCTTGCATTCTCTGTCAGATGGGATTCGCCTTCAGAATTCGTTGACTACTAATCATTTACAGGCTAACGAGGTAAGCATACTTTTGATTATTAATTATTCATATTTCTTATTCCTTGCTAGGAATTCTGGATGATCCCCAATGCTCCTAAGATGGGTCTGAGCAGCAATAAGCGAACCACTGTAAGAAATTTACTTTCATCAAAGCAAGCCCAATCACTGAGTCACATTGAGCGATCAAGCTCTCAGTGATAGTGGCTGCGAAGCTCATGGAAGCAATCAGCAAAGATGCTTGCAAATATGTAAGTAAAAGGTGCAGTAAATGCTGAGGTAATACTGTGATATTAGATTGACACCAGTTTTAGTGGGAATGTTTTTCCCACCAGAACAACTGAGGACTTATTAATTTAGCTGTAAAGATAACCTGAGTTAGATGCTTTCTTGTACTTTAATAGAGTATTTCACCCTAAATAATATTAAATTCAAGTCATTAGCTATAGAGTACAATTTATTGAATATGTTAGTTGTGGAAATTTTACTATTTATTTTGCTATATTTTTCATAAAGACCCTTCTTTACTACGCGAAATATATAGCTACTAAATAATGTTTATTTTAACCTCAATAGTATCTGTAATAATAGTTCAAACTTTTTAAAAAGTCACTGATGAAGGCTCTACAGAACCTGAAACATTTGAACGAAGTTAAAATAAATATGCTAATTTGTGATGATTGTTTCATATCAATAGGTAATTCAGGAGCTGAAGTACTCCCTAATCTGTTCCAGTGTTTCAGACATAGAAAACAAATTTGAGCTCTATGAGATTGTGAAGACTATAAATATACATTTCAACAACCCAAGATCTTCGCTATTCTCCCCAGGATCTGCTAAGAATCGCTATGCATTCTGGCACAAACATGTGCAAAGACGGTGCACTCCATGCACATGCCCACAACTCAGTGAAATAGAAGAGGATGTCATTAGATTTACAACAAACAGTAACATTTGTACTTGCAGCACATAGTTTAACCATACTATTTAGTGTGGCAAAATTTTTAAATATCGGTAATACAGTCAATTTTTCTTGTAATACCAAATATTCAATTTATGCATGTGTGGTTTTTCCCAAGTCAAAGAGAAGTTTGCATTATAAATAATAAGTTGAAATACTGTATTTGGCTGGAAAAAAGTTTGTGTTTAAATAAATAAAAATTTGTGTTAAATAAACAAATTGATACCAACTTCACCTTCATTGTTGTTTTCAACACCGCAGTGGTTAAAGAAGTAGTTCGTACTCTTTACCTTCATTCAGAGACAAAGTTAGATATTGTTCATCAAGCATCAGTCCTAGTACCAGTAACTAGGTGTTGTTCAGAGTAGAGAGAATCAAAGCAATACGATAGTTGGAGCAATATTTGGGTAGTTTTTTTTAATATACATTACAAGCAGGTACAGCTATTTAGTATGTGGCCCATATTCATGCCATGGGAAGAGCCATTTTATTGCATCTTCAAGAAAGTCTCAGAATAGTGGTGGCACCACACTGAGATTATTTCCTAAAAAAAATTGTAGTCACAATAAATAGGATGTAGACCCTTTACCAGAAAATATATTGAAGAATAATAAAAAGCTCAGGAATTGTGGGGTCAACTAAATGAAGTTAAAGACTTGAATACCAAAATTTTCTTTTGGATGTTATGTGACAGTATAATTTCTTCAACAGTCTCTAATGTAAGTGCATAAGTACAAAAAACGAAAGTCGGTTTTGTTTAATGAATGCTCTCAAACTATTGTTGAGCTCTCAATACATATGCATTTCTATCACACTCACATGATGTGACTGGCAATGTGCATGCAATTTGAAGAACTCTATGTTGACATCAGTATGGGTAGCAATATAATTGCCAACAAAGTTTAATAAAACTTCTGTTAATCATTGTATAGACCAATTAATAGAAATGAGAGCAAAATGCTGGACTGGTGCTATTATGCAGTGCAAACATTTTTCACTACTCCATTTTACGCTTAAATAGCTTAAATACTCAAATACTCATCTGTAGAGTAGTATGGTGGAGATTCCAGCACAGACCACACCTCCAGCCACACATATGTCACAACCCAACAACTGTTTATTTAACTATTTATTTCATTATGTTTATTAATAGTATTTATTCTATTAGAAGATCACTAATTAACATTCATGAAGTTCACTTCACCCTATCAGAAGTTCACACTTTCCCTTCCATATATGCAACCATATTTGGTCGCATGTTTGGCAGATAACTCTCACCCAATCAGATTTGAGCTGATGTATTATTAAAAGAGAACAATCTCGAGTGCAATGCTGAGTATTGGTAGCATATGACATTATTTGTGTTGGCCTGGCACTACGGCCTGTGTGTGCATGCACATTTGCGTGTCTATATTGTGTGTGCATCAACTGTTTCAATTGGCAGTGTATGCATATTATTGATTGTATATGCATTGTGCATGTAAGCACACCATTGATTATTGTTCATGTGTATGTACGTACATAGTAGAAATAGTACAATTTCTATCCTCACTTAGTGGTTTCTTTGGTAGCATTTGAAGCCATTCTGTTTTTCTGAATTACCAGACACAGTGTCAACAAACACCCGTTGCTCAACTGCAGTAATTTTATCTGACAAGTAAAAAAATATGTACTTACCTCATTTTTTTTTAGTGGCAGCTTAAACAATAAGGCATTCTGACTATTGCAATCACGGAAGCGACTAGGGAGAGTAAGTTAGCATAAGTAAACATCGTCACTCGTGTTAGTTGATGGATAGGTGTGGTCACGGTAAATGGTGGTCGATTTGCTGTGGCGATGAGGCTCCCGTTGTGGGATTGAATAGCTGGAGTATGTAACGCTTTCCTCCTGGTATTATAAATGGTGGAAATATATAAAGCATTCTACATGTTCTGCTAAAATAGGCTCTGTTTAAAAGGCATTTGCCAGCTTGGGAAGTCTTCACTCCAATTGCCAGATTTGTGAAGAAAAGCTAGACTAGCTAGCTATAAGCTATAGCTAATATAAGAAGTTTAAAGCTAATATTAAGAAATAATTGTGAAGAAAAAACAAAGGGGGCTGGAAGAGCTAGCTAGGAATATATAGAAACTATATAACTATTGGTGCATAACAGTTCCTTGCTTTGCTGCGTAACGTTTGACGATCTTTACTCTCCCTTGCCGCATGTACAATCACCAGTGGCAACTAACATTCAGTTACTATAAAACTGCAAATTTTTTAATGTTATAGCTTTTTGTGAATTGAAAAGTAGCATTTCAAAATTATCGCACAATTTTGAACCTAACTTTAGATAAGACTTGCTTACTGCTGTAGTAACATAAGAAACTGGGCGGAAACCAAAAAAACACTGTGTTTTTAAGAGAAAAAAAGGAACGCATGCATGTGTTAGAGGCTTATGTATACTGGTGATGTGCTTGAGCACAAATGGCAAACGAGCCTAAAACTACACTATTGTTAAACGTTTGGTTTTAACTTATTACACTTATTACACTCAAACTACTAAATAAGTAGTCGAATTTTTTAATTAAGTATATACGGTAAAGGGGTTCCAATGCCATAGTAACCACTCCCCACAACTGTTTGGATTGAAAAACAACAACAACAGGTCGACACAAAATATGCAAGGGTCAAAGTACAAAATGACATACATATGTCCACACATATAATTATTATATAAACGAACAAATATCCCTGATTTTCAATTGTGTTCCCCCTGAGAGTGTCTCACTCGCTTAAACATATACCCAACTTCTAGTTGTCCACCTCTAGTACTGTCTAGCTAGCTCTGCTTGCTCGCCAATTATCCTCTATAGTAACCTTGATCATATGCATGCTTGCGTTTTATTGGAATGGTTCAGAATACAAAAATTTGAGCTAAATCATTCCAACAATTTACAGATTTTTTAAAGCCCAAGTGTAATCTATAGCAGCACAGTAAAGTATGGTGTGTGTTTGTCTTTGAACATTATTATAATATGTGAACCGGAGCGGATAATGTTGTATTCACTCCATTCAAGCCAGAAATATTTCTTCAGAATTTGTTAAAATGTACACCTTGCCGTCACATTTCCCACTTACATGACATTGTGCCTTCCATTTACTTTTGAGATATATCATTCCAGTTTAACTTCTTATAGGAAATTTGTGACTTGTGAAATTCTGTGTGGAGTCACAATATCTGGCGATTTATTCATTTGGCTAGTTTTGTTAAATAGCAGTGATTGTTTGTGGCTTCCATGTTAGTTGCTGGTCCAAACATACACATACATACATACATACATACATACATGCTAGACATACACACTACAGCTTATTTACATAAAACGCTTATACATGGAGTACACCAAAGGATTTATTTGCGTATTTATCCTACAAATTGACATGAAGCACATGTGAAATCTTAATATTTTATGGCAAGGTTTCAATAATGTTGACGTTTATTCGTGGGAAGCTCTGCACCAACAAATATTTTCGGGGAATAGTAACCATACACTACATGGTTAGCCCACACTCATTGTAAGGGCACAATTACATGAGTACTTTAAGCTGATTATTGTGAGTTTTTATAGGTTTCAGAGTCTCTACAAAATATACACTAGTTGATGATCACATTTGTGACATTATATTTGGTCATTTGATTCTGACCTTAAAAACAATGTACGTGAAACCAAGTTGTGACAAAGCCAAGCCAAACAGTAGGCAGGGCAATACAACCCTATAATGGGTAAGATTGAACTGTTATTAAAAATACTAGTGGTGTGCTTCAGCACAAATGGCGAGCGAGCTAGCCCAACTTAAAAGTGATAGCTAACTATGAGCTACGGTACTTGGCATAACTAACCCTCAGCGCATATGTGCAAGAGGGTTATAGTAGTCATCATTTCTGTTTGTTTGTCTGTCTGTCTGTCTGACTGTCACGCTCTGATTATTGAGATTACTGACAATTAACAGTTGATTTCGGTATGAACTTACTCAGGACGAAGATTTAAGACCTTTTATTGCATTTATTATAATATGGAATATATAGAAAAGTTAGCTTAATGATTATCTTGATAGTGTGACATGACTACATATTGATTAAGTGTTACTTCATCCATATATTACGACTACTTCCATTTTAAATCTGCAACCAATGCTATATAATCTGACAGGAAGTAGACGGAGGGTAAGGCCACAAACTCCGACATCTCTTCAACCGAGGGCATTGAAATCACTCTATCAACACTCAACTGACCAGAATCAATAAATAATATAGTCCAGCACAGCCTTGAAGTCAACCGCATAAATAGAATTTCGGGCTAATCGTTGAGAAAATGCGAAGCTTTCAAATCCGCGGAGGTGGTACCAGCTTTTACAGGAAACGCCCCCTAGCATCATGTCATAATCACGTGAACAAGAATTTCTTGCAGCGATGTAGTTCGCTATATGCTCAGGGAAGTTTATGGAGTTGAGAGAAGTGAAGTTTCGCGTTGAAAATGTATGTCGGAGAGTGTTTCTGGCTAGTTTAGCTTCTTCTCTTATGAAGAGAGCGTTTCCATGTACCATTTTCATTTGGTCGAGCTAATTTGATGCCACATAAAAATAACTAACAGATTGCTTGATCTTTAGGAAGGAGATTATAATATTGTAATAGCTACATAGTGTTTAATAGCGTTGAGGGTTCGCACCTTTGGTGCTTCATTTATATAGTTTTGAAATTGAAATGTTCTAAAAAATGGTGAGAAATTTTTCTGTGAAAAAAATTTCTGCGACTTGGGCAGTGGATTTTGTCTTCGGTGACTTTTCCGACAACAAAAGTGAGAGGAAACTGGGATAGGAGATACATAGCTACCGTGGAGGTATTACTGTTGAGACTAGAGAGTTGGACTTGCTTGCTAAAGGAGAATTTTTTGTAGATGTATTCTCTTCTTTCACCGGCTTTTTTATACAATGCAGAATTAAAAATATTTTTTTCGCCACCGGGAATTGAACTTAGGCCTGCTTGCTCAACACACAAGTGCTCTGCTACGAAGCTGTGACAACCACCCAGCAAACAAACAATCCAATTCTGTGTTTATACTGGGGTACTGTTATGCTACAGTCTCACCCTCAATAGAGCAATGTAGTCGGGAATATGGTAGATCCAACTATTAACTAGAGCGAGGTTACAACAGTCTGTGAAAATGCATTAGGCGTGACTTTTGAATGGAATATGTTTTCATAACTTGTTTGCGTGAAGGTTAGCACTTAGGTTTGATTCAGAATTTCTTCATGGCATTTATATTATTACTTTTCAATGATTGTGGTTGGCATGATCTGGAAGCTGAATTTGTGAAACATCGTATTCCATTTCTTATCGGTCTAGAATAGCAAGCAACTGTTATCTATCAAGTATCAAGAACTATTCTGAAGGACTAGCACATTGCTGACAATCACTGCAAGTGTGGGTGTGGCTCTCATTTTGATACATCCAAGAGGTAAGTGTAATTAAAAATGTAGATAATTCAGACTCAGGCTACCATTTTCCACTGCTCATACAGCTTTTGACATAATTTATTTCATTTATCTTTTGAATTATTATTATTATTATTTTATTAATAATAATTATTATTACTAGTGGTGTGCTTGAGCACAAATGGCGAGCGAGCCTAAAGACTATACTATTTTTATTGACTTCTAACACTGAAGCTACTGAAGATAAGGTCCAGTTTTTTAATTTAGCATACAGGGTAAAGGGATTTCAGTGCCATAGTAACAACTCTCAGCAACTGCTTGAATTGAAGGAAAAAACAACAACAACAAAACAATACACGTTATTTAAAAGTGTGATATTCTTTAGCTAATAGTGGTTGTAACACACAATGCTTTGACACAGCTGGACATGCACCTACACAGACTTACCTTCGCAGTAGTCTAGTGGACAATGTATTTTTAGGTAAATACTGTGCGCACAGCTTATAACCATGACAAAGAGCGCATTGACTTACCACCGCCACTAACTCGAATAGAAATGGAAGTCCCTTAAGTTGTCAAGTTTAACTGCACCCGCAAAAGAATTCAAAACGGTAAACAATTCAATTTCTAGGGTGATACGGGTACTGATCGATAAACCAGAGGATTCTGTTTAGTGCAATTTGGGACGGGGTCGACAACAGAACTAACACAAAAACGCGAGGGTCAAAGTACAAAAATGCCTTACGTACGTCCATACATATATACTTTTGTAGTATCAAACATCAACCATTCTGATAATCTCAATCACCAGTAACTCTTGAACAAGCTCTCAGCTAGGATAAAAAATAAACCGGTGTTATTATTTGTAATTTTAGCCAACAAATATGATATTACTACTTACATCATTCTTGAGTATTGATAACTTCTGATTGAAGCTACTTTGACCATCTGAATTACCTTGAATTATTGACAACAAGCTCTCACCTACAAAAACAAAAACAATCAATTTTAGCACACAAACAAAATTATTTTCTTACCTCATTTTCTTGAGCAGTGGTAACTTTTGTAGTACCAAATTTGAGCCAATCTGACTATTTGAATTTACCAGTCACTGTTGACAAGCTCTTAGCTACAAAAAAGAAAGGCCAGAGTTAATTTTGCATATTTAGCTAACAAATATGGAATTACTACTTACCTCAGCTTCCCTCGAGAAATAGTAGCTTCCTTAGCATTAATACTACGGCATTCTGACTACCAACAGCTCTTGACAACCAACAACCGGCACTCCGTATCCCCCCCATAAAACGGCGAAGTTTTGAAATTAAGTCTGGAAAAGGGTCTTCAATGCCATAGTAACCGGTCGAATCAACCTTTTGTTTCTTGAAAAGCAAGCATTTTCGCAGGAATTTTCTTACACTTTGGAGCTTAAGTATAAGCCTAAAAAGCCGTGTTTTTTGGAGAAAAAAAGTTCCCCGCGCGCGCGTTTAATTACATACGTACGTCCAAACATATATACAAATAAATAAACTAGTGATGTGCTTGAGCACAAATGGCGAGCGAGCCTAAAGACTATACTATTTTTATATGAATGATCTTGACTTCTAACACTGAAGCTACTGAAAATAAGGTCAAGTTTTTAAATTTAGCATACAGGGTAAAGGGATTTCAGTGCCATAGTAACAACTCTCTGCAACTGCTTGGAAGGAAAACAACAACAACCAAACAATACTCGTTGTTTAAAAGTTTTCTTTGTGATATTCTTTAGCTAAGTAGTGGTTGTAACACACAATGCTTTGACACAACTGGACATGCACTACACAGACTTACCTTCGCAGTAGTATAGTGGACAATGTATTTTCAAGTAAATACTGTTGCCACGGCTTATAACCATGACAAAGAGCGCATTGACTTACCACCGCCACTAAGGATTCTCAGAGCTCGTTAATTGAAAAATACTGGAACTGTGAACGCTTTACCTAACTTACGTAATTAGAAGCGCGGGCGAAAACAGAGGTCTCACGTACCCCATAAACAGATAAATAAACTAGTGGTGCGCTCGAATAGCGCAAAATAGCGAAGCGAGCGATGCATGTTCCCTGTAATTGCAGCTATAGATACAGTTATTTATTTAATGTTGTTAATGTTATGTCTGTCTGTTGTTTCATATAGATTCATTGGTGCTTCTATTCTATACCACTGTATGATGAAGGCTATAAAATTTAGGCTATGTATAATAAAGTTTAAATGTTATACTTTTTGTGGTAAAACAAGAGTAATGAATTATTTTATTATTTATTTTATTAAAATAAATAATAAAATTAATTATTTATTTAATTATTTTACCAGCAAAGTTATTGGCTGGTGTTTTAGACAGAATATACAGCTATTTAATTTAAAATGTCATACATCATTACAGTTATAGCTGATGTAAACTTTGTGGTTTAATAAAAATAAAAAATAAAAGAGTTTGTTTGGGTACTATAACATATTCAGTGGGAGAGCAGAGTATGTTAAATGGATGTAGATCTTAGACTACATAGTTTGATAATAGAGTTAGGTTAATTTTTATAGTTTTACATTAAATTTAACCTGCAATTGTGGAGGAATGTTTCCAGGATGCATGTTATTTTGAGCTGAATAGAGCTTAGGGATATGTTTATCCCGGCTACATCGACAACATTCCAATGACTTAAATTTCATTTTGGTGCCTGGAAATTTCTCCATACACGTTATGCAGACTGGGATAGTAATCGATGAGATTTTAGCATGAAAATTACGCATTGCTGTGTGAACTTGAGGATCATCAAATGCTGGAATAATATGGTGCAATGGAACCTGGGGATGTTGTCTTGACCTGTTCCCGCTAACTTAAGAGAATCTAGTCTCCCGTTGAAGTTGTGTTTCATCAGCCAATCTCTGCTGTTGGTTAGTTGACAACTGCTCTAACCTAGAGGAATTTTGTAATGAAGATTCATTTGCTGTTCTCAACAGTTGGCTAGTGGACAAACAGTGGAGCCTGTGATCTCTTTCACTATCACTTTCAAACAAACGTGTGACTTGCTGTTTTTGTGACATTAGTTGTAGACGTTGCTCTCTGCATAATGGTTTCCTAAACGAAAATATGTCTCGTATTAACTTATTGAAGTATATATTTTATTTTATATTTACCTCTTGCATTCGTTGCTGATAAGCTGAAAGGCTTTGCGGTATCGAAATTGTTTGAGTTATATTTTCTGCAACTTTTTTTGCTGCTTTGGGTGTATATGAGAATGGATGTCCTCTGATAGATGTCTTTTCCTTCCTCTTGCAGTACAAAAAGTAGTGGGAATATTAGCTTCTTGTTCAGATGGTGTGGCTGCATTTTCAGTGTCTTCAAGAGTAGTTGAGTCTACAGCTGTATAAAGTTGATTGGTACAGTAATCCTCAGGAATAGTCTAATAAATAAAATAGGAACATTTAATGGCTTTTCAAAAAGAAAGATTCTTTACTTTGCTACCTGTTTCTGTTTCGTTTTAGCTCTCCTCCTCCTTGCCCTGTCTTTTTCATTTCTTATCTCCTCTCTCCTTACTAATTTTTCTTCTGGAGTTTCTAACGCCCTCAAAGCTCTTGACCGAGCGTTTCTAACGTTTTGTCTACTGGGCATCGCTACTTCGTACGGCGGGTAAACAAAACAAAATGTTGCTAATAAGGTTACCCGGCCCGCGCAAGCGCGTAGGAGAAAGGGTACACACGTACGCCCACGCAAGAACAAAAACAATTTCTAGACCTAAATATATATATATATCGCGAACTCATTAGAGAGTCAGCTCCGCTCGCTTCGCTCGCTTCGCTGAATAAATATAGCGAAATCTCGATTGAGTTACCCCTGAGAGTGTCTCGCTCGCTTCGCTCGCTCGCCAATAAACAAACATCCCCGATTTTCAATTGTGTTACCCCTGTAAGTGTCTCGCTCGCTACGCTCGCTCGCCAATTATTATTTTATTTGTCTACTTGCGTTTGATTTATTTGTTTCTTTGTTATAACTTTTTCTCACATTTTATTTATCTATTTTTATTTTATTTATTTATTTAATGTATTTATTTATTTTTATTTGTTTTATTTTATTTATTAATTTAATTATTTACATTATTCTTTATCTTATTAAACAATTTATTAATTAATTTAACCGTAGACGACTATAACAATAAAAATGTTAGATAGAAACTTTCTCACCTAAAGGGGTCTGGAAAAAGCAAAGGAAAAACAACGAAAAATCTTGGTCGTCACTGGGAATCGAACCTATGGCCACTGGCTTCAGCCATGGGTTCGATTCCCGGCGACAACCAATATTTTTCATTTTATTTCTTTGCTTTTTTCCAGACCCCATTAGGTGCGAAAGTTTCTATCTAGTTGTATGAAGGGGGTCAGAACTTGATAATTGTAGTAAAAATGTTGTTGGACATTGCCCCTACCTCTGAAAACTTTGTATTCAATATAGAAAGACAGTGCAACTTTTAAACTGCACCAATTACTCGGTAGTTTTGAACTAAGTGTCGTGTGTGATTATGTTGTTATTCCTCATCCAGAAGTGGTTGATGGGGTGAAAGTAGATAATTTACACCATACGGTTGACAGTCACTATTGTGGGATGTACTCAGTCTGTTCAACTTCCTCTTTTCTGTCCTCTTTCCTTTATGTTTATACATCTATCTACAGTGATCACTCACCTAGCTGTTTACAGTACAGTACTTCAGCAGTCAGAGTCATACATAGACTGACTGCATTATTAGCTTTACTAATTTTGTAGCTACACCTGTATGTGAAAGAAACTGAGTTGCATGCTTACTTACGATTTAAGGCAATGTAAAACGTGTTCCAAAACGTTGTTTTAATAGAGTTGGGCAACCATTGCTTTCTGCAAGACATGTACAGAGAGGATTTGAATGTGGGTTTAGGCTGTTACATTCTTTAACTACAATTACCAAAACTGAACTGAAGCTATTACACAAACTACAGTCCTGGCAAATTTGGTGAAAGGCCTGCGAGAAAAAAATGCTTGCTTAATTTACTATTAATACGTGCTACATTTAATCGAGCAGTCTAAAGAAAAGCATAGAGCTCAGTTACTAGGCTGTGGACAGCAGTGTTGGGTCAAGCCCTGTAATTAAGAGCTTAAGTCCATGCTTTTATAGATTTTTAGAGCTTAAGCTCAAGCCCAAGCCCATCAATTTCGAATTGGACTTAAGTCCAAGCTCAAGCTCTATTCAGAATTTGGAATTCTTTATTATTCATTTTATTGTGAAAGAACATTGAAAATTACATAATTTAATTAACAAAAAAGAAATGATTTTATCAATCATTTTATTGTGAAAGAACATTGAAAATTACATAATTCAATTAACAAAAAGGAAATGACTTTATCAATCGTTTGATTGTGAAGGAACATTGAAAATTATATAATTCAATAAACCAAAAGGAAGGACTTTTTCCAAATTAACTAGGGAGAGGTTACAACAGTCTGTGAAAATGCATTAGGCGTGACTTTTGAATGGAATATGTTTTCATAACTTGTTTGCGTGAAGGTTAGCACCTAGGTTTGATTCAGAATTTCTTCATGGCATTTATATTATTACTTTTCAATGATGGTGGTTGGCATGATCTGGACGCTGAATTTGTGAAATATTGTATTCCATTTCTTATTGTCTAGAATAGCAAGCAACTGTTATCTATCAAGTATCAAGAACTATTCTGAAGGACTAGCACATTGCTGACAATCACTGCAAGTGTGGGTGTGGCTCTCATTTTGATACATCCAAGAGGTAAGTGTAATTAAAAATGTAGATAATTCAGACTCAGGCTACCATTTTCCACTGCTCATACAGCTTTTGACATAATTTATTTCATTTATCTTTTGAATTATTATTATTATTATTTTATTAATAATAATTATTATTATTATTATTTTATTTGTCTGCTTGCGTTTGATTTATTTGTTTCTTTGTTATAACTTTTTCTCACATTTTATTTATCTATTTTTATTTTATTTATTTATTTAATGTATTTATTTATTTTTATTTGTTTTATTTTATTTATTAATTTAATTATTTACATTATTCTCTATACTTATTTAACAATTTATTAATTAATTTAACCGTAGACGACTATAACAATAAAAATGTTAGATAGAAACTTTTTCACCTAAAGGGGTCTGGAAAAAAGCAAAGGAAAAACAATGAAAAATCTTGGTTGTCGCTGGGAATCGAACCCATGGCCACTGGCTTCAGCCATGGGTTCGATTCCCGGCGACAACCAAGATTTTTTATTTTATTCCTTTGCTTTTTTCCAGACCCCTTTAGGTGCGAAAGTTTCTATCTAGTTGTATGAAGGGTCAGAACTTGATAATTGTAGTAAAAATGTTGTTGGACATTGCCCCTACCTCTGAAAACTTTGTATTCAATATAGCTATACACTGCAACTTTTAAACTGCACAAATTACTCGGTAGTTTTGAACTAAGTGTCATGTGTGATTATGTTGTTATTCCTCATCCAGAAGTGGTTGATGGGGTGAAAGTAGATAATTTACACCGTACGGTTGACAGTCACTATTGTGGGATGTACTCAGTCTGTTAAACTTCCTCTTTTCTGTCCTCTTTCTTTTATGTTTATGCATCTATCTACAGTGATCACTCACCTAGCTGTTTACAGTACAGTACTTCAGCCGTCAGAGTCATACATAGACTGACTGCATTATTAACTTTACTATTTTTGTAGCTACACCTGTATCTGAAAGAAACTGAGTGGCATGCTTACTTACGATTTAAGGCAATGTAAAACGTGTTCCAAAGCGTTTTTTAATAGAGTTGGACAACCATTGCTTTCTGCAAGACATGTACAGATAGGATTTGAATGTGGGTTTAGGGCCGTTACATTCTTTAACTACAATTACCACAACTGAACTGAAGCTATTACACAAACTACAGTCCTGGCAAATTTGGTGAAAGGCCTGCGAGAAAAAAAATGCTTGCTTAATTTACTATTAATACGTGCTACATTTAATCGAGCAGTCTAAAGAAAAGCATAGAGCTCAGTTACTAGGCTGTGGACAGCAAGCCTTTATAGATTTTAGAGCTTAAGCTCAAGCCCAAGCCCATCAATTTTGAATTGGACTTAAGTCCAAGCTCAAGCTCTACTCAGAATTTGGAATTCTTTATTATTCATTTTATTGTGAAAGAACATTGAAAATTACATAATTCAATTAACAAAAAGGAAATTACTTTATTAATCATTTGATTGTGAAAGAACATTGAAAATTATATAATTCAATAAACCAAAAGGAAAGAATTTCTTCAGTGAGTTTTCCAACTATTAACTAGAGCGAGGTTACAACAGTCTGTGAAAATGCATTAGGCGTGACTTTTGAATGGAATATGTTTTCATAACTTGTTTGCGTGAAGGTTAGCACTTAGGTTTGATTCAGAATTTCTTCATGTCATTTATATTATTACTTTTCAATGATGGTGGTTGGCATGATCTGGAAGCTGAATTTGTGAAACATCGTATTCCATTTCTTATCGGTCTAGAATAGCAAGCAATTGTTGTCTATCAAGTATAAGAACTATTCTGAAGGACTAGCACATTGCTGACAATCACTGCAAGTGTGGGTGTGGCTCTCATATTGATACATCCAAGAGGTAAGTGTAATTGAGTATGTAGAGAAACTCGTAGGTGTAATGCATGCTATATACTCAATACATAGCTTTGCTATTACAGCTAGTAAAGCTCAAATTTTCTACCAGTAAAATATAATAAGTCTTTGATGAAGTTATTGAAGCTGTGCAACACTGCATTAAGTAAGCATACTCAGAGCCAGTCAATAGCCACTGGTACTGCCTTAAATATTGGCTGCTAATAACAGGATATACGTGCTAGTGATGCGCTTTAGCACAAATGGCGGGCAACATTGTGTACAAGTGATTCAAAAACTTTATTTAAAGCATTTCTGATTATCTAAATTATAAGCAGCTCCTGACAAAATACACGAAACTGCTGAACCACGGCCAAGTCTTTGAATTGCATATTGTGAATACTTTTGAATGTCATAGTAACCACTTGTCACAACTTTTTGCGACTTGAAAACGTAAGCAATTATAAAGAAATTATAGTACAGTTAAGAACCAAACCATAAATAAGATGTTCATACCAAGAGAAAAACTGGGAGGAAGCCTAAGAAGCTAAAATAATAGATAAAAAAAATGTAGCTGATACACTTATTATTTGCTTTAAAATATTTTTAGTTATGCAACAGATATAACACACTACACTCTCATAAATACGCTTGCACACACAAGACTTCTTTTGGTGACTTGACATATTCAGTGGGTTTATCAAGTAAGAACAGCTATGACAGACAGCACATTAACCGAGATAATGTACCACCTCAATTAATGTAAGATGGTTAATTTCCAGTTTGTTTATAAGACCTAATTGCTTTTACAAGATTCTCAATTTGGGCATACATTTTAGTTCTTATTTTTACAACTAGTATGTATAAACAATATAATACCAACTGTGTGATAAGCTCTCTAGTCTCCTTCAATCATTGACATTAGCCCATTTTTGAAAAAAACAAATTTTCTCAAGTATTTTCAATTTTTAGGATTTGAGTTGTTAAAGTGCTGCACATGCTTCACTGCCTTGGAGGGTTCGTGGTTTTGGTCTAAACCCCCCTTTAAGTGATGGGAAACAAATGATTTAGCCATACAGCATTTAATTTGTGGAACATCATTAACTGTTCAATTATGTCCAAAACCTTTAAGTAATGACACTCATTTGAAATCTTATTTAAATAAATTTCTGGTAGAACTGATGCAGTGGAAGTACACTTGCAGCCAAAATGGGTTGACGACCCGTACCATGTTGTCCCACTCATGTCCATTCCAATGTTTGGCCCCCCCATTAAATCATGGCCCCTAGGCCCCCATTTTATGTTATATAATTTGGGACCACTTAGTCCCTATTTGAAATTAATTTTTCATGACATAATTATCATGTTATTTAGAAGCACATAATACTGCACTCATAAATGAAAAGAGATGCTTCAATGGTTTTGGATGATTCATTATGAGAAGGCGGGGAGGGGGGGGGGAGGAGGGGGGCAAACACACAGAGAGGACCCTATTTAAGGCCACCAGCATAGCCGTAGTCTTTGATGCGAAATTTTGCATATTGTGATCTCCATAGAAGCATACATAGTTGCTGTAGTGTTAGTCACATTCACCCTACTATAAACTTATCACTCCCTGTTTAGCGTTCATGAATTTAGCTATACTAAAGGTTCCATTTTTGTAACAAAATATTGCACTAGCACATGGCCTTGAGATAGCCTCTGACTCGCTGTGAAGGTAATGCTTGTCATTCATCGTAAGCTGTTGTTTTGTTTGTTACAGGGATAGGATAACCTATTGTTCAGTGGTTAATGTGGCACTGCTAGGAAGTGATGAATAGATTCCTGATAAAAATATATTGGTGTTGCTGGATATTTTCAGCTTGCAGCTAATGTTGCAAACTGTGACAGTCAAAATAATATAGCTAGCTGTGTACAGTCTAGTTATCCAGCTACATTACTCAGGGAAAAGCAGTTATATTTACTGATGATGAATTGGAGTGATGAGTTTGTAGCGGTAATCACTAGCTACTTTAGTTAAAGTAACAAGTTTTGCCTTTTCATAAAAATCTCGTCGACTTTATACAGCACAAAACTAAAGTGTGATCACATACGACAACTTAAAATGGTAAGGTGACACTTAGCGCGAATATTAATTAGGTGACAATCAGTTTATAGTTTGTAGATACTACAGGTTGGTGCTGTGTGTGAGAGCATTAGTTGCACTATAGTTTAATGATTATACAGGGGCAAATGCAATGGGGAGTTCAGGGGGTTAACTCCTTCATAGCCCATATAGAGCTGGGTACTACAACAGGTCATAACTAGCATTGAGGCAGAGGAGGCCACCACCTACTCAAAATATTTCAGCCTTGTTAAAGATTCCATTATTCCTGTTATTCCTGACAAGCTTGAATTACTGCATTTTTTCACTAGCCTCGCTAAAAAGTGATGTAGAAATTAAAGGTGACTTCATTCATCCCACTCTTGATTGAGATTGCTGTGAAATTATGCTGACGATTATTTCCGACTCGGTGATGTGGACTCAAGGAAACTTATAAGTGGACTAACTACTTAGTTACTTTTATAGCCATACTTAGCTTGTTAGATGCATAGGCAAGGTCCTGGTCCTGAGAAGCAGCCAGTTATTAAGTTCATCAGATTTCATTTAGCTATTTATTTATTTATTTACAAACATAATTTTTTTTAAATGGGTGGACCTTAATTCTGGGTATGGTAAAAAAAAATGTCTCCTCTCTTCTCAATTTTTATTTTACAGCCCTGGACTAGATACCCCTTCTTGTGCGTGTTTCTACAATACAGTCATTATTCAGTCTTCGTTAAGCTCGTAGCATTGTCGCCACGTGCAAACATTTAGCGCTTGCGCATTCTTTTTGATATGCCCATTTTTGTTTTTTTTTTGTTTTTTTATTTATTTATTTCTAAGTTCAAGTTCAGTGCTTGCCTAGTTATGTGACCATTGGAATTCTGCTGGAGCATATAGTAACCTTCCATAATCTCTGGGAATATTGGTAAGTCCTTCGGGGCCAAATGTGGGTGCATTCTTGCGTAGTGCTTTATACTAACTATGCATACACGTTGGGCGCTTTTACCTAACATTATTATATATGTTGGGCGACATTGCGTAATGCCAGTTGAAGCAATACATGGCTTTAATTACCTTAGCCGCTCAGTAAGCACTTTATGTATGAGCCCCTAAGGACTTGCACTAAAGGAGTGGCTTATATTATTAAATAAGCGATACATTGAACCCATTTTATCTCAATTTTATTTAATAATCCATTCACTAATGATTTTTTCAGACAGAATTAAAAAGAGTGAAATTAATTCACTATATTATGCTTTCTCTTGTACATGATTTTACAAAATGTTTTTCAGAAAGTCTTAATTAAATTCATAGCCTACCATGTCATCATCACATGCAAAAATTTAGCACTTGGGCATTTTTTAATAATCCCATTTTTTGGTGTATGTTTATTTTTATTGGTTTAAGTTTGGTGCTTGCCCTGGTTATTTGACCTTTGGAATTCTGCTGGAGAATGAAGTAATCTCGCGAAATATTTGGGAGTAAGTCCTTCCGAGCCAAACATTGGTTTACTCTCCGTAGCGCTTTACCTTCCTCTCTATACACCGGGGACAGTCCTAATACCAGTTGAAGAAATACATAGCTTTAATTTCTGTAGCCACTCAAGAAGCACTTTACGATTCCCACAGGACTTATACTAAAGAAGTAGCAGCTTGTACAATAAAGAAACGATATCACACAAATTGAACCGATTTTATCAATTTCTTTAGTAACCCTTTAATTAGTGAATTTATTTTTCAGGCAGAATTAAAAAGAAGAGAAATTACCTTGAAATTATTGTTGCAGAATTATTTAATCAAGGAATAATAATAATAATTCTTGAAACAGTTTTTCAGGTTATAAGTAACACCCATACATTCCTAGATCTCTATTCCTGAGCTCTATAATATATACATGTACCTAATATAGAGAGGTATTGTTTGGTTCTGGCTTACTTTCTGAATCTGAGCTCTAATAGCTATTCACTGGAAATGTTGTCTAGAGCCTGTCCAGCTTCTTTAAGGCATGCTACATTGTACTCAGAAGTAATTGTCTTAGGTCCAGTAAACTCATACTTATTATTTTAAATCCTTTCACTCACCTCTTTCAACCTCGGAGAGTCCAAAATAACTAACAGACATAAAGCATACAACTCCACATTGAACTGATGAGCCATTACCGTCTCATCAACATACTGAATACTTGATGTCACGATTTCCTCACTATCTAAAGTATACTTGTGTAATAAAACAATGCTTTAGCTGTATTTGACGTCAAATGAAGTTGATAGCTTGAACATTTAATAATAAAACATTTATTGAACTTAATCCGACATTTTACATGTTAAGTTAAACATGCCTTTTGTTAAACAGATTTTTGCAATTATGTATTAATGTAGCCGAAAATGAATGAATCATTGCATGCTTGACGCTGCATCATGTCTCACCTAGCAGTAAAAAGTTGTTTACAAGTTGAACATTAGAGTCATATTAATGAATTTTCTTATTACCAGCTTTTCTCATGTGCCTACAACCTCTATTGAATATGAGGGTAAGGTTGTGCTTACATAGAGTGATTAGTTTATTGCTTGGATTATGTAAAGATGTTTTTCTATTATTTGAGTCCCAGTAATTACTGACAAATACAGGGAATCGTTAATATTTCCTGCTGAATTACTCCGCATTTTCAATCTGACCCCACCCTCTCATAGACCTCATACGATTTTCCTAGTGTTATAGTTGGTTCCTCAAAAAGACAACATATTGCCAAACAATACACCACTGCATATATAGCAGATAGTCCATTTGCTGCTGACTTTGACACAGAACATAAAGTTTAGATTGCCACGAGCAGTGGGATCAAATAGTTAGTCACTAAAAATAAAACTGAGTTGCATTTTTAGTTTTTTTATCTTTTTTGAAATTATATAGCACTATGGAGTTTTCTGAGAAGAATGTATTCAATACTATCAAACATGTAGCGAAATGGGATGTCCTGGCAATTCAACTTGGTTTCAGTACAGATCATCTAGAGGTTATAAAGAGAGATACCAGTGATACAAGTGGAGCTATAATTCGTCTTATTGGAGACTGGATAAGAAATGACAAAAAGGCCAGTTGGAAAACTTTAGCTGATGCACTGAGGCTGGCAGAACAGAACAAGCTGGCAGACTCTTTATACAGTGAAAAATTTGCAGGTGATTAAACAATGTTGTAGTAACATTTACATTGATTGATATGTATTAGGTATGTCTTCTCCAGTCCCTGCGGAGATGAAAATCTGTGGCAAGGAAATTGTAAAATGTAGGTTAATATTTTAATACGGTTGTTTAATTAAGATTGACAAGAATAGTACAATTCCTCAAATTAATTGTCTTAGCTGGAGGAGGGAAAAGGGTTAGGTGTTGGGAGAGAGAGAGAGGGCGACACGGGTTCTCAGATAGATAACAGACTTCTTGTGATTTTTAGCACTTTTCCTGTGGGACTTAGGATGCTCTAAAATATCTGGAACATTTAAGACTGGAGAATCTTTTCTGTATTAGCTTCATAACTGGTAAAGTATTAGTTAAGTAGCACAATACATGAACTTTAGGACTGAAACTGTTGGCATTCTTTTTCTGATGCCTAATGTTGCATTAGGACCTTCCATGATTCCACAGTTTGTCCTTAAGTAGCCTCCATAGGTAATACCGATTAGCTAATAGGTTTGTTCTTGAAAACATATTTTAAGGTGCACCAAATGGTCACAATTGCCGCCGTAAAACCCTAGGATAGTTCACTTGTGGGGCATTTCTAATGGTTGTATAGTACATCGTGTTTATTGGAAAAATTATGTCTTTTTAAATAATCCAAGGGTAATATTTTTTTTACTTTCAAGTAATAAAATTGGTCTAAATAGCTTTAATTGTTTCCAATGAATTTTGAGGACTCGGGAAAATCTGTGGAATGTAGGGTTGTAAATGCGTGTACTACAATGGGTGATGTTATTGAAACCAATTTTATTCTTACAGCAAAGCAGCCAGTTAGTACTACAAAAGTAGAACGATCTAAAACTTCACTTCACTCCAAGAGAGCTGGTTAGTTTCCACTTTTTGAGAATATTAATTAATATTTGGTGCTTTTATAGTAGACTGAATATTAATATAATATTTTTTTTATTAAATATTGGCACTGATGTTAGCAGAAATACATCATGCGGGTTATTGGGAACGTAATTATCACACTCACTATATAAATATATATGTGTATGCACATGTACAATGCATTTGTACATGTGGGTTCTTACATTCTTTATTAATTACACTATTACATACTAGTTGGGTTTTTAGTACAAATGGCGAGTATGTGCATGGAAGAAATGAAAACAACAAGGTTCTAGAACATAACAAAAATGGCTAGATTTTACTCAAATAATGTTATAGCACCAGTTCAGAAAAGTATCATGCATTCATCAGTCCATTATTTTCTAAAAGTTCAAGTGTATGCCATTGACTACAGCTAGCTAAATACTGAATAGCTTTCTGTAGCTTCTGTAGTATCTATTTATGACCTGTAGCTCCTGTCAAAGAGCACCCAGCTACTAAAAAAAGCAGTAGAGTATAAAAATTGTTTGGTAAAGGGTCTTCAACACCATACTAACCACTTGCTGTGAAAACTTTTGTGACTTAAAAAACAAAACACGAGCATATGGTAATGAGTTTGCACAATACAGCGATAAATAACAACCGTGAAAGGTCGGTGAGTTATTTCACTATAGTGTGTCATTTTACGCGACATGTACCTAAAATGATACTGTGAAGATATCTAGGTGGTATTACCTGATTTTCAATTATATATTCTAACACTGTCTTGCTCGCTCTCAAATTACATTTTTATCTATCTGAGCTCGTCTTATTGAAAATTGAATGCTTGTGAGATTGGAAATGATTAATAATATGCTTGTGTGATGTGATGATGACAACAACGTGTGTGCATTCATGAATAATTCATAAGCTGAGACAGGTTAGTAAATCGTAGTCATCAACTGAATGGGTAAAGCATCATCACCTTCAGTAGTGGGCAGGTGAAATCAGTGTGACAAAATATTCAAAGGTGAAAATTCGAAAATATTCAAACAGCCTAAGTCAACATCATTAATAGAAGGACAGAAAAACTGAGAAGCAGGAGAGATAGACAAAGAGGAGATGGAAACCCATGACATAAGAAGATAGAGGAAAGGAGAGGATAAGAAATGTTGAGATTGTTCAGGAAGAAAGAGAACAGAAGAGGGATATGGATATAACTAAATCAAGTGGTAGAGGATAATAACAATGGATATAAATACCGTATGCTACTGTATTCTTAATTAGTAACTGTTAGACATCAAGTGGTATTGTGTGGTGGGATACTTGCTTGTCTATATAAGAATATGCCTGTCTGTTTGTAAATATGGTGATGACAACAATAGTGTGTGTTTTCATAATTAATAATTCATTAGCATAGCCAGGCTGGTAAACCATTGCTACCAGCATGGGTAAGCCATCATTTTTAGTACAAGACGATTAAGGAAATGATGACTTTTGTAGCTGAAATTAAGTGAAATTGGTAAGGTAAAGATAGCGAAAGTGGATAAAGATTTCAAAAGGGAAAGCATAGCTAATAGTTTCACAAATTGTAAGTCCACAATCATGGATTGAAGGACAGAGAGACAGAGAAACAGGAGAGGTAAACAAAGGAGGAGAATGTAATTCATGACTTAAGAACTATGAGCTGAATGAAGACTAGAAAACATTTAGCAAGAAAGAGAGGAGAGGGAAACTGATGTAACTAAACTAAGTGGTAGAGGATAACAAGAATGGATAAAAATACTTTTTGCTGCTATATATTTCTAATATGAATAAGATATTACACATCAAGTACCGCGGTGAATGAGGTGATTGTCAAAAATATTCAATAAAGTTTATTTTGCCTTCCTTCAGAAATTGTTACAGGTTAGGCAGCTTTGTCTGATTTTCTGTTGATTCTGTGACAACTTCAAGTGCTTCTTTTGTTGTGATGCATAATTTTTCTCTACAATTTTGTCATCAAATACTTGTTATTTGCTCTGTGGCTGCTTGAGCTCTGGTTATTATCAGTATCACTGGTTGACTGTCTCCTTCCGATAATAAGTTGACGAAATCTTTTAACTCGAGATTGTTGAGCTTAACCTGAGCAGAACTCTGGCTCCAGTCAGATCATTTTATGTGAAGGCTGCTGTTCATGTGAGCTTCAAATGACCAATCTCAGTTTGAACTTCAGCCATGGGCCTACATTTATGCTGATCATTATCAAACCTGCTAACGATTTTGTATTCTCCACTCAATTGGTCATCATCTATCAATTCAATGGCTAAGTGGATTTTGGAGTGTCTCCATAACCTATTATTTCCTTTTTCCCCCTAGGTCTTGCCCTGTCCATCCACTACTCTATAAAAATGCTAGGTCATTGAACTGAGTTGGAAAAAAGTGTAGAATAGCTAACCATAATCCATCACCAATCATGTGTATAAGAAAAGCAGAAAGCAGGAGAACACAGGGACAAGAAAAACAGAAACAGGTGAGAAAAAGCTGACTCATGTTACTACTTCAATGAAGACGAGAAAGAAAATGCACAAAGGACAGAGATACTTGGGAACAAGAGAGGTAGAAAAAGGAGGAGTAGGGAATTTATGAGTTGAAAAGGGGATTAAGAAAAACTGGGATGGCTCAAGAAGAAAGAGAGCAGGAGAGGGAAACCATGGATAAAAATACATTATGCTACTGCTCTTCTAATTTGTACAAGTTAGCACATCAGGCGCCACTGTGTGGTGGGGTACTTGCTAGTTGTAAGCATAATTCCTTATTCAGTCTAACTTTAATGATTAAATGTACTTAGTGTAGAATGTCACTGTAACACTCACCAAACTCTAAATAGCCTGTAGCTATTATTATTCTTTTGTTACTGTAATGTAGTTGAACGAAGCATTTTACGCTTGGAAAAGCGGTTTGGATTTATAGTTAAAGATACCAAGGAAGAGATATTACATGATGAGCAGAAGCTCAGAGAACTTCCTGACCTTATTGAGTACGGACTACCACAGAGACTGAAGAGGTTAAGAAACTTTGTTATTCGCAGTTTTCTGACAAGAGCGTCTTTGACAAAAGACAACTTTGATACATTTTTTGAAGCTTTAGAACAATTGTGGAGTTTCATTGATTATGATTTGTTGCGAACTATTATTTATGAACTTGAAAACATTGAATTGATGGATAAAGTGGATGATTACACAGAAGAAGTCGAAAAATTTTGTGCGGAGACCACTATTTGTGATTTTATTCAAGTTTGGAAGCCTAGATATGATGATCAAGATATACCACAGGAACTTCGCATGTGTGTGACAGAGTTATCATTGGACCTCGAGACCAGTACTGTGGAGGATCTGAAAGAGATACAACTTAAATTAAGATATTCCCTACCACAAGAATTAGCTCAGGCAGAATTTTATATATGCAATGTGAGGCCAGGATCAGTGACAGTGTCCTGGTTGGTTTGGGCGGAGTGTGTCTCAGATGTGATGGACAGTTTAAATCTCCTAATGAAATCAAATTCCGAAATTATTTCAGAAATTCATTTATCATTCATGTCATTAGACAATGTTATTTTATACTCCACCTACAATGAGCAGGTAATAGTGCATTTTGTACTAAAATAGACTTTAATTGAGAGTTTTTTGAGCAAGATACTCATGCTTGAACAAAATGGAGCCTACAATTTTAGTTTTGTAAACGAATGTGTAGCACCATAGTAGCACATGTGATAGAGTAACAAAATTAATGATAGTTCCTAGATAAACGCAGGCAGCCTTAGGGCAATCCTTTTGATTGAAATGTTTGATTACATAGTCCATGCTTAACGATGCATATAATAGACTCTATATCAGGTTAGTTCTGGAAGAAAGTAAACATGTGTTGTATGTTCTAGTTATTATATGACTCACATGCTGTAGTAGTGTTATTGGCCAAGTACTATCTATGGTCACCTCTGCTCAAGTCCATTGCTTAGCAACACATGAAGTTGAAGCATATCTCCCTTTTGATGTCATGTTTTAGTGCATTCTCTTAGTAATGTCAACAGCCCACAAGACTAGTAATTCCAAGCACTAGTTTTTTGTGCCCTACTGTAGTTAGCAATGCCCACTTGGACACTAAAGTCAAAATGTGTGCCCTATAAAGACATAAAAACATCAGGATGTACTGCATTTTAGTGGCACCGAAGAGAGTGTCGTATTAATTCAGTGCCTTTTTTAAAACATCATCAGTAATTTAAATATAAATTAAAGGCTGTTACAGTATCCAAATTGCTTAAGAGCTTAAAATTCACTGATAAGAACAAAAACTGGACACAGTACAGTGAGCTAATTCATGTCTGACAGGTGGCAACATTACTTTAGAAACCCGTTGACCCGCACACGCTGGGTAAATTGTTCATGTTTGTCTTACACGTACGTATGTAGGTGTATGTGTGACAAAAAATGATTTTATGAATAAACTTTATGTCAAACTTGAATTAACTATTGGTTTATGTAAATGTACACCTCTGCTACAACCTTTAAGGATAAATTTAAATAAAATGTAGCTATCATTGCTGATTTTTATTGGCCATACCTTTTGTTGTGCTCATTTATTTAAATACTTGAATTATTGACAATCCTTTTGTACTATTTCAACTCTAGAAAAAAGATAAGTGTGAGTGCAGTCAGTAGGTAGGTAGATTGATAGGTGTAGATAGGTAGGTGTAGATAGATAGGTGTAGATAGATAGGTGTACATAGGTAGGTGGGTCAATATG
>WLWD01002017.1_pt1 | contig 92479 bp, 78 predicted proteins | sample 6712731 | NCBI WGS metagenome assembly WLWD01 (sample SAMN12718690, study PRJNA576275) | sponge metagenome | isolation source: marine sponge | host: Mycale hentscheli | place: New Zealand: South Island, Marlborough, Capsize Point | collected 2014-11-01
GTTAGCAACCATACAGCACAGGGTGAACTGGTTAGCAACTGTACAGCACAGGGTGAACTGGTTAGCAACCGTACAGCACAGGGTGAACTGGTTAGCAACCATACAGCACAGGGTGAACTGGTTAGCAACCATACAGCACAGGGTGAACTGGTTAGCAACCATACAGCACAGGGTGAACTGGTTAGCAACCATACAGCACAGGGTGAACTGGTTAGCAACTATACCTGGCACAAAAAAATGGACAGTAAGTGGGAGTGTACTGAGTAAACCAAGAACTGCAGTTGTAAAGAAGTGAAGGGTTTGACTACGCTAGACTACTGGTAGGCGAATTAGTTTGCAACCTAACCAGGTACAATGATAAACGGAAAAAGACGAGAGTGGCCGAGAAACAGGAGAATAGGTAGAGTGTCGTCGCAACCAGTGGAATGTGATTACTGTAATTGTACCTAAAAGTGGGTGGAACAGACGGGGATAGGCGGCGTAGGTTTCAGAAAGGAAGGCTAAAGTGCGAAAGAGAAGGCTAAAAGCGGTTAATTAGCTGGTGGAATCGACGAGGAAAGGAGGTGTAGTAAAAAGGAGAAAATACGAAAGAGAAGGCAAAAAGCAGAAGAAAAAACTGATGAGGATACAAAAGAAATGATAGGGCTGGGTTTGTTATGCTTTTATAAGTTCAGGTATTTAGGTCTGCTCCAATAAAAGCTAGCTTTCCAAGACCCACAACTCTCATTGTTTAGCATACATTCCTTTATATCAAGATGCTTTATCAACTTACATAATTGGTGGCACAGGTGATAAAAGGGATTGCACAAACCATATAAATTAGCAGGAAAAATTAATTAATAAATAAACACCACGGAATCTTGATTGTGTAATCCCAGTGTTTCGCTTGTCGCTTGGCAATTATTATTATTATTATTATTATTGTTGTTGTTGTTTTATTGCTGCTATTGTTATTATAATTATCTATATAATTCAGCGAGCGAGCGAAGCGAGCGAAGCTGACTATCAGTCGTGTTCAATTGAGATTTCAGATATATATATGTATGTATACGTACGTCAAAATATTTCGCCCGCGCTTCTAATTACGTAAGTTAGGTAAAGCGTTCACAGTTCCAGTATTTTTCAATTAAATAGCGCGGAGAATCCTGCTGCACTGCCTTACGCAACTTTGTTTCAACCAAAAAGTTTATAGCTACTCTCTTCTTGAAACAATTGTGAAGTCTTAGTCAAGCTGCGCTTCTTTGGCACTGCTTTCGAAGTTTATTCAGGTAATTCTGTTAGTTTAGTCTGGGATCAGAGACTTTAGATTCTCTGATGCTAACTGAGAATGGAAAGGGTTACACTGTGCACTACAGTTAGATGTAATTTCTGTCCTATTTTTCAGTAAAAAGAGTCTGCTCGCTCGCCATGCATTTGCGCTATTCGAGCGCACCACTAGTAATACGCTTGTGTGTCAGTAACGACAATGACGGCCGACGGTGTGTGTGTTCATGAATAATTCATGCGCTTGGTACGATTTGGAAAAGCATCGTCACCTTGTGGTAGGTAAAGTGTTGTCACATTCAGGAGAAAGTGCTGGTTATTTCTAAAAAGCGGGTGTAATAGACAATGGAAGGTGGCGTAGGTTTCACAAAGGAAGGCAAAAGTACGGAAGAGAAGGTAAAAGGCGATTAATTGTAACTGAGTTTAAAATGGATGGGAAGAGAAGGTGAAAAGGCGAGCGATTAATTATAACTAAAAAGCAGGTGGAATAGATGAGTAAAGGCGGGGGTTAGTTTTCAAAAGTAAGGCTAAAGTGCGAAATAGAAGACAAAAGTTTCTCAAAGTAGGACAGAAATTCAGAAGCCGGAGTAGTAGACCAAGGAAAAGGGGACTCCATGACTCAAGAAGAAGAGCTGGAGATAGGAGAGGTGAGGTAGAAGAAAAGCTCAGATAGTTAAAAAAAAAAGAGAGCAGGAGAGGGTTACTTATGAAACCTTAACCAATGAGCAAGATAACTTGTGCTACTGCATTCTTACATTGTAATACGTTAAGTGCCACTATGTGGCAGGGTAAATGCTAGTTAATATTATTATTCTTTATTATTCTTTATTATTATTATGATTATGAATATGATTATGATTATGAGTATGAGTTATTATTATTATTATTATTATTATTATTATTATTATTATTATTATTATTATTATTATTATTATTATTTATTATTATTATTATTATTATTATTATTATTATTATTATTATTATTATTATTATTATTATTATTATTATTATTATTATTATTATTGGGCGAGCGAAGTAAGACTCTCACTAACGAGTCCCAATTGAGATTTCGATATAATATATGTATAATATAATATATGTATACATGGTAAAGTTCAAGAGATCAATGTGTCCACCCCCGGAGGCTACTCAAAAATGTAAACATTAGCGTGGGCGCAAGAAAATCAGAAGAAAAGACTTTGAAATAATGCAAGGAAAAGGAAATAATAAAACGGCAAAGAGCTACAGAGACAGAATGGGAGACATTCACAGTTAATTCTTCTAAAGTGAGCCAAGTTCATTTATTCTTTTAGCAGTGATGGTAAGTAAACTTCATCAATGTGCTGTTCATCATAGCTATATACCATATGTAACTGATTTGTTCTTACTTGAAAATCCAAAGTCTGATAATCAAGTCACTAAAAATGCTATATTTACTAGAGCTCTAGTACAATAGAGCATTTTGAATTGAGCGTACTTTGGAAAGGCGACTAGCTTTAACGAAAACTGTTAGTTTATCGATCCTTACCCGTACCTTCCTTGGAAATTAGATTGCTTACCTTGAAAATCCTTTGTCCAATAGTCAAGTCAAGAGAAAACAACGCAAGTCTTGTGCTGGTATATCAATGAACAAGTATGTATAAAAGGGTTGTATGTTGCCAAAGAACAGTAATGAACTAAACAAAAATATTTTTAATAAACAAAAATTATTAGCATCTAGCATTCAAATTTGAATTTCAGTCAGACCAGCTCACTCGCCATTTGCGATGAAGCACATCACTAGTTATTATTATTATTATTATTATTATTATTATTATTATTACTATTATTATTACTATTATTATTATTATTATTATTATTGCTATTATTATTATTATTATTATTACTATTATTATTACTATTATTATTATTATTACTATTATTATTACTATTATTATTATTATTATTATTATTGCTATTATTATTATTATTATTATTACTATTATTATTATTATTATTATTATTATTATTATTATTATTATTATTAGCTATTTTTGACCTTTTATTTCTCTCTCTCTCTCACACACACACACACCTTCTTTTGCAGTTTGCACTTATGATATAATTGCAGGTATTTTGTATTTAGCTGATGAAAGAGCTCTTGAGGTTGAAATGTTTTTTAACCCTTTGCGGACGAACGCGGGCGAGCAATTATGTAATTAAATACGCGCACGCCGTAAAACCAATTAGTTGCCCGAGACGACGGCGTTTTACCAGTGGAGTTCGACACGTGAAAAAAGAAAACGGGCGAGTGTTTCTTTTGTGTTAGGCCTCAAATAATCTGCCTCTAGCGTTGTAGCTATGGTATTCGTTAGTTTATAGTTTATAGAGTTGTTTTGAATACAAACTTAGTTGGAATTATCGAGGAGGCCATAGTTTGTTAGCTATTTTTTTAGCTTTCTATATTTATGAAAGGAGAAATCACACCCAAGTGTAAGTTCTAGTTTTAGTTTGCTTATTTCTAGCTACTTTAGGCCTTTACTTCTTAGTAGATGTTCTATTTGAAAATAGCTAGACACAAAGTGTAGAAAAAAAATTTCTTTTATTTAGTTGGTGCACTTGATATAAGTTATACTTATTTTATTAGACTTATTTTGTAGAATAGAGATTGCAAAATGTATACTATGTAAGGTACTGAAAGTTTTAGCGCGCTACGCGCTCTGTAACTGTAATAACAGAGCGAAAGAGACCTTGTCAAAAATTTGTGACAGCCGTATTCTCTTGACGCACCCGGTGTGTCACAGATTCGTGACTATCGTACGCTTGCGTTAAGTTACGGCGGTCACGAATTCGTGACGATCGTACGCAAAGGGTTAACTAATCTCTACATAATCATATATGCTTGTCTGTCAAAAACATGGACAGCAATGGTCTTTCTTATGAACAATTCATGAGCTCAGCTGGATCGGTATAGCGTCATCAGTAATAATGACAACGGTTGTGTGTATATTCATGAATAAAGCTGAATCAGGTTGATGGCAATGGTGCATGCAAACTGAGCCAAGTTGATAAAGTGTTGTCAGCAATGACGACTATGTGTGTATACATACAATGTGAGTGAGAAAAAAAGTGGACTGAAAATGAATATCATGCTAAAATATTTGTCTCACTAATATAAATTAGGAGAGAGTGCAGAATATAGGATTAGGAAAATAAATAATAATAAAACAATCATAAGAGATTGCATTGTAGAAGTGACTATGAGATTTTATTTCTCACTACCAGTGAATGCACTCATATATACAACAATTCTAACTATATACTGTATTAGCAACTAGCTAATGAAATTGATTAAATAACAGAAATAGTAAACACTTACTTACTGCCAAATAACTAGTTAAGACATACTCACCAAGCACTATTACTGAAAATGTTTGACACTCCGTCATATTCTCCATACAAAGGTAAGTTCCATTATGCTCGCTGAGGGACACATTAGACAACACTAATGCAGATCCTTGTATAGACACAGTAGAAGTGTTCATAACATCCTCGCCATTGTACATCCAATCAGTTTCAAAATCCTCATTCATGCATGGACATTGTAATGTTTCCATTCCTCCTTCTTGTACTCTCTGTGCACAAAATTCTACAAAAAGTATAATGCATATAAAAATAACAAGAAAGGAATCACTATTTTAACTAGAAGATGCCTATTTGAGGATTTTCAGCCTGATATTACAAGTCTTACATTACGACCTTCTGCGCTATAAACTACTATTAAAAGTAAATTTTATTTAATTATAGCTAATTCAGTTATTGTTGGCTGAAATTATTATAATAACAGCAATGCTGAAAATCTTCTCATCACCATATCTTGCAAGCATCATGTTCCTTCACTCATCGCTCTTTATATTGTGTTAATAACATACTACAGTGTTCGACCTCATGGACTCCTGAAGGGGACATTGGAAAAAAGTCGAAACGGTAGGGTAAGTTTTAATTAAATATATATGTTAGCTGTTAGAAGTGAGAAAAATGTATGTTATTGTTTTCATTGTATTATTAATGGAGTACATTTATAGCCAGCAGTAGGAAACTGTACAAAAGTTATGTGCCTTGAATTTTTTTATCATAAGAATCAATGATTTTAATCAATTACGAAATGTGTTAATAATAGTATATCACTATAGTTAATACCTACCAGCATCTTCTTTCAAATTCTAGAATTTAAAAGAAAGGGTAGTGCAACAATTTGAAATATGACTCAAAGTACTTTTAACTTGTACACGTATAAATAATTTACAGTAGACTGCTAAGAAAAACCTAAAGTTTGATGCCGCACAGAATGCTTTGAATGTGCCTGCTAAAGTGCAACGATTCAAAGGCATTTATGATGAAATAGTGGTGAAATAGACAATAAAAAACACTTCAGGAAAGACGAATGTCACTTTATATTGTTCAAACGAGACCATAAATGAGCATTCTTCTATTAAATAATGTGCCAGGTTTATCAATATTTTAAAGAATGAATATTGCCACTCTAGCTGTAACATATCATTACATCAATAGTGCTTCAGGTTTTGTTGTTGCTGTTGCTGTTGAGTGTACTGTTTTTGTTATTGTAGCCAATAAAATGTTGCAAGTATAAACAATAATTTGCCTTCTATAATCAATCTATAGAGCTCACACAAACTCTTGTAGTTGCTTTGCTGCTACACATTGATTCCTGATTCCATATTTTGTTGTGAACTAATTTATGTCACAGCAAAACCTGCTTGTGTTAAAGTTTATTTAGTCAAAAGTTCACGTAAACTGAAGCAACCAAAAACAAGTAGTAAACTAGAAATGTTTTACTCGCCGTACACAGGACTACATTGAATAAAATAGGTATTCTTTTTAGAATATAAAATTTACCTAAGTGTGTCCTAATGGCTATCAGCTTGTAACGTTAACATACAAAGGCTACAGGCAATTATCATTCATGCCATGCAATGCTAGGAGATGTGTTATAATCATGAAACAATGTTTACATAGCTCTGATATTATATATATATATAATATATATATCCATGTATATATAATACTTATAGCACGAGTCAGAGTACAATATGGGAAAATATTTTACGAGCACGCAAAATATTTTCACGAGCCAAAGGCGAGTGAAAATGTGGCGTGAGAGTAAAATATCATTCCCATATTGTACGACGAGTGTGAGAAGTGATTTATTGCTTCTTTGAAATTTTTCTCAACCGGTTACAATACAATTTTCATTGATTTTACTCGCTACGCGCGCGCTACAAGGAGCGTACAATATAAACCGTACAATATGGGAGAATACAGAACACTCGCGTGATGCGGAAATATTCAAGTAAAAATATCAAAGCTGCAATAAATATATATATATAATATGCATGTATATATATATATATATGTTCCGTACCGTTGCATGACCTGTGAACCGTTACCTAACCGCTCAAACTGTTGCGTAACCGGATAACCGATTACGTAACTGTTTTCGAAAAAAGGCGGTAAAACTTTAGGACGAAAAAAAATGGATGTTGGTAGTTCTAAGCAGAGGTTTTTGGACTACCTTGGTGCTACTTTTCCTGATGGAAAGCAACGGACAAGGAGCGCATTGATTAACCAAGAATATGCCAATCGTATTGTAAGGTTCCTGAAAGGAGATCGAGAAAAAGACAAACACTTTCGTTTCTTGTTAAAAGAAACAATATTGAGCTTTTAGATTTTCCAAAACTTGGTCTTAGAGATGTTCTTATCACAAGGGTAAAGGAAACTAAGCAAGTAAGTTTCCATTATTTTATGTTTAAGGATATTGTCACAACAATAAAGAAAAAAATTTCTTTCTCAATTATTATTTATCAACCCACCTTTGAGTCAAGCTTAAGCACACAAAAGCACAAATCATTAAATACTTACTTAATCTTTTTGGTAAATTAAGTGAAAGTACATGTACTTTATTAGAGCAGTTTCTATTGTTAGCAATACTTCTGGGTTCTTGTGAAGCACTTTGAAGTATTTGTAACTAGTTTCGTAATGCTTATTATTCTGTACCACCTTGGTTGATTAAAATTGTTTAATTCGTAATCAATTGATTTTCAGATTCATAATTAACCTGAAAAAAAGATTAGCCTATAAATTTAATGCTAAAATCATTTGTACACTTCACCTCACTTCCAATTTAGCCCATTTTCCCCAAAATCAAAACAGACTTCAAATTAACTTGCACGCGTGACCATTATGAACGACATACATTTACTTGTACCCACCCATTACAAATTTACAAGTAATATAATACAGTACTTATATACTTTTAAAGTATTTTGCTCCGTGTCTTTTGTGAATATCACAATGTATAGAGCTATACACAAGCATAATGTATAGAGCTATACACAGGCATAATGTGTAGAGCTATACACAAGCATAATAAATTGAACTGCGACTTTGTTCGTATAATTGCTACAATGAGAATGTCCTCATGGTTATGTTTTCAACAACTCATTGAAAGTATTAATAAATATTACATTGAATCAAAGTGCCAGTAATATTTGGCTCACTAAATATATAACTTTATCTTAAGCTGCATTGTATTTATAAATAGGAAGTAGACCATATCTAACTTTTCTTTTACCAGCTGTGTTAAAACAGCAAAGTTGTCACTGTTTGTTAAGGAAAGGTCATGCTAAACTGAGATATGATAAAGGCTTATATGCAGGTAAAAAATGATCGGACAATGATGAAGAACTATCGCCGTGTGGCTATAGTGGAGGAATTTTGGAATATACTAAAGCAAATACATGATCGAGATTGTATTCATGCTGGAATCAAGAAAACTTTTTCAAGAGGTAGTGAGAATTTACGTATGTAATGATTGCCATTTATATAATTATTTTCCCTTATGTTCAGGTTCAAGAATTGTATGCTTACTTGCCAAGAAGTGTTGTACATCAATATGTAAAGTTATGCAAATCTTGTACTCTTCGAAAACCACAAACGACTTTGCCTCTTTTAAAACCAATTGTTGCTAATGGGTTTTTTCTGGTCTTCAGGTAATGATTAATACCTTATTTGTCTTGACCAATTTTAATTACACATTTGTTCATATAATATTATATTAATTCGATTGGTGAGAGCAGTTTTAACCTTTTCTCCATTGAAAGCAAGCATATATATTAGATAGAAACTTTCTCGCATTGTATTGTTTTTACTGATATTTTGACATTGTAAAGCTGGGTGACTAATTACTGGCCACTGTCCAGTGGGACCTAATATCATTTTGCTAACCTCTTAAATTATTCTTGCTTGCTCTATCATTGCCAAAATGTGAAAACACAAGTTAATTTTTTTTTTATAAAACCAGTCATTTATTATGACTTCATTATTTTTATTTATGATCACTTGAAATTGTTTACATGTATGTATTTCAGATTGATCTCATTGACATGCGACATTTACCGGATGAAAATTATAAATGGATTTTACATGGAATAGACCACTGGTCGAAGTTTCAGTTTGCTTATCCCCTTATCAATAAATCTGCTGTAGATGTAGCTGTGGCTCTACAAAAATATGTGTTTCCCATCTTAGGTCTTCCAAGCATTTTGCAAAGTGATAATGGACGGGAATTTGTTAATAAAATAATTGGAGAAGTCTAAGTCATGGCCTGGACAGGTTCAATTGGTCAGTGGACGCCCACGTCCACAGGGCTTAGTAGAACAAGCACATTACACTCTTGAAAGAATGCTGAGTGCTAAAGTTGCGGAACAGGATGCAAAAATACCTCCATGGCCTGATTGGTTACCTCATATTATGTGTAAGCACATCATACATAATAATATTAAAAAGATATAAGATGGTGATATAGTGTTGGAATTTAGTTTTTCTGAGCTGTTAAACGTAATTAGTGCTGCAAATTATGCTTTACAGATCTGTGTACAATTGAGGTGATCATTCTATGACTTCAGCTGTATAAATTTTTTACTCTCCTGTGAATACTTATATCTTCATTGTTTTTGTTGCCAGTAATAGTACTGCTTTGGTTAGTATATTAGTTGTATGTTATCAGGCTAGGCTATGAGTCCCTATGAGGAGTTCTGCCTTATAATTTTGTGTCCATCAGCACAGCAAATGTCCTTAGTGCTTTATAAAATAACTATTACATATTTTTTTAACTCTTTATCTATGCTATATGTATTTTAGCTGAGAATAAAATTTGTGTCTGTTCTTTACTAATGAGAATACAATATAGTTTTATTGCTATTATCAAAGCTAACTATTGTGTTTAGAATTTAATTAATATATGATTTCATATGCAACGAATTAGAGATTTACTTTAGTAATAAAAAATTGATTAATTAGCTATACATTGATCTATATATTTAGACAATGTTGAGGAAAATTGACATAGCATATTTAATTTATTTTTCTTTAAGTATGAATATATGTATAATCTGTTTTGTATGTACAGATACATTAAATACTCAAGTTCATGAGTCCATCAAGAAGATGCCATACGAGGTAGTTTTCGGTCAACCTCCTAGGTCTACTATTGTTCCTGATGCTCATTTGAAAGGGAAAATCGACAAAGATGATCTTGGAGATGCCGATGACTCAAGCAATGACACCTTTAGCCAAACAAAAGGGAGTCCGACAAAGGTTAAAAATAGAAGGGGTAACCCGCAGAAGAAGGAACTTTGTGAAGGCAAGCATATAGGAGACTATAAGCAAGGTGACGAATATGTGAAATCTAAATATTGGTGTAAGCTGAGCCAGCAAGAGATTAATAAAGAGAGTCTAATTAAAGTTAATGAGAAGAAATGTATCATTGTCGATAAAAAATGTGAAGAATATCAGGACTATTCTGATAAAGATTTTATTCTCGAAAAAGAGAGCGAAAAAAATCAGGCCTATTCTGATAAAAATATTATGTCGAAAAAGAATGTGAAGAAAGTCAGGCCATTTCTGATGAATGCAATGAAAAGAAGCTGTATAAATTTGATAAAGAAAGGAAGAATGAGGGTTGTGATGTGCACCAGTGTAATTTTGATGAAGAGAGACAGGATAAAGTTAGTGAAGCGAAGCATAGTAAATTTGATACAAAAAGGCAGGATCAAGGTGAAATTTTGAATAAACAGTGCAGGATTAAAGTTAATAAGGAGAAGCAAAAGATAGTTTGTAAACTTTACGAGAATAATGATCAAGTTTGTGATGAGGTACAAATAGTGAATAAAGGAAAGTTGAGAATAGTTGAGAAAAAGCAGAGTGAGCAAGCTAAGTGATCTTGAAGATTTGCCAAGTAGAGTGAAAGATAACATAAAAAGTGAGTTTAGAAGGGCAAGATGAAGTTTGTAAACCTACGACACGCATCAAACAACTGGCCACTATGGAAAAACATTTAGCAGTACGTCAAGAAGCAAATATTGCATATCACAATAACATTGAAAGAATGAAATAAAGATATTCAAAACAAAAAAATATAGAATTCAAAGATTCAATGGAGACAGTGTGAGTGTTCATATTCCCCGCATTGACAGAGCTAACACTGATCAGCAACGACTACCCTGCATTGTAGTGAAAATTACAGGACAAGCACAGGAATTTTACAAACTTCGATGTAAAGGTGGTGTTTTAAAGTCACATTTCTTTGCATCTGACCTTGAGCGTTTCTGTGGCTCATTTAATATTCCTCTTCAAGGATGGGAAGATGAACCAATAGTGTCTCTTCGAGAAACTGCTACGTTACAGGCACCATGGAATGTTTTTGTGGAAAATAAATGTCATTGTAAGCCAGGTACATTTAAAACCAAACGATGCAAGTGCTTTAAAAATGAGATTGACTGTAGCTCACATTGCCATAGTGGTCTAAGCTGCACTAATAAAAAGTTTGAAGAAGTAGTGGTAAAGAAAGAGGACAATAAGCATGTATCTGGAAGAAAGAGAAACAGCACCTATACATCAAATTATCATCATCAAAATTTAAGTAGTAAGAAAATAAAATTGGAGGATAAAGTCACAGCCTGTAAGTGTAAAAACAAGGAAAGATGCAGAAAAGAGAAGTTTTGCTCCAAGAAATGTCATTACAATCACTCCTTGACAAACAGCAGCAATCAAAAAATGTTGAAAAATACCATTGACCTGACTAATCCTACTAGTATTAGAACTAGACAGAAATTGAGCCAGTGGGTTTCGGTAAAAAATGTTGTGCTTTATGACAGTCATAAAAACATATTAGACTCCTCAACTAGTTGGTTAGACGATCTTATTATACATGCTGCTCAGACTCTTCTCAAGATTCAGTTCCCGAGGATAGGAAGCTTGCAACCACCTTGTCTTGCTCAAAAATTAGCTATGACACCACAAACTAAAGAATTTGTGCAGAACTTTTTACTTGTGCATTGGTGCGCTCATGCTATCCAGTTTAGAAACGATTGTCCTCCGCAAGAAAGCGGTATGGACATTTTTTACAAACCTGGAATTTATCATCGTTCCTATCTTCCTATTAACACTACAGCATACCACAAAAACAAATTGGTGAATTGCAACAGCAGAGACGTGCCTTCATCGATAAGTAGTGCGCTTTCATAATCTTAAACCGTGGAACATGCACAACTAGGGCAATCGTTAAAGTATTTTATTATAGAATAAGGGTTTGATTTGACACCATCTTTGTAGCTAGCCCACCAGTTCATTCAGGTATGAAAGGTCTTCAGGGCCATTAGTATTTGATGTTTGTTATAAGCCCTACATGGCAGTATTTAATAGAAAATTCATTGTCCACTAGACTAACCACAAAGGTAAGTCTTGTGTAGGTATGTCTAGTTGTGTGAAAATATTGTGCGTTACAACTACTACTTAGCTAAAGAATACCACAAAAACGTTTAAATAACAGGACTTGTTGTTGTTTTTTATTCAAACAGTTGCGGAGAGTGGTTACTATGGCATTGAAACCCCCTTACTGTTATACGTAATTTAAAAACTCGACTTTTATTAGTAGCTAGAGTGCTAGAAGTTAAAATCAATTGTTAACAAATAGTGTAGTTTTAGGCTTGCTCGCCATCTGTGCTCAAACACACCACTAGTAATATATTCTTTACTGCCTTCAATAATTAATATAATTATTTATGATTATATTACGTATTTAAGAGTCTATACTCTATAACTTTCCATACTTGGAGAGAAAGCCGCAACCTACACTCCAGTGATAAGTGTAAAACAAACTTTATAGTGCGGCAAAATCCAGTCTCATTGAATTATTGAATAAACATTTTCATGGTGAATATGTGAAAGATTAATGGAGAAATGGTCTCACCCACAACAAATAACGAAATTAATATTAATGGTTTATACTTCATGCACAGATAATCCATTACATGATCTACAGCAATACTTATACCTTGTTCAGAGAAATACTGTAACAAAAACAGTTCTACCCATCCATTTAGGTGGGTGTTATGAATTGTTTTTTTTTCCTCTACTATAATTAATGAAATGAATTAGATATAAGTGGTAAATTAGAGAAAACTTACTCGAGTTTTTTATATAAAAAACAACAACACTTATTAGATAGATACCTTAACTCAGCAGTTCTCTATAACAGTATTACAAATAAGATGGAAAAAATTCTAATTGGCTATAATATATGAGCTGACATGGCTCACAGCTAGAGTGTGTGTGTGTGTGCATAATTAAACTGTCTTCCAGTGCCAGATAACCTTTAAACCTAACACCTTGGGCAACCATTCCCATTCCACTATGATGACTTCACAAACAGTGAACACTCTCATAACCTAAACTAACTAATAGTTATGAAAGCTGGTCTTCATACACAATGTACTGTAAGTATTGACCACCAATTGATGAGATAGTGACTCTATCACAACGCTGGCTAATGCCACAAACCAAACAACATATGGCTTCATAAACACACTTCCAAGTTTATTTGTTTTTTTCTGCTAATGGGACACAAGGAGAAGCTCCTAATTGCTTACAGTATGTTTACTAGCACAAAACTAGTCCTAAAAATCTATTTCCAAGTGCATTGTTGAGAAATGGAATTTTGGTTATTAAAAAATTATAATATAAAACTGATACACAAATCTTCACATTTAACAAACTTTGGAGGATATTATCTGAAATTTGGTCCACCACCCTAGGAATACAATCTATATAATAATACGCTTGTATGTCAGTAACGACGACGACGATGATGACGACGACCAACGACGACAGTGTGTGTATTCATGAATAATTCATGAGCTTGGTACGGTTTGATAAAGCATTGTCTCTTTACCGTAGGTAAAGTATCGTCATATTTCTAAAAAGCGGGTGCAATAGAGACGATGAAAGGCGGCATAGGTATCAAAAAGGAAGGCGAAAGTACGGAAGAGAAGGTGAAAGGAGATTAATTGTAACTGAAAATTGGATGGAATCGGCGAGGTAAGGCAGTGTAGGTTTAAAATGGATGGGAAGAGAAGGCAAAAAGGTGAGCGGTTAATTATAACTAAAAAGCAGGTGGAATAGACGAGTAAAGGCGGGGGTTAGTTTTCAAAAGAAAGGCTAAAGTGCGAAATAGAAGGGGGCGCCATGACTCAAAAAGAAGAGCTGAAGATAGGAGTGGTGGGGTAGAAGAAAAGCTCAGATAGTTCAGAAAAAAGAGAGTACGAGAGGGAAACTTGTGTAACCTTAACCAATGGTAGAGAATGATAACTGAGCAGGATAACTTGTGCTACTGCATTCTTACTTTGCAACACGTCAAGCGCCACTATGTGGCAGGGTACTTGCTAGTAGTTTATAATTTGTACAAGAGTAAGATTACTAATACACTAATTGATCAATACAGGATGATATTTTCCCTCTTATAGATGTCATTCTTCACTCATGATCTTTGTAAACATTGTTATTTTTGCTGTGGTTCTGAGTATTGTCTATTTTCACTACTCACTGGTTACAAATAGTTCAAGTATGAATATTATAACCACTCTAGCTATTATTATTAGAATATCATCATTAACCCTCTCACTGGCAGATTTTTTTTCGATACCATGTTTAAAAATTAATATAAAATGAGGAGTTCAAAAAAGTACCTAGCAACTATATAATGTGAAAGTACATGTGTTGTTCAACATTTGCGGTCAAATTTGGCTGCCTAGCAACAAACCACAAAGTGGTTATTGTGACCAAAACATAGCTATATCGTAACAATGTGATCTGTATAAGTTCAAGTCCAATATTAGAGTTATCTCAGCCAGCAATGCTGTTGCTCACTGATGACACCAGGAGAGGCGTGACTGTTAGCTGGGAAAAGAGCATCAAGAATAAAATAATATTTTGCTAATAATTCCAGTCCTCTGCACACACTCACTTCTGATCTAGCAATTTTCTTTCATACTCCTCATTTCATTACTTTGTCAATCTTTCTTGCTTTCAACATAATCAGTAGTACCATCACCTCAATAATATTCTGACCTTGCAGAAGTAAAGTCATCATCCTTTGTATGAATAGAAGAAATACAAAGTAATTCAGAGAGCAAAGGTAGCTCACTCAAATCATTACTTATTGTTGAGAGTTTGTATAAGAAAGTTTACAGCTGTGACTAAATTAGCGCCAATTAGGCATAATAAAACTTACCGCAATGTTCCCAGGAAAACTATTTTTACTTTATTTCAAATATACAGTGTAAATATCTGTTTGTTGTCTTACCTGTAATATTCACTTCCACTTCCTCTTTGACATAGCTGCTGGTATCTTCGCTACCTAGAGTGCTCTACTAGCTCTCATGTTGAAAACTAGTAGTTTCCTCAACCGGCAACGAAATGACAGCTTTAGCGAGCAAGTCCAACTCTCTATCCTCGACAGCTACTGTGCCCCTTCCCTCTCAAGTTCGCAGTTGAAAACGTCGTCGCAGACAAGATCCACCGCCTCAGTTGCAAACAAATTTATCGCCATTTTTCGAACTAATGCCAAGTTTATTTTTAGCCTGACTACCTTCATCACATAGTAGCAATTTCTATTCTAAAAATACATGAATAGAACAACACATTAGCCGTGCTATGGATGCTGCAGCTAAGCTTTAGCGTTTATCATTTAGCGGGGGAAATATTTTTCCCCACATAACATCATCGTTGAGGGCCTATAGGCGCTTGTGCTGGTGAATGGGTTAATGTTCCATGTTGCTGTTTCTTGTTTGATGTTTTTTAACATATATGTTTGATAATAAATCATTGTTAAATTTATCATTGAGGTACAGTAGACCCTCAGTTATCCGAACACCTCAGGAGCGAGGGTTGTTCGGATATTTGAATGTTCGGATATTCTAAATAAGTCATTTTGAATGGAGTCTTAATCTCTCATCTATTTAATGCACAGCAAAACTCCAATGAATATCATTATAATTCCCAAAAATGGTGTTCAGATTAGTGAGAGTTCGGATAAACGGGGTTCGGATAACTGAGGGGTCTACTGTATCATAGGCACACAATGTCACATTTACACTGTTAGTCAAAGTCAATTCACAGAACATCTCTTATGTGGTTTTTGTTGTTGTTTTTTTTTTGGGGGGGGGGAGGGGGGCATTTTGTCATTCTTTATTAAACTACCTTGTGTGCATATATGGTTCTGTGTATGTACATATATGTGACAGTACTTGGGGAAAGGAACCAATTACGTAAAATCAAAAATGTACAGTAGAGCCCGACACCGACAAAAAAAAATTTTTTTTGGATTTTCTTTTTATTGCCCCACTGGTATCTCCTAACCTTTAGCTACACTGACACCAAATTTGAGTGGCTAAAACCGTTGTTAAAGGTCCAAGCGCCCCGTTTAAACACAGCTAACTTTTATTCTCTTTTTTGACCTTCCTTGCGTGCACGGAAATCCAACCCACGAGTAATTGAAAATCGTGGGCGAATTCAATTTGTTGCCTAGCAACAAATTACCTTGACCTCAGAAAATCGCGGGTAAATTCTTATAAGTTTTTGTTATAGCATTGCAGCAACAGAATAGAAATAATAAACGTGAATAATCAAGCTATATAAGTTGATGTTGCTATTTATGGGGTCTTGTAATTGGGAGTCTGCAGATCTGGAGACTCTCCTGGGACTATTATTGTGTAGGCACTGGAGGAATCAGCAAGTCTCTAACTGGACAAAGGTTTCAGTGATGATAAGGACTTCTGTCATACTTGCAACAAGAGAAGCAACACATTGTGAAAGTCCATCATTTTTGTTCATTGATTGAAAGTGATTCCTATACATTGTTCATTTGTTCCAAAACAGACAACAAGTTGGCTGACGCACTTAAAACAAATTTAGCTAATCCTAAACTTAGCTAGCCAGTGAAATAACAAACCAAGCTAGTTGATCATTTCTGAAAGAGTGACTGTATTACAGTTACCATGACTTACTGTAACTATCAAACTGTTGGAAACTGAAGAAAAAAAGAAGCACAAAACGGCCTGCAAACTATATCTATACTCATCTAGTGCAATACTTAAAGCCATACCTGTCTGCGCTGCCTATAAACTTGGTACCAAAGTACTCCATACTACACAGTGGTATAAATAACTCATTTTTTAATTTTTAACGCAATTGGTCCCTTTTCCCAAGTACTGTCGCACATCATAAAATGAGCTAGAAAACTGAAATTTTGAGCTGCCAAGTGGATTACCATGTTAAACATTCTGGCCACTCTTCCTTTAAAAGAACTGCACGATACGCAGATAGTGGGACTAAATCAGTCAGAAAATATTTTTTATTACATCACAAGTGAAGAAATATCTAAGCTGGCCATAAAAAAAATGTTTCAAAGAAGACCCAGGATGGGACTGGAATGTTCTGAATTATTGGCGAGCGAGCGAGACACTGTACAATGGAGTCAAATTGAGAATCGGGAATATTTGTTATCAAGCGAGCGGAGCGAACGAAATACTATTAATGGTGGAAATGCAAAAAATGGGTATATGTTATATGCATATATGTGTGTATGGATGGTATGTATGCAATCGTGCAAGTGGGAGACAATTTTCTCCTAAAAACATAGCTTTTCAGGCTTGACCCCAGTTTCTTCCAATATTACAGCATTAACTAAGTCTTACTTTAACCTTAGGCTCCAAATTGTGAGACAATTTCAGCGAAACGCTCCCTTTTCAACTACAAAAAAAGTTGCTGCAACTGGTTACAATGGCATTAAAAACCCCAAAACTTCGTCGTATTACAAAAAAATGGAAAAATAATAATTGGCTATAATATATGAGCTGACATGACTCACAGCTAGAGTGTGTGTGTGTATGTATGCATAATTAAACTGTCTTCCAGTGCCAGATAACCTTTACACCTAACACCATGATACTCTTTGGGCAACCATTCCCATTCCACAATGATGACTTCACGAACAGTGAACACTGCTTATCACCTAAACTAACTAATAGTTCTGAAAGCTGGTCTTCATACACTATGATGGTTTCACGAACAGTGAACACTGCTCATAACCTAAACTAACTAATAGTTATGAAAGCTAATCTTCATACACAATGTACTGTAAGTATTGACCACCAATATTGATGAGATAGTGACTCTATCACAACGCTGGCTAATGCCACAAACCAAACAACATATGGCTCCACAAATACACTTCCAAGTTGGTTTATTATATTCTGCTAAAGGGATTCAAGGAGCCGCTCCTAATTGCTTACAGTGTGTTTACTAGCATAACACTAGTCCTAAAAGGTCAATTCCAAGTGCATTGTTGAGAAATGGAATTTTGGTTATTAAAAAATTATGACATAAAACTGATACACAAATCTTCACATTTAACAAACTTTGGAGGATATTATCTGAAACTTGGTCCACCACCCTAGGAAATACAATAGTTCATAATTTGTACAATAGTAAGATTTTATAATACACTCATTGATCAATATAGTGTGATATTTTCTCTTTAGAGATGTCATTCTTCACTCATGATCTTTGTAAACATTGTTATTTTTGCTGTGGTTCTGAGTATTGTCTATTTTTACTACTCACTGGTTACAAATAGTTCGAGGATGAATATTATAACCACTCTAGCTGTATATTAGAATATCATCATTAGTGTTCCATGTTGTTGTTTCTTGTTTGATGTTTTTAACATATGTTTGATAATAAATCATTGTTAAATTTATCATTGAGATATCATATGCACACAATGCCACATTTACGCTATTAGTCAAAGTCAATTTACAGAACATCTCTTGTGTGGTTTTTGGGGCTTATTTTTTGTCATTCTTTTTTTTGTTGTTGTTGTTGTTGTTTTTGTCAACACTGTTCTATTTTGACTCTTAATTCCACAAGATTCTATCTTCAGTTAAAGCTAAACCTGTTTGTGATATTTTGTCCTGCTTAAACTTCCACTTACAAACTAAAACAACCATAAACATGCAAAACAAATAGTAAACGATGCAGTTTTTACATTACAAAAGGCCTAAATTGAATTTTTTTAAAGTATTTCTGGACTAACACAATGGCCTCAAACGTACTTAGACGCGTATTACTATGTGATGTCGATATACAAAGGCTACAGGCAATTATCATTCACAACATGCATGAGATGTGTACTAAGAACACAGTCATACTTAGCTTTGAAATGATACACACTGGTGTATAACCTAAGTATAAATACCATAATACACTACAGTAGAATTTCAGTTATCCGAACTTCAATTATTTGAACACTTCAATCAACTAAACACCCAAAATATAATAGCAGTATGTGCAGGCAGACATGAAAAGAATTACTTGACCACACCCCTTCATTAGTGCTTTATAATATATTCTCTATGGTGTTCAGTTATCTGAACATTTCAGTTATCTGAATACCTCTCAGTCCCAACGTGTTCAGATAACTAAAGTCCTACTATATACATCTGTTATACTCAACATTGTGTATACTGCCATGTGTATGACGGTACTTATGAGTAGGTTCTACATATTGCGTGAGTATTACTTATCTTTGGCATGGTGTCATATAGTTCATTATAGTAGTCTTCAGAAAAACAAAACATTATCAAATTACAGTACCTTTATATAATTTACTCGCTAGAAAAATGAAAATGTTGCTTAAAGTTATTCACACTACAAAAATCTGCACAGCTGCTTCCAAACGGTGTCACATTTTTAGAAAAGTAAATATTAAACCTTATCATGAACTTTTTCTTTGACTCAAACCTGTAATCATATCACTAGATGACCTTTAATGTACCCCAGATAACATCATTTTTGCTCACCATGTACATGATTCTTTATATGAAAAAGAAATACTTATTTGATACTGCTCTCCATCATTCAAAGAGGCTAGGTTTATTGCCACACTAACATGGTTATGGTCAGGGAATCCAAACAAGGAACCCTGATGGTTTCTAAGAATTCAGAGAAACCTGGTGATTTAACTAACACGTCTTTGTTTACTTCAAGCTTTTCTAGACTACTTTTATTTTTTTTAGCTAAATCTATCCTACATGGATGGAGAAAACAGAATCGCACAATCCTAAATACCTCACGATCTATAGCAATTGCACTTCGACCCTTCACACGCACACACTACTTGGTGCCTTTCCTTCAACTAACAAGGTAGCTTACCTTCTTTTAAGCATAGGAGTAAGGCTGACAGAAGTAACACCCGTATTTTCACCATCCTTGCAGCCGTGCAGCTTCACCCTACTGTAACGGATCTACAACAGGCACTCCAATATCAACGAGTATTTAGGGTTTTCCCCGCACCTATATCACCACCGAAAATACATTATAACCGGATACTGTACTAAAATAAAATTTTAACTCCTCATTATCTTCTCTATTTTATTACATTTTTTTTCACGAGGGCTTTAGCTATACTGTGTGCTAATGCTTTCAAGGGTAGAGCTGTCCTCTGGGAATGCCACAAGGCTATATAGTTAGAAACCTGGAATTTAGCGTAGTTCCTATCTTCCCACTAACTACAGCGTACTGTACCACAAAACAAATTGGTGGATTGCATGACTACCGAGAGAACAAGGCTAAAATTTGTAGTCTTGTTATAATACCAAGGAAGAATTGAAACCTAATAAATTGCATAGAAGTAATTATACGACACTTTATGATGATAGAAGAATAGTGTTTTACTTGCCTCCATCTTTCTTCGCAGCTCACTGGTAAAAAACATAAACAAGTTTATTCAGTAAGAGAACTACTATAGCTATATGAATGGTTTTCAGGGCCATTAGTATTTGATGTTTGCCTTCTGTCCTGCTCCTAAGAACACAAACTCTGCTTTCTTAGAGTGTGTGTTTTGTTACTCAACTCTAGTAACCCAGCTTATATAACAAACTGAAATTAGTTCATTGTCAACAACTTCTTAAGAAGCATACCAGTGAAGTGGACCGTTTGGAAACTTTATATTAAACACTTTAAATTTTAGACTGGATTTCATTTCTTTGATTTAAATACTAGCAAGATACGGTGAACATAAAATTGGTAGCTACAGTGCAAAATCAAGAACCAACATCATATAAGAACTTGCCTATGTTCTAATTCATTAATGAAGGTTTTAAATGTCTTAAAGACTTTTTAAATATATAGCTAAGAAATAAATTCTAGTAGCTTCTTGGAATTATTTTAAATTGGTTGGTTTTCTTGACCCATAGTAATTTCTGTAACAACATGCTCTATTATCATAGCCACATTTACCTTGACCAAACTATATAAGCTACCTTCTCTGATAAATGTTGCCTTGCACTGAATCTTGATAAAGAGTACCTTTCACTGTTGTTGTCAATTAATATCATGCACCTTCTCCCAATAAACCCAGTAGTTATACAGACTTCAAAATTACTCAGTGATCATCTCTGACTATATATAGTTATCGTTTTGAAGACATTTATTCATGTGGACTTGACTAAACCATCGTAGTGCTATCTTGTATCTAATTGAAATCACTTTTCTTGAATCTGAATAGTTGCTAGCTACATGATAAACTATTGTTGCTGTCCATGAGTGTTGGGTATATCTGTGTGTAAATATTGAGTTAGCAAGGTAAATATATAGAGTCAGTAGCTAGAGACCAATGAGTAACTACATATTTTTGTGTAGCTACTTTTTTTTTTAAAGATATGTACACCGGGTTTACATATTATATAAAATTGTGTAATTAAAGATTACTATAGCTAGCTAATGAGTTTTGTCTAGACTATGTAATTATTCATAAGTCCCTAATAATCACCAGTATTGTAATATCCTGAGCAATGCGAAGTGCAAACTATTGGCTGCATTTATATAATAATATAGTAGGGATCAAAAAAAGTTCCCATTGAGTTAAAAGGATTTCTAAAGTCTGCACGGAAGACTTCTACCACGATTTTTTTTGTGCAACTTTTAGCCGACTTTTTTGGCAATTTTTTGTTGTTGTTGTTGTTTTGTTGTTGTTTTTGTTGTTGTTGTTGTTGTTGTTGTTTTTGTTTGTTTGTTTTTTGTTGTTGTTTTTTGTTTGTTTGTTTTTTGTTGTTGTTGTTTTTGTTGTTGTTTTTGTTGTTGTTGTTGTTGTTGTTGTTTTGTAGCAACCTTTTACTGCAACTTTTGTAGTCGGGCATTGGTTGATAAAAAGTCGTTAAAAGTCTCCTTACCCTAGAGACTATTTTTCTGTTAGCCACTAAAAAGTCTGGTCACTATGGGAACTTTTTTTTGACCCCTACTGTATATATATATTCCACCCTGGATATCTTCACAATGATATTTTTAGGTACATATTTCAAGCTGTTATTTCACCCACTATACTGGGTGTACCCTGCTCTTTACCCAGCTCAACAGGGTTAGAGCAGCTGCTAAAATATCAGCTGGGGGTGCTGGTAGCCCCTACAACCAACTTTAGGCTGTGAGTTACCCTTCCTCTAGTACTAACTACAGTAGTGAAGATATCTAGTGTGGAATAAACCACTTATTACACTTGTCAGAAGATATTTCACTCCCAGGCTTTATTTTCACTCGAGCCCTTGAAAATAAATTAGCCTGCTCATGAAATATTTCGCCATATCACACTCTGACTCATGTAATAAGTTTTATATATTATATATAATTACATTTGTTATTTGGTGCATTATGCTGAACTTTGGGTAGTATGTTAATCAAGTGGCTCTTGTATGTCTGAGCATTCAAATCATGAGAAAAAATGAGAGCTCTGGGTGGGTTGGGTTGAATCAGCTCTAGGGAAATAAGGACATCACAAGTCTGGTGTTGACTGCTATATTACTTGGATGTAGTTCTTTCCTACCACATGTAAACAGTACAGCTACCTGTTTCACACAAGGTCAGACTTGTGGCTACCACTACTTAAACTGATGTGTATGCTTTTCCAAACTGTTCTATACCTGGTTTGCAAAATGTCAGGAAACAGTATTAGTTTACCATGTAATGAAGTCTAAATTTACATTTTATAAAAAATACAAACACACATAAAAAAATAATAAATAACATGAAAAGCTTTAAATTTTGCATACAAATTGTAATAAAAATTGAATATAATATATAAAATAATTATGATAAATTATGTTACATCAGAAAAATGGGACATGATTCATTCTGTAAAGCATGACTTGCTAGTTCACATGAACTAAGGTCATTGAAAGTTGGAATAGTTATCAAGTGACTGCACATACTCCAGAATAGCTTTGTAGCAGAATGTGTACTGCTCCTGAAATAGATTGAAACGGCATAAGTATAACAAAGAAAGCCACGTAGGCCCATTCAAGTGTGGCTAAACAAAATTTTCACTAAATTAATAAAAATACACTTAATCCCTTCTTATCTAGGCATGTTGGGAACAGTGGGTGCCTCCATCTCAGAGTTACCAGTTAATCTGAGAAAGACCATTAATTTTTCCAATTATTGATTGTGACAACAATTTTCTTAAGAAGCTTTAGGCTTTGTTTCAAGCCAAAGCACTGTCCGCTTTACGTTTGCACCCCTTCTTAGGCTTCTCCATAGCTTTTCGGAATTCAAAGTAGTGGTCATTCATTGGTCATTATTAGTGACGTATCTCTGTAATAATTGATAAATTAAGTGGCAATGTAGGTGTATGGCTAAGAGGGAATGAGTGTAATACACTTTAAAAAACAACAACAACAGATGATAAAGATTGTTTGTTACCAAGGGAAGAAAACAACAAAGCCTATAAAAGAGAGAGAACACATCAATGAATAATAATAATAATATTTTTAAAAAAAGGGCTGAGACAGAAATTGTGAAAGATAGCTACAGTCTGCAACTAAGGTTACCAAGTTTGTTTTGAGCCTCTTAATAAACAACATCAAACTGACGCATTAAAAAGAATAACACCATACACATACACACACTTCACCTACATCATCCAGACTAGTGCTTCAATACACACAGTATCAGAGTTAATGAAGTTTCAGCATTAGTTGAACTTACCACACTTTGGACCATATGAGCTCTCTGGGTACGAAGATGTTTGATATTGTAGAAGACATCCACCATTCCTTCTGCTTTGACTCGCTCAATAGCTGTGCTCAGACAACAGAAAGCTCCAGTCCTCCCAATGCCAGCACTAGACAAATGCATGCAAACAAATAAGAAACAATAATAATGATGACAAAAAGAATAATAATATCAATTATTATTACTAGTGATGTGCTATAGCACAAATGCCGAGCGAGTTGGTCTGACTGAAATTCAAATTTGAATGCTAGCAATTATAATATTTCTTCGTTAATTGAATGTTTTTGTTTAATTTATTGTGCTACTCTTTAGCAACACACAACACTTGTACACACACATATACACTTGATCACTGGAGGTCTCCTCGAAACTTGCTGTAAGATGGACTGGTTCCGGTTCATATTCAAGCTGTTAAATTATTTTTAAGGTTATAGTTACCTACTTTATATGCCTGGCTATTTGTTTGTGGATTTTGCGGTTGCTTTGTGGTAGAAATTCAAAAATCAAATTCGAATTCTATAAGATGACTGAAGTGTTGAAGAAAGTCGGCGTCGAAAGAGTTAAACACTAATATAGATTTATTGTTGTGACTAATACAATGAATTTTGCAATAAAATTTAAAAAGTTTGTAAATGACACCAATAAATGTGGTTTAGCACAATTAAAATACAATAAAAGTCATTAACTAAAACTTGTGGAACTTAATGTGATTTACCAAATACAACAAATTGTAAGACCACATGTAGACACATCTTCTGAACAGATCAGATTGCCATTTCTTTTTAAAATGCAAACATGGGCTATTGATTATATAATTATAATGAGATCAATTGATCTATATATTAAGCTATGGCTATAGTCAATGTGAAATGTAACTAAATAACAGTAGACACACTTGAACTATTTTATTTAAATTAAAAGTCTCACCTGCAGTGTACTACTATTGGGTTATTTCCTGTCTGCTGCTGTCTCCTAGTAACCTGATCAATGAGGTCAATCATTCCAACACCAGACTGTGGTGCCCCATGTTCTGGCCAGGCAGTGAAGTGAAAATGTTTAATTATTCTCGATTTTTCGCTCTAAGAAAGTAAACAAACCAACCAACCAAATAATTGCATTGACAATGTTGTTAAGAATAGCATGTACTAGTCACATTACATGGAATAAGTGTTTATACATGCCAGATAAAACTAAATGCATGTAAAAATCTAATTTGCTATAATATTTCAGTCATAATACTGTATGCGACAGTACTTGGGAAAAGGGACCAATTGCGTTAAAAATTGAAAAATGAGTTATTTATACCACTGTGTAGTATGGAGTACTTTGGTACCAAGTTTATAGGCAGGTGCTGCGTGGTTCACTAAATATACGAGCAGCAATCTAACCAACTTGAGCGCAGTTATTTTGAGAAAACTGCAATTAAAACTTCTTATTCAATTTCTGGGAGTTAACGTTGAATTCCGTAATGTAACCGGAAGTCCGTGTTACGGGTTACGTAAGACTTATTTGTGCTTGGAAAATGGCGGTGCTCAGCTGAACGGCAGTAAGTTATAGTTGGGGCCGCTTACTTCGTTTATGGGGGAGGCCCTACTCAGACAGGTATGGCTTTATTAAGTAGCACTAGATGAGTATAGACATAGTTTGCAGGCCGTTTTGTGCTTCTTCTTTTTTTCTTCGGTTTCCAACAGTTTGATAGTTACAGTAAGTCATGGTAACTGTAATACAGTCACTCTTTTAGAAATGATCAACTAGCTTGGTTTGTTAGTTCACTGGCTAGCTAAGTTTAGCCAACTTGTTGTCTGTTTTGGAACAAATGAACAATGAATAATAGTATAGGAATCACTTTCAATCAATGAACAAAAATGATGGACTTTCACAATGTGTTGCCTTCTCTTGTTGCAAGTTCTTATCATCACTGAAACCTTTGTCCAGTTAGAGACTTGCTGATTCCTCCAGTGTCTACACAATAATAGTCCCAGGAGAGTCTCCAGATCTGCTGACTCCCAATTACAAGACCCCCTAAATAGCAACATCAACTTATATAGCTTGATTATTCACGTTTATTATTTCTATTCTGTTGCTGCAATGCTATAACAAAAACATATAAGAATTTACCTGCGATTTTCTGAGGTCGAGGTAATTTGTTGCTAGCAAATTGAATTCACCCACGATTTTCAAATACTTGCGGGTTGGATTTCCGTGCACACAAAAAAGGTCAAAAAAAAGAATAAAAGGTGGCTGTGTTTAACCGATTACACGCGAACAAAATTTTTAATTGCGCCTTACGTAATGCGGTCACGGGCGCACGTGAGACACAGAGGATTGATTGCTTGGTGAGAGGGTGACACTAAGCGGGAGAAAGAAGACAAACGTTTGAAGATTGTCTCGGGGACAGTATTATCGAACGATAGAGTACGCTCTAGGCTATTGGGAAAGCATAAATTCGATGCTAAGGAGCTGTTCCCGACTTAAAAATAACAAAGTACTCGCACCGTTTGGCAAAAACTTTTATGGCATCACACTGAGGCTCTTAGTAAGCACACTAGTAAGGTTGGAAGTATGGTTTCATGGCTGAAGCAGTTTGCTACTCGATCATAGAGGTAAGAGAAAGTGTTTTTGCACGCATCTGTCTTATAGTCAGGAAGAATTTGTTGATATTTATTTAGGGTGTGGTTTATTTTGAACTGAGCAATCTGTTATAAATTTTGTGAACAGAGAAGCTTTTTATGGCTTTTGTGTATGAATACAGGTACATCACAAAAATGATAGAATATTTGAGTGTATTCAGTTTAGTACTCCAAGGTGTATTTACTTTTGATGTGCTGGTAGGCTGCATTGTTGACAGAATAGTTGGTGATCTTACTATCAAGTGCAACTGGTCATAGCATAACAGAAGTATATGTCAGAGGGCTCCCTGCAGTCTCACCTGTTGTATAACAATATTTATTTTTACTTATTGTTATAAAGAATGTGGTTAAAATTCCTGTAGAAATCGCTACTTTTCAGAATCATCAATTCCGTTCTCTCGTCAGAGTCCTTGACCATCCAGAGTCCTTGACCATCTAGTAACTACTGCAGTCACTACACCCATCAGTACTGAAGTCATTCTTGCTGTCATCAAACTCCTCGTCACTACCACCAGAGTTACTGCCATCCTACTGCCATCCTTGCCACTGCCATGCTGAAGTGCCAGTGTTCCTCTAGCCAAGATAGCTTTCTACTTGTCTTATCATGAGCAGTTATAGCTAAAGTAATATTGGTTTCTAGAAAATTATTCTGTGTACCTTTATTATATTATGAAATATATTTTCAATTTATACTTCATCAGAAAGAAGTCTTATTGTTGTGACAAAATTTACTCAACATTTTCTTATGGCAGTCTATGTATTTTATAAGCCTAAAATATACTTACAACAATATAGAATCGTCTGCAATTGTGATTGGTGGCTTCCTTGACTCCACAAGGCTGTAGGGCGAAATGGACGCGAAGACGCATTTTTGACGCATTTTCGCGTCCTCCACAGTTATCGATTTTTCTCAATTGACGCGAATTTGCGTCTTCCGCGATTAATCGGTTAAACGGAGCACTCGGACCTTTAACAACGGTTTCAGCCACTCAAATTTGGTGTCAGTGTAGCTAAAGGGTAGGAGATACCAGTGGGCCAATAAAAAGAAAATCAAAAAAAAATTTTTGTCGGTATTCAGACTGTACTGTACATTTTTTATTTTACGTAATTGGTCCCTTTTCCCAAGTACTGTCACATATACAATTTTAATAATTTTGCTTAAGCCTCACCAGTGATATAAATCAAGTGGAGAAATGATATAAAGCTTCCTCAGACTTATATTATGTAACATACTTAATGCTGAATATATTTATGAACAACTTACACTCATTTCCACAATTTTCAAGTCTCTCGCCACATAGTCCTCGAAACTGCCTTCTTCAATTAACTCAATAGTGAAGTCCCCGTACTTTTCAACATCATTCTTAGTGGACGGCCAATACTGAACTGACTGTCCCTGCACATCACAACCAAAAGACAAAACCGTAAATAGTGCTACACAAAGTCTTGTACTATCTGACTCACCTTCTCCTTCTCTTCTAGCTGAGTCAGCATTACCACAACACTGACTGATCTCTCCCACACCATCCGCCAGAAATCATCTTGTGTGTTTTCAAGTGGATCTTGGGAGGCAATGTAGGTACGCTTCTTAGTGTAACCCTGAACCAAAGTGAAAGTTTATTTAATAATAATAATAATAATGTTACACAACTAAAACCTCCACACAACTTACATCGATGAAGCTAGCATTTATGTAGTCTGAACCTCCTACTCCTGCTTTCATCTTCAAAATGACTCTGTTATAGTTATCTGCATATATATGTATGTATGTATGTATTTATATTATTATTGAAGTTTTGCTTAAGGATTCTATTTCTATAAGTGAGCAATCAACTAACTATATCAGATATCAGCAATACTCATAAAGGACTATTAAAACAAATTGATGTGGAGCTCACTCAATGCTAAAACTAATTGCACAATAGCGTGTATTGGCTTACTATAGGGCTAATTAAAATCTGAGCATTTGCTATGATGCCAGTACCGAGAGGGGAAAACCCTGGGATATCCCGCTTCAGTCAAAGTTTCCCTGTCACCCTTTACTAATTTCTAATGGTTCTTTAGAGCAACAAATTAAACTTTTGAAACAGATAGAGCTTTTTTTCTTATCAGCTATTAATTATTATAATTTTTATTCGTATTTTCTCTAATGGTCCAAAGAGCAGCTTAATATCATCACCATCCTCACTGATGTTGCTACCTCTCTATCTACCACTTTTGCATCAATTTTTGTTCTCGCATATCACACCTACCTAGCCCGCAGATGGCACATCAAAGTTTTATATGGCACAAAAGTATTAGTTCAGTAGAGAATATCACAACATACCAACCAATGTTGTTCAAACTCAGTTTAAGAATATTTAAATCAATATGTTGAAACAAGTAACTTACACGGAAGAGCGTTAGCTAATCTGTTCTTGAATCTATTGCAGTCTTCATTTGCATCTGTAAACTCTGTCACTTTCACCTTGAACTGCCTCAGTTGCTGCAACATTCAGAATCATGCATTAGCAGATCATATTCTAAATATTAAAAGAGTTACATCTATACTGGCCAAATTAGACAAAAAAGTTCTACATATGAGACAATTTGTTAAAACAAATTGTTTATCATTTTCAAAGGTTGTTGTTGTTGTTGTTGTTGTTGTTTAAATGCTTGACTGTCAAATTCACTATATTTAGGCTCTGAAGTTAGAGCAGAAAAAACATCACCAATTAACAATTCAAAAGCCTATCTTGCCAAGTATTACAAATCATATATCCAGAAACATTACCTGGAACTCTTTCAAGTAGCCATTCTCTTCCTCCTCGTCCACTTTCTTGAGTATCTTCATGTGTTTATCTAGTCTATCCACAGACACTTCAGTGTTGCCGCTGAGAGTCCCTTCCAGGAGGGCGTCGTGGAGGAATACATACTGTGCATCAGTCTGCACCATGAAGTTCCTCTGCTGTCTGAGTTGAGTGACATAGTTGAATGTGTCGATGTAGTTCTCTTTGGACGCTCTCTGCAATTCTGTGTCTATTGTTACGAGAGTGCCTGTTCTTCCAACGCCAGCACTAGAAGTATAACAGATCGGTCATGTAATAGTAGTCGGTAGATTTAAAAATAATATTATCTGCTGAAACTTGTAAGAGGGCAGATCAAGTAATTATTAAGCAATAGAGAGTAGTATTGCAGCATCTATGTTTGTGCAGCATCAATAAGTATACAGAAAGATAGTTTTAGTTACCTTATTCGATGGTAATATACATACATACAAACACATGTACATACATACTTATATACATTCATACATACATACATACACATACATACACACATACATGCACATACATACATACACATACATATATACATACATACATACATATACACATACATTCATACATACATACATACACACATACATACATACATACATACATACACACACACACATATTATATACATACATACATACATACATAATTGTTATCCTAACTTACTACGACAACATGTTTCCTATCTACCTTCTCCTACGTGTTTTTCTCTCACCTGCAGTGCACTAGTATCGGCCTCTCATCAGAATACTTGTGAAGGCTACGAATCTTGCGAATGAAATACAGCAGTGGAGTTGCATGTCTGGGCACACCAAAGTCAGGCCAGGAAATGTAATGATACTGCCGGACTTCTTTGGTCTCACCAGTGACAGTCTAAAAAATATATTATTGAGTGATCAAGGGGTGAACAATTGAAAATCGGGTATAATGTTCAATATTGGATGATATGAAAGCCACTAATCGCATGCACACGCTCTTTTATTTATTTAAAAAATACAGCCTTTTTGGCTTGCCCCCAGTTTCTTCTGGTACTACAGCAGTAAGCATGTCTTATTAGGCTCGAAACTGTGGTATAGTTTCCTAGTTATCTTTTCAATTCACAAAAAGTTGTAGCAATTGGTTACTATGCCATTGAAAACCCTTTACCAAATGTAAATTAAAAAACTTCACCAGCTTTTAGTACAGTTGTGCTTGTTGGTTTGATGGTCATGGAGTAGTTCAGATAGTCAAAATTAAATCTACAACTACTCGGGGAAAAACAGAGGTGAGTGCCAAATTCTGTATTTTTAGCTAATAAATTATACAATAAACTATCGCCTTAATTTTTTTTTTGTGTGTGTGTGTGTGTGTGTATGTGTGCAGCCAAGTGCTCATTGACACAAGTTACTGGTAATTCAGACATCATATGGATCTACAGAATCTACCACTACTTTAGATATTTAGGTAAGAAAGCAATCCTGGCGAGCGAGCGAGGGGCTAGTACAGTAGTGTCAAATTGAGAATCTGGGATATTTGTTTATAATATATATGTGTGGACATAGGTATGTCATTTGTACTTTGACCTGCGTGTATTTTTGTGTTAGTTCAGTGGTCGACTCCATCCCAAACTTCACTAAATAGAATCCTCTGGTTAACCGATCATTACACTTAAACTTACCAGAGTTCCATTTCTATTCGAGTTAGTGGTGGTGATAAGTTAATGCGCTATTTGTCGTAGTTATAAGCCCTACGCAATAGTATTTACTTGAAAAATTCATTGTCCACTAGACTAACCACAAGTCTTGTGTAGGCATGTCCAGTTGTGTGAAAGTATTGTGCGTTACAGCTAAAGAATATCACAAAGAAAATATTTTTAAATGTGACGAGTTTTCGGTTGCTTTTATTTTTTCAATTCAAACAGTTGCGGGGAGTGGTTACTTTAACATTGAATCCCCTTTAACGTACATATGTAATTAAACACTAGACATTTTTAGTAGCTCGAATGTTAGAAGTTAAAATCAATCATTTAACAATGTTGTAGCTTTAGGCTTGCTTGCCATTCATGCTCAAGCACACCACTAGCATAAATATATAAGAGCGTGTGTGTGTGTGATGTATGTAAGTATGTATATATGTATGTATGTATATATGTATGTATGTATGTATGTATGTATGTATGCATGTATATGCATGCACATATGAGTATATACGAATAAAGCTTGGCGAGACACTATCAAGGGTAACTCAATTGAAAATCGGGGATATTTGTTTATATATGTTTGGATGTACGTATGTATGTCATTTTTGTACTTTGACCCTGGCATTTTTGTGAAAATTAATTGTCCACTAGACTAACAGTTGCGGAGAGTGGTTACTATGGTATTTAAATCCTTTTACCGTATAAACAAAATTTAAAAACTCGACATTATTTTTAGTAGCTTTGAGTGTTAAAATCAATCACATAACAATAGTGTAGTTTCAGGCTCACTCGCTCACCATTTGTGCTCAAGCACATCACTAGTAAACATAAAACGTTACTTTTGATCGCTGAAATGGAAGTTTCATGCGCCATTTATAGTTTTGACGCATGAACAGCGCACAAAATGGTGCATCTTCATGAGATTTTTGTAAAACAATCTAAAGCGTTCTATAGGACCTAGCCTATAATTACAGAGATACAGAGATAGCAGTATTTGCAGGAGACATTAGACCTCACTGTGTTTGTTAAATAGAAACTACATGTATAAAGTAGAAGTAATAAACCCCAGCTGTTGAACACATACAATCTGGTACTATGTTATTTAATATTACAATCTAATTAAGTAATTCTTCCTTACATTTTTCACTCTCAAGCATCTGATGATGAAGTCGGACAAGGAGACTGTGTTTGTCAGTGTTACTTCATACTGTCCGTACATCTGTGAGTCAGAGTCTGGCCAATACTGGGAGCACTTGATCTTCATCTTCTCCACCAGATTGGTGAGCATGACCACAGTAGGGACGTTGTAGTCCCACACCACACGCCAAATATCATTCACAGTTACTGGCAGTGGACCCTGTGCCGCTATGTACTCCTTGGGATGATTGTAGCCCTGAAATTAAAACAAGACATAAAGTCATGTTAATATCAGATCTGAAGAATCAACAAAAATTTTGATAGCCAAAGAAAATGCAAGTGTGACTACTAGATTCATTTAAAATGGTTAAATAATAAAGTAAAATTAAATCATAAGCTAATACATGCTCATTTTTCTAAGTGTAGCAGTATCAAATCTACTTAACCTACTCATACGAGATATTTCTATCAACCAAAAAAAATGCAATATGTCTAGCTAACACTAGTTCTAAACAGACATACTCCTAAAAGAGATAGTTAATGCACCAGACTCTTGCAAGCTGTTCTGATACACACGCATACACATACATAGAGCTTCCGTTCAATAAACTTACATCAATGAAGTTGGCATTCACATAGTCATACTCCGCCCCCTCTGCTGGTGTCACAGTAACTCGAGTTTCTTCAACTGTATATAAACGTAATCTAATAATTAAAATGAAAATTTTTTTTTACTAAGAACTTACAGCACTGTATATTTGCATATCTATTTCTGGGCTTATTCACAGGCAAAGCACATGTGCCATGAGGCTTGACTGGAGACGCCTCTTGGATAACCTGTTTCAACATAATATCATGGAAATCTTGAACATTTTGAAAATCTAAATTTCTACTTTGTAACTACAGTATTTACAAAATATTATTCACTCTGTGTATTGTGCCGTAATACTGAAATAGTCTATTGACCTTAATAGAAATTCATGTACGCAAAAAATTATATCAGATTATAGTGTCTAAATAGCACATAACTAGTGATGTGCTTGAGCACAAATGGCGAGCGAGCCTAAAGATTATACTATTTTTATATGACTTCTAACACTGAAGCTACTGAAAATAAGGTCCAGTTTTTAAATTTCGCATACACGGTAAAGGGATTTCAGTGCCATAGTAACAACTCTCTGCAACTGCTTGAATTGAAGGAAAAAACAACAACAAAACAATACACGTTATTTAAAAGTTTTCTTTGTGATATTCTTTAGCTAAGTAGTGGTTGTAACACACAATGCTTTGACACACTGGACATGGCACCTACACAGATTTACCTTCGGCATAGTCTAGTGGACAATGTAATTTCAGGTAAATACTGTGCGCACGGCTTATAACCATGACAAAGAGCGCATTGACTTACCACCGCCACTAACTCGAATAGAAATGGAAGTCCCTTAAGTTGTCAAGTTTTAACTGTACCGGCAAAAGAATTCAAAACGGTAAACAATTCAATTTCTAGGGTGATACGGGTACTGATCGATAAACCAGAGGATTCTTTTTAGTGCAATTTGGGACGGGTCGACAACCTAACTAACACAAAAACGCGAGGGGTCAAAGTACAAACTGAAATATGTACGTCCTACATTATACAAATAAACAAACATCCCCGATTTTCAATGGGTGTTACCCCTGTAGAGTGTCTGCGTCGCTAGCTCGCTCGCCAATTATAAAATTATAAAGAGACTTATATCCTGCTTATAAGAAGCAACATCAGGAAATCAATACAAGCCAGCTTATGTATGTATGGTATTTAGGCCAGTAGCCAGAGGGGGTTTCAGATTTCAAAAATACGCAAGAAAGCCACACCTACTTTTGTTTCTTCCGGTTTATTCTCAAAAAAAAAAAAATGAACTGCACCAAAGCCAATAACTTGTCCTAGCTAAGTTCTACGTCTAAATCCTGTTGATTATCAGCAACTAGTGGGAAGCTGCTAACGCCAATGCATATAATTTGTCTTACATTCTATGTCTCCTAGCATTGAACACTGCTTATTATCAGCAACGAGCGGTAAAGTGCTAGCACTATATCATTCTTGCGTAACCAGGCTCCCAACCACTAATGAGCTATGCACAACAGTGCACCAGTGCTAATAAGCCTTTCGCCCTACAAGTTATTTAAATAAGTGCATTATGACACACTATATAAAGAACAGGTATAACATAGCTAGCTTTACTTGTGTGTTGAGAGCGAGATTTCTCAGCCAAGGAGCTCAAAATTGATATTGCAGCTAGGAACCATACTAGGCCTATCCATAGCTAAATTGTGGAGGGTTTGGATACAATCGAGTATACAATATATCACAAGTTAAATGTGGGTGTGGCTGAATCATTTACTTCTAGTCACTCAACAGGGAGGGTTCGACCAAACCCCCCCTCCCCCCCCCCCCCCCCCCCCCCCCGTGGCTACGGATATGGTATTAATATTAATACTTCTATTGCTATACTACACATACATACATAATGCTTAAAATGGATCGTTATGAAACTATCCCCACTAATGTGAACTTACTCTGTATTCATCAAAAAAGCCACAGTTTTCATTCAAGTGCATATTTTCCACGTGGTCAGCAAAAGAAGAGAGGGGAATGCGATGTCTCACATTGGACCCTGAGACTGGAGGAATGTACTCCATCATTGGGTCTCCATTAAGCTTCTCCATCTTATATTCCTAATGCATTGAGAATATGATTATAGTAATATTCTTGAATTGTAAACTAATACTTCATTTAAAAATAATATATGTAATAAGAGATCCTTGAAACTGGTGTCATCAAAGGAAATGATAACCTATACCATATCTATTATTTTAATTAATTTAAAAAAAATTGGCTAACTATCCACTTTTCTGTGACAATCTTCAATGGCCACTTCAAATATCTCATGCCACACTAACTGTGTCCTTGACCAAATAATTTAAATATAATTCTTTGCAATTGTCAAGACATACCACGATTACTTTACGTTGAAATGGTCCAATCTGTTTCTTCTTCCTAAATGTAAATTAAAATAAACAATTATATCTAGAAGCACCAATAAAACCATTAGTCAATTCTAAAATATGTATATATAATCAACGCTATGTTTTAATCAAGATTAATCTTGCATTCAATGACCACAAATGATTAATATTTAATAAAGTTGATGGTCGGTTATCTGAACACATTGGGATTGAGATGAATTCACATAGAAATGTTCAGAGAACTGAACACCATAGAAAATGTATTACAGAATGAAGGGACATGGTCAATCACTTCTTCGTGTCTGCATGTTTTGCTATTAAGTTCGGACAACTGAAACTCTAGTATATATATATATATATTACATAATACACATTAAGTCTCAACTTACATGAGAACAAACACAATAGCTACTACTACTCCAATGAGGATCACCAGTAGAATGACCATAATGACACCAACAGCAATCCCAGCAGCATTAGAGCTGGGAACTGTAAGTCAATAAGAAAACAAAGTAGCAAACTCTTTACTTGTAGCAAAAACACAAATTAAAGAATGGCATTAGTTGTTGTAACTCAGATGTAATTTAAAATTCTCTGGCACCTCAATAATATAGATAATGCACAATTAAATACAAAGTACAGTTGCAAACACAGCTTGTAATGATATTTTATAATCATTTAGGTATACCACAAGCATAAATTCTTTATATCACCTCTGTAATGCATAGCATCCACTTCCTGAATTTATCTATTAATTTACTGAAATTGCTTCCAGATAGCTGACAAAATAAATTGAGTGAAATTACTGTATAGAAGCTATTTAAAATAGCACACTTTTTGGGCATTTAAATAGTCATAACTGCTCCTATCAAAAAGATTGCCTCTCATAACAAACCAGATTCCCAGACTCATAGAGTGACTAACAGTTGGTAAAGGGTAGCTACACAAGACCACCAAACAAGAGCTACAACTAATTAGACATTTCAATATTTTTCCTTCGACAAAGCATCTTCCACACAGATATTTATTTCAGGTACCAAGCATTAATTACTAACAGTTACAAAAAACACTGAAAAGTAACATGATAATGTGACTAAAATTAACCATTGAAGGTTGAAGGCTCTGTAATGAACATCAGTGCGTGTGTGTTATTCTGTTACCTTCTATTATAGTGACTGAATAGTAGCTGCTGGAAGTGAAGAGATTGTACTTCCTGTTCTCAACATTACGAGTTGTTCTCTGTCCAGTCAATCGTGCAGAAGACTACAAGAAAAATACAACTAAAATAAATATTAACTCAGCATGACCACTCATTCTTACCTGAACACTCTCTGTGTATGCTCTGATGAAGAAGGTATACGTGAAGCCATTGCACAGAGGTGCATTGGTGTATATCGACTGGTCATTCGGAGAGTTCTTTCCACTGTTGTCATCACGGCCAACGATAAACACTCTATCAACCGGCAATTGACTCCTCCCAAACTCTGCCGTGATGTATGCCAGAGGACTTTGAGGCTTTTGATTGCAGAGTGACTTTGAGTACGTCTCAAAGGCACCGACTGAATTGTATTGATCGTCTGGATGAGGCAGAGTGTTCACACTCTGACCATCGGGGAGTATCACCACAATGATGTGATAGTGGCTGGTACAACAGACATGAGTGAGTTGTCATAGAAATTATCATGTGATGTGAACTTTACCTGATCGGGCCGTTCATTTCTGAAAAGTCTACTATTAAGAGTCTGTAAGTTCGAGGATCTGCACTAACTGGAACAGGATCTGCCAGCTGAGTTGGAGATGGAGGAGAAGGAGGAGGCACTACACGATAAAGTCCCAACATTAATATCATTTATTACGTACTGAACAAAGTCTAAGACTTGTTTCCACATAGGAAATGCATTAAAGTAAACAAGATTTGGCTTAAGGCAATATTTTCCCATATCACCTATGTTCAGAGTTATCACATTGAGTTATTACAACCCCTCAGGTTATGCTTGTGTTTATTGCACAAGAAACTTGTTACTGTGGTATTCGAGCATGAGCAGTACGTACATCATAAAAATATAATTTGTTGGATACCACAGAATACCACATCTGATTTGCTGTACAATTTACGTTTGTACCCGCGGCACTAGTATAAAATACTAAGCCAACAGACTCGTGATATTCCCCTGTATCAAATTATATATAAAAGATACTATTTAAGTTAATCAATTATTTCAAATGCAACTAATTTATTAGCATATCGCAATCTCAAGATTGTTACATAATAAAATGTGCAGTGCAATCTATAAGATTACAAATATTTACAGGAGGAGAGACACATGCTACATTCTGCTAATAATTCTGGAATAAGATACTTACCTGATGAAGTACTGCCTTCCTCACTCATGGAATATTGACCTATGCCATTATTTTTCTCTGCGCCATTGACAGCTGCCACTCGAATCAAATACACTGTCCCTGGAGTCAGCCTCAACAATAAAACTTCCCAAAGTCCTGAAGGTAATGATAAATTAGAAGATACCACTCCATTATCAGAGAAGCTTGCATTGTATGGTTTAGATCCCGTGTAAGATACCTATTATATCAAATGTATGCAATATAATGTAAAAGAAAAATAATATTATGTGTATTTTCTTTCACAGGCTTTTTTTAACAACAGAACCAAAAAAAATTTTTTTTTTTTTTTTTTTAATTCTGTGTTGTTAAAAACAATAACAACTGTAAACGAAAAAAAATAATGCATCTATTGAATATAAAATAGCTGTGGTGTGAAGAATATAATACTTTAACATTACAATAAAAAATATCTTATACATTGTAGAGTAAAGGCTCATTGAGGAATGGTGTATAGCAATACTTTCACTTTATTCATTTTATAGTGAGCTGATGAAGGACTTCGAGTTTGAAACATTCTTATTATTTCAAAAGTCAACTACGTTAAATAATTGCTCAAATAAAAGTATTGCTATACATAAAAAAAAATGTATTGCACACAATTCATAAAGACTTCACAAGGCAGAAACGATTTTATAATTGCACCAACACTAAGAAAAAATATAATATATATATAATTATATTCAAATGAGTAGGTAGTATTGATTTTAATTCATTAATCTTCAGTGGTATATTACTGGATTGCTTATGGTAAGAAAAATCAAAATGCATAAATAAATGGCAATTATACCCTTGTTGGTCATTTGTGTACTCTTACCTATTCTTTTTACTCCCACTTTACACAATTATTAAAGTATTTCTCTATTGTGTACCACAGTAGTAGTATCTTACCATATAATGAGTGATTATGCCATTAGGAGTGCTTGGCATTGCCCACCTCACAGTTAAATTAGTGCTAGCAGCTAGTGGCACAGAGACTTGCAGTGGTGGTGAAGACGCTAGCATAAAACAATTATGTTAATATAATAATAATGTCATTGTTTTCTCATTACTAAACTGTAAAATATATTGGCTTGTAGTTATTGGAATATCAATGTAACTATAAATGCCATATAAAGCTATATAGAATATCAAAAACTGCTATCCGGATATCCTGGCCTATCCATCAATCAGCTGTTACATACAGCATACAGGAGTTACATAAAATCAATTGTAGCCTAGCTAATTAAACTGGTCCAGGTGGGTTTGACAGCTACACCTTTCTCTGAAAAACTACCCAATTGGTCAATATGGGATATCCTGTTAAATAGAATCACATCCAAATACCAATCTGTATCTATCCAGATGAACACCCAGATAGTCGGACATTCTATCCAATTCTAAACATCGTAATAATACTATACTTCCATTATGTACTCTCTACGAAAGTAAACTAGAAATATATAGTTCAATGAAAAAGAAAAGAATTACATAGTAAATATCATACAACTTGTCTGATAATTTATCAGCAATCCAAGTTTAGTTTTAATGAAAAATAAAAAAAATTAATGTGCAAAAGGCAAATGGAATCAAAAGCAGTTTAATTAAACTATACTCACTGTATTCATCAGTCCTGACTGCATCAGATGCTGCACTCTCATCACTGCAGCCAATGGCATTACAGGACTTAATACGCAGTGAATAGTGACTGAATGGAAATATTAGCGAGCTGCTCATAAAATCCTTAGAATACACGCCCATGGATGGTATCACAGTCGATGCCATAACACTTTCAAGAAATGTGAACTGTGAGCTTTCATTGACATCTCTAACATACACCATGAACGTAAGAACAGGTCGGTTGCCATTATAAGTTGGTGTCCATCTTGCCGATATACGAAGTGGGCCAAAATCAAATATGGACACATTCACAGGAGGATCTGGTCGCTCTGATTAAAAAAAATAACAAAAAGTATTTCATTCCTTATAATACCCACTTTACCGAAACTAAGACTCACCCAAGACATGCAATAGAACAGCATCAGATGTGATACTAGCAACACTGGTCTGTGGCAGTTGATTATATGCTATACAACTGTAGTCGCCATTGTTTTCTCGAGTCACCTGCTCAAATAGTAGGACTCCCACTGTACTCTGGTTGTTCATTGTATTATACATCTCTGGGTTTAAGCCATTATCCTCAATGAGTTCTATCACACTTCCATCGTAGTTATTGCTCACAAAATCCATCGTATCATTCTCCAAAGCAACAATTCTTGGTGCAAATGTAAACATAGTGATGTTACTCCTATTTAGACTCACTCCATTCTTCTCCCATGTTATGTTAGGAGGAGGAAACCCCATGGCATGACAGAATATGGCAACAGACATGTTCAGGGAAGTATTCATTGGAGACGTAATGCCTCCATTAACAAATGAAGGAGCAACTAAATAGAAAGACGCAAATAAACATCCATAAAAGAAAAAATGTATATAACACACTTACCTTGCACAGTTAGACGTCCGCTATCAACTACACTCCCAACTGTATTAGTAGCAGTGCAGGTGTAAGTTCCACGATCATTATATACCACACTTAAAACTGTTAATTGTCCAAAGTTCATTCCTTCGGCAAATATTTGGTACTTGGATGTGCTCATACTAGAAGTTGTGATGATGTCACTAAGAATAGTTCCATTAGCATCTTCATATGACCAAGATATATTATGCTCTGGGTTGGCAATGGCCTCACAAGAGAATTTCACACTGAAGCCACTCCCCCCTAGCACCTCTCTGTCCTCTGGACCACCCACAATCTGAGGAGGCCCTACAATTAGAAGTGAAAAATATTAAAAAATACCAACCAATGCTCTTGTTAACTTACCACTGACAACTAAATCAATGAAATTACTAACATCTCCTGCAGGATTAGAAGCTCGAATAAAGTATCTCCCTTGATCTGTCTCCATGGAGCTTCCTATAGCCTGAACTATGTTACTAATGAACAATGTCAGTTTATCTGTTGATAATCTCAATCTGGAGTTAGCTGTTCTGTTCATTAAGTTAGTAATTTCTTGAAAATCAGTAGAATTGAAGTTTGGTATTCCAGCAGGTGCACTGGTGGTATAGTACCATCGAATAATGCTTGTATCAACCATTGGAATAGCATTACTAATCATAAAAGTTAGGTTGGTAGTTTCTCCCAAATTGGCAAATGTTTGGTCACTTTGACGTGTGATTTCAGGAGGAACTACAGAAGCAAATAATGTTTAATTTTCACAAAATATAGTTTAAAAAAACGATAAAATTCAAAGAAATGAAATTAATCTAAATGCAACACTTCTTTAAAACCAATTAGACGGAAAATAACTCTAGAACAGCTTTTCTCCATCCCTTAGTGAATCTCATAAAGAATTTTTGCAAGCTAAACGTCAAGTTAAATATTGTATTCATGTATTATTAATTTAGTTAAGAATGACTCTGAAAAAGTTAATTCTAGATTAGAAGTATAATGAACTTCGTAAATAGATACAACTTGAGACCATCTATATAATCTGACTTATAATCATTTACAGACTACTTATTTTTTTCTGTTTGGGGTCAATAAACTCCAACATTTCCTATAGCTAGCCAAGAATAAAAAATCTTGCGAAAAATGTGAGAAAAAGCTGCACATTATCTATATAATAATATGCGTGACCGACGACGACGACGACGTACATATTCATGAATAATTCATGAGGTATGAGCTAGAATGCGCAGACGCACAATACTCGTGAACTCGCGCTGAATTGCCGGGTAAACCTAGAGCGCAACGCAGAAATGGCTAGCAACAAAACCCAGCACAAAAAAATGGACAGTAGGCGGGAGTGGCAGAAAAACAGGAGCGCAGTTTCTTGAACTAGCGCTGAATTACTGAGTATACCAAGAATGCAGTTATAAAGAAGTGAAGGGGTTGGCTATGCTAGACTACTGGTAGGCAAATTAGTTTGCTACCTAACCGGGTACAAAAATAAGTGGAAAAAGACTAGAGTGGCAGAGAAACCGGACAGTGGGTAAAGTGTCGTCACAATTGGTAGAACGTGACTACTATAATTGCAACAAAAAGCGGGTGGAACAGACAAAGATAGGCAGCAAAAGCTTAAAAAAGGGAGGTTAAAGTGCGAAAGAGAAGGCAAAAAGCAGTTAATAGCTTGTGGAATCGACGAGGAAGGTCGGTGTGGTAAAAAGGAGAAAGTAAGAAAGAGAAGGCAAAAAGGGAACGATTAAAAAAATTTAAAAAAAGGTGGTAGATACAGAAATGAGACAGTTCAGGAAAAAATAGAGCAAAAAGTGAAACAAAGAAAATAGAAAAACTGAAGCTTAAAGTATAAAAAGATGGTGGAAATAGAAAAGCTGAAGTTTAAAGTTTGATAAAGCCCAAGTCCACAATTATAATAGAAGGACAGAAAGATTCAGAAGCAGGAGAGGTAGACAAAAGAGGAGAAAAGACTCCTTGACTCAAGAAGGAAAATATGAAGGTGGTAGATACAGAAATGATACAGTTCAGGAAAAAATACAGCAAAAGAGTGAAACTGATATAACCTTAACCAACTGTAGAGAATATATGCTACTGCATTCTTAATTTGCAATACGTAAAGCGGCACTGTGTGGTGGGGTACTTGCTAGTACTTACTATTCATATTTTAAAATATTCAAAATTAGCACACTCAATTCATTATATTAAGAAATTGTAACTCTACTGTCTACAAAATGCACATGTACATTATTATATTATATGTGACAGTACTTGGGAAAAGGGACCAATTGCATTAAAAATTGAAAAATGAGTTATTTATACAACTGTGTAGAGCACTTCATAATTGAGTATTTTGATACCAAGTTTATAGGCAGGCGCTGCTTGGTTCACTGAAACGAGTGGCAATCTAACCAATTTGAGCACAGCTATATCGAGAAAACTGTAATTAAAAGTTCTTATTCAATTTCTGACAGAGTTAACGTTGAATTCCGTAATCTAACCAGAAGTCCATGTTACGGGTTACGTAAGACTTTTACTTATGCTTGGAAAATGGTGGTGCTCAGCTGAACGGCAGTAAGTTATAATTGGGGCCGCTTACTTCGTTGATGGGGAAGGCCTTACTCAGTTCTAACCCTACGTTGTGTAAGGGTACTATACAGGTATGGCTTTAAGTAGCACTAGATGAGTATAGACATAGTTTGCAGGCCGTTGTGTACTTCTTCTTTTTTTCTGTTTCCAACAGTTTGATAGTTACAGTAAGTCATGGTAATGTATAATACAGTCACTCTATTAGAAATGGTCAACTATGTAGCTTGGTTTGTTTTAAGTGAGTCAGCAAGCTTGTTGCCTGTTTTGGAACAAATGAACAATGACTAATAATAGGAATTTCTTTAAATCAATGAACAAAAACGATGGACTTTCAATACGTGTTGCCTTCTCTTGTTGCAGTGTGACAGAAGTCCTCATCATCACTGAAACCTTTGTCCAGTTAGAGACTTCCTGATTCTTCCAGTGTCTTCACAATAATAGTCCCAGGAAAGTCTCGTGGTCTGCAAACTCCCAACTACAAGACCCCATAAATAGCAACATCAACTTATATAGCTTGATTATTCGCATTTATTATTTCTATTCTGTTGCTGCAATGCTATAACAAAAACTTACAAGAATTTACCCGCGATTTTCCGAGGTCAGGATAATTTGTTGCTAAGCAACAAATTGAATTCGCCGCACGATTTTCAATAACTCGCGGGTTGGATTTCAGTGCACGCGTGAAAGGTCAAAATAGAGAGTAAAAGGTGACTGTGTTTAAACGGGGCGCTTGGACCTTTAACGACGGTTTCAGCCATTCAAATTTGGTGTCAGTGTAGCTAAAGGATAGATACCAGTGGACCAATGCAAAAAAAAAATTTTTGTCGGTGTTTGGGCTCTATCGTACATTTTTGATTTTACGTAATTGGTCCCTTTTCCCAAGTACTGTCACTTATATATATATTTTTTTTTTTTTTTTAATCTAAAGTCATACTTCCAAATTTACTCTTTCCTTGGGTAAAACTAATTTCAAACTTGGAATACATAAAAGGCACTTACCCTGAACATAAACTTCAAACATTCGAGAATCCTGTCCTCCCATAGCTGCATTAGTAGCTCTACAACTATAATCACTCCCAGCATCACTGGTAGAGGTCTGTGTAAGGACTAACTCTCTAGTAACTGTTGCTAGGGCCCTCTCTGGCTCATTAATCATAGGAATTCCAATAGTAACTCTGCTATCACTACTGGAGTTGAGCATGACATTTCCTCTATACCACTGAATGTCAGGTGGAGGTACTCCAGTAGCTATACACTGGAAGGTGATGTCATCAGTCACATTCACAACATAGCGAGTGAATCCTTCAGGATGATAAGATGTGATGTTAGGAATGACTAAATACACAATAAAGACATGGTTACATAATTGATAACTTATTGCATTAGCTGGAAATGAACATTAATAATCTAGATGACAGAAATTTATATACAAGCTAATTCTTGTAAGTGTGACTGTCACATACTTCTCAAGTATAAAAACTTACCATATTAATCTAATATGTGTACTTACCATGAACAGTCAGTTCAGCTGTGGCACTGGTGACTGCCTCTGGTATGACCACTCCATTGCTTACACTGCACTGATACCTGCCACTAACTGATGGAGATGTGTCAGATATTGTCAATGTACTCATCACTGTTCTATCTTCCCCATTGTTAATATTATTTTGATCTGATAGTAGTTCTGTTCCACCTGGACTAGTCCATGTGATATTAGGTATAGGAAGACCTGATGCAGTGCAATTAAAAGTAGCTGTGCCGGGCGATGTCACGACTTGAGAAGAAGGGGAGTTGGTAATGTTTGCAGCAACTAGAGTATAAAGAAGATATTAATCATTTTTACTAATACATACTTAAAAGCTAAAACTCACTGTGAACCAGAATACTGAATGATACATTCCTTATTCTCATCCCATACATTGGAATATCTGATGAAGCTGAGCAAACCAGACTACCAGAATCACTGTCCATAGCATTGGTGAGTGTTAAATTTCTTGAAGCCATATACAGATTAGTGGTAGAATTCAAAACTTGTGACACTGTCCCTACTGTCACCCTCTCATTGGAAATCATCTGATTATTATCATAGAAGGCAATATCAGGAGCAGGGGAACCAGATGCTGTGCAGGTGATGGTAACTTCTGATTGTTCATTCACAATAAACTGCTGCTGATCAGAAGGCTCAATTACTACTGGTATTTCTGTGTACACAAAATATGTCATGTATGGAACAACACAATAATTAATACTTGACAGTAGACCTTCAATTATCTGAACCTCACTAATTTAAACTTTGTCAGTTAAAACATTCAGCACTCACTATTCCTTGACATAACTATATAAATACAGCTGACAGAGAGCACATAGCAGCACGGTATCTACCCAGATGATCAACTATCATTTACCTATTTTTCAGCAGAATGTTACCATAAAGAACACATAAACCCATCCTGTACATAGAATGTAGGGAAAAATAGCTCTTATACTCACAAACAACTAGCATGGGAATATTAGGCAAGAAAATGGCGATAAGGTACAAGAGCATTAAAACATAAGATGACTGAGATGAGTTGCAGTCATGGTGGAATACCATGACGGTAGACAAGGATAAATAAGAGTTAAAAATTATATTATATTCATTCCATTGTAATAAATAATGTAATAGTTTTTTTTTTCAATTTGAATACTTCTAGTATGAAGACCCTATGGCTTTGTACTATTGAGAATCTACTGTATATAACACTCTTGTTGATTAAACAACTCACCATACACAGTGAGGCTTACACTGCCTGCATCTGTTCCTAACCGGTTCATAGCTACACAACTGTAAGTACCAGAATCCACAGCAGAGGTAGGAGCTATGGTGAAGTTGCTGGCTCCCATTGAAGTAGATATAGAATAGGTCTTTGAATTAAGTGTTGTAGTGCTTAAATTAAATGTAAGTTCAATATTACTATCTCTGACTCTATTCCAGGTAAATGTGGGAATTGGTAGACCTTCTGCTGTACATGATAGAGTGGCAGACTGTGGACTTAAAGCTTGCACTGTAGTAGATGGAGACATAGTATTAGTAGGAGGAACTAAAAATAAAAAAATTACTAACTGAAATGCATTATAGTTATATATTATGCACCAACACTAATTAGAGTCTAATTCAACATAATGCTGGCTGCAGCGCAGTAGATTTAAGCAATTTATTTCATAATAAAAATTTAAAATGGCGGGTTATATGTCTCGTGTTAAACACATGTGCAGTACAAATATTAGAGAACCCAAACTCCTATCTTAGAGACAGTTCTACAACATTAAACTCCATAGAAACACTGTTAATAAGCATAAATGCAGCATTCAAAGTTACAGATTTTAAACTACTTACAATAAATGGTCAGTGTGAAACTGTGACTATCCGTTTCATTAGAATTACTAGCAGAGCAGGTAAATGAAGTAGTGTCTCCTCTCATAACATTAGTTATAGTGAGAGAGGAAGTGACTACAGCATAGCCTTCTGCATCCATACTTGTACTTGAAGACACTTGATACATTCCTGATAGTAGTATCCATGTAAAGGCAGGGGCTGGTAATCCTCTGGCAGTACAGTTCAATATCACCGTTGTATGAACATCATATTCCAGACTACTACTAGCTCCAGTTGGCTGTATAATAGTAGCAACAGCTACAAAAGGGAACAAGGAAATAGTATATATGTATGTGATATATGTACACATTATATATGATGAATATAAAACTACAATTATCGTACCAGTTACATCCACAGTAATTGAGGTACTGATATCTCCTGCAGCACTTGTTACCATGACAACATATACTCCTGCATCACGTGGAATAACAGAGTTTATTTGTAAACTCGTGTTTACTGATGGAACTTCAAATACAGGTGGAATAGTAACACTGACTCGTGATTGTCCCATTAAACTGCTGTCATTGAATATCCAAGAGATTCCATTGAGAGGGTAATTATAATCTATTGTTACTGACAACATCAATGTTTGGTTTACTTCAACGACAACAGTAGTACTATGAGCTTGAAATGTTGGAGGCACTGGTAACATTTACAATAAACTTTTAATAATTTATATACTTGTAAATACATTGAAAGCTCTCATGAAAGGTTAACAATACTGTCAAAATTATCAATGTCAAAAAATTTCAAAGAAAGACTATACTAATCCACTATTTACCATAAGAACAAAGAGGGATCTGTGAATTACTTAATGAAAGACTAAACTTGTAGCAACGGAAAGATATTAGCTATTATAATTATAACAAATGCTGTGTTAATTGGTAAACATTACAAAATATGCTATAAAGAATGAGATTGCACTCTGACTATAACTATTGAAACACATCTTAGATGAAGAACTCATGCTCACTCATGTGATATGTTGCACAACAAGCATCCATATGTAGATGATCAACACATAGTACCATGCATTATTCCATAGGCCACATGCATATAACAGTTTAAAGAGTGAAGAGATAAAAAAAGAATAATAAGTAAACAACAATGCTAACTATGCATGCATATTTATCCCAGTATGAATAAAGAACATCCTTATATTTTTTTTAAATCAGGTGTACAACTATAATATTGTATCCTTTCTTACTTGCTTGAATTAATGTCAGAGTTCCATTGGAAGATCCAAAGGAATTTGTAGCCAAACAAGTATATTTTCCGAAGGCTGATGTTTCAGCAGTTGAAATGGTAACTTCAATAGAGTAATTATTACTGGAAATCATCATATCTAACATATTGCCATCAGGTCCAGTCCACATGAAAGTGATAGGATAGTCTCCTTGTGTAGAATTACAAACCAGTGTTACCATAGAATTACTCAGGACAACTCTGCTGGTATATGGCAGTGAGACTTCAGGAGGTTCTAGTGAAATATATGCAAAACAAGCTAAATGTTTTAAATACATAAGTTACCCATGTCTACGCTATGTATGAGCTACTCATAGTTTAAAAGGACACATAGCACTTTGTACTCATGATATTTGAAAGAAAGGCAAGGAAAGTGAATGGATGAAATACAGCTTACAATGATATAAATGATATTTTGTGTGGTTTACCCAACTGTCCTTTATTCAAAGCTAATGTTCTCTACATCAGCATGAGCACTAAATGGGGCCAAAAATATGATCCAGTGTAATATTAGTTACTGCAAATGTACCCATTCATGTTCTATTAGCCATTAAAGCTGTATTTCGGCCTGGTACTAATAATATCCTATCTGGACTTGATAAAGTGATATTTGGTGTAATAATATTTTTAGTATAAATACTACTTACTTCCAATAGATATATCAACACTTTGTGACTCAGTACCAGCCTCATTTGTTACATTACACTCATATGTGCCAGTGTTGGATGCCATAACTGAATCTATCACTAAAGTGGAGGTAGTTGATGTTTCTGATGTGGAGTTAGTTGGCATTCCATTGTGATACCATTGAAAGGAAAAACTTGGAGGATTACCTCTTACTACTGTACAAGTAAGAGTCACAGCTTCACCTAATCTAACTCTAGATCGATTCATGACTTCTAACTTCACCTGAGGTAAAACTGTAAAAATACAAATAGTTAATTGATATATCAACTAGAAGTTGAAACTATGCTTATATACAATGACAATATGCTAACATGTTACAAAATAGAAGATAAAATTACATTTTAGTTACGAGGACATAAAAACGTATTACATTTTGCGAAGAAGAGTGGCCAAATTGCCAAATTAACATGATTATGCTTTCAGAGTAACTCACTGGAACTGCAAAGTCAGCAAACTGGCTAGAAGCCACAATGTACAATACATCTATATAATAATACGCTTGTGCATCAGTAACAACAACGACCATGTATTCATGAATAATTCATGAGCTTAAACAGTTTGATAAAGCGTTGTTGTGCCTTGAGTAGGTAAAGTGTCGTACCATTCAGTTGAAAGTGATTAATTGTACACTAAAAAGCGGGTGAAATAGACGAGGGAAGGTGGCACTGGTTTCATACAGGAGGCAAAAGTACAAAGGTGTAGGAAAAAGGCAACTAAAAAGCGGGTGTAATTGGCGAGGTAAGGCGGCATAGTAAACTTGCAGAGTAAAAGCGGCATAAGCTCCAAAAGAAAGGCAAAAGTACAAAAAAAGGAGGAAACATTTCGCAAATTATAAGTCCACAATCATGATAGAAGTACAGAGAGATTCAAAAGCAGGATAGGTAGACAAAGGTAAAGAATGGAATCCAGACTTAAGAAGAGAGAGCTGAAAAAAGGAAAAGTTGAGGATAAGAAAACTGAGATAGTTCAGGAAAAGAGAGAGCAGGAGAGGGAAACTTATGTAACCTTAACCAATGGTAGAGAATGATAAAAATGAATAAAAATAACTTACGCTACTACATTCTTACTGTGCATACGGCAATCGAGCCACTGGGCACTTGCTAGTATGATTAATTGTTATATGATAATTTTATCATGGTTGCAAGGGCTTTTAAGAGAACGTGGGTCCGTCAATTTGGCTGAATGAAAACTTCTAAATTAAGCTAAGTGTCCTGGTAATCCTACTATACTCCTAGCATTCAAGTTTTCTTTTACCCCTTTCTTTTTCGCTTAAGAATGTTCGATGATTTAATGCTAGGAATTTGTTGAGCTACTCTATACAATGAACACACCAGCTCTATACCTTGTACTTGTACGGTGACACTGGCATTAGTAGAGTTGAAGTTATTACTTCCAATACATGTATACACTCCATCATTTGCTGGGTATTGAGCATTGACTATATGTAGAGTAGATGTAACTCTTCCTAATACTACATCTATATCACTTCCACGTTGAGGGGGTGTGACCACATCAGTCTGATTGATGAATGTATTAGAATTATCAAATGTCCATCTTACAGTGGGTGTTGGACCTCCAATGGAGGTACAGTTAATGTTGACATCGTTTCCTTCTAAAACCGCAACCTCTTGATTTACAACAGAAGTATTAGCACTCTCTACATCAAAATATATTAGACTTGTTAAACAATTCTATCTCAATAGTAAAATTACAGATCAACTTATTAAAAATATGCAAAACAATTTTTCTAAACAATTCTTAAGATCAGATATCAAAATATCAAGATCAATACATATAACTGCCTATACTAGCTGTGGCCTTAATGCTTTTACTGCCCTAGCCAGTAATATTACAGCATGGGGGTCATAACCGATAAAATCAAGAATTATTCAATCAATGGAAAGTAACTTGTTATATCTTGTTAACCTTTATAGTTACTAAATCACCTCTGACCTTCACACAATGCCAAACTATGGCTGCTCAGAAAAATGTGACATCACATCAATATGGCAACCCGAAGATTTACTATAGAAGAGGTAATATTATACGTTATTATTTAAATAGCATGTCAGAATTTCTAATAGTCTTACTAGTAGAAAACAGGATCAAGAAAAATGGTATGCTTACAATGGTGAGTCAGCCATTGATGGACAATGGTTAGTGAAGAATCAATGTTAGTATTGATAAGCATGCAAGTGTAAGCAGCTATAGTTATGAGTCTGATGATGAAGGCCCAGAATACTTCAAAGAAATCCTGTACTTACTGAATAAGACCCTAGAGTTACTATAGAAGTACCAGATTTTAATACTAGAGATGACAATTCTGAAAATGCCAGCAGTGACAATGTAGAGCATTAGTGACAGTGCTGAATATTGTGTTCAGTATTCGATGACATTAGTAGTTAGTGGTTCTTAAAAATAAACGTCACATGTCAATAATGGTCTTAGTAGATTGAACACAATTTGGTTAGTCAATTACAAGCTTATAATAAACATTTCATCAATTTCAGAATTCATAATGACATACATAACTTAGTGGCCATCACTATGGCAACAAAATCAAAATTAGACTTAAGTACTCTAACTTCACAAAGTAATCACGAGTTGCTGGTATATTTGTGCTTAGTTTACTTACTACAGCCATTTATGTGACACTGGGTTGGCCATGTTTGCCTGAGCTCTGAAAATTTCACGGTGAAAAAAATTAAACTAACTCTATTACCAAACAAAAACAAGAGAGAGGGAGCCTAGATGTGCACCTCTGTAACTATTTCATCATAAAAACTGTACTAAGCTTAAAACCTGAACAATTGAAGAACTTGTTCCATCTTTAGAATGCCAAGCAAGCAAGATTGGATAAACGTTTATGCTAATGGAATGAATATTGGTTGGAACTATATTGATGATTTTTGAATCACTAAAGCTTATCATTGATGTGTCATGGAAAATTTTACATTTTTTTCAAGAAGAAGAAACGATATTGAGATCCAATGCAGTATTGATAATAGAGAAATCAAAGTCATCACACTGTGTTCTACATCCCTTACCCTTAGCAAGTTATAAAACAAAATTCAGCTAGTTAACGCTCAAACTCCTATACCCAGCCATAGTTTACCCTTGAAAATACAACACTTCAAATAAGTACACTTAGTTGTCCAATGATATGTGTGAAATACATAAACATTATTTTGCTCCTAATTTTTTTCAGTAGTCAGTCTTGACAATGTCTACATTATGAACCACAAACATTCACTAAGACTGACCTAATGGAATTGCAAAAATTGTAGCTTCAGTTCCTGCCCGTCCAGAATAAATTATATTATACTCTCCATAATCATCACTGGTAGTTGGTTCTTTGAAATATATCTCATGAAAGTAGACAAACTGTGAACGTGTACCAAAGTCCTTACCATCTCGTGTCCAAAAAATACCATCATGAGCACCACTGGCAACTACTTCCAATGTCAACTTATCAGGTACAGAAAAAAATACAAAAGAAGGAGATAGTCGTACAGGACCAACTGCCTGACCTAAATAACAAAATATATGTACATATAATACAACAGGAACTATAAGTGCCAAACTGTATTTCAACTTGACAATAGTAATACAACATTGACAGACAACAATGTAAATTGCATACAGTTATTTAGTCAAATAAAGTATATATAACTAGTGATGTGCTCTAGCACAAATGGTGAGCAAGCCATTGTGCACTTCAAACAATAGGGTATCTAGCTAAAACTTAAGGCATCATTCTGTCAATTTACTCATAAAAGTAACTACTAGTATGCAGCCGTTGACCAGTTTATAAATACTATCTTACCTCAATTAGCTTCTGAAGTATCTGTTTTTAAGAATAAGCCATTCTGACTATCAATTCACCAGTAGTGCCTGAAAAATTGCACTCTAAACTAAAAGAAAACAGCTATGAGTTTTAAAATTGCATATGATAACAGGTTTTCAAATGGGAACAACTCGCCACAATTGTTGAACTTGAAAAAAAAACATTTTTAACCCTCTTACCAGCAGATAAAATTCAGTAATTTTATTTTTTCTATATGAATAATGTTAATATAAACTCAGGAGTTCAAAAAAGTACCTAGCAACTATGTGAAAGTACATGTGTTGTTCAGCATTTGTGGTCAAGTTTGGTTGCTTAGCAACAAACCACAAAGTGGTTATTGGGACCACAATGTAACTATATCATAACAAAGTGATCTGTATGCATTCCAGTGCAATATAGCAATTGTTTGTGCATGATTAGATATTTTTTACTGTTATAATACACAGTTATCTCAGCCAGCAATGCTGTTGCTCACTGATGACACCAGGAGAGACGCGACTGTTAGCTGGGCAGAAAAACATCAAGAATAAAATAATATTTCGCTAACAATTCCAGTCCTCTGCACACACTCACTCCTCCCTCTAGCAATTTTCTTACTCATACTCCTCATTTTCATCCATTCATTACTTTGTCAACCTTTCTTGCTTTCAACATAATCAGTATTACCATCATCTCAATATTTGACCTTGCAGAAGTAAAGACATCATCCTTTGAATGAATAGAGAAGTTCAAAGTAATTCAGAGAGCAAAGGTTGCTCAGTCAAATCATTACTCATTGCTGGGAGTTTGTAAAAAAAATGTTTACAGCTGTGACCAAATAAGCGCCATATTCCTGGGAAAACTATTTCTCACTTTATTCTCAAATATACTGCACAAATAGCTGTTTTTCTTACCTGGACTATCGAGTTCCATTTCCTCTTCGACATAGCTGCTGGTATGTTCGCTACCTACAGTGCTCTAGTAGCTCTCAAGTTGAAAACTAGTAGTTTCCTCAACCCCACCGCCTCAGTTGCAGACAAATTTATTGCCATTTTTCGAACTAACGTCAAGTTTATTTTTAGCCTGAATACCTTAGTTATAATAGTAGCTATTTCTATTCTAAAAATACATCTAATAGAACAACACATTAGCCGTACTCTGGACACTGCAGCTAAGCTGTAGCATTTATTGCTTAGGGGAAAAATATTTTTACCTGCATTACGTCATCCTCAAGCGCCTATTAGCGCTTGTGCCAGTGAATGGGTTAAGGACAAACTATGACTTGCTTAATGCTGTAGTAGCTGGAAAAAAAATGGGGAAAGGCTTAGGGTGTTGTGTAAAGGAAGCTAATATACATACTGATTAGTTAGTCAAAGGAGAAACTAAGACTTGCTTAATGCTGCAGTAGCTGAAAACTGGTAGGTGAATTAGTTTGTAACCTAACCTGGTACAATGATAAACAAGAAGACGAGAGAGTGGCCGAGAAATAGAAGAATGGGTAAGTATCATCACGATCAGTAGAAAGTGAACTTACTGTAATTGTAACAAAAACACGGGAGGAACAGACGGGAATAGGCGGCATAGGTTTCAGAAAGGAAGGATAAAGTGTGAAAGAGAAGGCAAAAAGGGAACGATTAATATTGTACTAAGAAGCAGGTGGAATCGAATTGTCGAGTAAAGGCAGCGGTAAGTCTCACAAAGAAAGGTGAAGGTAGAAAACCAAAGTTAAAAGTTTCAAAAAGCCTAAGTCCACAAACAGGAGGACAGAAAGATTCAGAAGCAGGAGAGGTATACATAGGAGAAGGACGCCTTGATTCAAGAAGGAAGTTTTGAAAAAAAGAAATGTGGTAGATACAGAAATGAGATAGTTTACAAAAAAATAGAGCAGGAGAGTGAAACTGGTGTATCCTTAACCAACTGTAGAGAATGCTATAATGAATAAAAGTAACTTATGCTATTGCATTCTTACTTTGCAATATGTCAAGCGCCACTATGTAGCGGGATACTTGCTAGTAACTATAATTATTTTAAAGCCAATTCAATAAAAAAATAAATGCATTTGATAATTTCTCCCATTTTACTCTTAATTGTAACAACTAACCAGTTTCTAATCTCAGCAGAACTGTGCCATAAACTTGAGAGTTGTTATTCATAAATATACATTGATAAATTCCTGCATCAGATTCTTGGAAACTGAAGGACAGAGTGGATTTAAGTTGATCATTTGCTTCCATTTCATTCATTGGAGATGTCCTGGCCAGAATTCCATTATGCAGCCATTGTGCTGATGTAACAGAATACATATTCATTTCATCATCCTCATGACCAGCAGTGAATGATAATGTAATAGTATCATTGACAGAAGATGCTCTTCGATTGGGAAATTCTACAGATGTTAGACTATCTTGTTTAGTTATTCTCAACACTCCTGGAGCACTGGACAAAGCTATGGGTTAAAATAAACAGCAACATAAAGATATAATGGCAATAATATACAAACAACCCATGTGATGCAGCCTACATCACCTGATATCAATGGGTGCTGTGACGCAGCCCATACAATGTATTGACAATATGTTTGGTAGGGCTTACTAACTGTTTCCTTAACGTTAGTAGGGCCATGGCTAATGGTGGAGCCTAAACAGTACTATTAATGGACTATTATATATACATAATATTTTTTTAAACCAGGCCTTGTGAGAGTGTTTTGTTCAAATTACAAGATCCTCAAGTTCAAGTGTATAATCCACAACTGCTCCTATGGTATTGTCGCTGGTCAGCTGAATCTTCATCTACGGCAACATTATTTGATTGTCTTCAAAACCTTCATTTTATTTCTTTTTCAATTTAAAATGTTGTTGCTGAGAAAGTTTGGACTAATTATCATCTTTAGTTATTTTCTGAGACATAACAGAAAAATCGATTCCAGAACTAATAATAAGTCCAAGTGACATTTTGTCAAATTTAATTGCATTCAAGCTGCACCCACAACCAGATTCAGTTCATTCTAGCAGGAAATTTTCAGGAGTGCTAACTCACGGGCACCTACTAGCAAACTAGTTTTCTGGCCGCCTCCCTCACAGTTGTAAGCCCTAAGATAAGCAATATGAGGATACTACTATAGTGACTTAGTCTATGATAGTGATTGTAAATAGGGTTGTTCTTTCACATGGTCAGGTAGGGGAAAACTTTTTATTAGGCTAGAAATATAGTGAGTGTGTGCATGTATTTTTGCAGAACTCTTGACTAAGGGGACCTCCAGTCTCGTCAATAGCTAAGAATGCATAATTAAAATCGTTTTGCTAAGAATGAAGCAGCCAGGTATTAAATAATACTGTACTCGCAGCTTATTGAGCAAGACAGCTAGAATAAACAAACAAAAAGATTAGTGTCTAATGGAGAGGTGAGAGAGAAGAGTTCTAGCTTGTTCAAATGTAAACTAGGCATTTGAAGTATCGTGGATGCACTTTGTATGAAGCCATGATAGCAAAGTTTATGCTTTAGGTAAAGTGCTTGAAGTGGTACTTCAAGCAATGCCAATGAAAGCACAAATACTTGTGCTTGTACTGACTTCTCCAAAAATGTGTAGATGTGCTTAAAGTGACTTCCCCTTGACTTCTACTCGGGATCACAATCTCATAACAAACCCTGCTCAAAGTTGAACAGTTAAAATATCATAAAACTCTTGGTATCACATAAAGTGAAATATTTTCCAACTTAATCTTGTCCAGAATCATATATTGACTTGCCTGTAATAGGAATTATGTCTCCATTTGCAATTTCTTGTCCATCTTGAGCAGTACATTGATACATTCCAGCATCAGAAGACACTACGGTATCTATTGTTAGCATTAAAGTAGTGGTGGAAGAAGTGTTAGTCATGAGAGATCTTCTTATGAATATGTGAGGAACATCTTGTACTAGCTGTCCTCCATCTTTATTCCAAGTCACCGACAGAGTACTGGATATTGAATTGACCTCACAGACCAGCCAGATGACTGATCCTTCTACTACTCTAGATGACTGATTATACAATGAATTAGGAAGTGTAACTACAGACAGCTGAGCTTGAACTGTATAATCTACATACACATTATAATGTATTACACTACGGTCACATAATATATGAATTAAGGAATATTCCTTTTGTGAACTTTTTACTAATGCCTTCTCTCTCTAACACCTCTAATGTAGAATTATTATCACTGATCCCCATTTCTCATATGCACATACATCTATTGGCTCTTGAACAATTTCCCTTTCTTCCGATATTTATAATGGTTTTGCACCTAATGTGTCTATCCATTCAACAAAGAGAATAAATTAGTTCATCTCCATATTGTGCCATTTACACTAAGTTATGGTGTGTGTGTGTGTGTGTGTATGTGTGTGTGTGTATGTGTGTGTGTGTGTGTGTGTGTGTGTGTGTGTGTGTGTGTGTGTGTGTGTGTGTGTGTACAATCTATGTGCTAGAAATATTACATTTACTTCATCACTATAAAACAATAAAGAAGATGTTTCAACATCATCTCTACACATATGTAATATTTGAATAGAGAAAATACTTAGAAAAACAAAAAATAAATAAACACAGAGTACATAGCAAAAAGGCCAAATACAGCATGTACAAAAGTTGTGTGTTGGAATCTAAATTAAATTATACGGTGGAATAAAAAGATACCAGCACACTCTGTCAAATAGTTATGATCGACTGTTTAGAACTTAAACATGGGGAAGGAGAGAAAAAACCTAATTTACTTCAATCATTATTTTGTCCCCAACATCTACCCCTCAAACCCTGGCATTAAAAAAATAGTTTGGTCTATTACTACACAATTTCCATCTCAGCCTTCATTCATGCACCCATTAGATGTTTTCTCACTCTCTTCACCAGCTTTATTGTATATTTTTTCCTGATAATATATCACAGATGCCAAAACATCACTTGTGACAAAAATTATGTGCTTGATGCAGCTTTAGAAGACAAGGCTAGTTGTGAAGATTTGTATCGGATGAAAAAGTTACACTGGACACTAATCTATTTCCAGTTCCTTTTTCTATTATTGCATTTATATTGCACAGTCTAAAGAAAATTAAAAATACTCCAATATTCAGTTGAAAGGGTTGGGGAAGTCCCTCAGTATAGGACAAATACCACAATTTAATTTATATTAGAATAATCTAGATGTTAATGAATGCTATAGACACACTTCAAGTATGCACATATGGATATATTGGGTGGTGTCAAACTTTCCTTACTCATGTAGTGAAATAAAATCAAGTATTAGCCACACAGTATAATCTAGCAATCCCTAGCTAGAATTATATAACAGATAGTAAACTAAAAACTAACATGTAAAGTCTGTATATCCGTAATTAAACTATCAACACTACTACTCGACACCACGTAAGTAGTTGGAAGTTGTCTCATGTAGTGAATGTCATTACTTTATCTTATCTAAGTCCAGCTTAAATATATCAAATACCACTGTTTGGAGTTCTTTAGGAATTATTGTATGGGGTTGACATTGAGCTTGTGTTATCTCAAGGGGATCACACCTATAGGGAATGTGTAGATATTACGCATATTGGGGTGATATTATTTCTGACCTATAAGTAACTTGTAAGGTCAGACTTCCTATATAAACTAGCTTGCTCTAATAAATCTAAATCCAGTCACCACTGCCTCAGTTTCTCATCAACAAGACCTACTTACAGAGCACCCTCACTGACACAAATACTAACTATTATCAAGACAATACTGAAGAGCAGTAATAAACTCGGCTGACTTAAGCATTTACAATCACGTTCATTTTTTACTTTTAGCTTGCATATGGCATACAAAACTTCAATGGTGGCAAAATAAACTCAAGGAGGTACACACCTCCCCTGACCTCCCTGAATGAACACCTGCCACTATATCTTAATACTTCCAAATGAATTTAAAAAAAGGACACATGCACACAGTCCCATCTATAGCTCCACCCAGTTCTGCCCAATTTTCATCTACTGTAAGTGTCAACTACATAAATTCGCCCTGCTCACTTGCTAACTTGCTAACTTAACATATTAATGAGAACTTGTGAGCAAATTGAACAAGTCTGACCTTCTTAGCTATTTCAATCAGGCATCAATATAGCTTGAGCAATGAAAATGGTATGCGATAAGGCTCTGTTTTCTTAAGAGAAGAAGCTAAACAGGCCAGAACACTCACCGGTATACATTTTCAATACGAAACTTCACTTCTTTCAACTCCGTTAACTTCCCTGAGCATAAAGCAAACTGCACCATGGGCTGCAAGAAATTATTTGCTCATGTGATTATGATGTGACGCTAGAGGGCGTTACCCACAAAAGCTGGTACCTAAGCGGAGTGAAAGCTTTGCGTTTTCTCAACAAAAATTCACCCGAAATACAAAAAAGTAACGTAATGAAAGGTCCTAAATCTTCATTCTGAGTAAGTTCATACCTAAATCATCAATGGTTATTGTCAGTAATTTCCTAAATCAGAGCGAGACAGGCAGATAGACAGACAGACAGACAGACAGACAGACAGACAGACAGGATGACTACTATAACCCTCTCGCGCATGTGCGCTGAAGGTTAATAAACAAGAAGCACTCCTAACACATTCCACATCTCCTGAACACATAGAAGCACAATTCAAGACAGAATATGTGGTAAGCTATTAGTGTTTAGCGCATTTCATACTGAATTAGGAAAAATTACCACGACACCCCCTCCCCTCCCACCATCCTGATCTACTTAGCTTACACGGACAGGTCCCATGTAAACATCTACAGTTTCATGTATGCTGTTGAGTATCCACCCAACACATTTTCCTTCCGGTGCCCCTTCTTCATTTGTTTGCTTTTTAAAGCAAAATTAAAATTCTAGCCTAGGGTACCTAGTGTTGTATAGCTTTCAAACGATAGTCTCTCTATATTACAGGTAGATAGCGGATGACTGCTCATTAGCACAAGCACATACAGTTGTTAAGATTGTAGCATTAAAAACAAAATGTTTTTAACTGGTGCACACAAAATTGACTTGAACTGCACTCTGCATATATACTTGGTAATTCAATATTTTTACTTAGTAGCATTAAGGGTGGCCGCACACCGCCTACGCAATTTTTTGTTGATGGTTGCTATGCATGATTACTACTATTGTATACTTACAGGGGCTTCTCCACTACAACACAAGGACAAAGTACCTGCCGAAGGTGCCGCTCACTAATTTTAGAGCGAATCTGGAGGAAATATCAAGGCCTGGTTATAAAACTTTGTAGCACTTTTTTGGAGCGGTGCGGTAAGTTGGAGCTCCGCAATTTGGTGCACTACTAGCCGAGCCGATACTCTACTGCAAGACAACGAGTTCTTCTCCATTTCAATATTACTCTATGATTTATTCGCAATTTTTTCTATTTATAAGATTTTGAAAAATTCTCGTTGTGGTGCAGTTCATTTTTTTTTTGTTTACCTGTGTGTAAAATTTTTGTGTCTTTCTCATTATTAGATTCCAAAGAAAAACTCATACAAAATTTGGAACTTTAATTCCACTCGCAATTCTTAAGAAATAGCTCCACTCCCATATCTCATACTATGAGTACGCGAGCAATTTTTTTCAATTAGTTTGTATTGGTTCTAAAAAGAGCTCGCCTACATCAAGAGTAAACAAACATCAATACAACAATAACAAGAGAGTCAGAAGAGAGAGCAGTTTATTGGAGATAGCCAGAGGTGTAGGTATTAGATCTGCGCAGCTTGGGAAGTCTTCGCTCCGCAGAAATCGAGCCTGGTGGATCCATCCGCTTGAGTTCAGGTGCGCAGAGTCCGGAGAACGGCTACAGGAGGAGAGGCAGCCTGGTGCACCTTGCTGCGTGAGCTCAGACAACGTATGGAGAGTTGCTGTAAACGAATATGAGACAACAAGAAGCTAAACTAAAACACCACAACATCGCAAAGTATACTTCTGCTACTACTGCGTGATTGTTTCTGCTCGCGTATTATCAAATGGTGGGGTATTGGCGGGGAATAAATTAATGTCCGGATCTACAGGCGGTGCGCGTTGCTACGTGCGGCCACCCTTAAAATTAGATAAATTCACAAAAGGTTTCGGCTCGTAAACCTTTTTCAGTTGTGAGGTGTATGTATAACCGTATAAATAAATAAATTTAAAAAAAATTATCTATTTTTTAAATGGTCATACACAATTAGTGGGGCGGCACTGCTTCAAAAGCAGTAACAATTGTGCATTAGTTGATAAAAGCACCAAATTTGGTCTACATTATACACAGATTTGGGTATTGGGCCATTAAAATTTTCGCAATTTTCGCCTTGGGTGGGCATCTTTCAAAATTACACTATAATAAGTAGAGCCGAAAAACTACAGAAACTGCAGGGGTTATGAAAAGGTCATAAAGGTTACAAAGGTCACAAAGGTCAAAGGTCATGTGACAGCTGAGCCATGTGCTGAAATGAGTGCCATCCTCTTGAGGCCTGGTAAGTTTGAAAGGGTACTAAGAAATACCATTTTATGAAAATAATGTATGTCTAGTAGACTAGCTATGTCGAAAACCTTCAAACTGATTGACTCTGGGATTCCAGCCCCATCAACTACCATCCAGCATCCAACTGAAACTGACTGGAATCTCTGCATGATATGCCAAGAGCACAAGGGAGAACCACTAACATGTCCGGCCAAATCCAAAAGAAAGGATGTAGGAAGTGGATACAGATCATTGGCAGGTATATTGGCTGAATTTAATGAACTTGGAGAATTAAACCTTCAGCTAGAGAGACTAGATGAAGGGCATGGAATTGAAGCTGCAATGGTGGCAAAATAATGCTCAATACCACCAATCATGTAGACTCAAGTACAACAACACAAATATACTAAGAGCACAGAAGAGGGCATTAGCAAACAAGCACAGAAAGTGTAGATAGTGATGTCTCTACTCCATGCAAGCATAGAGGTCGCAAAGTATTGAAATTAATACCCAAGAAGTGACATGTTGTCTTTTTTTTGTGGGAAGTCTTCTGGCTCAGTTGGTCTCCATGAAGCAGCCACATTCCAGATTGACGGGCGAGTGCGGGCCTGTGCTTTGCTTCTTGAGGACACTGATTTGCTAGCCAAAATCAGCCCTGGGGACATGGTGGCCCTAGATGCCAAGTATCACACCAGATGCTTAGTGGGTTTGTACAATCGTGCAAGAAAAGCTAAGGCTGAAGGACGAAAGGGTACAGATAAAAAAGAAACACTATCAAGTATTGTCTTTGCAGAGTTGGTCATGTACATTGAGGAAGCATGCTTAGATAGAGAGACAGCGCCAGTGTTCAAGCTTAGCGATCTTGCATTGCTGTACAACTCTAGAATGGAGCAGCTTGGATTGAAATTGGATGTGGGAGTACATACCACACGACTCAAACAACGAGTACTAGTTCAGTTTCCAGATATGCGGGCTCAGAAGAAAGGGCGAGACATTCTGTTGGTATTTGAGGAAGACATCGGTGCTGCTTTGGCCAAAGCCTGTGAACTCGACAGTGATAGTGATGCAGTTCACCTTGCACGTGCAGCACAGATTGTGCGTAGAAATATATTTGGGGAAGCTAAAGCCTTCACTGGTTCCCAGCAGAATGTCAAAAGTCTTCTGTACCCTCTCTTTTACTTGCCCTAGTAAACATGATACTGGAAGGTCCCAGTATCAAGGACCAGAGTGAAGACACTACACATGCTGCTGCTCTATCTATTGCCCAGCTGTTGAAGTTTAACAGTGGTAAGCATAGAAAAGAACAGGACACCATTACTTTGAGACATAGAATTGCCCAAGAGACACCAGTCCCCACATATATAGGATTGGTGTTGCATGCTCAGACACGAAAGAGGGAATTGGTAGACAGGCTTTTCCACCTTGGCTTGAGTGTCTCTTATGATCGCATTCTTCGTCTCACAGCTCAAATGGGGAGTAATATTTGTAAACAGTTTAGCAGGGAGCAAGTTGTCTGCCCTCCCAAGCTGCATGGCAATGTGTTTACAACTGCTGCTGTTGATAACATAGATCACAATCCCAGTTCAACAACATCAAAGGAGTCTTTTCATGGCACTGGCATTTCTCTGTTCCAGCATCCCACATTTGAAGGTGAAGGAGTGAATCGAAATATCACTGCTGGTGGATCTGAGAGCACTGGTTCTAAATCAGTAGATTTCTTGCCACATTTTTACACTGATGTCCACCCTGTTACTGGCAGTATCAAGAAATCGTCCATCCCAGCCACTAGCATCAAATCCCTGAGCAGGGACACTTTCAAGCAGCATGTTGAGAAAGAGTATCTCTGGCTTGATCATGTGAGGTTTGTCGTGGAGAGTGAAACTGAGACTTTGGAAGATACATCTTGGGCTGCATATCATGCTAGTCAACAGCCAACAGAGGATCGTGTGATCTGCCCCTCATTCCTTCTCCCATTGTTTCTTGAAAGTGCTCACACAGTGGCAATGATCAAGCACTCATGGATGTGATCAACAATGCGGTAGAACATCTGAATCCCGGGCAGACACCAGTAGTCACATTTGATCAGCCACTATATGCCTTAGCGAAGCAAATACAGTGGAAGTGGCCCGAGGAGTATGGAGAGAATAAGTTTGTGATCATGTTTGGTGGTCTCCACATTGAGATGGCAGCTCTGAAAACTCTTGGGGACTGGTTGAAAGGAAGTGGGTGGGTGCAAGCACTAGTACAAGCAGGTATCACAACTCAAGGAACAGCCGACTCTTTCTTACAAGCTGCACATGTTGCTCGTACAAGAAGAGCCCATCAAGTTACTGTTGCCGCATTATACAACCTCAAACATCATGCTTATGATCGTTACTGTGAAGCAGGAGATGCACAGGGCATTGTGGAGTTCAAGGAGTGGTGCAATCAGAGGAATCAAATCTGCCCCCAATTTCAGTACTGGGAAATTGTGATAGATTTAGAATTGTGCTTACTGGTCTATGTGCATTCTCTGCGGCAGTCATCCTTCACAATGTATCTTGATGCCCTAACTGAACTTGCACCCTGGTTTCATGCTCTAGACCACACCAACTATGCTCGGTGGATCCCTGTTCATCTCAGAGACATGGCTGAACTACCAAAAAAGCACCCTGAAGTGGCCAAGAATTTCAATGCTGGTAACTTCACTGTACAAAAGACAAAATGGGTGTTCTCTACTATCCCCATAGATCAGGCACACGAGCAAAACAATGCCTGTATCAAAGGAGATGGAGGAGCTGTTGGTCTCACTGACAATCCGAGAGCTCTTCGGCGTTGGATGGTAGCAGGACCAGAAGTTGCCAGGGTAATAGAAGAGTTCCATGATGAACACCATCACTGGGGGAGAAAAGTGGACACACGTCATCACGACCAAACATCAAGTGTCCAGGCTTCATTTGCTAAGGATGTGTGTTCTCTTGTCAGTGCATTGGAAGACCTTGGTAACCCCTTTGAAGAAGAAAGCACAGATCTACTCGTACTTGATACGAAGGAGATTGCAGATCTTACAGCAGTGAAGACTGTTCAGAATGTGAAAAAGATTGGCCAAGATAAAATCAAAGGTTTCACTAAAGAATGTCTTGTAGAGAGATCAAAATCCATTGATGATGTCATTCATCGCAATAAGCTGAGGTGTTCACTAGCTCTGCCAAAAAAAACTGTGAGCAAAGAGAAGCAGCAGATGGCCTCACTAAAATCTGACATGGGACTCTTTTCGCGGCTCTACATCGGGTGCCAGACTTTTTTTGCCACGAGAATCAGGCATGCCCTCCATCACTCTCTGATGGAAAATACCTCTACTTAGGTACCAAAAGTGACCTCCTCACATGCTTCAATGATCTCTCTGAGGCTCAATCTGAAGCTCTGCAGCAAGCAGTTTAGTTCTTGATGGGGCAGCCATTGTCCAGATGCTAAAACCTGAATCTGCTAAGAACTTCAAAGAATATGCCAGCCAGATCTATATCCCATACATTTGCTCACAAATTCTCAATGTATCACGTGTGGACTTAGTGTGGGATCGCTACAAAGAAGATTCCCTGAAAGGGACAGCCAGAGCGAAGCATGGGAAGGGAGTGAGAAGACGTGTAGTGGCTGGAGCAACCATACCAGGAAACTGGAAAAACTTCCTTCGTGTGGATAGTAACAAGACTGAACTGTTTGACTTCTTGTCTGATGCTCTGTTTGAGTCGTTCAACCAAGAGGACAAGCAGCTTGTTATTACTAAGGGAGAATCAGTTCTGACCAATCCTCCTATTGATGATATCGACTCTCTCTCACCGTGCAGCCATGAAGAAGCTGATAGCCGCATGATGTTGCATGTAGCCCATGCAGCACATCACAATCATCACAAGATAATTGTCCGGACTGTGGACACAGATGTTGTGGTGCTGGCTGTACATATAGACAAAATCTAGGTCCAGAAGATGAACTCTGGCTAAAATTTGGAACTGGCAAGAATTTGAGGTACCTGGCGGCACACACAATAGCAAGTATCCTTGGACCAGAGAAGACACAGGCACTCCCAATGTTCCACACACTCACTGGTTGTGACACTGTGTCCAGCTTTGTTGGTCATGGAAAGAAGACTGCCTGGAATATCTGGAAGGTGTATCCAGAACTCACAGATGCTCTACTACAATTGTCTTGTGCACCAAGTGAAATACCAGAAGATGTTTTGCATTCAATCGAGAGGTTTGTTATCTTGAAATATGACAGGACCAACATGTGCACAGACATTAATGAGGCCAGGCGAAAGTTCTTTGCAAGAAAGTCAAACGTGAAGCAGATTCCATGAACTGCTATCATGCAAATGCAAGAAGGGTTGTTTGACACGCTGCAAGTGCAAGAAAGCTGAACTTGAATGTACGGCTCTGTGTGCATGTGAAGGAGAATGTTCGCAGGACTAATAAATTCTTCCAGCTTGTACATATACAAACTAATAGTTATTCTCATTGTTTTATAGTGTGTTTCATCATTCTGATTGCTATTCTCAACTCCAAAACAAAGTATCGCATATCTGTGAGGATAATTTTGCTTATTCATCAGTAGCGGCCATTTTATTCAATGTTGGGCGCGAAAATTGTGGTGGCCCAATATCCTCAATTTTTGGTGATATAATTGTCTACATGTATGCCAAATTTGGTACTTTTATCACAAAATGCATGATAGTTTTGGCATGCCGCCCCACTAAATATACCTCACAACTGAAGAAGGCTTACGAGTCGAAACGTGTGAATTATATCTAATTTTAATGCTACTAAGTAAAAATATTAAATTACCAGGAATAGAGTAGCAATGAAAATCTACGACACATTATACTTGCTACAACAAATACAATAGCTTAGAAAATCATCAGCTTGTTGGATTTCAAAATTAACAAAAAAATTTTTTTATTAAATTGTTCATACTAAATACATTCGCATGTCATTCTTTATCTCTGATAATACACTATAATTACTGATGCTGAGCACAATTACTACCATCAAGAACCCAATAACAAATACTATGTAATGACACATACTTCATTAGCTATGGTAAGGTAAATCTATGTAACTCTGAGACTAGTGTATGCTTTACAAATAAATACATATCAGTTTACAACCAGTATGAACTATACAAATTTGGTAGTAACCATTGTTATCTCTACTCCATCTTAAACATAGCTACAATCACTATCCACACACTATTGCGGCTACTACTCCATACATTATAGTATATTGAAACAAACATTACCTCTTTACACAACAAAACAGCTGTACTACATAGATATTTATTTTCTTATTCCACAAAAGCCATCTAAACTATAACATGTACTATAAGGTTGCAGATGAACAGCTAAAATAAAATTGTAACATTTAGCTTCATTGGCTACAGCCTTAGTCAGCCATTCCAGAAAATAATCTCTTACAGATCACTTGCAAACTATGAATTAGCAGCACACAGTATCTATTTAGGAACACACACTACTATATGAAGAACAACTGTTATCTGGAATCCAAGCTAAGCTCTTTACGGCCTGCAGGTAGTTCGAACAACTGGCACGTCTTGTTAGTGCTCCCCAAGTAAACCCTACCAAGTTTTCTCTAACCTGAAAGGTGATGAAGAAGGAAGAACAAAGACAAGGAAAGTAAAATATTCCGCTTAGACATTTTCAGCTATAGCTAATCTGCAGACAACCACACCACTAGGAGCACAGAAGGGAAATTAGGTAAACTGTCGCAATTACTGCAATAAAAATATTTGCGGGGGAAAAAAAACGGCTTCTATGTAACTACGCGCGCCGCAGCTTCCTGGAAAATTAAGAGGGCAACCAACCATGCCACCACTAAACTATGCGTGGGTGGTTATGGTATGTTCTGTAATTTGGTAAACAAGTAAAGTACAGCTGAGTGTTCAGATGTTACAGTGAAATAGTTGGTTTGCTTGCTTTTTTTACAAAATGAGAACAAACACAATAAATAATATACAATAAAGTAAGATACTGAGGTACAACACATGGAGAGCAGGTCTTGTGAAGATACAATATTAAAAATATAATATGAAATAATAGACATAGATTAGAAGTTCAATCGATTAATTAGTTCCGTGCAAAAATAATTAACTAGAATATAAAAAAAATGCTAGAGTTGAGGAGATATAAATTATTATACGAAGTTAGAATAGTTGTTAAGAGACTCCACGTACTCCTGAATGGCCCGGTAGCAGAAGGCGTACTGCTCCTACAAACACATAATTGTAATGTCAAAGCATTAAAAAATTCTTTCTGATTTCCTTTTTTTTATTTATTTTTTTTTTTTATTGGGAGGAGGGGAGGTTATTTGGTTAACCTTTGATTACTCACTGATCAAAGGGCCCTCCAGACATAAAAAAAAAAAAATCAAATTTTCTTAGCTAAGAAATTGTAGTATAACAACCCAAGCAATAAATACTGCCTTTATAGTAAGCTAGTCATTCAGTTGGATACTGTAAACGTCGTTTTATTTATTGTTGTTGTTGTTGTTGTTGTTGTTGTTGTTGCCACTGATCTAGTTGAATTAGTTTACAAGCTCTCCTGCTCAACACACATTTACTTACCACACTCTGGACCATGTGAGGTCTCTGGGTACGTAGATGTTTGACAGTATGGAAGACGTCCACTAAACCTTCAGCCTTCACCCTCTCTATGGCAGTGCTCAGAGCACAGAAGGCACCCGTGCTACCAACTCCAGCACTATATCACACACACACACACACACACACACACATGCACGCACACACATGCACACACACATACACACATATGCATGCACACATACGCACACACAGGGAGTAGCTCACCAACTTCATTACATGTCATGGAATTGAACATGGTACAGTTACCGAACTGATAATACAGCACACATACATTATAAACCTTATAGTGCATTAAACTCACATGGCATAGACTGAGCTATTCTCAATGGAACAACAAGCATGATTCGATTAACGTAAAAGTATAACAAAAAACAACAACACTACAAACAGCACTGTGTTATACTTTATGATGATACTTGATGAACCAGTGCAAGATAAATGAACATTCTTTAAATTTGACCCTGTGCATGCATACATACCTGCAATGGACGATTATGGGATAGTCTCCAGTGTGCTGCTGTCTCCTATTCACCTGGTCAATGAGGTCCACCATTCCCACCCCGGACACCGGAGCTCCGAACTCGGGCCAGGCAGTGAAGTGAAACTGTCGAACTGTGCGACTGTTACCAGACTAGATAGGGGAAAAAACAACAACGTATTGTACTGTGGAATTATTTTTAAACACAATCAAATCCCCAAATTCACAAGAGGAATAGCTAACTTAGTTGTTACGATCATAAAACTGGTAATAACTCTTTATAACTTTCGCCAATGGAATAACTTGTGTATATAAATGATTATATTCCCCCTCTGGTATACCGTGACTTACCGCTACCTGTGTCAGCTTGATGTCCCTCGTAATGTAGTCCTCATAGCTGCTCTCTTCCAGCAGCTCCACGGTGAAGTCACCCATTTTGTCTGGACTTCCCGAGTGTGTTGGCCAATACTGAACACACAATTCCTGGAACACATGAGACAAGTTGTGTTAGTGTGTGTACGGGATGTGAGTGTACATGTGCGTAAGATTATGTATGTACATGTGTAAGCATAGGCATAGGAACCGTAGCTGCCATGGCCGCTGATATTTTTTAATTTTTTTTTGGAAACAATCTAAATTTGTTTAATCACTCTTACCCATGCAGCTTTTTTTTTTGTCAGTCGGTGACTAAAACGTCAGAAAGAAATAGAGTTCCTTGAATAGCAGTTTTTCCCCTTCAGCCTCATCACTCTCAGGCATTTTGGTTTCCAAGGGAGATCTTACAAGGAAATAGATTGTAAGGAGGCCTCGGGGTAGGTGGCCTTGTAGCAACATATAGAGTAATCTGCACCATTGCTGGAGCCAGTAAGAAAGGAAAGCTTCATTGAGCTGTATCGCTGATTCTGTTTTCTTTACTAAGGCTTTTTTTTTCAACTGGAAAGACGGTATAGTCAAATTTGATATCCACGACTCTAAGCGTGAGTTGCACTAGGAATAAGTTTGAAGATGCAAAGACTTCACCTTCTACCACATTCACTAGAAATGTCTATAATTCTTGCTTGACAAAGGTGTATGATTAGCTAATAGATATGACTGGTAATAGATAAATAAATAAATAAATAAATAAATAAATATATAAATATATTTATTGCAGCTTTGATATTTTTACTTGAATATTTCCGCATCACGCGAGCGTTCTGTATTCTCCCATATTGTACGGTTTATATTGTACGCTCCTTGGAGCGTGCGCGTAGCGAGTAAAATCAATGAAAATTGTATTGTAACCGGTTGAGAAAAATTTCAAAGAAGCAATAAATCACTTATCACACTCGTCGTACAATATGGGAATGATATTTTACTCTCACACCATATTTTCACTCGCCTTCGGCTCGTGAAAATATTTTGCATGCTCATAAAATATTTTCCCATATTGTACTCAGACTCGTGCTATAAGTATTATATATATATATATATATATATATAATATATTGCTTTCATCAATATCAATTTTTCATCATTTTACTAATTTTATATCAAATTTGGATTGATCACATATAAACCATTAAGACCCCACCCAATGTGACTTGTTTGATTGGCCTCTACACTTTAAAATTGCTTCCTACACCCAGGGTAAGAGTGTGTATGCATGCAAGAGTGTATGAGAAAGACTGTGTGTGTGTGTGAGTGTGTGTGTGTGTGTGTGTGTGTGTGTGTGTGTGTTGTGTGTGTGTGTGGTGTGTGTGTGTGTGTTTTTGTGTGTGTGTTTTTGTGTGTGTGTGTGTTGTGTGTGTGTGTGTGTGTGTGTGTGTGTGTGTGTGTGTGTGTGTGTGTGTGTGTGTGTGTGTGTGATGCATTCAGGTATGGAGATGATTGCTAGTTGGGTAATTGAGACAATACATTTGGAGTTCAGCGATGTGGTCCATTGACCCTGGACAGGTCAGTGGTGACACTTGCCAGTGGCTGGCAGTCCCAGGAAGTTGTTTGTTTAATTAATAAGGTCACGACTTTGCTAAAGGTATGACATGAAATAGCTCTGTGCATGGAGTAACCCTTCATGCATAGCTACATACAGAGCCAAGTACATGTCAAGACCAGCACAGAAGTCTGTACACTCATGTACATACATGTCAGCCTAGATGCCTCCATTGAGCACGCTCAGTGTCCCTGAAAACTTACAGACCTTATGAAGTCAAACCGAACACAAGGCATGTTTTGTAAACATCGCCAACTCTAAGATGATACTACAGGAAGTCAAGAGAGAGCATGTCCTTCAACTTGTATTATAATCCACGTGGTCTAACAGCTTACGACCTCTAAGATGTGTATTCCTCAATGAGTCAAGTCATTACACATTTTCAATAAATTCCTCTCCTAGCACTACCTTCATCAGTAATCTTCATCCACCTAAGGCCCCATTTCAATACTATTTCTCCATATTCATAGTGAAGTGTTACACGTACGTGTATGTGCCTCAGTTAGATACGGGAGAGAACTCAGCCAAACAAGTCATAGAAAGTCTGAAACATGGTGCTTCCAAAACAACACAAACTACCAAAAGAAAACTTTGGAAAAAATCCGAACCAAGCAGAAGCTCATGAATATCTCAACTGTGAATTGTATGCAGTGTAAGACAGGAGTCAGCACTGGAGACAGAATTTTGAAACACATAACATTGTGACTGTATTGTCAGGTGCTGATGATGCATCAACACCTGGGTATCAATTGACTCGGGAATTAGATCTACATCTGGGGCCTGTGAAGTCTGATAATGACCATATCAAATTGCATATCCTTCAATAACTAACATAACACGTGTGACATCTGGATTCTCTAAGTAGTCCAGGCATTCTGGTATCACACGTGTACATGCAAGAAAATCTAGGATGTGGGGATTTCCTTCTCTAACTAATTGAATTAGCAATACATGAAGCCTCACTCAAATGTGACATCCTTCACAGTACTCTGTGACAGATATCAGACCTGAATGGATTCTGTTAAATCTTACACACATGTATTATATGGAGTACCATTGGTCCCTTATTGTGTACCACTGGTCCCTATAGACTTCACAATGTGTGCCATATCACATTGTGAAGTTATGTGAACCGGTGATACACATTGTGAAGTCTATAGGGACCAGTGGTACACATTGTGAAGTCTATAGGGACCAGTGGTACACATTGTGAAGTCTATAGGGACCAGTGGTACACATTGTGAAGTCTATAGGGACCAGTGGTACACATTGTGACGTCTATAGGGACCAGTGGTACACATTGTGAAATCTATAGGGACCAGTGGTACACATTGTGAAGTCTATAGGGACCAGTGGTACACATTGTGAAGTCTATAGGGACCAGTGGTACACATTGTGAAGTCTATAGGGACCAGTGGTACACATTGTGAAGTCTATAGGGACCAGTGGTACACATTGTGAAGTCTATAGGGACCAGTGGTACACATTGTGAAGTCTGTAGGGACCAGTGGTACACATTGTGAAGTCTATAGGGACCAGTGGTACACATTGTGAAGTCTGTAGGGACCAGTGGTACACATTGTGAAGTCTGTAGGGACCAGTGGTACACATTGTGAAGTCTGTAGGGACCAGTGGTACACATTGTGAAGTCTGTAGGGACCAGTGGTACACATTGTGAAATCTATAGGGACCAGTGGTACACATTGTGAAGTCTATAGGGACCAGTGGTACACATTGTGAAGTCTATAGGGACCAGTGGTACACATTGTGAAGTCTATAGGGACCAGTGGTACACATTGTGAAGTCTATAGGGACCAGTGGTACACATTGTGACGTCTATAGGGACCAGTGGTACACATTGTGAAGTCTATAGGGACCAGTGGTACACATTGTGAAGTCTATAGGGACCAGTGGTACACATTGTGAAGTCTATAGGGACCAGTGGTACACATTGTGAAGTCTATAGGGACCAGTGGTACACATTGTACATTTTACAAAGCAGGTAGAACTTGTGCATCTAAAGTTTACAAAGATCACTTTTTTTTTAGAAAGGGCTAAGTGTGTTTCCATGGTTGACATCCTGCCAAGAAGTTATTTGACACATCACAAAGAGAGAGGGAGAGAGGAATCCTGATGATGGTGGTTCACAGAAGTCCCCACGTAAAGACTGCCAATCTATTATTACTATGGTAACCAAAAATTGTGCCGACACATGCCTAGTTAACAATGCTTACCTTCGCACAGGTGCCCATCAAAGAACACAAACACACACATTCACATGTTTCCCCACGTGCATTACATGTCACTATGCTTGTTCTCACCTTTCCCTTCTCTCCCAGCTGAGTCAGCATGACGACGACGCCCACTTGCCGCTCCCACACCATCCTCCAGAAGTCGTCCGTGGTATTGGGCAAGGGACCTTGACTGGCAATGTAAGTGCTTTTCTTGGCGTAACCCTGGACCACAAGGTGAGAAAACACACACACAAACATATCCAATGATTGTCACTCCCAACAACTGAATTACATACACAACTTGTGCAGTTTATTTACTTTTATTTTAATTACATACTCAATGGCTTAATTTAATTAAATTTAATTACTACCACTGAGCTCATTTTGTTGTTGAACATTCTCCAGCTTACAACTACACCAGCTACCCTCAAGAGAGACCACAAAAAATAACCCTCCTTTACAGGCCGAGCCCAGGAGATTCCAAATTAGTCTTTCAGAAAAAACACAACCATTTTTAGAGGTCATCAATTTCCAAATATACCAATGTTACTAAAAATAGCCAAGAAATTAGTGCATGTGAAGCACATAGTTACTATCCTGTTTACAGCCGTCCCCAGCGTGGTTTAGACAATGTTGCATAACTTGATGTAAAAAAATGAGTCTGTACGATGGACGCTCTGTGTTGGTTGAACAAGCAACACTAGCTGTTGCCAGAACATGTTACATGTGTATCCACACACACATGCCACAGACACACGCAAATAAACACGCACAATCGCGCACACAAACAGGCTGCGTGCATTGGCCACCATTAAAGCATTCTTTTTGGTAGTGTATCCAAAACTTACATCAATGAAGCTTGCGTTGATGTAGTCGGAGCCTCCGATGCCGGGCTTCATCTGGAGGTGGACTCTGTTGTAGTTATCTAAATGTTTATCATTAGCGTACTCAATTAGTAGCCAGAATACATATGCATGCATACATACATACATACATACACACATACATACAATATACATACATACACACATATATACATACATACTTGCAATAGATCATGTGCTGCAAGCCAACATGTACGCGCATGCACACACAAACTTAGACATGCAATTACACAGGTCCACAAGCCAACACATACACACAAACCAAACACACTAGATTCCAGCATGCAAAAACAAGTTCACTCTTGTATAATTAAGTGCACACCACATGCACACACACACACACACACACACACTCACACTATTTAGACAGTTTACACACATCGCAAACTCACTCCGCCTCTCACAGACACACCCACTCTAATCACTGCCAACTGCATGTCACACTATCTCGGGGCACACACATACAAACACAAAACACAACCCAGCTTAGAATACAATGTCACGTTGGGGACAAGTCTTTTGACCCTTGTAGAGAGTTTGGCCACTTTTAGAGGTTATTTTGGATTGTAATAGATTATTTTGTTCTATTTTACGCTGGTTGCTGTCAACAGTCTATTTGTTTATCAGAGTCCCTTAGTAGAGAGGTCACACTTCCTGTACTCATTGCACTCAACATTACATACACTCACACACATACACACATACACAAAATGATCCAACATACAACACACACACACATACACACGCATGCATGCACGCGCACACATACACACACACATACACACACATACACACACACACACACACAAGGCTCCCGTCTCTGTGAAGTTCTTTACTAATTAAACTCACACGGCAGTGCATTGGTGACCCGGTTCTTGAACTTGTTGTTGTCATCATTAGCGTCAGTGAATTCGCGCACATTCACCTTAAACTGACGCAACATCTGGTAAACAAAAACAACAAATAAGTGAGATAAGCATCTTAAATAAACTCCAGTAATGGCATGTGTTGGTACTGAGACTCAAGCCAATAACACAATGAAAGTTTAGAAATGCTTGCACTTTAAACCTGCACACCAAAACTCCAGGAATAGAAACAATCATTTCTTACATGCTAACGAGCAGAAGTCGAGCCCTACGCTGGACATTTCTGACTAATCATTACAAGCAAGAGGTACGTGGCACTTTAGTGATGCTGAAAATTACAATTGTCCGAATTGAAAATTGTTGTAATTGTTGTTTTTCAGGATGCAGTATAATAGGATGTGGAAATTTGAGAGAAACACACTCAGATCCAGAGTAGATACTTAAACCTCACATTAGAACTAATTACAATCGGTCACAAGCATCTTGGTCAGCCACCACTTAATCATTTACTTCTCCTTGACACCCCTTGACTAACTGTCCCCCAATCCCCTTACCTGGAATTCCTTCTTGTATCCACTCTCATCCTCGTGGTCCACCTTCTCTAGTTCCTTCATGTGTTTACTCAGAGCTTCCACGGCTACCTCCGTCTTGCCGCTCTGAACACCCTCCAAGATGGCGTCGTGCAGGAAGATGTACTGAGCCTCCGTCTGCACCATGTGGTTCCTCTGCTGCCGCAGGCTGTTCACAAAGTTGTACGGGTCCACCATCTTCTCTTTCTCCACTCGTCGGAGCTCTGTGTCGATGGTAATCAAGGTGCCCGTTCTGCCCACACCAGCGCTGATAAAAAAACCAAGATAATTAAAATAGTTGTCATTTACTTAAAAAAATTTAATATTGCCGTCATTAGAATATTAAGTACATAGTAATACAGTAACTGTTTATAGGATCACTGAATATGCATTTGAGATGTCCTAAAAATGTTAAGTATTTACACAGGTGTGGCAAATCAATTTAAATAAGTACATGCCCATAAATAATAACTAGTGATGCGCTCTAATAGCACAAAATAGCGAAGCGAGCGATGCATGTTCCCTTCAAGAGTAGTTGAGTCTACAGCTGTATCAAGTTGATTGGTACAGTAATAGTCTAATAAATAAATTAGGAAAATTTAATTGCTTTTCAAAAAGAAAGATTCTTTACTTTGCTACCTGTTTCTGTTTCGTTTTAGCTCTCCTCCTCCTTGCCCTGTCTTTTTCATTTCTTATCTCTCTCCTTACTAATTTTTCTTCTGGAGTTTCTAACGCCCTCAAAGCTCTTGACCGAGCGTTTCTAACGTTTTGTCTCTCTTTCGCAGAATTAGTTTCACTGGGCATCGCTACTTCGTACGGCGGGTAAACAAAACTAAATGTTGCTAAGAAGTTTACCCGGCCCGCGCAAGCGCGTAGGAGAATGTGTGCACACGTACGCCCACGCAAGAACAAAAACAATTCCTAGACCTAACTCAATCGCGGACTCATTAACAAGTCAGCTCCGCTCGCTTCGCTGAATTAGCACCTGAATACGACAACCCTAAAACGTGACTGATGAAGGGTATTAAAAAAAATTTTAAAAAAACCCACCAAGTGTGTTTGTTGGGGAAAAAAATTGTTAAGTGAACAAAGAGCAAATAATTAAACACTGGCTGCACAAAGTGAAACTAATTAACTGAGAAAGATCACAAAGAGGGGGCGTGACCATGTGTTCTTAAACACTTCATTTAACATAGTTTATTGCCTTGAAAATGGTTTCTACTCTAGGACTGAAATGTAGCTAAATAATATCAATTGCTGATCAACTTCATTTTCACACTTGTGATATGTTATTGCAATATCAACTCTGCCTGGTGCGCCCTTCTCTACTGTTTACACATACCAACTTCTTTAGTAAAGTAAATGTTATTTTAGTCATTGACTTTTTCCTTTCAAGATTGAATTTGTTATTTCTCACTTCTCTCTGTGCTCCATTCCAATAGTAATTGAACACATTGAGATTTCCTCTGCAATCAAAAACTCACTCGAGTACCCAATGTAAACTGCCCATTGAAAATGGCACGGCTACAAATACTGTGTAGCATGAGAAAGTGAAATTGTGTAGAGGAAATGAAAACTGAAATTCATAATAAATATTGGCACCCGAGATTAACAAAAAGTATATCATTGTGGGATGAGATAGCCAGCAACTGAGCTAAAGATAACCTTGTAGCCAAAAATTAATATACAGCTGCTTGTATGTGAGTGTATACAGTCATGAAATACTTGAACTCGTGCAGACAAACACAACATATTTGTGGTAATAATACAAACTCCCCCTGTGTACCTGTGTGCGTGTGTGTGTGTGTGTGTGAATGATGTTCATTTCAGTCACAAGATTTAATTATCCTTAATTATAAGAACAGAGATTGAAAACACCTCCAGCAACAGATAGTGATATACAGTATACATAGTGTGTGTATGAATATTGTCATGGAAGAGGGACATCCCCACCATGTGACCCACCAGCCTTAGTTACTCACTGGGCAGTACAGATATGTATATAGAGGTATTGGTATGATAACTGGGAGGTATACATACGTGGGTGGATATATTGTAACTGTGTGCTGCACAGTGCAGGTCACTAAGAAAGCTGGTCAGTGATTACAAAGCAACACGTTTGAACTGTACCACAATATGTGCACGTTTTTTTAGCTTCTGTGTGCATATGTAAACACGCATTGTATAGGTATGCATGTATGTATGTATGTATGTATGCATGTATGTATGTATGTATGCATGTATGTATGTATGTATGTATGTATGCATGTATGTATGCATGTATGCATGTCTGTACTTAGAGGACTAGAAAAATGTTTCACAACAAACCAACCACAATTAAGCTACTTCATGTTCACTGAAATAATTATTCCTGTGGGGCCGGAATAGGCCAACCCAGCATTTACAAACTCACACACTAATCATATTCATAGTCATGCTACACTGTTAGTAGTAATTGATACTTCTGGGATTACCAGCTGAGCTGGACTCACTCATTGTTCACTGTCTTTGTGTAAAGGTGAGCCCCCCTACCCCTCATCTGCCTACTCCTATATAGTCACTGAGCACTGTAGATTCTTTGTCATACATGTATGTTGCATCTCAAAGATTACTAATAAAAATTAAATGCAATAACCCATACAAGAAGTGATTTCAGCTACTATTTGACCACTGGCTCTCCACGATAATTCCTGGCTCCATCCCCCACCAGTGGTACATTCAGTCAAGCTCACAGTACATAACCAAATCTGCTCACCTGCAGTGGACTATCATTGGGCGTTTGTCCGTATGCTTGTGGAAGTTCCGTATCCTGCGAAGGAAGTAAAGAAGAGGCGTGGAATGGCGCGGCACCCCAAAGTCAGGCCAAGAAATGAAGTGGAACTGACGGACTTCTTTAGTCTCGTTGGTAATGACCTATGTATCAGACAACACAACTGAGTCATGAACTCATTGTTACAATCACACACCATACAGAAACTCATAATAATAATAATAATAATACTAATAATAATAATAATAATACTAATAATAATATGGTGTGCTTAAATGGCGAGCGAGCTAGCCTAGATAAGGGAGAGCAAACTATTAGCTACAGGAGTGTGTGCATGGCATGCGTGCAGTAGAAGTGTCAGACCAGAGCAAACATGAGTGCAACACACGGGCAGTATTTTTGTAAGGGTTGTCACTGTCCACAGTTAAAAATCGAGTACAATCCCACAATTCTTACTGAAGTTTTTTTTCACATATGTACGTATGAACGTATGTATGTATGTATGTATGTATGTATATATTTATGTATGTGTGTATGCACGCATGCACACATGCACACGCACGCATGTATGTACGTATTTATGTATGTATGTATGTACATATGTATGTATGTATTTATGTACGTATTTATGTACGTATTTATGTATGTATCTATGTATGTATGTATGTATACATGATGTTTAACTTGGCTTCATGTGTGTTAGTATAACAAACATGTACTAAAATGTCACTTGGCTATTTGGCTGTTGTTGCCATTGACTTGCACAACAATTCCTTTGCAACTTGACTACAGCCATGCCATTCTGGCTTCTTAGTGATATTTCACACATCTTTTCACCATGTTGTGTTTAGTATTGTGGGGAAAGGTTTTTTCTACACTTTTCACATTGTACTCGTGGTTGCTTGGTTGTTAGTCATGTGATCTGCTCTGTAATAATTTGCTTTGCCCTTATTTCTACCAGTCACTGTCACACCCACTAAATCTTGCATTAACGTTGTACATAGTCAATTCAATTCTTTGGAAGAACAAAAAGTGTGGGGGGTCAGGGGAGGGGGGGGGGGGGGGGGGGGTGGGTATGTGATGGGATGGAGGAATTATCATTTCCTCCTCCTCTCTCTCTCTCCCCCACATGAATTTTAGAACTGATTATTAAGATTAAATTGGTAAAATATATTTAACCTATTCTTGTCCCTAAATACGCCAAGAATATAATTACCCTCCCAAGTGAAAAACCCTGTATGAATCCAGTATGAATCCAGTAGTTATCATAAACAAATACTTTCTCTGCCTCATCTCATTAATTGTTAGATGATGTGTTCTCTCCTTTCCACTGGCATGTAATTTTGACTATAAGAGTTAATGTGCGTTAGTCTAAATAAGGAGTGGAAGGATGTGTGAGTCAGAAGGATCAGGCACAATGAATCTCCAGTATCAACAAAACCCCGCCCACTACAGGCACCAGAATCCCCCACTTCACTCACATTAGTGACATTCATATGCCTGGTTACAAAGTCGGCCAGAGTGACCGTGTTGACGAGCGTGACGGTAAAGGGTCCGTAACTGGCGGTGTCCTTGTCCGGCCAGTACTGGGAGCACTTGATCTTCATCTTCTCTGTGAGGTTGGTCAGCATCACGACGGTGGGCACGTCGTATTCCCAGACCATGCGCCAAAAGTCGACCACAGTGTCCGGTAAAGGGCCTTGAGCAGCGATGTATTCCCTTCCACGTTCATATCCCTGGTGAGGAGATGTTAGTTTAACATAAGGTAACAATGATTCTGTCATTCCCCGTTGAAATAATTACAACAACAGCTCCATTCTAACAGCCAATATGTTTAATTAAAACTAGACCCAACATTTCAACTTCTCGCCAAAGCTCTCATCTGGGGTCAAAAAGAACTTTGCAAGAAGTCGAAACGTCAAATACGATTTAATTGAACTGGTGTATGTTGTCAGATAGAACTGAGAAACTTTGCTATCATTAAAAATACGGTAGCACATTCGTAGCTTCAATAAAATAGACTTATTAGTATATTTAGCTACGCCTGGTCAAAATGCTACAGTAGAGTTTCTGAATATAGGAACTCTAATTAAAAGCCTCATTGATTCACTGGCTACAAAAAAGGTAGAATTATGTATGCCTGTGTGCATGCAAACTTGCACACAAGCTGTCTATATTTAGAACCACCCACTCATGAATATCCACTAACTTACCACCTGTACAAACAAAAGGTACACTATATAAACACATAACCACACATTAGCACAATGAATTCACACCATGGAAACAGGACAAACACACACACATACGCACACATGCACACACATACACCAACACACACACACATAAACACACACATAAACACATACACACACACATAAACACATACACACACACAAACACATACACATAAACAAACACATCTATTTAAGATAGGATATAAAAGGTTACACTTCAAATGCCATACTTGCTCACTTGTAAACATTCTAGTGTGGCTCTTTAATGCTCGTTATAGTTTCTATAGCTAGGTATGTATGTGTATGTAAAATATATCCATTGATGACACGTCAAAAATGTCACACCCACTCACCTTAATGAAACTGGCATTAATATAATCGTGTTCGTAGCCCTCCAGAGGATTCAGAGTCACTCTAGTTTCATCAACTACACAAACAAAAACCACAAATCACACATATAATATTATGCAAGTGCGTGTCTATAATACATACTAGAACTGCACCACCAGCCACACAACACTCTACACCTAGAATGGAGCCAAGAAACCGGTAAAATTACTTGGCGGTTTCACACCTTGCTATGTTAATCTAATCCAATTGACTCGTTGAGAGCCAACCTACAGTGTGTGTGTGTGTGTGTGTGTGTGTGTGTGTGTGTGTGTGTGTGTGTGTGTGTGTGTGTGTGTGTATGTGCGTGTGTACAGAGTTTTGGCACCCCACTCACAGCACTGGATGTTGGCATAGCGATTCCTGGGCTTGTTGTCTGGTAGAGTACACGTCACTACCGGCTTCTTGGGAGCTTTGTCTTGAACAATCTACACACACACACACACACACACACACACACACACACACACACACACACACACACACACACACACACACACAAACATGCACAAACACACACAAACACACAAACACACAAATGCACACATACATACACATACATCATGAAATGTCCCAGCGATGTACACATAGATATGATTGGTATGTATAAAGTACTGTAAACAAGAATTGACAGAACTCGGGTTTGGTAAGTTGCTTATACTGAGCTACTGTCTCCTGTTTAGTCCTGGGGACTTGCCACTACATTCTAAAGACTATTATGATTTCGGGGAAAATCATCATAGAACAATCATCATGTACCCATTTACTCTCATGCACCTGTGAAGGTACAACAATGCATGGCAGTACTTCACTGCTTGAATATACATGTATGCCATCCCAATATGAACAGTGGAGCTTGGGACTAAGCTTTGAGCAGTGTAAATAGGTAATCAAGTCCAACCTCTATGGACTCGTTAGGTAAAGGGTCCCATACCTAATACCAAAACTAAAAACAAACGGTGAACAAGCCTGAGCCTTTAGCTGATTTTAGAGGGGGAAATGATTGTCTGAGTAGGCATATATTGTTCTTAAGGCAGAGGAATATGGGCTATATGTATGTCTGTACCAGTGCAATGCACATATACTGCAGCTAACAAGATAATGAGGGAGACAGGGGTTGCCTTATTGGAACCTAAACTTCAGAATAATAACAAAGTGACTAAAAGGTAAACAGAGGAAGCTTTTATAAACAAATGTGGACAAACACACACAAACCATGTGACATGCACACACACACACACACACACACACACACACACACACACACTTCTACTCGGTCTGACTTACTCTGTATTCTTCTCCAAATCCTCCATTTTCATTGAAGTGCATTCTTTCCAAATGGGTGGAGAAAGAAGAGAGGGGGACGGGCTCCCTGTGTTCTGATCCTTCCTGAGGTGGCATGTATTCCATCAGCTTGATGCCGTCATGGTTACCATGCCCATCTACACTCTACATGAGGGCCAAAGTAATTTTACATGGCCGTTACAAAACAATAAATAACAGAATTAATCTACAAACATGCATATGTATTTTAGATCCAAACAAACCAAAATTTCAAATCTCTATCACCTCGAGACATGCATACAACATGCTATATATCTATATGAATCTACACAATTAGGTAGTACAACGTACCCCATCATATTTTTGGTTTGGTTTGAAGGAGTCACTGGATCGACGCTTCCACCTAGTTACACATATGTAGGTGGGCACACATTAGTGTACATGTATACACACATATGTACATACATACATACACACACATATACATACATGCACATACATACATACATACATACATACATACATACATACACATACACAGTATGGTGTTTTTGGTACTGAAAGTTTCACTCAATATAATATGCAATGACACAAGCAGAATACTTTTGTCATTCAATCAATCAATCAACTCGCATGCTAACACACAAGCATATTCATTTGCATTTATCACGAAATAACATACAATACTACAAATAGTATGTACAAACAATGCTTATACAAAAAGCAGGTGCACACCCACCGAACCACACACACACATACACACACACACACACCTAGACACACGCACACGCACGCACCGAGACACATGCACACACATACTTACACCACCACTGATACGATGACCAGGACAGCCGCCACAACCACTGCAGCTAGAACCACGATGACAACTCCGGCTATAACCCCAGCAGAAGTGGGGCTCGCCTCTGAAAACAAATATTAAGTCATATTTAATAGCAAATTTTCTAACAGCCAAATTCACGTAGAAAAAAGATTATGTTGAAACAATTGAAGTCATGTCAGTTATTAATGAGATAAAGATTTGTCCACCCTTTACCTGTGGTGGAAGACGGGAAGTAAGCAGAAGATGAGTACATGGAGTATTGTCTAGTTGTAGCTTGCCTCACGGACCTTCTTGACACAGTCTGCATTGGAAACAATGTTTAAATACAGTAATATGTCGATGGCAAACAACCTCCGAAGTAAGTAAGAAAAGAAAGAAGAAAAAAAAGAGGCTAAATGCAGGAAAGTTTTTAGTGAGAAGAGACAACTAATGCAGGGAATTAGCATCACAGTTATGTCTAATTGGAAGAATTTAACAAATAAAATTGGGAAAATCAAGTCATTACAACTTCAATTATGACTCTAGCTTGTTATTGCTTTTTCTTATTATGTTTGGAGTAAATCTGTTGAATCAATTAGATACGGTGTGTAAAGATGCACATTATGTATCCTATACACACATAGTTAGGTAGGCATGTCGCTAATTTCACATCAGAAAATACATGTGTGTATTTTTATACTAAATTAGAACTCTCACAACAAATTCACAACCTATAGCCTTATTCCATTGATGGAATGATTATGTCTGAGTTGTTAACTTACTCACCTTCTTCAAATTGTATCTATCCAACTTACAATAATACTATTAGTAGTTTCACAATTAGTACACAATTTATCCACTGAACTTGGTCCTTGTCAATATTTAGTGTTTGCTGTTGTTGTTGTTGTTTTATCCCCTTTTTTTTATTTTTTTTTTTAGAATACTCCAATCAATCACAACCCAACACAAAGTGGTGCAAACACAACAACTATCTCACCTGAGTGTCCACGGCAGGGAAAGCTCTGATGAAGAAGGTGTATGTAAACTCATAGCAGAGAGGTCCATTGGTGTACGTGTTGCTGCGATCATTTGGTGAATTAGCACTGCTGGCATCGGCGTTACCCACGATGAATAGTTTACTGGGAGGAATGAGCTCTCGGCTGTACTCGGCTGTGATGTATGCCTCGGGGCTAGTGTGCTCCCTGTTGCAAAACTCCTCATCGTAAGGCTTCAAATCGTTGTGGGTGTAGGCATTTGGAGATCGAAGGTCATCCACGGTCTGTCCAATCGGCAGGATAATAACTATGATCTGATAATGGCTGTATGTACGTGTGTGCACGTTTGTTACAGGGGCAGGGGAGGGGGGAAAGACGGAAAAATAAATTATCAGTATATTTTGATTTCAAGAGTGGCAACAGGAGTGGCCCAGACACCATAACATAAAATACCTCACCCTCCCTATTACATAGTAACTGACACCCACCCACACAGCAGAATTTGATTGTTTCATAGGTAACATAGCGACTCAATTTTGTTATGGTCATAATCACTCAATTGGGGCCTAGCATTAAAGTAGACTGAAATTGCCCTTACCTGATTATCCCATTCATCTCAGAAAAGTCTATCAGTCCCAAAGTGAGTGTCCGTGGAGGATTTTCCACTCCTCTTACAGGTGGGTTAGTGGGAGGGGATGGGGGCGGGGGAGGAGGCACTGAAACAGAAATGACATCAATGGTTAGAATACCACCATAAGATCTTAAGAAAAAGGGCATCATTTGAATTTCATCCTGTGAGAGTACTAAATGAAATGAAAGCACTAAATACCTAGTCTTTAGTATTCCTCATTTGAGCACCTAGCACTAATCCCAAGCTAGTAGGGACATCTTTTGGGTCATCCAGAAACTTTTATTCCATAGAACATGAATATCACCCCCATTGTAAGCTACACTCTTCCCTCTTCTTCTGATTTATCCTTTTCTTCTTTCTTCACCTATTTAACCTTTTACCTAATAAACCCTTTACCTAATAATTTAAGTTTCCTTGACAACTACCTTCCAGCTGAATTAACTTCTAATGTATAAACAACCAGGCAAGTTTGGTATAGCTATAGTGAGTAAAACTTACTAAAAAATAATTGTACTTATACTCACAAGACAATGTTGTTGTGCTTCTCTGTCCAGCTGGCATGCCCACTCCTCCATTCTGTGATGCTCCATTGATGGCAGCTACAGTGAGTGTGTAAGAGGTGCCAGCTACTACATTGCCCAGGACAGCACGCCATGTATCATTTGCCACCACAGCATTGGAGGAGTTAAATATGGCACTATTGACATCACTGAAGGAAACATTGTAAGACTTGGAGCCTGTATATGATACCTATGAGGCAAATTTGTATGTTGGTAAATAAGTTCTACCGTAAATAAAAGTAGAGATACACATATTTAGGATATACAGGTTTATACAATAGATGTCATAAAGGCTATTTTATCTGTCATTCAAGAAAGTCCACTCACCATGTAGCTTGTGATAATTCCATGGGTTGGATCTGGCGTGACCCAGGTCATAGTAATATTATTCGTATTAGCTGATAGCACTTCAAAATTTCTGGGAGGAGTGGCAGCTACAGGTGTGAAATAGAATAAGTATTTTACTTCTGAGATTTATATGACTATTTAGTATAGTAAGCTATTAAATTGAATTTCTAAAATTTCTAATGCATTCACAGCCATTGTCACATGGTCCCTATAGTGCCATTTTTCATTTCTTTAATGAATTTTTTTTTTAATGATTCTGGCTAGCTACCTAATGCATGGCATGCTGATCAGATTACTATTATTATCATTTGCTGCAGGTGAGTAAGTTATGGCACATTTTTTGATACACTTCAGGGGTGGATCCAGGGGAGGAGCTGAGGGGACCAGGGCTTCCTCCCCCCCCCCCCCCCCCCCCCCCCCCCCCCCCCCCCCCCAACACCCTCTGAACTAAGTGTAGAGAAAATTATTATGTACAAGGATATCAATACAGGCAATTTGTGTACACATGCTAATTTGTTTATAAATAAAGGTCGAAATCATTTACATATTTCATTAAATTATATCTCGGGCCCCTTCCTGTCATTAGCGCTTGGAACTGCCCCTGCACTTATCTTGACCAAATAAAATTAATAGGACTAGTAAGAATGAAATAACAAATAATATAACAAAATTGTCACTATTGATAGCATAACTGCTACGGACAAAAGATGTCAAAAAAGAAAAGTACAGTGTGGGCATAATTACCATAAACACGCCCATCAGTACTATATAATCTCACACTCCTTCACAAATTTCAACCGTAGGCATACAAGAACACTACACATTTACAACAGCAGAATAAACTTACTGTCCTGAAGAGTTTGCACAGGATCAGACTGCTGGCTCACATTACTGCAGCCTATCACATTACAGGCCACGACTCTCATGGAGTACTGAGTGAATGGCAGGATCAGCTGCTGGTCCATGATTCTGGCAGTGAACTGGTTATTACTGGGAGCCGAGAGCTCCCCAACGGAGAAGTTGGTAACACTATCGAAACCTGAGCTGACATTGACATCCATTCGATACACCAAAAACTGTTGGACATCTCTGTTGCCATCAAAATTTGGTCGCCATCTCAAATCAATGTATCTTGGGCCAGGATTAATCAAGGTGACGTTAATTGGAGGATCAGGACGTTCTAATGAGCAATAAAAAAAAATTAATATCATTCGATTACAGAAATATTGTATTTTTTGTACAACTTTACCTAACACAGTCAAAGAAACTGCTTCAGATGTAAATGGAATGCGCATAGTCTGTTGCAGTTCATTAGTCGCGATGCAGTTATATGTAGTGGTGTCCCCACGTATCACATCTGGAATCAGCAGTACCCCCACTGAACCCAAGTCATCTCTGGTGTCAAAAGACGCCAAGTCCAAACCATTTCTGAGTATTATTTCAGTAATACTTCCATTGTATGTGTCACTGGCAAAGTCAGTATTGCGATTTGGAGGAAAACTAAATATTGTGAATCTATTGTTGGAGTTGTCTATAGATACTCCATTTCTCTGCCAGGAGATGCTGGGAATAGGAAATCCGTTAGTCTGACAGAATATAGCCACTGATTCACCCAGTAAAGTGTCTTGTGGAGTAGTAATCATGTTGCCAACAAGAGTAGGAGGGACTACAAAGAAAAATATATATTTTATACGGTGCAATTCTAACGATGGGATTTGGAAATATTAGTAATCATAATTTATCCAAGAAACTGTATAATGTTGCTGTTTACCTTGTACTGTAAGATTGGCTTGGGCCAAGTGTGTACCAAATTCATTGGCAGCCTCACAGATGTAAGTTCCTCTATTGCTATAGTTTACACTCCTAACAGTCAACTCTCCAAATCTACCATCATTTTCATCTGCTATGATAAGATAGTTAGTGGTGTTGGAATCAGCAGTGGTGATGATTTCTGCTATGTTTCCACTAGCATCCATAAATGACCAAGTGATATTGTGTTGTGGGATGGCCAGAGCTTGACAAGGAAAGACAGCATCACTTCCACTGACCCTGTATTCATCTATGGGACCACCCACTACCTGAGGAGGACCTAAAAAGAAAATAACGAAACACTCAACATATTTTCTTCTTATTTTTACTTTTTATAATTACTATGTAGCTATGTATTACTAAAGCTGTAATAATGGAATCTTAACAATCATAGAGTTTACCTCTAACAACAATATCAATGTGGTCACTGTTTTCTCCAGCTGGGTTAGTCGCACTCAGGAAGTATCTTCCTTGATCAGTTTCTGTCACATCTCCAATTGCTTGTACAATATTATCTACAGTGAGACTGAGTCTATCACTAGTATACATCAGAGTGGACACACTGGTTCTATTCATTAGGTCTGTGATGTCTTCAAACTCTGCTGCTGTAAAATCAGGACGACCAACTGGTGCATTGGCTGCATAGTACCAGCGAATATCACTGGTTTTTACACTGGGTATTGCATTCATTATAGTAAACACTAGAGTTACATCCTTCTCAGCAACTGCCACTTCTCTTCTGTTTGTAGACAAGGGAACAACTTCAGGGGGCACTGTAACAGGAAACAAAATAATTTAGAGAAGGAACGAAATATATTATATCTTGAATAATCACATACTCTGCAGTTTATATTAATCAATTTTGTGGCCACTTCTTAACTGCTGAGATCAAAAAATTAAAGTACAGCTTATGCAAAAGAGTATAATAAACTTGCATTAGGTTTTGGAAAATTAGAGTGTAAGTTTTTGGCTGCTGGAGTTTGATACAGATATTCCGAAGGTAGTCCTGCTCCCTTATTAGAACAATAATATGATAAGAGCATGTCTCTATGTAAGCTTGCTAGGGCACTTCAGTGTTTGTTTGTTCTTAAGTTTGAACATTTAGAATATTTGGCAAACTCATTCTGCATAATTTATATCAATATTATGTTTAGCTTTTCAAACATTCCATAGTTTATATACGTGATCTACAACATGGAGACCCCAAATTGAGTGAAAGAAAAATGTACAGCAGTATGATACTATTTTATAGAAAGAATGGAGAGGAGTCGAAACTTGTCTGTGATTTTTACATACTATTGCTTTAGGACACATGTTCTCAAGCACACTTAAAGTATTATAATACAGTATATACACATATGCGTCAATATAAAACAAGGAATATATATAATTATAAATATATATATATATTATATATTTGTATGTGTGTGTATCTTAATTATTATTATACTTTACCTTGAACAAATAATTCAAACCCTTCAGAATCCTCTCCTCCCATAGCTACATTAGTAGCTCTACAACTATAATCACTCCCAGCATCACTGGTAGAGGTCTGTGTGAGGACTAACTCTCTAGTAACTGTTGCTAGGGCTCTAACTGGCTCATCAATAATAGGACTTGTAATATTAACTCTGCTATCACTACTGGAGTTGAGCATGAGACTTCCTCTATACCACTGGATGTCAGGTGGAGGTACTCCAGTAGCTGCACACTGGAAGGTGATGGCATCAGTCACATTAACAACATAGCGAGTGGATCCCTCAGGAAGATAAGAAGTGATGTTAGGGACAACTAAAATTACATAATAGAGAAGATAGATAAGATATCCCCACAATTTCAGTTTATCTCACCATGTACTGTAAGTGTAGTACTAATAGAAGTGACGTCACCGCGACCTATGATTGAATTGTCAGTACTACATGTGTACGTGCCACTAACAGATGCTGAAGTCTTCATCACTTGCAAGGTACTCATAATATCTCTGTTTCCTACTTCCATACTGGCTATGGAAATATCCCCTCCATTCATGAGAGGGTTATTATCAGGATCCATCCAGGTGATAGTAGGTCTTGGTAAACCTGATGCAGTGCAAGTGAAGGTAGCAGTACTGGGAGATGTCACTAGTTGAAGTGCAGGATACTCAGTGATGTTTGCAGCGACTATGAAACAACAAATACAACCACAAATATCAACAAACAATAGCAATAATGGCAGATTGCATTTGAAAATACTGGTAGCAATCACCTACTTACTGTATCTTCATAGCTAAAATCACACTCACCTTGGATCTCCAGTTCTATTCCTTGACTATCTCTTCCAGGATCATTCATAGCCTCACAGTAGTAAGTCCCACTATCAGCATCTAGTGTCTCATTTATAACTAGAGTACTATTCACGGCTAACACTAAGCCTCTACCACTACTTAAAGGATAGTTATCAAACAGCACTGGCTCAAGAATAGTGACAGATCCATTAGTGGAGAGAGTAGAGTTTTGACCATTACGTGATACAAGCCACCTGATACTAGGTCGTGGTATCCCCACAGCAGAACATTCTAGGACTGCAGCATCGTACTGGCTTACTCGAATCACCAACCCATCCTGAGGAGACACTATGCTAGGTACAGCTGCGGAAATGAAAACTCTGTAAATATGAATTGCAATGTTATGTTTATTTCAAACTCACTATAAACTGTTAGTTCAGCTGATTCCGCAGTATCACTAACTACATTAGAGGCATTGCAGGTATATGTTCCTGCCAGTGAGGGCATGACACTGGTCACTGTTAGTGTGCTCATCAACTGCCTCTCGCCAGTTCTCTCCTCTACAATCTTGAAATTGGACTCTTCCATTATCCTATTTGTTATACTGTTACGTGTGAGAAACCACGAGATATTAGGTCTAGGAAAGGCAGTAGCAACACAGGTGAAGTTAACTCCATCTGGATCAGTCACAGTTGCACTAGCAGGAGCTGTTGTGATGTTTGGTGCAACTGAGAACAATAATAAAATAATTAATCAACCATCTGATTGCATCTGTTAGTGTTTCACCTTGAATCACCACTTCTATTGCTTGTACATCATTTCCAGGTATATTACTAGCCACACAATAATAGCTACCTCTGTCTGCATCCAGTGCAGTACTTATCGTCAAGTTGCTACTGACTCTGAATGCAAATCCCCTGTTACCCGATAGCTGGTAATTGTCTATTTGGAAAGGATCACTGATGGTAATGGATGCTGAAGTTATCAGTGTCAGATTCTGGTCCCCTCTAGTCCTCATCCATGCAAACTCTGGAGGAGGAATTCCAACAGCTGAGCATTGTAATACAACAGGTTGAAACTGGTTCACTGTTATTACTGTATTGTCAGGAGGAAACAATATCTCTGGGATAGCTGTAAAGTAATAACAAATAATATTAAGTAAAAATATCAAGAAATACTTAATACCACCTTAATACTTCTATAACAATTCTCTAAATTTAAGCTGCTGTAACTTACTGTGTACAGTCAGTGTAGCTATTCCAGTATCATCACTGACCACATTAGAGGCATTGCAGATATAGTCAGCAGCTAGAGATGGCCTGACTTGATTAACTCTCAATGAGCTCATCACTTGACGATCACCAGCACCAATGGCAGTGGTGATGTTGAAATCTGTATTGTCTGATATTTCTACTGTGTTGCCATCCTGACGAATATACCAGGTGATAGTAGGTCTAGGAAATCCTTCAGCAACACAGTCAAACTGAACACCATTAGGTTCTACCACAGTCTGATCAGCAGGTGCTTCAGTGATGTTAGGAGCAACTAAATAATAATAACTTATTTTAAAAAGAAAACTCTGAATGTATTGTTGTTGTTGTTGTTTTTTGTTTTGATTTTTGTTTTTGTTTTTGTTTTTGATAGATTTTTTTGTTATTGTTACTGTTGTCATTTACCTTGCACCACCAATTGGATTTCTTGACTATCATTTCCTGGAATACTACTAGCTACACAGAAATAACTGCCACTATCATCATCCACTGCTGAATCAATTGTCAAAGAACTGTCCACACGAAATACATCACCTCTACCATTCTCTAGTTGGTATAATGCTTGCTGGTTAGTAGAAGAGATAGCAAAAAGAGATGAGTTTGTTATTGTCACATTCTGATCCCCTCTAGTCCTCATCCATACAAACTCTGGAGGAGGGATTCCAACAGCCGAGCATTGCAATATAGCAGGTTGAAACTGGTTCACTGTGACCACAGTTCCATTAGGAAGGGACACTATCTCTGGTACAGCTATTACATAGTGAAATAAACAATATTAATGACCTTAGTATATAATTACATCTTAACATTTATTAAAATTTCTGTAGAAACTTAGCTATTGTAACTTACTGTGTACAGTCAGTGTTGCTATTCCAGTATCATCATTGACCACATTAGAGGCATTGCAGATATAGTCAGCAGCTAGAGATGGCCTGACTTGATAAACTCTCAATGAGCTCATCACTTGACGATCACCAGCACCAATGGCAGTGGTGATGTTGAAATCTGTAGTGTCTGATATTTCCATTGTGTTACCAGTTTGATTAATATACCAGGTGATAGTAGGTCTAGGAAATCCTTCAGCAACACAGTCAAATTGAACACCATTAGGTTCTACCACAGTCTGATCAGCAGGTGCTTCAGTGATGTTAGGAGCAACTAAATATTATATAAAACAAATTATATGAATAACAAGCACAGATAGTTGCTACTCTGCTGCTATTGTGGTTATTTACCTTGCACCACCAATTGGATTTCTTGACTATCACTTCCTGGAGTACTACTAGCTACACAGAAATAACTGCCACTATCATCATCCACTGCTGAATTGATCGTCAGAGAACTGTTCACACGATATACATCACCCCTACCATTCTCTAGTTGGTATAAGTCTTGCTGGATAGTGGTAGAGATGGTGAATTTTGACATGTCCATTACTGTCTCATTTAGTCCCCCTCTGGTTCTCAACCATGTGAATTGAGGGGAAGGAATACCAACTGCTGAACATTCTAGAATTACCATCTGAAACTGATTAATTACTATTTCACCAACATTTTCAGGAGCGATTATCTGTGGAATTGCTAATAAAAATTAAATAATAATAATACTTGTCCTCTGTTTTGTTATTTTAAACTTACTGTGTACAACTAATGAAGCTGACGCTGTATTATTTCTTACTACATTTGATACTAAACAAGTATAAGTAGCTGCCAAAGCTGGTCTAACACTGTTCACTGTTAAAGAACTTGTAACCTGACGATCTCCTGCTTCAGCAATTACGATGTCAAAGTCTGTAAGATTTGAAGAGATTTCCATCATCATGCTATCTTGTATCACAATCCAAGTTAACACTGGTCTAGGAAGACCTTCAGCAACACAGTTGAATACAGCAGAGTTTGGATCCACTATAGTTTGGTTTATTGGTGATGTAGTAAATGTTGGCCCAACTGCAGTGAATCAAAACAAAAAAATTTTTTTTTTAAATAATCCAGTGATACTATGAACAATTGCTTCTAATTTAATTCTTTGTTTCAACATTATCTTTATATGCAATATGTAACATACCATAAACTGTTAAATTGAACATGACACTGTCAGCTCTCATTCCACTTCCTGGAATATCAGCAGTAGCAGAGCAAACAAATGCACCTGAATCTCCATCCACAGCATTGAAGAGTGTCAGAGTTCTACTCACTTCATACAGATCAGTCATAGGGTTCAGTGATGATAATGGACTTCCAAGCATGACTCTGTTCATTAGAAGATCTTCCATCGATGCTGGTCTTCCTTGATCTCTGGTGAGTTCTGTTCCATCATAGAAGAATGAAATTATGGGCATTGGAGAACCAGTGGCATTGCATGTGAAAGTAATGTCTGTTTGCTCATTTGTAGTAAAAACATCAGAATCCATAGGAGATGTCACAATTGGTGATTCTACAATACACACATAATAACATACAATAGTTATTTCTGACTCACTTAAATATAAGATTTATAAGTTTTTTAATTACTTACCATATACGGAGACCATAGATTCACTTGAAGTATCAGAACCAAGCCGGTTGGTAGCAATGCAAGTGTAATTAGCACTGTCTGTAGCAAATGTATTCGTCACTGAAAGTGTACTTGAAGTATTAAGACTGGATGGGTTACTATTTGATACAAGAATATTCCTTCCATTCTCCAGAACTGAAGATGTATTGAAGATTCTCTCTGTGCCATCATCCAATGTTCTGACCCATGCTATGATAGGTTGTGGAAGTCCATCAGCTGAACATGTTAGAGTTAAGCTCATGGGACTAAGTTTATTTAACATAGCCATGGGAGAATTTGTCACCACAGGAGGAACTGAAACAGAAAATACAGTTTATGCGGAGCAAATAAATATTAAATATAATTACAGTAACTATCATTAATAAAATAGGATCTTGGACAACACAAGAGTAGTGTAATTCATATCAAATATATTCAAATCTGAAGTTCCTATTATAAACTTACAGAACACAGTGAGATTGAAACTACGTGACTCTATTCCCACTGTATTGTTGGCCGTACAAGTGTGTATTCCACCATCTTCTCTTAGAACATTTGATATTGTGAGATTTGAAGTAATAATAAGATATCCTTCTGTATCTGTACTCAATGAAGTAGTTACTTGTATTCTACTATCAGTCTCTGTAGACCAAGTGATGATGGGTCGTGGGTAGCCTCTGGCAGTACAGCTGAGAGTGAGTGAGTCTCCCTGATCTCTCATTACTAGCATATCATTAATAGGGTCCACTATATTGGATGAAGCTAGAACAGAAAA
>WLWD01000556.1_pt1 | contig 92383 bp, 62 predicted proteins | sample 6712731 | NCBI WGS metagenome assembly WLWD01 (sample SAMN12718690, study PRJNA576275) | sponge metagenome | isolation source: marine sponge | host: Mycale hentscheli | place: New Zealand: South Island, Marlborough, Capsize Point | collected 2014-11-01
TGAAGAGTCATCAAACTGTTGTACTGAGCTGTGGCAGTGTTTGATTCAGAGGGGAGGAACTTCTCCTCCCCTCCCTCCCTTACCTAAATGGAGTTGTTTCTCCTCAAAGAAAAATTTCCACCCCCCTCTTCCTCACCCACAAATACAGCTTCCTATGCAGAATGAATGTCAAAACATTTTCTACAGTTACAAGTGAATGCTCTATTTTTGCTGTGCAATAGAATTTCGTATGGGTAGTGGGTAATTTAATTCATTTGTAAATTACTGGATGTGTCCACATATCTCAAACCACTTAGCTCCACTCTCTTAACACCCCTTCCCCTCCTTTCCCAGCAAAAATATCTGTATCAAACCCTGTATAGTCCCATTAATGTGCCAGAATATTTCATTTCAACATGTTTTCCTTTGCTCTCTGAATTACTTTTGAACTTCTTCTATTCATTCAAAGGATGATGTCTTTACTTCTGTAAGGTCACAATATTCAGATGATGCTACTGATTATGTTCAAAGCAAAAAAAAAAAAAAAAAGGTAGACAAAGCAATGAATGAATGAGAAATACGGAGTATGAGTAAGAGAATTGCTAGGGGGAAGAGTGAGCGTTTGCAGATAAGACTGGAATTGTTTGCTACATTTTTTCATTTTTGTTCTTTTGCGGAGTTAGCAGTCACACCTTCCCTGATGTCACCAGTGGGCAACAGCATTGCTGGATGAGATGACTGTCTATAAGTACAGTAAAGCAATTGCTAATATTGCACTGGAAGCCATATAGTTCACATTGTTATGATATTAGTTTTGTTTTGGTCACAATAACAACTTTGTGGTTTGTTGCTAGACAACTAAATTATGATATTACAACACGCATAATTCATATGTTTCAAAGAAAGTTATGAATTATGTGTGTGGTGTTATCATGACTTCAGTCGGTCCATTTGCTTGACCGGCTCAGTTACTGCTTACTCCCACTGGTAATTTCAGTAACCTCCACCACCACTTTCAAAGACTATATCTGCAAGGTATAACAGACATATTGAATAAAGCAATGCATACAGTAAAAGTATCACCATTAAGTGAATTCACAGTATTGTCTTTGTTGATTTTTATAGGTAATGGTACATGACAGCATCCAATTTTCTTAAAAAACAAGAGAAGCACAATAAAAGGTCTTAAATTGTTATTTGGAGTAAGTTCATACCTAAATCAACGATTAATTGTCAGTAATCTCCCAAATCAGAGCATAACGAATAGACAGACAAAAAGATAGGACAACTACTAAAAAAAACCCTCTTGTACATGCATGCTGAGTGTAAATTATGAACTCGCCTAAAGTTCTAGTGGAGATGTAAACTGACCTATACACAACTAACCGGAAACCAGATCATTCTCAAGTGTTCATGGCAATGGCAGCTAACTGAATATATACATAGCTAGACAGATTTATAGAATGGGAAGGATAACTGTATACACTTACGTAATCTCATCACCGTTCAATGTGTGCATCAACAGCTCCACGTTTTGGTGCTAGCTTTGTGGGTAATGCTCCATATTGAATGACGTGTTCAAATAGTCTGTTTTCCTATTTGCGGTAGTTGTTTTTTTGTTGTTTTTTTATGCTGTAAAGATAACCTAGTGCTGGAATTGGAGTTTTGTGTTGCAACTATATACCAGTAAGTGTGTCTTACATGTTTAGCTAACTTTTTCTCTTATAAAGACGGCATTTATATTTACTGTTTTTGTTCCTGGAGCTAAATTCTGGTTAGGAAGCCAAGTATTTAAAGTATGCTTTTGGTCTGAGAAATGATGTACTAGCTAGTGTATAGTAGTGCTAAGGGTTCGCACCTTTGGTGCTTTATTCAATTTGCAGTGTGTGTGTATTTATGTGAGTGTGTATGTATGCAGGGGGGGGGGGTGTATTTATGTGTATGTGAGTTTGTGTTGTGTGAGTAAGGGTGTGTGAGTGCATGCATGTGTGCGTGTAATAGTTGAGCCAATAAATCCATATTCATGTAGCTCAGTTCAACCATCCTACAACTATGATTAATAGAAGCTTGTAATAGAGGTAAAGATCAGAAGTACCTCAACTTTGCAACTAGGGCTGCTCATACTAACAATGAATGCTTAGAATTCTTAATTCCACGAGTTTGGGGGGGGGGGAGTGGAACCACAAAATACATTTTCACTACTTTTTTCTTGATTTGTGTAATTTTTTTGTGTAATGCTTATAGTGTACAACTGGCACATGGTCATACCTCTACTGTTTCATTGTTGATGTTGGAAAATGTTGAACTATTTCGGTGCTTTCATGTATACTATGCAACCATTTTTTTTTTTGCCATTCCCTCATTGAAGATAAAATGAGTTAATATATGGGATGACATTTGCAAATAATTGATGTGTTAAGATTTTAAAAATGAAAGTAAGTATTATTATTATCATATTATTGCTAGGTTTTATGTCCTGGGATATTTCACTGAAGTTATAGTTATGGAGTAGCCACTTCCTTATGCCAAGATGCCATGATGAAATAAGACTTGGGTACGTTACTTGGGGTGGTGGAAAAAAAACTTAAAAATTCCAAGTTTGGTAAAAATGAGACACTGGACATGGATTTAGAGGACTGGGACATGGTGAAGTAGAGAGATGGGACCAATGGTGAGTTTAGAGACTGGGACGTGGAGTTAGAGACTGGGACATGGTGGAGTTAGAGACTGGGACATGGTGGAGTTAGAGACTGGGACATGGAGTTAGAGACTGGGACGTGGAGTTAGAGACTGGGATGTGGAGTTAGAGACTGGGACATGGTGGAGTTAGAGACTGGGACGTGGAGTTAGAGACTGGGACGTGGAATTAGAGACTGGGATGTGGAATTAGAGACTGGGACATGGAGTTAGAGACTGGGACGTGGAGTTAGAGACTGGGACATGGTGGAGTTAGAGACTGGGACGTGGAGTTAGAGACTGGGACATGGTGGAGTTAGAGACTGGGACATGGTGGAGTTAGAGACTGGGACATGGTGGAGTTAGAGACTGGGACATTGGAGTTAGAGACTGGGACATGGTGGAGTTAGAGACTGGGACATGGGAGTTAGAGACTGGGACATGGTGGAGTTAGAGACTGGGACATGGAGTTAGAGACTGGGATGTGGAGTTAGAGACTGGGACGTGGAATTAGTTGGAGTTAGAGACTGGGACATGGTGGAGTTAGAGACTGGGACATGGTGGAGTTAGAGACTGGGACATGGAGTTAGAGACTGGGACGTGGAGTTAGAGACTGGGACGTGGTGGAGTTAGAGACTGGGACATGGAGTTAGAGACTGGGATGTGGAGTTAGAGACTGGGACGTGGAGTTAGACATTGGGACGTGGAGTTAGAGACTGGGACATGGTGGAGTTAGAGACTGGGACGTGGAGTTAGAGACTGGGACGTGGAGTTAGAGACTGGGACGTGGAGTTAGAGACTGGGACGTGGAGTTAGAGACTGGGACATGGTGGAGTTAGAGACTGGGACATGGTGGAGTTAGAGACTGGGACGTGGAGTTAGAGACTGGGACATGGTGGAGTTAGAGACTGGGACATGGTGGAGTTAGAGACTGGGATGTGGAGTTAGAGACTGGGACGTGGAGTTAGAGACTGGGACATGGTGGAGTTAGAGACTGGGACGTGGAGTTAGAGACTGGGACATGGTGGAGTTAGAGACTGGGACATGGTGGAGTTAGAGACTGGGACGTGGAGTTAGAGACTGGGACGTGGAGTTAGAGACTGGGACGTGGAGTGAGAGACTGGGACGTGGAGTTAGACACTGGGACGTGGAGTTGGAGACTGGGACGTAGAAATAGAAACTGATATGTTAAATTAATGACAGGGTGGATTGAAGAATTTAAATATGGAGTTAGCTAAAGCTAGAGACTGGAACATGAAGTTAATTATTAAGAGTAATTTGCATTGTTATTAGATTTAATATGTAACTAGTGAATTAAAATCTTCTGGTTTCCTGTAATATTATTTGCCAACATGTTACGATCTTTCCCAGTGCAAATTATTTATAGTGTGCTTATATTCTAGATTTTATGCCCTATGTATTTTTATGTGTCATATTATGTTAAATCAAGAATGGAGAAGCAACTTTGCTGGCTCTACTGAAGAGTTTACAGCAACAGTATTATTATGTCCAGTCATTGTGGTCATTCTATTATAGCTAGACATTCACAGTATGTTGTTTGTATACACTTGGAGATGTCACTTAAAAATTATTATAGATGGTAAAGTTGTTGTTGTTTTTGTCCTGCATTAGTTAAGGTAAGGTGTCGTCACTGTACTTATTATAGTATGGGTAAAGGGTTTTCTGAAAAATTCTCTCCCAACCCAGCGGGATAAATTAAAATGCACATGGGTCCTATTGTCCTCAATCATCTCAGTTGAAATAAATACTCTTGGGGAATATAACTAAATGCCAAAGAATATTCTCACTTAATTCTGCAATTGCATGTATTAGAAAAACTTATATTTAAGTATGTGTTAGTGCACAAATATTTTGCTCTTGAATGGAGTAACCAGTAGGTTTATGCCAATTCTGAAGTAACTTTTGTATGACATTTTAGCTATAGATATATAGCATTTGTTGAGGTATACTATTAGTATTAGCTTTATGCAACATGATGTTTAAGTCACCTTATAACAATCATTATTATGGTGTTATAAGCTATGAGTATAACACAAATAGCTTATACTAAACTGAAATAGGCTTATAACAACTTGCATATAAGAACCCTTATAATTAGCTTATAATTACGCAATAAGCTATTCCTTAAACCACCTTATATTCACATTTTGGTACAGTGAAAGTGAATCATGCCTATGATACTTATTCAGTACCATGTATCTCAAAATAATGCACTACTTAACTGACTGAATTCAAAGTATTGGCAAAATATGACTGTAATTGTGAATATTAGTTGTCTAGCAACTTCCCATGTGAAATGTTAGAGTGATCTTTATGTACAAATACATTTTGCTTATTACTATACTTCAAGAAAGATACTTTCAAAAAATATGATTTTAATTAAATGCATTGGTGGCATGCGTGACCAACTTAAGACTCACCTCTTGTAGCTATACCTTTTGGTTTACAGTGTATACAGTCGAACCTCTCTACAACGGGACTCCGAAAAGCGGTCAGACTCTCAACGACGGTCATTCCGCTGGGAACGGAGCTCCATCCGCATGTCTGTAATAGATTTTAAACTCTGAGAAACGGTTGACTCCCAACTCCGAACAACGGTCATATTACCGGACCCCACAGTGAAATTGCAATACAAAATTATCTCCCACAACGGCCAGTTAGCCACACCCATGCATAGCTTGCACAACAATTTAGTCATTTTAAACTCGAATATAGAGCAAGTCAGAATTACAAATGTCCAGCAGCAATCAGATCATTTACCAGCTCCCTCATTTTATTGATATAGGCTGGAGGGCCGTATAGGCGGTAGATGCACGGCACTTCCAGACCGTAACCAGCGCCTCTGTTCACTTTGTCCCCTCGTATCACGGCAAATGCTTTGTTGACGTCTCTTCTCAAAAACTGGAAAAGCCGTGGAGCCAGGTTTTGTGGTACATGACCTACAATAGTAGTCTCCTTCAAAATAGCCACTGCTTTCTTATCTTTGGCATTTGCAGGCTCTGGCTTTACCAATAGTGATTCCCCTACCATAGGTACCCATACATCAGTATATGCGTGGTAGCCCCTAATGTAAGAGTCTATTTCCAGTACTTGAAGTTCAGTAGCAGTAACGACCTGGCTAGCCATAGTTATGACGGACACACCTCCTTTGTGGTGGGCTTTACCTGAGGTCCCCGCGTTGTAGCATTAGCATGGCTTCATTGCCGGTTGTGAAGCAGAAGAGGAATTATCTACCACTAAAGAAGAAAGTTGAGGTTATCAAGGCAATTGAGAAGGATCATGGGCTTAGTCATCGTGCTTTAGCAGAAAGGTTTGAATGTGGCAGGACTCAGGTAGCTCAAATAATAAAAAATAAGGAGTCCATTATGGCAATGTTCAGTGCTAATGCCTCAGGAAGCAAAATTCATTCTTTTAAAGTGTCACGTGTGTGTGAATTTGAGGAGGTAAATAAAGCCTTATACGAATGGTATCTGCTTGCTTGTTCCAAAAATATTTACCCTGGTGGTCCCCAGCTTATCGAAAAGGCCAAAGTAATTGCTGAGCAATTGGGCATAGAAAATTTCAAGGGATCCAATGGCTGGTTAGGGAAATGGAAGGCTAGGTACAATGTTAAACGGTTTAAGATTTGTGGGGAGTCTGGAGATGTACAGGGAGCAACTGTAGATTCTTGGAAAGAAAGGTTACCAGAGCTAATAGGGTGCTACACAAAAGAAAATGTTTGGAACATGGACGAGACTGGGGTGTTTTGGCGTGCTTTACCTGATAGTGGCTTTGGACAGAAGGGGAAGGAGTGCAAAGGAGGCAAAAGAAGTAAGCAGAGAATTACAGTGGCTTTTTTTGTTAATGCAGCAGGGGGTAAGGAAAAGCCAATTGTCATATGGACTTCAGCAAATCCTAGATGCTTAAAGCGGTTTGACAAAAGTGTCTTGCCTGTTAATTATTATGATCAAAAAAAAGCATGGATGACGGGAGATATAATGGAATCAGTTCTAACTAAGTTAAATAGCAGGTTGGTTCATAGGCAACGTTCCATTTTATTATTGATGGACAATGCTAAATGCCACCCTAGCAATCTGGAATCAAAACTTACTAACATTAAAATAATATTCTTGCCTGCTAATACAACTTCAAAATTGCAACCTCTCGACCTTGGCATTATTCAAAATTTTAAAGTACATTACAAACATTTTTTGTTACGGTATGTACTAACAAAAATTGATGAATGCCAAAGTGCATTTGAAGTGGCTAAGTCCATTAACATTCTAATAGCTATTCGATGGGTTGCCCAGGCATGGGCCATGGTGACAGGTGAGACCATAGCCAAGTGTTTTAAGAAAGCAGGTGTCCTTAACTCTGAGTTGGAGATTGTTTCTTGTAGCATAGAGGATGACCCATTTGCAGAAGCCGACCTTGTCAGCTTAATGAAGGATGTGGTACCCAACTGCTGTAGTCCAGAGGAATATGTCAATGGAGAAGATTCCTTACCTATTTGCAACGATTTGGATAGCTTGACGTGGGAAGAAGACTTCATGCATCAGCTCCTGCAAGAAGATCGGAGTGAAGAAAGCGATGAAGGTGAGGAAGAGGATACAGCGCAGTTGACAGTTTCAAGGGTGAAAACTTATAAGGACGCTATAGTAGCTTTAGAAGATGTACAGACTTTTCTGGACAGTCGAGGCCACCTTGAAGATTCAGCTAAACTCGGTATAGCTTTAGACTCACTGGCTACATTGCACATCGCATCAATGAAACAGAAGACATTGTATGACTTCTTTTGCAAAGAACAATGACATTGAAACATTTTTGTTCATCATTTCATATACCACTCTTTATAAACATAATTAGTTGTTGCAATTTTTAAAATAAAAGGAAAAGCTCCAAATATTACATGATTTCATATGCAAGAACAATGACATTGAAACTTTTGTTCATCATTTTCATATACCATTCATTTAATATATAATTAGTTTATGAAATTTTGAAGAAAAAAAGAAAAACTCCGAAATAAGGTCAAACTCTCTACAAAGGCCAACACGCTTGTCCCCATGCTTGGCTGTTGTAGAGAGGTTCGACTGTATATACATTATATACACTGTAAACCAAAAGGAATGTAGTTCACACCAAATTAAGTGTGAATTACTTGTACCTATAGTCACACCAAAATATGGTAAGATGTACACACCTAATCGTTGTGAGGTCACACCATCAAACAGTGTAGACTGATAATTACATTAATGCTTGTGTATTGTAAGTTGGGGATTCTAATAATATATTTATTACTTTTCAATGGTGTATGTGCTGTGCCTAAATCCCAGATCTCATTAATTAGAGGACAAAAATCTTTCTCAACTCTCTTATTTATCACATAAGTCTACAACACATTTGTAAGGTAGATTGCAGTGATTATAGCATTGGTTTTTGCTTGCACATGAATATAATTTATGCTTGAGTGTGAATTTCACACTAGAGGTATGCATGCACTGTAAAAATTATAGCGTGAAAACCCACCAAATTCACACCAAACTGGTGGTGTGAATGCCCACCACCTATGCATAGTGTGTCCTTCACACTTTCTTCCTAGTGTGAATGCACACTTAGTGTGAAATTCTCACTCAATGGAAGAGCATGGACCCTTTACCGAACATTAATTATATTCATATGCAGGCAAAAACCAATGCTATTATCATTGTAATCTAACTTATAAATGTTTTGTACACTTGTGTGCTAGATAAGAGAGTGTGTTACTAGAATCAATGTAACTTAAAATAATTCAGCATTAATGTAAGTATGAGTTCATAGTGATTGTGTTGAGAATTCACATTAAATTTGGTGTGCACTTCACACCCAAAGATGAGGTGTGCGCATCACACCATATTTTGGTGTGACTATTGTTACAAGTGATTCACGCTTAATTTGGTGTGAACTACACACCTTTTGGTTTACAGTGTGTAATTGATTCAAAGCCAGTGTAGAATTCTCTAAATGTGAGTGCATTAGAACATGTTAAAATCAAAATTAGTAGATTAATAAAGCCAATTTTATGTTCGCATAGCATCATGAACAAACATCATGAAATGAAATGAACTAATTATTACAATTTATGCAACATTTATTATTGACTTATGTATAATATGATCTTTCTTAGGAGAGCAGCTATTGATATTGTGCTGTCCCACTGAATATTTTGTTTCATCTCACTGTGATTTTGTTTTACGCTCACATTAAGATATATTTTGTAAATTATGTAATACTGCAATGCTCTAATAAAATATAATCTGACAATACGAGTACTCCTTCCAGTACTATACATTCACTCTAATTAAAACAAAAGCTATTATAGCTTTACTGTGTGTTAACTTAGTATTTTTCAATTTCTTATGTACAAACAGTATGAGATAGTTCCTTTTGAAATTATTCCTACAAAAATATCTAGTTTATCTTACTTGTGTACGGAAATGCAGAAAATGAAACTATAGAACTACCTATTCCAAAATTTGTGTACAGGAATAATTTGTCAAACATGTGGTGCTTAAACTCAAATCAAATAATAACGTATAAGTTTATGAAAACACTTTGAGCTTGCAATAACAAGAACTCTTTAGAATTTTAAATAGTGAACACTTTCTTGAAAGTAAATCTGTCTGGGATATCTGCTGAAATGTTTAGCAATAACTTTAGCTCCATATTGCACCCGAACTTACAGTCTTATCGCAATTTACATTTTGGTGTATAAAACAAGTTGCATATAATATTAAAATTAGCTACTTAATCCATTATTTTGAAAATAAATCATAGAGCTATGTTGTAGTCATCATGTTATTACTTATTTTTTAATACATATTCTAACACAATATTTCATGATTCAGATATGAGTTCTTCAATACATATATCTCTATAAAGCAATCCTTACAATTGTGATGGTCCCACACCATAGGAGCTTAAAATACTTGCTTAAAAATACAATAAACATCTTCAATTTGCAGCACCTATAAAAAAACATGAGTATATACAACATCATCGTAGCTCTCAAATACTGATCACAAAAAAATTTATACTTTACATCACTAAAATTATAGGTAGTATTTTCAATGTGCACCATGAGCCAGAAATTGAGAGTGAATATAAAATAATAAAATATTATATTTGTGAGAATTGTTTTATTATAGTTTGTAAATATCATGTCAATCTATGAGGACTTCATTTTCTTCAGTTGTTAATAGTCTCATACATATCTGAGAAAGAAGTGAATTCAGTAGCTGAAATAAGTGAAGCATTACAATCTGAATCAATGGCTTACCATCGTTATATAAGTCATTGGCATTCAAACGATTGTCAGCAACATTTTCCCTCTAAATTTACAAATGTTAGCACGAATCAATATTCAAAATTTTTTGCACTTAATTAGAACTGTATAAAATTATCTAACATTATCAAAAAGGACAAGATACATTCGTTAAATGTTTAGATTATGATGTACCTTTTCCATATTGACCTGAACAGCGGAATATGCAGCATTCTATTATAAAAATATTATAATATCAGTATTCAATAATAATACAACCTGATAGTAATTTTTCTTGTCATTAAAAAAACGATTTAAATATTGTTCAATATATTTTAGTTACCTGTGGTAAAATAAATCAAAATATATAATAATCAGTTCATTTATAAACATTATATAATTAGTAACCAAATTATCAGTCAAATGCCTTAAAAATACATAGTCTCCCGTCTACATTTTTTATAAAATGATGTATTGCTATCATAGTAGTGCCTATCGACAAAAATATTTTTAACAGCATTAGCTACACAACTATTCAACTATCTTAGCTGTAAAAATACCATTGCCTCCTGTTCACACTATCATATCATACCTGGCTCGTCACTATCCGTGAGTGCTTGGATTGGGAAGATTCCTAGAAAATTATAAATTACTAATGATGATGATTTAGCTGACATATGATAATATATTATAATCTTATCTCATTACCTTTGTATAGCCACTGTGTTCAGTAAAACTAAATGAAAAATGAAAAAAATTTAACCCATCAAAAATAATATTCTTAATTATATAGAATACTATGAATCTTACCTAGACAATTGATTCTTAAGTTTACCTGAATTGAAAAGTATAGAAAAGTATACTAAGTTTTAATATTATAATAATACATGAACTTCTGCTTACTTTTTCTGTACATTATGACTGCAAATACTACTATTATTATGACATGAATAATGATGGTCAGAAGACATGTCACAGCAACACTCAGTATTATTGGAAGCAAGTTGCTAGAACATGTATTTAGTACTTCATTTTTGTATTGTTCACAAATACTCATAGAATTCAATACATCTGAAGCATCTGAAAATGTAATACCTGAAGTACACAAATTGTCATATAGCTATATCTCATCCCGAAGTGTATTATATTTACTACAAAATAATTTATTCCTTTGTATTTAAGTTTAACTTATGTGCTTATTTAGTTTAAAATTATATGCTATATTCAATGCATTTGGTGCAAATTTTAAATTCAATCAACAAATTCAGATTTTGGAGGAACCTCTCGTAGTTGGGGTTAGAAAAAGTTCTGAAGGAACAAAACTGGACACTGCCATTTTTTATATAATGTAATGATAAAATAAATAAAAATATTAATTTTGCAACAGTGCCTAATGCAATGGTACATAAGATATTGATTCCAATATTAAGCTGTATAAGTCTATTTATATATTTCATTACAATATACAACTAACCGGTATCCTGTTGTATGTGTCATGCATTAATAACAACATTTTTTGGTTTAGAATCTACTGAAGCATACTTTATGTTCTCCCTTATATTAAATTGAGAATCGAAACTTAAAGTATCTGATCTTTCACTACTTGTAATACTTGTAACAATCCATGTCAATAAAGAGTCATGATAGGAGCAAATGAACTCAGCTACATCAGAATAGCAATGTGTCCTTGTTTTGTTTACTTGATAAAAATCAGCTACACAAACTGACAGACTTAATGCTACTGTATAAAAATAGTACATTATCACATTGCAATTAAAGCTAAGCCTAACCTTATTTCATCTATCAAAACCTACTTATAGTATTACACTCACTTCCTGTTTTTCCATTCAACTGATTGAGGAAGTATTTTTGATCTGACAGAGTAAAACCTTGTTCTAATTACTTGTAGAACCAATCATAGTATTTTCTGATGTAAGATCTAGAAAGGGCTGGAATGTAATTCTTTATATATCCAGCAGGATAACTTTACTCTTTCAACACATTTATAATCAATCTATCACTCTGAGATGAATATACTCAGCAAGTATCACATTTCATATTCTAATTCATACTTAAGTACACAAGGTTTTGCAAAATTGTATTTGCTACTTAGACCTTACTTTCAAAGTGAATATATATAATGCTTTCTTCATTGCACATGATATTTGCAGAAAAATCAGCTTCAATAGTGAGACGAGCCAAAGAAAATGTAAAATCTATCAAAACCTACTTATAGTGTTACACTCACTTCCTGATTTTGCTATCTCAACAAATTTAGGAAGTATTTTTGATATGACAGAGCACACCTCGTTCTGATTACTTGTAGTCATAGTATTTTCAGATATTAGAGTAATACTTTGTGAAAAGCAAGTTTTTTTTATTCTGTACAATTAAATATTTAAAAGCACACATTTCCATTCCAAAATATACTGTTTTAATGACTTAAAGTCTACCATAGAACTTGCAGAAAGAGTATATATAATTCTTAGTTCTGCAAAATCACACAATTCAGATTTTATAGCAGAGATAAGTATCAATAATAATATTTTTAAACTACTGTACTACTACAAATTCATGTAGAATAGTAGTATTTCTTTTGTGTTTCTTGTATTAATTACAATATATAACATTTGTGTTCAAAAGTTGTATGTTTTTGTAATTATGAGGATAAAGTAATCATAATGACTAATTAACAATAATCTATTTTACATTCTTAAACTCCCTTTTATTAGTTGAATCTCTCTGCAATGAAGCTTGTCTGCAAGAAATACTCTGAATTATTCGTTACAGCCAAAAAAAGTATCAATTGTTATGATTATAATTATACTAACATTTTGAAATTATACCTAACATTTACACTAACTCCATGTTCTGTACCATAATAACAAACTATTTATTATAGTCAATAATCTATTATTTACTTCCTTAATAATTTCTTCCATACAGTAGTGAACTGCATAATATTATATGGATTCATATTTTCAAAATGACTTGAGAAAGACTTCTGAAGTTTAAGTGTTACATAATACATCATAAGATATGACTTATACGTACTGAATAATAGTTAAATATTATAAATAATGATGACTCCTCATTCTTCAGGAATTAATAGTCTGTACATTTGAGGAAGTAATGAATTCAGTTGCAAAAACAATAAAAGCATTAGAGCTTGTAGTCACTGGTGTATCATAAATGTAGATTCAAGTTGTAATAATGTGATGCTTAGAGAAGTTTAACTATAATCACAATAAAACATATTATTAACATTGATTTATAGCTACCGGAGCATCATTTCACAACAACTTGTTCTAGAAGAAGTGAAGACTTTTTTGTTTCTTAAAATCATTACAGAATTTTTTTTGGTGATTAGTCTTTGAGAGCTACTGTAATATTGTATACCCATGTTATATTATAGGCACTGCAAGTTGAAGATGTTTATTGTGTTATTAAGCATGTATTTTAAGCTCCTATTGTACGGGACCATCACAATTGTAAGCATTGCATTATTGAGATATATGTATTGAAGAACTCATAACTGAATCATAAAATATTATGTTAGGATATGTATTAAAAATGTAATAACATGATGACTACAACATAGCTCTCTGATTTATTTTCAAAATAATGGAATAAGTAGCTAATTTTCATATTATATTACAATTTGTTTTATACACCAAAATGTAAATATCCTAGGTATAACTGTAGAGTTGGTTGCAATATGGAGCTAAAGTTATTGCTAAGCATTTCTGTAGATATCCCAGACTGATTTACTTTCAAGAAAGTATTCACCACTTCAAATTTCAAAAAGCTCTTGTTATTGCAAGCTCAAAGTGTTGTCATAAACTTTGATGTTTCAAGTTTCTTTAGAACTATGACCTTTTCAATTAAAAGAAAAACAATTGTCTATCTCAGTTAAGCTATCTATTCCAAAATGTGTGTACATGTGAATTGTTTATCAAACATATTGTGCTTAAACTCAGATCAAATAACAATGCACAAGTTTATGAAAACACTTTGAGCTTGCATTAACAAGAGCTGTTTAAAATCTGTCTAGGATATCTGCTGAAATGTTTAGCAATAACTTTAGCTCCATATTGCAACCAAACTACAGTTTTACCTTGACAAACATTTTGGTGTATACTACAAATTGTAATATAATATTAAAATTAGCTACTTATTCCAATATTTTTGAAAATAAAATCAGAGAGCTATGTTGTAGTCATCATGTTATTACTTTTTTTTTAAATAAATATTTTAACAAAATTCATGATTCAGTTATGAGTTCTTCAATACATATAATCTCAATAAGGCAATACTTACAATTGTGATGGTCCCGTACAATAGGAGCTTAAAATACTTGCTTAATAATAAACTGACAGACTTAAAGTTTTGTACAATAGAAGGTTACAATACTCGCTTAATAATACAATAAATATCTCCAACTTGCAGTAGCTCTCAAATACTGATCACAAAAAAGTTTCTACTATTACAGTAATGAATTTAATAAACATAAAATATCTTCACTTCTTTTAAAACAAGTTGAGGTGAGATGATGTTCTTGTAGCTATAAATCAGTGTTGATAATATGTGTTATTGTGATTATAATTGCATTTCTCTAAGAATCGCATTATTACAACTTGAGTCTACATTTATGATACACCAGTGACTACCAAGCTATAATGTTTTTTACAGTTTTAGCAACTGAATTCATTACTTCCTCAAATGTACAGACTATTTATACCTGAGGAATGAGGAGTCATCTTTATTTATACTATTTAACTGTTACTAATACTACAATATATTCAGTAGGCATAAGTCATACCTTATGATGTATTAGTAATACTTGATTAATAAAATTATAATATGTACCAATCATCTTATGCATGATATTGATTCATTGGTTTTTGTACATGCATATTTTGCACATGTTTGGAGTCTCAGGTAGTGCATTGTGTGTGTAAAAAACTACCTACAGCTATTTCTCTTAATTCAACTAGATAATTGTTTGGTAGAGCACATAAGTGGCTTAGCTATGTGGTATTTGCATCCTGAAACTAAGACTTAAAGCTACTAAACTACTATCCACTATTTATTAATTCATTCTGTAAGTTTTGATACAGATTACAGTAACTTCCAAGAACTGATAGGTAATCTATCTCATCTGTAATTTTGAAAATAACAAATTTTACACTTAATGAAAATATAGGGTCTTATCTTCAGTATGTTGACAAAGTCATTACTACAATTGTCAGCAAGAATAATAGTTATAAATTGATCATTACGTTTTGTACAAAATATGTTGTTTAAATTCCAATGATGCAAATGAATTATTAGATAATAGAATCTGTTGAACTTGCAAAAAATATTATTATTTCAACTTGTTTTTTGTCAACAATTTAACAATCATGAACTTGTGTTTAAATGTTGAACAAAAAATGCTACTATTTGAACAATGAATTATATTACTACAGCTGCTCACAAGTGGAATATAAAAAAAATTGGAGAAATGAAATGTTATTTCTGTATTTCTATAACTAGAATAGCATCGAGTGTGTTGGTGGAGGTATGAACAATCAGGCTTGTGCATTAAAATAAAGCTTTATAACAATGTAACACAAAAAAAATAATATCTGAATTAACATGGCAAACAAAATAAATGATTTGAGGATAATGTTTTTTTAAGACATCAGTCATTTTAGCTGTATGTATAATGATATTACAAGACAAAGATGCTTCAAACTTGTTAGGGGTGTTATATATTGTCAAAAGACAGATCTTGGTGTCCCATTGTTGCCAGGATATCAGCTACCATTTTCCAAGTCAGTGTAACTCCATCATCTTCACATTTCCTGAGCCATGCATTACATACTTCAACTAGTCCATCATGCGGAACCACTACACTGGACTCTATCTGGTCTAGTAAATCTGTACTTATTCCAGCTAGGCTACCCAGTAATTTGAAGTTGGACGATATCGGATTCAGTTTAAATAATAAACTATCCAAATTCAATAATTGATCTGAAATTATAGCAAAATGAATCATGTTTGAAGTGCATAATTTAGTAATTACAAGATTTTATTCTAATCCATCTTTTGGAAAATATTTACCTGCAGGACTTAGTTGATCATCTTTGCTACAACAGACTTTATCACAATTGTTTGTTAATTCTTGTTCCTTACATGACCGCAATTCTAATTTGCTATATGTCTAAATAAATGAAAGCCAACTCAAACTTAGTACATTATTTAAAGAAAATCACTAGTGTCAAGAAAATCATGCAAAACAATACCTGGGTGAATGCTGGCATAACTTTAGAATAGTCCCTGGATACACATTGTACATCTTGTATAGTGCTATATTGAGCATCAACGTCAATCTGAAAATAGAGTATTACGAATTTTCTATTGTATCATGTGAATTACTAATACTAATATTTGGATAATTAATCGAAATTAATTAATGCATTAATGCATGTTGCTTTTACAGTCTGATATGTTGTTGTTTTTGTAACTTAAAATCTGGTTTGAGAGCTTTATAAAAATATAACAATATATGATATACATAACGGATGTACTGCTAAGCTAGCTACAAATAAACCAGTAACTACTTGTTAGTTAAGTTTATTTGTGCTATTCTGATATACCAGCACAACATTTCTCTGACTTGACTATTAAACAATAGATTTTAATTAAAGACACTTTTCCAAACAGTATGCTCCACTATACATGATCTATTGTACCAGAGCTCTAGTAAATGAACGAAGCATTACACTGTATTCACTTAGTAGCTTGGTTATTGGACGATGAATTTTGAAGTAAGGACATTTCTATTTCGTTATATAGCTTTGACAATTAATACTTTAACCAAAATAGCTAATAACTACCGCTAATAGAACCCTGCTAAGTTTAACTTGTGCCTCCTCTTGCCTCCTTAGCTTTTGCGATTGTTTTTATTTCTGGGTTTTTCTACTGAAACTATTGCGCCTGTGCTAATGTTGACGTTTAAAGTAACCTACAGGGGGTAGACACCTAATGACCTCATTAAACTTTACCATATTATAATATATATAATATATATAAGCATATACCAAATTTTCAATTTAGACTATCTAGTGAGAGTCACACTTCGCTCCTCCAAGTTTTAAATCTGAAAATACAGGCAGTCAATCTTTTAGACAATATATTACGCAAAATACCCATGTTTTAAAAACTTGAAGAAAATCTACAAAGAATTAATTTACAAAATTATTAATTTATTGTATTTATAATAATGCCTCTGATCTTATAACACTGAAAGTGTAGAAAAACTATAGGAGCTGAGTACCATACACACCAATTAGAAAACTACTTTTTCAATATATGCACAAACAATATTGCAATAAAATTTTAAATAACAATTACAAGTTAAATGCATTAATACATTACATATTTTAAAGTTTAATTACCTCACCAGTGGAGTCTTGTAAATTACTGATAAAGACAATACAAAAGCCATAATACTGGGATTAATAAATAATAAAATACCTTTTAGAATGGTGACCATCGATTTTTCCTAAAGTAAATTTATAATAAACAAGATAAATCAATAAAAACAACTACACTCACGTCCTTTGCTCCAATTTAAACAAATGCACACTGCAACTATCCCCAACATAGTAGTGATGACAACACCAATCACTCCTAATATAATTCCAAGAACTTCAAAGGATATTTGCTGTGATGTTGGATTTGTTGATGTATTATTAAAACTGTATGGACTAGTTGAAGTTAATTGTTGTGTGTAATCTATAAAATAAATGTAAAAAATAATGCATTTGTTTATAATTTCTTACATTTATTATGTAGGTTCCACACAATTTACTTCTTTTTACCAATCAACTAATTTATACCAGCAAATAATTCATATTGTATATGATTTTCAAAACAACACCATTTTTTATTATTTTGTTATAACTTTATACCATATGTTGTTGATGATGTTATCAATGCTTTTTCCCATATGTCAGTGGTACATTGCACAGTGACATTAGCAAACAGTTGTGCATTCATTTCTCCAGTGAGCGCCACTCTGTAATTTAGTACTTCTGGAGTGTTAAAGAGAGTGCAACCTACAACATTTTAATTGATAATTTTTTCCACAATATTTATGCCACATATGTAATTAGTAAGCTCATGCACTTAGTCTTCTATTGAGATAAACAAATAAATAAAGCACATTCACAAAGTTTCTGTTCATGCTTTATTTTAAGTCTGTTTATTTATAGTAGCTATAGCTATGTATAAAGTAGTAATACTTACACAAAGTAAAAGTAGAATATATCCTGTGTGGGCAGTCGTTGAGTGCTATAGTGATGTTGTGTACTGTACTGTTATCAGTATTGTGGATGATGAGATCTTCCGGTGTGTAGGATTCAGGAGGATAAACTGTTATCATGTATCTTGAATAGTGGTAGTGGGATGGAATCCATGTTACTCTATATCTTGAGGAACTGCTAGTTAGGGGTGTTAAAGTAATTTGTGATGGTTTTTCAATGGTTTCTGTATAAAAATGTTTATAGCAGGTTGCAAAATTAGAACATTAAGTGGGATTACCCCAAAGCATTGAGATTCTAAATTCATTGACAAAAGAAGCTAGCTTAAATGTTACATAACTGTTATGTAACATTTAGCTGGCTTCTTTAAATGACATTATAATATATAATATATTTCTTACACACTTTCTAACTATTCTTACTTGGATGATACATAATTATCTCATTGTTGCAATTTATAGAGGCTGTTATGGAAGCATCTATTTCTAACAAACTTAAAACAATTGATGAATTGCTAGACATTACTTGAGCTTTTACTATCGTAGAGTCAACAGTAGTAGTTTTCATCCTGACTGGGTCTAAATTTGTGTGAAAACTTAAGAATGTTCTATTTCCAGTTGCAGAATTAGTGACTGTCCAGTATACATAAGGTAAATGTTGTGAGCATAAAAATTCGGCTATGTCAGAATAACACAGAGTCCTGGTTTCGTTCACTTGATATAGATCAGCCACACATACTGAATTATAATAATGAAACGATATGAGAAAGCACAAATGAAGTAATTTCAACTCTAGCATCTAGAAAGTAACACAAACTGGAATACTAGGAATTGTTGCATTAACGCTACCGTTTTCTCTCGGTAAAAAACGTCAGCGAAGTGAGCGAATAACAATAATTCTTGAGTAAAAACACTTAAGCATCCGACCAGACTGATATTCATTGATGAAGGCGGGTAAAAGAACGCAATTGCGTGTCCCACCCATTCACTACTAGTACCGATTTGGGAATGACCTAACCAGCTAAAATAGCAATGAACTTCAAGAAGCGGTGCCCCGGGGTTATGAAGCCAAACAAGCACTTTTTTATGTTATTTAGCTAAAGCGATGCATCCTTATTGTTGCAGAATTAAGTGTGCAAACAATCACTGAATTAAGCTTGGGGTGAAAGCTAATAAAGTTATAGCTAATAATACCAGTGGTAAATGCTAAGGAACTTCAGACATATCGACTGTAACACTTCTTGTCACTTCCATTCATGTCAGATTGGTTCTTGCGCTGCTTCGCGTGGTAAACTAATTTGTTACAATACCACTTAAAATTATTTGCTGCACTCACTAGTAAATACAAACTGCCTATTCAAGTGAACACCTGAGTGAGTGTGAGAGGCAAAACCTTGCCAATTATAGCTGGAATTATGATTGCCCATAATGGATGCAGGTATTTTAAATCTTGCTTCTTTATAGCATTTATAGAAATTTGCATGATATTCACTGATATATATTGTACTTTAAATGAACTTGATTACGCAATTATTATAGTTGTACTTTCAGCTTGTATTGCTAATAATTATGTAGCTATGATTTCAACTTTTCTTGTATTTACATAATGAGTAACCTTAACTAGGATGTTCCGTCTTTTTCTGTTTTTTTTTGTTTTGTTTTTTTAGTTTGTGTTTTTAATTCAGCTCACATTCAAGTTCAATCAAAAAATTTTTTTTTGTATTACACAGTTGAAAATGTGTGATTTAACTTTACAAGGTTAGCTAGTTAATACACAAAAAATCAACATAGGTTAGAAACCTAACACAAAAGAGAAAAATTAATTTGAATGAGGCAAACAGTAAAGTTTATAATGGTTTCTATTGTCATTACATTTCTGCTTGATTTCCTATAAAAAAAATTTCCTGGGTATAATGAAGTATTAAGGAATTAAATGGTATAGAAGTTTAATTAGATCCAAATGACATAATAATCATTGTTAAGCTAACATTAGCTAAGTAATTGATAAAATCATGGGTTTAAGTGAGCATGTTAGGTTTGCAGTTGTGGAATATTGCAGGATACAATTAGCAAGTGATAGCATGGTTAACCTATTCCATTCATACACATGTAAAGTAATTGGGTTTTTGCATAATGTCAAAATAAAATATAGTTCATAAGCCAAAAGCAAAAAACAACTGTGCTTCATTCATAGTAGATATTGCAGTATTCCTATATAGTGGCAATTACTTCAAGTTATGAGAAAGCGACCAAACAAATTGCTTCAACAATAACACCAAAGGAATATTCAACACGTAAGGTAAGCGATTTTAATAGTTTGGAAATTTATAAATAACATTTGTTTGTTTATTTTGTTTTGTTTTTTCTTCTTGTCTTTGTCTTTTGTCCATGAACAGTAGACTGTACAAGGAAATATTGCTCAGCATTGATGTGAAGGCAATGCTCTTCAGTCAGAGTAGCTCCAGTTATGCAGGATAAATAGGGCCAGGCCCTATCTTTTGGGGACCCTAAAAGTTTGCAAAACCAGTACTGCCGGCTATCTCCCGCATAGCATAGGGATATGGGAGATGTTATACCCTACAATCAACTAACAAGACATTAGCATACAAAATTATAGACATACCGTAGCTTAAAACAGTATTATTTCTTGACAATTTTACCCTCAGCTTTTTTTCTCCCTGTATTAATCAGCTAATACTTTAGGAAATTATTCCCTTTAGAGATGTATGAAATTTTTTAATTTACTTTGGACATAATAAAATTTCTTTATTCTCTATAATTTATGAGCTAATTGGATTAATTAAACATTCATATGGATTTCCTAATGAGATGATGAACACCTATGGGAGTAAATATCAGTTACATATATTAATTTTAATGTGATATTGACGAAAATAAACTTGCTGACATTGGCTACAAACTTTATTTTTATTGTATTCTTAACATTGAAATATCAAATGTATATATATATTTATTCCTCGTCAGAGTGATATGGCTAGATATTTCACTCTCAGGCTTTATTTTCACTCGCCTTTGGCTTGTGAAAATATATTAGCCTGCTCTTGAAATATTTCACCATATCACACTCTGACTCATCTAATAAGTTCTATTTATTCCACCCTAGATATCTTCACATGATATTTTTAGGTAAATGACCCTGAAATAACTCAAAGATATTTCACGCTGTTATTTCATTTCACATTGTTATTTCACGCTATACTGTGCAAGCTCATTACCTCATTACCCCTATAGTTATAACAACCAACCAAACTTTTCAATTTTCTCAGTTTTACAGCTACTTTCCTCTGGTGTGCCCTGCTCTTTACCCTGCCCAACAGGGTTAGAGCAGCTGCTAAAATATCAGCTGGAGATGTGGGTAGCCCCTACAACCAACTTTACCTGTGAGTTACTTCCTCTAGTACTAACTACAGAGTGAAGATATCTAATGTGGAATAAACCACTTATTGAAACCACTCATGAAATATTACAATGGCAATTATTAAGTAGGAGTGGTCACTGTAACTTCAGGTGATTGTTACAACTAAACCCTGCACAATGGTTGATGTCATGGCAATGTACATCCAGTGCTGAGTGTGACAGTTATAGCTTTGATTATGGGATAATATTATACAAGTGTGTTGTGAGCAAGCACACATGGCTATATGATTCACTTCTACCTTCATAGCTGCACTTTTTATCCTATAGTATGTCCAAGTTGAGTTGCCACGCAAGCGGCGGTAATTGAGGAATGCATTTAGTACTTTACCGGCGGAAGCAATTTAGTCATGTGAATCCCAGTCAATTAAGCGCGCAAATGTCAAGGTTTCACGTGAAAAAGGGGCGGTAGCACAGGTGCCCGTTAATACTGTAACAATTGTAAGAAAGAAATTTAGTGAAGTTTAAGGAGTTTTTCCGGCGCTGTACAGCCCATCTCGTCTGTTTTCAATTATATTTGTTTCTTATGCGCAGATAATGTACAGCAGATGGAAAACGCAAACTGGTGGGGCGTTCTTCTACAGAGACAGGATTATAATCAGTCGATTCTACCTACTGTGTCCCAAAGAAATATTCTGATATTCACAGGATTCAGCAGTACAGCACTGTTAACTTGTAGCTAAAGTTACTAGACTTTCTTGTTAAATAAAATTATCAATTGTTTCATTTATTTATAATATGTATATGAAAATTGTTGAAATGATAGAATTTAAGTAGTAAACATATACAAAATATAGTTATGATCAGAGTTGAAGGTGGAGTTCTGCCTGAGTTGGTCCTAATCCTTACAATAAACTGCATCTATAGTAGTGAAGAAAAGGAATTGGAATAAACACAGCTTTGACAAGTACACAATTTAACTGAAACAGCTTAAGTGTGGCTGTATTACAAGTTGCTAGCTAAAGATAACTATATCACTGAAATATATTGCTATACGGCATTTGTTATTGAACAGGTAGACAAAATAATCTTACCGACATCCTATCAGGTGGTCCTGTACTCTCTGCGACAACAGAACACTCCCCTATCCTGTTTCCACACTGGCAACCTAAGCTAGAAACTCAGCAATCTGGGGAGAAGCCGCTCATTCTTTACAAAATTCTTAATGAAGACAGTCCGCGTGATCAATTGAGCCGTACCGCGTGACTAAAAGCGGGCCGTTTTGAGCGGGCAACCTGTGGTTTTTTCTATTCCCATAGACTTTTGTATTGAGTTTTGGAATAGCACTTTCTCTCCGGTTTTGGAGTATACTGAGGGAATATTTTTAACCGCTTCACTCAAACTTTCCAGTGGTGCAAACCCCCAATGCATAGCTGCTTCCATTCTAAAGTTATTCAAGTTTTTCTTGGGCCAACTCAACTTGGACATACTATAATACTTCTCACCAGTATCTAGTGACATTCTGTGAATGAAGGCTATGGAACTGACTGCTGATTTAGATCTTTATATCCAACCTGGACCTCCAATATTATGCTTATACCCAGCCCACTATTTTGACAGTACCACTGGTGGTGGCTGACCAGGCTAGTTGTGCTTCTCTTAGAGAGCAGATATTTGTAGCCTGAAGCCATATTGCCAGTTGCAAATGGACCTTTGGGAGTGCCTTAAGCAGACTGTGGTCTTCTAGGTCTGAGAAGTCAGCTGTCCTGACTACCAGAGGAGGGGCCAGGTGAGCTTATACACCAAACAGGCAGCTGTGGGATAAGAACTGCGGGATGGCTCCTGAACAGCTCTGAATTTCTACCGGATCAATTAACTTCGGCGCCACCGGTTACCTTGAAGCGGGAGGACTAGCGGTCCCAGCTATAACTGTATAACTGTAGTGTACTAGTCTGAAACAGTCACCTCGAATAACATCCTTCTATTCTACTTGCAGGGTACGGAATGAGGCTGTACTTATTCCACCAGCCTTGTATTCAGACTTGGCTGCGTATAGACTCCGTTATCACCACTTCAGTTCTTTCTGCCGGGATTGCTACCGCTATATTCTTCAGCCCTACCGCCTACAAGTCTGAAATTAGTGTTGAACTACCCCGCTCCCACTAATGAGCAACAACTCCAAGCAACATTGGGAATACACCGTCACTTCTGCTCCGGGACTAACCACAACGGCCATCTCACGGCTCATTATTGTATTTCTTATTTTTGTGTACAAATGGGCTCTTTTTAGAGCTACCACAAGTCAATTGATTATGATCTTACCAATAAATTGCGCGTTCACGGAGCTCAGTTATTGGGGGCGGGGTGAAATTGTGAATCTGTAGTCAACATGAAAAAATAAATCGATATTTCGTGGAATTGTACCATTGAATTGAATCAAAATTTTACGCACAAGCAGCATACCTCACTCAGAATAAAGTTACCGAGAGATTTTTTTAGAATAACGCAGGAGTAAAACGGCACGAAATTTTTTCTATTTACAAAAAAAGCATATAGATATATTAGAAGTACGGCTCTGTAATGTTGCGAAGAAGCCCACTAGCTACCTCTGGAAAAAAATGAGCGCGGTAGTTTCTTCGGCCGCTTGGTGCAGAGCTGTATGGCGGTCCCAGACGGGTCTTCATTCTTCAAATTTGGCTTGCTGAAGTCCTCTATTGGTGCTCATTCCACCTGTAACAACAAAAGTAAGCCCACAGTACACAGAAAAAGAAATATAAAGACATAGCACAAACAGTCAATTTCCGGTTACGCGCCTCGGTTCCGGTGGCAGGGCACCCTTAACAGGAAGTGACATATAAAAGTTTCACTGTTTCAGAAAAGTGAATATAAAATTTGAGAATTATTGAATGAGGATTCAGCATTGAGATGAAATTTTATATTGTAAATATTATTTGGATATACAACTATATAATCATTATAAATCAGTATTCAGTTTGTGTAGCTGATCTGTATCAAGTGAACAAAACAAGGACACTGTGCTGTGATGATGTAGCTGAGTTTATTTGCTCCCATCATGACTCTTTATTGATATGGACTGTTACAAGTATTGCAAGTGGTGCAAGATCAGCTACTTTAAGCTTCAATTCTCAATTTAATGTAACCGAAAACATGGTGTATACTTCAGTAGATTCTATTAGGGTAACAGCTGAGCTAATTTTTGGCAACTCTACATTCTCTTTAGCTCGTCTCGCTTTCAAAGCTAACATTTCAGCAAATATCGTGTGCAATACAGAAAGCATTATGTATCATCACTGTGATTGTAAGTAATAAATACACACTCTTTGCTCATAAATATTAATTGTATACTCACTACCCGTTACGATATTGTTTTCATGTAGCAAGCCAATGCAACTACCCATTCCCTTGTATGAATATCGGACACCAGTTTACTTTATCAATACCTAGCATTTAGTATTTTGCTGGTTAATCTAATATCCTAGTCAGCACAGTTTTTTTCAATTGAAATAAAAAATCTGACCGCTACTTTCTCCATTGTCTTTAGGATGTACGAACATTTAAAGACATTGTGCATGCCACCAACTTTAGTGTAGGTGAGAGCACAATATTTTTTCCATTCTTAACCTTGCAACCATTGATATTGCATACAACATCTTCACTACCTCGATGAAGATTTCATATACATTCTCTTTATATACTTAGAAATCTCATTTATAGCTTGCTCTCTCTAACCTTGAATTTTTTCAAATTGTCTTTTCTTTTAATCCTAAACTAACCCAATTGTTCTAGTCTGTCTTGATCTTCTTTCAATCAGTATTTCTGGAAGACTCAGTGTGCAAACAACATTATTCTTTAGCATCCTAATTTAAAGTGGTGGTATTAATTGTTGATATCTTTGTACAGAAAAAAGAGCACTTCCCACAACACACTCAAATACAAAAGAAATATAAGTAAAAGAGCACATGCTGAATTAAAATTAAGACGGCAAGTTCCAGCTAAGTTCATGAGAAATAACTGATTACCATCACTGCCACCAGACTGTGGGTCCACACCTCATGGTAAATAAGTTATGGGGCTCTATTATACATACTTTAAACTCCATCCTGGTAGAACTCTGAGTAGACACTCAGCACCAATACAGCTAAAGTTTTATAAGTGAGTTTTTTATTAATAAGGATAAAATAAAGAACTCTCAAATGAGAGTACTTTATATCGAACTTGTTCACTGTCAGCCAAACAACAAACACCTGTATTATAATAAAATAAATGCTGATTATTTATATTATACAGTGATTTATTTGGAATGAAAAAGGTTCTCTCAATGCTTAATGTAAAAATAGCTCAGTTGCACAGTTTTGAGAGAATAAAACATGTTACACTATAATATAACTACCATGCCTTTAGTAATGGTCAAGAATTTTATGCATAAACATTACATTGATTTCAGTATCTATACCTCAAAGAGACACATATCTATGATATTATGCTTTTTATAGACTCCAGTGTATTTCCATCAGAAATAATTTTCACTCCCATAATAAATGGTCCCTCCAGTTATAGAGCAACATGGACACCATCCTACTATAACACTTCAAGATACATGATAACAGTTTATCCTCCTGAATCCTACACACAGGAAGATCTCATCATCCACAACACTGATAACAGTACAGTATACAACATCACTATATCACTCAATGACTGCCCACACAAAATATATTCAACTTTTTATTTGGGTATGAGAAGTAGTAAGGTTCATTTATGAAGTGATTACTAGCTTATGTATTTTCAAAATATTATCTATCGTGCACTTCCAAAAGTGTGCGAAATTATAATTAGTTGACACGTATATGTTGGTATCTTACGATATAAACATAATTTCACTAGTTGTATAACTCCATTTTCCTGTTTAATGATTTAAATTTTTAAGTATTTGAGGTAATTGTGTTTATCACAATCTGTAGTGAATAGCCGTGTGGTTTAGGTGTGTACAGTTATAAAATTTATAACTTAAACATCTACAATGTCTGAACACTCCTCAACCACAAAAGTCCAAAACTGGAGGCAAAGTATCATATTTAGTGATTTGAAAATTCTAACTGCACTATGTTTAACACGAGCATGATATTTTCTAATCCATTGATCCAGATATTTGTTTACAATTTAGGAAACAGAAGATAGTACAAATGCACATCATTTTACAATTTGGGAATATTTTTTGTTGTCAGTAAGTGCACTATAGATTGAATAACAGTTTTAGCTTTCATTTTCATGATGATCTAAATGTGGAAACTGTGCAGTGAAAGTCAATATCGTCATGTTAGCTTATTTCACACACTAAGTTCCATTCTTTACTCCCTACCCTCACCCATTTTGACATAAAGAGTGTACCTTTGTATATTAAGGCCCTTCGGTTCAAAGAGCACCTGTTTTGTTTTGTAAGATTGTTTATGAATTGGATTTTAAAATTTTATGTGTGTAATTTGCAAACCTAAAACTCCCTATATAGTGGAAATTAGTTGTGGTTTCATTTCTGAATTCAAACAATAATTGATATTCAAACTTGATATGGCATTACTCTTGAGCTTCAAACTTCATTATCAATTCAGTTATTGTAGCATATAATAGCTATATGTTTATGGATAACATGTACAGAATTTGAAAGTTTCCCTTTAATATCACTTTTGGTTTACTCTGATTAAAAAGCAATTTCCTATAATTATAGCTAATACAATTTTTTTGTTATCCCAAGGGGAGGTCATCCAAAATCCAATGTACTAGTAGAAGAGGAATGGTTAAACTATTGTGAAAAGGAAAGTTATTTGTCAATGACATTGATAAAAATCAACGAATGATATTCCAGTAACATAAATGAAGCTTTAACATGTAAAGTAAGCATTATTTTAGCTGATATTGCATGTTTTTAGGCTGCAATCTTGATCTCAGGGCACAAAATTATAGTGTCAAAGCTGCTGTAGATAAGACAGCATACAAATCTGTTAATACAATTAACAGAGTTCAATGTACTAACAAGAGTTGGGAAGAAATAATTTTCTCGACAAAACAAAAGCTGTATTCATCTCCATCAACATCAGCAGTCAGTCCCAACTCCTACACACCAGTATCTTCTCAGCAAATGTTTACTAATAAAGCAGCATCAAAAAAGATCTCAAGCATATTAATGAAAATAATACTTGGGATAATTTGGTTGTTATTTTTAATTACGTTCATAATTATTAATACAATATGGTTGATTACCTTGAAAAGAATAAAAATTGGTAAGTCAATGTTCTAGTATGCTTTTTATCACATAACCACAAGTATATCGCAATACACTCTTAGAAGAACCTGAAGACGTCAAACTGAGGTAAGAAAACCAATCTTTTATATGTCTATTTTCTAAGTTAAATTGAATCTGCAGTCAACCTTTACAATGCTGCACTGATCAGGTATGAAATGTACATTCAATTTTTATGAAATAATAAATATCTTGTCAAAAATAACTGTAAACATGTAAAATACTACATTAAATGATCATAATTAATATTATACATAAGATAACAGATTATTTAGCAATTGGATGACTGATAGAATTAACTAAGGTGTGACATTAAAATTAATGATATAAACTTGCATTATCTTCCAGAACAAGGATAATAACAAGAAAGTCAGTACTCCTAAAGCCCAGAATTACTCTCAAGTGTGCGAGGTGATTATATTTTTTAGCACAAAATTTGAACTCAGACACAATATTTTTTAAATTTCTTGTAGGACGAATTTTATGACCACTTACGAAACAAACCTTACAAAATAAAAAAACATGAGGTAACAATAAATTTTTATCTATGCATTTCTTTTTGTTATGTAAAGCATGATTTCATAATGCAAAATGATATTAGTTGTGGGCTAAAATAATATCATTAAACCACGTAAGTGAAGTATTTCAGCACAGAAACAAACAGCAATGAAATGTTAACACTGATGTAAACTAACTAGTTAATATCAATTCAATTGCCATGTCATAAATAAAAAAGCATTGTTAAATAATACCAACAAAATGTGGTAGTCCTGCGTAACTATAATCATTGTTGAAAGTTGTTTAGCTATGCTGGCCTAACTTTCTATTTTAAGACACATATTTAATGTAAGTGGATAGGCGTGATTGAATGATAATATTATTTTAGTTGTTTTTGGGTTTTTTTTATTCAAAAGCAGACAGTTTATTGCATAATATTATATCATGATTTGTATGACCGTAGTTATGTTTAATCAGATTGTTTTTGGCAATTTAAGCTGCTAGGTAGCTATTTCAAAAAGGATAAAAAACACAAGGTTAAATTGTTGCACACTAACTGCATGAATTTATATTGCTATTAAAGGTAATGCTGTAGGTGAAAAAATAGAATAAGTATCATTCACATTACTATTTCACCGTATTACATATGTCCACGTCAGCTGAGTCATTCTGAATTATTATTCCTACTCTATTCACAACATATATCATGGCATAGGAGTTGTTGTTTTTTCACATAGAGTCGTGTTTCAGCATGAACAGTGCCTTCATATGTATTCAATTTTACAATATCAGTAACTCACTTAGTTAATTACTGTCATGCAGGATATCTATCATCATACATCTTTTAGTGTACCCAGGAAACTCATCACGAACATGGATAAGGTTTGAATTATTAATACATTATTTTAGTGAGTAACATGTTACTGTTATGTTTTTAGCCTGACACATACTCTAATACTTACAACGGGAATCAGCAGCCATTCAGAAACTTACGAAATCCAGTTAGCTATGATGTTACACAGTTTTCTCATACATGTACCCGTAAGGTAAATTATAAATAATATTTGAATGTATTCAGGAGATGGTGACACAAAGGGCAGGTTGAATAGGGCTCGGTGAAGCTGTAAGCAGGGTGAAACGATGGGCTGGATAAAGTAGTGTGGGCATGATAAAGTAGTGCACCGGGTGAAGCAGTGGGCAGGGTGAAGCAGTGGGCAGGGTAAAGTAGTAGGGTAAAACAATGGGCATGGTAAAAGCAGTGGGTAGGGTAAAGCAGTGGGCAGGGTAAAGCAGTTGGCAGGGTGAAGCAGTGGGCAGGGTAAAGCAGTGGACAGGGTAAAGCACTTGGCAGGGTGAAGCAGTGGGCAGGGTGAAGCAGTGGGCAGGATGAAGCAGTGGGCAGGGTGAAGCAGTGAGCAGGGTCAAGCTGTGGGCAGGGTGAAGCAGTGAGCAGGGTGAAGCAGCGAGCAGGGTGAAGCAGTGAGCAGGGTGAAGCAGTGGGCAGGGTGAATCAGTGGGAAAGGTGAAATAGTGGGCAGGGTATAGCATGGGCAGTGTGAAGCTGTGGGCAGGGTGAAGCAGTTGGCAGGGTGAAGCAGTGGGCAGGGTAAAGCAGTGGGCAGGGTAAAGCAGTGGGCAGGGTAAAGTGGGCAGTGCAGTGGGCAGGGTAAAAGCAGTTGGGCAGGGTGACGCTGTGGGCAGGGTAAAGCAGTTGGCAGGGTGAAGCAGTGGGCAGGGTAAAGCAGTGGGCAGGGTAAAGCAGTGGGCAGGGTAAAGCAGTGGGCAGGATCAAGCAGTGGGCAGGGTAAAGCAGTTTGCTGAGTGAAGCAGTGGGCAGGGTGAAGCTGTGGGCAGGGTGAAGCAGTTGGCAGGGTGAAGCAGTGGGTAGGGTAAAGCAGTGGGCAGGGTGAAGCCGTGGGCAAGTTGATGCAATAAGCGCCAAGAAGTGTAAAGCAGTGAGCAGGGTGAAGCATGAAGCAGTGGGCAGAGTTTCATTATGGGTGCAGTGATAAAGAGAGCTCTTAGAGTATTGGCAAGAGTATCAATTTTTGTAAATAAACATTGGCCATATATAGTTTAGGAAATAGAAATAACAAAAATCAGTAGAGAACAAATCAATGATACAGACTACATGGCAGTATGTAAGCTTGTTTGGGTTGCCAAATTCTTTGAATAGTTTGTTCCATTCTCCATCCACACTTTTATGACATGCAGTTTGAATCATTATATTTGTTACACTATTTATTGGATTACTTCACCCTTTCTACGCTTAACTTCCTGGTATTACAGTAAATCATAATTTAGCTGCATTGGCACCTTAATGCAATTTTCAAAACTGTCTCCTGATCCATATTATTGTAAAATATCCATATTTTGTGAATTGAATGATTAGTATTAATCTCGCTCGCACTGACTACAGCAGTTCGGAAAAGCCGTATGGCACGCCGTTAGTAACAAAAATCAATTCAAGCTAGTATCTTTCAATCCAGGTTTCTTCTATCATTCAATCCAGGTTTCTATCATACAAACCGGGTTCCTATCTTTCAATCCGGGTTTCTATCATACAATTCCGGTTTCTATCATACAATCCAGGTTTCTATCTTTAAATCTAGAATCGCGTATTTTAACTAACAACCCGGGGTTGAAGCCTTGCATTTGATATTAGTCTCGATCCCATTCCAGTGTGGGTGTGGTGCATGAAACCCTGCACCCACTCCCCCTGTCCTACGCCTGACTCGACGTCTTACCATTTATTAGCGGCTGGCTGCTACTATTATGTCTGCTTTTCAAGCGTGGGGATGGCAAAGTTTATTTGTTTTTCTGAGATCAATCGTTTCTGCAGCAAGTTCAGCTTTTAGGGAAGGCAGGAGCATATAGAATATTGTTTGGAACGTTTACATACCGTGATATTCAATGTCACTACAATCAGGGACATCTTGTCTGGAAACTCGGCTGATCCCATACTGGTGCAGTACAAAGAATTAGTTGATGAACTTCTTATGCATCTGCAACAAGTTAATGCGTTCTTAAATGGTAGTCTTGACCATAGTATAGCTGAATCTGTGGCATACAGAGCTTCAGTTATTCGAACGCCCCAATGAGACCGTCCTAGATTTGCTGTCACAATTGATCAACTGAAATACTTATGTTCTTTGTCATTTTCCTGGATTAGAATATCAAGAATGCTTGAAATCAGTAGAATGACTCTGTATCGTAGGCGCCAGCAGTTTAATATGCTCAATGATCATGGTGAAATAACTATACAATATCAGGAACTGGTTGAAATTCTACAGCAAATGAGAGCTGAGCATCCTTACCTTGGAGAAGTAATGGTTCTTGGAAGACTAAGAAGTCTTGGGTATGCTGTTTGTCGGCTCCAACTTAGACTAGCTATCCAAGAAACTGACCCAATCAACACTGCTCTGAGGGCAACAACTGGCCATTGGGTCTATAGTGTTCCTGGTCCAAATTCATTGTGGCATATTGGTAAGTTTTTTTGCTTGAAATCTAAGTAATAACCTAGCTGAGACATTCCTCAACAAGGGTGTCTATGAATAACAATGAAAGTGAAATGCCTAACTTACTTAGAGAGTACCTAAATTGGTATTAGTTGAATATTTTTCTAGAGGCAGTCCAAAAATATGGGTTACCTTCGAGAGTGAGATCTGACCAGGGACTGGAAAATGTACTTGTGGCCCAGTATATGCTGGAAACACGTGGACTTAGATCGTGGAAGCATAATTACCGGTCAATCGACACAACCAAAGAATTGAGAGGCTGTGGCGTGATTGTCACCAGTGTGCAACTCAACTGTACTGCAGGCTGTTCTACTATTTGGAGGACTCTGGATGTCTTGACCCTTTAAATGACATACATTTATTTGCACTTCATTATGTGTATCTCGCAAGGATTAATAGAACATTGAAAGGATTTTTGGATGGAATCACCACAGCATCAGGACTCCGAGGCACTTGTCACCACAACAACTGTTCATAGAAGGAGCTCTTAGTTTGCAAAATTCTGGGTTGATTGCTTTCGATTTTTTTGAGCAAGCAAGTGGATGACGCTCATGGCAGAGATATTAGTGGCCCCGTTCCAGTGGAAGAAGACTATGAAGGAATTGAACTTAATCGATCTAATTTTGTGCTACAAGAGGACCTCTTGGAAGCTCTTCAAGCATGCATTACTCCACAAGCATCAAGTGATTCTTATGGAATTGATTTATATGAAAACACCTTATCATTTGTATATCAAACAATACAGGCACACCCTGAAACTTATGGTATGTTAGAATCAACGCTGGATATGTACATTGTTGTAAAAATGGGGTATTTTGCTACCTTCCTTCGATAGAGTTTATAGGAGTAAAGGCACACCCCAGGGTGTTTTATCATACTTTGTTACCACACCTGCAATGTTTTGTTATTCCCTCCACCCCACCCCCCACCCCTCACTCATTAAAGAAGTTTAGGAACACCCAGGTGTGTACGTAGCTAGCTAGTTTTAACTTAATTATTGTTTCTTGGTCAATTCATCTGAGCTCAAGGTGCCTTCTCTAATCTAGCCTAGCCAGTTTTTTATCCTCTACTAGTGTAACCTGCATGGCTAGACCCTCATCCAACCTCTCTGAATGCTATTGATAATGATACTGTTCCAACATTACCGTACCAATATTCTGCTAATTCTTATAGTATAGCAATTTAGCACCCCACAGCCTCTTTCAGCAGTGGCAATAGAACCTCCAGAGTAATAGGCCCAAGCTCCCTTTCTTTTCTGAAGTCACTGGGAGGTCATCTGGCCAGTGAGTCAAGTGACTCCAGTTCCACCAGTCACTTACTATTGAGGGTATCTGTTGCAGTTCCGAGAGGAAACTGTGTGGCTGTCCTGGGGACCATCAGCGGCATCAAGTAATTATTTATTATTATTATTATTATTATTTATCTTTTTTATTTTTTTAATTTTTTTATATTCATTTCAGTTTATTCTGTATCGCTACATTCGATCATTTGACTATGCAATTTCTTTTTGCTCATGCTTATGGTATTCACTCATCTTATTCTGTTGAATGTAAAAAAAAAATATTTCAATTATTTTTTCATTATTAATTCATTCTTTACAGCTGATTGAATAGCTGCAGTGAAAGGACCTTCTACTGTTCTTTTAGAAGGTCACACTGGAAACAAGGACTCTGCCCGTCTGCAAAAGAAGAATTCAAAAAAACAACTTTGATTTGATCTCGACAAATTATTACTACGTAACACTTATAAGCTATAGTAGTCTGTGATAACATCTGGGTTTTGCATTATTAATAAAATTTAAAAAAAGACCAGTGAAGCAGTTTAGGGTAAAGATGCATCCAGTGTAAGAGTTAAAAAGCACTTACATGCATTAATTTTTGAAGCACTCTGCATGGTTCATGAAGCACCAATCATTAACTGTATTACCCACCTGCCAATAAGTTCAAAAGCTATAAAAAGAGAAGATTATAATTCCTAATTTCCCACATGCTATGGGAGAAAATATATTAGGCAGGTAATAAGTAATTCAATAAGATTACATTAAACAGGTATACTGGATAATCTGAAATTTTCGCTAATTTGAACATACTCTGGTCCAAGTGTTTTGATAGCTGAGGTTGTTAGCATTGGATGTTACTGACTAGGTATATTGAGGCGGCAGAAGGTGAGGCTCAGCAGGAAACACCAGCCCCCCCCCCCCTCCCCTCCCTGAGCCTCCAAGTTTTAGATAGTGAAAGTCATTGCCTACTATTTTTGTATCACAGTGTATGCTAACAATACCCACCAATGATGCATGTGGTCATTGTTAGACTGCATAAATTCATTACATCAACTGTTCATCGAAGGAGCTCTTAGTTTAGAAGTAGTTTAGGGTAAAGATGCATCCAGTGTAAGAGTTAAAAAGCACTATCATTGATCTTTGAAGCACTCTGCATGGTTCATGAAGCACAAAGCATTACTTTATGGCACAGCTTTATCTAGCACACTGCAAGGTGCTGTTAAGCTCCTTTCATGGTGTTCTTGAGCACTTGAGTAGATGTTTTTGTACTTCCAAGGGGAGCATGGTTGTTAGTGTAGATCAAGAGATAATGTAATACTCCATTTTTGCAGTGCATTGCACACAATTTTTACCAGATGCATTCACACAAGTTAAGCAAAATAGTTAAGTCTCAATGAAGATGCATGTATCTGAATAGTAAAGTATTCAACAATGAAATGTCTCAGTGACAAAGTCAATAACATATGAATACAAATAAGTGTAAGTTAGCCTATAGGGCATCCATAGCCCAGTTCTCCATATCGGCCAGGATGAATGTGAACTCTTGCACAAAATCAGTGTAAGTGACATATGAATACAAATAAGTGTAAGTTAGCCTATAGGGCATCCATAGCCCAGTTCTCCATATCGGCCAGGATGAATGTGAACTCATGCACAAAATCAGTGTAAGTGACATAAGTGTACGGCAGTTCCAATGTGAATCCACATGTGTGGCCTACAAGACGCCTCGCAGCTCCAGAAAGAGCGTTGAAGTGCACAAAAAGGTTGCTGTCCGTCAAGACGGTGCTACTCGTGACATAGCAAAGAAACTGTCTGACTTCTTGAACACTCATAACTTCCAATATACTGTTCAAGATACACCCGCTGTTCTACTTACTTCATAAAAATAGCCGCTTATCTATTTGTAGGGATGGAAATGCCATAGTAATTCTGTTCTTAACTTGAGAGCCAGACATACTACGCCGAAATTCAATCTTCTTCTCACACGACCATTTTTGTTCAACTCTTTTCGCTGATGAGACTTGGGAACATTGGTAAACTTGTTTTTGCCAACAACTACCCACAACTTAAAAGCTCTTGACCGTTTAAAACACTTTTTCTTTAATTTTAAATCATAATTAATTGGCTTATTAGTAGGATCAAAGGTAGATGGCTTAGCTGATGGTGTCACTGCTGAGGATGATGGAAGTGTTGTTGAAGAAGATGCTAATGATACACTTGAAAACGAAGATGATTTCCCCACAGACGAAGAAGGAAACAAAGAAGAGAGACGTCTGGCATGTTCCTCAGTAGGCTTCCCCAACATTGTACACAAAGAGTGGGCACCTTTTAGAGATTCCATTACTGAAACCTGCAAGTAAATATTGAAATTGGGTGGATCACAAAATATCCAAACTTGTGAGAACAAAACCAATGAACCCATTACAGTGTAGATCTAAGCTCAGTATAGTCTTTTTTAGCTTTATTTTTGTTCTTTTCTCTATTTCATGTGGATGCTTACCTCAGGCACCTTTTTCTTTTCTACCTTTTCTTTTCTAGCCAGAGTAGAACCTTCAACCACACCCACTTTCAGGCCTAACCATTTTTGAAATGCCAAGAGCCCTAGCAGAGTAATTTAAATATGCTTACCTTCATATCCGCAGCCCTTACAATAGAGCGGGGTGATATAGCCTGCTCCTGTAAGTCAACGAAGACCCCATCCCCCCAGCTTTGGTCCTGCACCTGGAAGTAGAGGTTAGCTTCTCCACTTAGCAAATCACTGAAAGTCGCCAAAGTGGCTGCCTGTAATTCTCTCTTCTCACCAAAAAATGAGACAGGCCTGTTGCGCTCACCAGAAGGAGTTTCTGGCCGCACTAATATCATAGTTTTTTCACCCTCTTCACCTTCAGCCATTTCTCACACTAGGCTAGGAATGGGAATGGAACTGTGATATGTCGCACAAAAAATATTAATGCGATGCCCGGTGAGATTGAGCACGGTTTCAAATAAGAGATAGGAAACGGGATTGAAAGATAGAAACCTGGATTGAAAGATAGAAGCCTGGATAGAAACCTGGATTGTATGATAGAAACCGGAATTGTATGATAGAAACCCGGATTGAAAGATAGGAACCCGGATTGTATGATAGAAACCGGGATTGTATGATAGAAACCTGGATTGAATGATAGAAACCTGGATTGAATGATAGAAACCTGGATTGAAAGACACTAGCTTGAATTGATTTTTGTTACTAACGGCATGCCATAAGGCCGCCCGAGTTGTAAGTTCGGGCCTAGCTATGTAGCCAGTGAGGGGACCGAAAATGTAGGACTTTGCTGCCCTTGTCATCTGCCAGGTACAAGGCTCGCTGTCAGGATGGCAACCTTGTGGCAGTAATTTTCGTGGACGTTGGAGTACCGAGTGGAGGACTCGGTCTTAGCTTAGGTCCGAATAATCAGATAGCTGGGGTGGGTGGGTAACTACAACTTCACTGGTTTAATAACTTCAAAACTAGGAACACTAACTGAGAACTAAAATGAAAGAATACAATACCTATAACAATAGTTGGCATGGGCATGAACCGCGACTGGCTGCGAGCGTTGAGCAAGGCTTTACAAAAATAAAATACATGCATACTATAGTTTCTTCTAAATGTTCGTTGAGGTTCCATTAGGCCTGCACAAGTATTATTATTACTTGTAACATTTTGCATTTAAATCAGTACATTGAGAACATCTTAGTTTATTAATTATTTATATTGAGACAACTATATGTGAGCAGAAAAGAGAAGCAGTAAAAAAATTTCCACTGAAACAAGTTACTCTAAACGAAACGGACAAGTACAATATGTAGGTAAGTTTTGGTAGCTTAGCTGTCATTAAATGGTATGTTTAATGATGATGAATATATCAAAATGCATAAATTGGTTCATGTACTTAGATAATACACAAAGAAATATTATGACACTTATAAGTGACTACATTGCTTTACATTGGCTAAAATTGTAATTAATGAATTCTTAAAATCTATAGGATTTTAGGTTTAAACCTAGAATGTGGAATTATTATAACAGGAGATCTGAACATCATGCAACCGAATTAACAAGTTAACCGAACGGTATAGGGACATTGCAAAGGGTACTGGGTCGTCAGCCCAATTTTGTTTTTTTTCTTTTTCTCATAATTATCAAGTTCTGACCCATCATAAAGACTATATTGAACATTTCTCAATCTAGAACTCGATAATTGTAGTATTTAGACTCTTTAATCCACTTAATTATGGCTCCTCTCTGGAGGGGGAGGTGCTTACAGTTTACATCAAAAAAGTATTCTGATTGATTGCACATAATTGGTGGTCTGTTTAGTACAAGACTGCAGCAAAGGGTAATATTCAACTGTATTAAGGTAAAATGTGGAGGCCTTATAGCTCAGTGAGCAAAGGTACTTTAGGTTTAATTCCTCATCCAAAACTGAGATTTTTGTCTCATTTTTTTTCCTTTTGAGAAAGGTTTATTATAATTTTCATTTTATTATTGTGACAAAAAACTAACCCTATTCTCTTTCACTGAAGCTGTAGGTAGTGAAGCTGATTCACCCGCAGCTCTTATTTTCTATTGTGTATTTTCATTCGTTTTTGGTTTGTTTGATTTGGATGCTTTATTATAGTGATGTGATATGTTACTTTCTTCTGTGAGAGATAAGTAAATTAGGTAAAGTGTCAGAGACTGACTGGGCTACTAAGCATCAGCCTTTCTTGGGGAATAAAAGTATATAGAAATGTCAAAGAATATTGACACTAAACTCAATTAAAAATTTCTCTTGTCTCCAACGATGATATAGTTAGTCTAACTATTTCTTATGAAGATACCTCCAAATTGAAATTGGAGTTTGAATTGTGATACTGTTAAAGAAATAAGTAAAAATTAAACCCTGTGTTCGAGGAGTTATCGCTGATAACCGTTCTGATCCCCAGGGTGAAGACTGAGGAAGAGGGCTTCTGGGAGTTGCCATGATTGCTATTTTATACCATAGTTACCTTTTTCAACAGAGTAACAGACCAAATTAAAAAAATATTGTTTTGAGTAGAAAAATATGTCCTATTAATGCCACGAAAGTCATTCCAAAACACCGACAACAACATTTGGTTCCCTTTCCGCGGCTTTCTCACGAAAACAGTGGTGATTGACCAATGATAGTCAATGGGGTTCACCAGTCAATACTGTATATCAATAAATAGATCTCCATGACAGTTCTTTACAGGGATGGAGACCATTTACAAAGAAACCTCATTAGAGTAAAACAACTAGATTTTAATTCGTAGTTTAAAAAAAATCATACGATACACTTCATACATAATTTTTTTGTCCATTTCACTCTATTTTGTCAACCAAAATATTCTTCTGTGTGAAATTTAAACTTGCTAGTGTCAATTGGGAGCTGAAAAGCAGATACGCTTTGGCTGAACAGCTGGAAATGGAAGTGAAGCAAAAGAATGGAATGCTAGTGTCTAGGTCCAGAAGTATTCTAAAACCTTTTTCCATTTACATTTTTAGTGCTGTCACTTGGTGTCCCATAGCTCACATAAACATCACCCTTACAACACTTACTTAAATTAAAAAAACTCTTGCTGACAGAGATAAAATAAGTTCACCTTATTACTAACATGTAACTATAACCACACGTCCAGAGAAATCAGCCAAAATATTCTGCAATGTGAGCCCATTTTATAGGTATTATCTGTCATAACTGTATGTGAATGCTTATGAAGAGTTTAGATCTTCAATTGTACATAAACAAGGCGAACTGCAGAAAGAGTAAAAGTTATCAGTTCCAATTGATACATTAAATCCATTTGATGATACTATTATACATTTTTGCAAATATTTTTAACTAAAAGTCTTCGTTAAAAAGTTATTTAAAACCCTTTCGTTCCCAATCCCGCTTTGAAGCGGGTGAAGACCGATTGACTTCTCCGAATTTTTAAAAATAGTTACTTTATAGCTAGAACCTTCAGATTGCATACACAGGTGCCCAATGCATTGGAGAAGCATCTACAATAGCTTTCAGCCAGGACTGCTTCGACAGTACCTCACAGCAGTTGCGTTTATTTCTTCCTCGGCAAAAAAAAAAAACATCGGTTCTCCGTCGAATTTTAAAAAAAGTTACCTTCTTCACAGCAGCTTCATTTATGGATCCAGTCATCTACAGAGCTTTGTAGAAGCAGCAAAAAATTGCTTGAGCTCAGTAGCCTTCCATAACACATTGAAACAACCGCTTCTTTGCCGACCAAGACTTTGCGGTTGGACTTACTGTCTTCTCCATTTTTTATAAAATCGCCAGTTCAACTGGGGACCTCCCTATTACGTACAGTCTTAGGTAATGCTTATTACATCATAGGATAAAAGTGAGCGTGTCGTGTGACCCCGGTTACTATGCAAAAAAAAAAAATTTTCAAAGTCATTTTTTGGAAGATGGCGTCTAGAAATTACAATGCGGTGCAAGTTTTAGACTTGCTTGATGCTGACTCTAGCGACTCAGGATCAAGCGGAGAGAAGGGAGACGACATCTAGGGCTATAGGAGGCCCTGTATCAGGGTTGGTGGACCAGACCCGGTCAACTCTGATACTGAAAATGGGAGTCAAGAAGATGATCGAGGTAAGCTTGTCTTTCTCTTGTCTTTCTCTTGAAAAATAGCAAGCTTCTGTTGTGGAAAGGACTTATTTATAGCTATATTGAGATAGAGTAAGCTGTTTAGCTATAATATATATATATTTCATTGAGTTTTGAGATTTGAAAGTGGCTTGAGGTTTTTTGAACAAATTCAAATTTTCAAAAAAATTAAATTTTTTTTTTACCACATATACTACTAGGACCAGATGTGAATGCAGTCACCGACCCCGATTACGCAGATGAGGCGACAGGAGCAGAGTCTTCCAGTCATGAAGGAGAGGATACCGGACCTGAGTCTTCCAATGATGAAACACGAATAGGCAGCAGGTTCCAGTGATGAAGAAGAGGAAGTGGCTCCTCCTGCTCCGAATTCTGGACGTCCTCGCGGTCGGAGAAGGCGGGAATCGAAGAACAAGAGTCGGGTGGATGAGGTAGGGGGAGAGTGGAAGAAAGATGACAACACACCCATTGATATTCCATAATCTTTTGTGTGAAGGACCACAGACTTTGATATTTGTGGCTGCCCCCCCCCCCCCCCTCCCCCTCCCTGAACATCCCAAAAGTTGTAATATGTATTGTTATTGTCGTTGTCGTTGTCTGTGTTTTTGTGGTGTTGTAGTGGAGCTTCACACTCGATGTATATGTGTGTGCGTGGAGTTGAAATGTTATTCTGGCGCTTCCAGATCTAACCGGAGAGGGAACGAACTCGGGGGGGGGGGAGGGAGGGGGGTCTTTTCCAATCGGGGCTACTATGCCCATGTAAGTTGAATTTCATGTATGTGTGTGTGTGTACACCAGTCAATTTATATTATACATTTATTTTTATGATCTGTATTCACCTGTATCTTCTTTTTTCTAGTGTGTGTGTGTGTGTGTGTATGTGTGTGTGTGCATTTGTGGAATGAGAGAGAGCATCCGTGGACAAACAGTATGTGGCACTTCCGTATACAACCTGGGAGGGAACTCTGGATCTTTTTGGATCGTGACTACTATGACCATGTAAGTTGAATTTCATGTGTGTGTGTGTGTGTACACCAGTCAATTTATGTATAATAAAATATACATTTATTTTTATGATCTGTATTCACCTGTAGCTTCTTTTTTCTTGTGTGTGTGTGTGTATGTATGTGTGTGCGTGCATTTGTGGAAAGAGAGAGAGAGCAACCATGAACAAACAGTATGTGGCACTTCCGGATCCAACCTGAGAGAGAACGAACTTGGTGGTCTTTTTCGGTCTGTGACATCATCCATGCCTGGTAAGTTGAATTTCATTTTTTCAACTTACTGATATTTGGGTGTCCAGCTAGGGCTGGGGGGGGGAGGGGGGGGGGGGGGTTATGGTACAAGAATGTCAGTGAAAAGTAATGACGGGGGAGGGGGGGGTTATGGTACAAGAATGTCAGTGAAAAGTAATGACGGGGGAGGGGGGGTTATGGTACAAGAATGTCAGTGAAAAGTAATGACGGGGGAGGGGGGGGGCAATTCAGCGAGGCCAGCTGTTATGTTACAAATATCATTGTTGTGTGTGTTTTTTTGGTATTGTATGGAGGTTCCGGATCCTAACCTGGGAGGGATCGTTCAGTCTGTGCCACCATCCATGCCGGGTAAGTTGAATTCCACGTGTGTGCTTGTACTGCTTTTCATTTTCAAATTACACTTTCTCAATACAACGATTGTTTCTCTCATGTACAGTGTGGAGTATACATACCAGGGGTTCATACAGTGGGAGGCTAGCCCTGGGTTCCCCCCTAGAATTTTGGGAGTTGAATAGAAATGAACATTTTGGAAGCATTTATTTTTAGTCTGATTTTGTATCCCATTTTATTTATTTTTAGTCTGATTTTGTATCCCATTATGTTCCTATCATAACTGAGCCATTTAGTGCATAGGACCGAACACTGATCATCAGTGTGAAGTATAGACTCTTATGCAAAGATGTGCATCAAAGTAGTGTAGGTTCCAAAAAATGGGTGTGGCAAAGTACACTCGGAGCCCCACCCCAAACAAAAATCCTGTATGAAACCGCATACAATACATCATAAAGTTGCAATTATATAGGATCATGAATAATTTGTTGTTTGTATTACAAATATCTTTGTTGTTTGTGTTTTTGTGTATATGAAATTGTTTTGTAGTGGAGCTCGACGTCCGATGGCATACGTTCCTTGTGGACACTCATAGATGTCTCCTACATGATCACAATCAGCACCACACACAACAAACAACATATTTTATTGTTGAACTAATATAATATTGGTATAAAATGCATCAAACAATATTATTTCTATTTTATTTTATTTTTTTATTGATGGGAAAAGTGGATTTTTTGGGGGAAAAAAAATTTTTTTTTTGAAATATTAGTAGATGGCTTAAATATTATTCAATTTTCTCAATCAAAAAATGAGGGGAATCCCAAACTCTTGGTCTATTTAGTGATATATGGTTGCTATGGGGTTTTCCCAGCCAGCATCGAGTTAAAAAAATAAAACGGTAATGCCCTATTCCGCGGTAGAAGATTAGATTTTTCCGCGCGCGTCCAAACAATTTGGGAACGAGAGGGTTAAGCAGACAGAAATTAAATAATATTTTTTGCAATATCTGAACCAAAAAGTTTTTTTTACTTATGTTACACATTTCCTTCACAATAAGCTATTTCTATTCAGCCATCAAGAATTTCAGATCACACGATTAGAAAAATATCAGAAATAAATTCTACTTATCCCACAACATGCTAAATATATTAGATGTAATTTCTTTTTCTTTGGAAGTTGATCAGTTTCATGAAAGAAATTTGGAACTATTGCAATATCTCTTGCCTCAGATTGGAATAATAGCAGCAGAATGTGATTAGCTAAAACATAATATAGGAGAACAAGCTAGATTTATTGCAAGTAAAATTTTGGTTTTTCCATTTTCTTTTATTTCTTGTTATTCTTTTTTTCTTTTTTCATACCAGTCATTTTGAATTTTTGTGATGTTCCTAGCCACAGATAAATCAGAGACGAATTCAGCATACCTAAAACTCATTGCTAGATATATTAAATGTAAAAGAATAAAATTTTAGTGGAGGTGAACATTTATTGGCCACTACTTTGAATTTTCACATTACTCCAGAATTACAATTAAAAAATAACAGCAGAAATGAGTTCAACATACCCTAAAACCCTAAGCTAAATATGTTACCTGTAAAAAAAATTTTTTTTCTTGGAAGTGATCATTTTTATGGCGAACATTTAGAGATTTGCAATTTTCCGGAGTTCTCTGAAGATGACACTCCAGCAACCAAGTTATAGGGGAAAAAGTTATGTAGTCATTCTCGTCTGAAATTATATTAATAGCAAATTATTTCTCTGTTAAAAGTTTGACCTCATTGATCCCTGAAGAGGAAATATGCAAGAACTAGAAAAGTGTTTTTTTTTTAATTTAACATAATTATACTGTCTGTTAGAACTGAGAAAAAATTGATATCTACATTAAAAAAAGCTTCATAGTACCCTAAATTACTAGATTAATGTTTGTGCCTGTTGGTCCACAGTCTTGAAATAGCTAAATGTTTTTTTTATCAATTATAACATTTTAACAGTAAAATGGTTCCAATATGAAGTCATAAACTAATGTAATAAATATGATATAGATGATTCTGATGTTGCACCATCCTCTGGAGAAATTAAATACAAGATAATGTGATTCCTCTCCTACATAACTACTTATATTACACACACCACAACCGAACAGAGATTATTGATGTTCTATGTAATATTATTTTTATTTAATTGAGGAGTTTTAATGTGTTTTTTGTTGGCTAGTAACTATTTTTTGGATGCATATTTAAATTATATTTAGTGACATGCAATAATTATATCGAAATAACAGAAGAGGTTAGGTATTAACTCAATATTTAAAAATGTTTTGTTTTAATGGAAGCAAAATAATGTGTGCTATTGGCTTGCTCAATAAATACAATGGTTCTGCATGACATTAACTTGTAACTAGTTGATGGTATTAGTCCTACTGATGAAAAAAATTTCAATTAAAAATGACGTATCAATTTACTTCCCTTCAACGGAGTCTCCAAGAATCTCATATTTCAGCTTATTCCACTCAACTGTCTGTGTTGAAGTAAAATTGATAAGATGTTTACGAATACTTGCTGTAGTAATAAAATTGTAAGCATCTTTCAGAGCTCGACTTGCTCCTAAAAAGTTCCTGCCATTGTCACTGTAGACAGACAGTGGTAGGATAGCCACGTCGTGCACAAAACCTTTTGAAGGTTGCAAGAAAAGCTTCCAACGACAATTCTGAGCAAATTTCTATATGGACTGCCTTCGTTACTAAACACACAAACACAATTTATTAAAGTTCATATCAAAAATGAAATCTTCATTGTGTTTGGTAAGACACAATCATAGATAAAAAAAAAGAGAACGGAGGAGAAGCTAGGCAAAATAATGCAATTAGCTGGTAGTTATTATTGACAAACTAGCTAGCTACAAATCTTATCAATGACATTTCCCTCTAGTGATTTTTGTTGATTTTGTTGAAAGCAATTTGACAGTAGCTAGCTACTTGCACTTCTAAGTACTCTGGTAACTTCATGGTTTTTCCAGCATCATCTAAGTACTCTGAACTACAGATTTAGCTAGCTCATCAAATCAGCTATTGAAATAGCTAGATTTCTAGAGCTTGTTAATTCTACAGTTCAAAGAAAACATTTTCATAGCTAATTAATAGTTAAATGTTAATAGTTTGTTCAACTGGTCATGAATAGCTAGACTAGCTAATATTAAATATGTAGTTAACCATATCCAGTAAAACTTATAATACATGAACCTTTTTTCTAACTCCAAGCCTGACAAAAGCAGTGGTAAATCATTTCACATTTAGCTAATTTTGTTGGAAGTAGCTAAGGTTGCAGTTCAAGGAAAGAATTTAGTGTGGCTGCACAGTCTTGAAGCTGGACAAATTTCTTGTTATCCGTACAATAACCATGAATTAGGATTAGGGTCTGCCAGATTATGCTCAAAATGTTTAGAATCATTCTATTAAAAATCCTCTTCTTTATTCAAAAACACAAAATGTTAGCTATTCCATAAAATTTTTAAATTATTCTAATTACAAACAAGTGAAAATATACCTAGCTGCTGCATGATTGCAGCAACAAGTTGAGGTGCCATATTCAGTTCTCACCAGTAACTATCACTGTATTAAATTATTACAGAAGATTTTATAGAGCTATAGCTATCTTCCAGTGCAAAAGTTTGTGTTTCAAGTAAAACTGATAGCTATAGTGTTTAAGATAGCCAATGGTAACATTTTACACACTTTTGATTAATGTGGGAATCATTTGCATTCACACAACAGCTGCAGCATTATAATTTGATTCCAAGTTTCACTTCCAGGATTGCTTTGAGTTCAGGAAAGGAAGAACAAGAGTTAAATCCTCATCATTTTTATTTTTAAATTGTCGACATGTGATGCCTTCATACGTGCTGCATGGAATTAGCCATTTGTAACCAAAGTAGATTAGTAGGGATGCCACCCGTCCAGCAAGGGGATCAGCCACTTGTACTTTATTATTCTATAATTATTATTCTACTGTGTTACTTTGCACAATAATCTAGCAGGGTCTAGTTTGGATATCACTTTTGTTTTGGTATAATTATGTTTAGTTGTAGCCAGCTAGTTTTGTTTTTTGCTTTTGATAGCACAGAACTAATGTAACATTAGTATTTTTCATTGTATCAGTTATCTTCCATACTTCTAGTGGACAAATTTAATTATTTTATCTAATCTTCTAGCTGCGAGTAAAATTTACAAAATCTACATTTTTAGGGAAAAAAAAACAAAAAAAACATGGCTGTATAGACAATCATTAACTAGTCAGCAATAATAAGTAATTAATGGCTAATATAATAGCAACACTACTACTACTACTACTACTACTAATAGTAACGATCAAATAAAACAAACACACAAAAAGAGTTAAGAGCATGTTATCAATCCCAGCTGCACTGTCAGGAATGCTTGCTTTGCCTCTCTTGTTTCTACTCTGATGGACAATTCAACTCTAATTTTTTAATTTAAATAGCCAAACCTGAGCTTTAAAGTGAGCAATCTAATATTAAAAAGTAAATACAAATTAAACTAGCTAAAACCAAAAACGCTAATAGTAGCTACAGCATAATAATACAGCTGTCGTTTTGGACCAAAACGATACACCACAGAGTGCAATTTTAATACAAGAGTGTGTGTGTGTGTGTGTGTGTTAGTTGCAGTGCACCAAAGTGTGGATGTTTGAACGAGGTGGGTACAGGGTTTCTTGGTACTGGGTTTCTTGCTACTGCATCATATTTACGTTCGCGAGTAGTACTCAACCAGGCCATATGGCTATTTTTGGCGAGCGAGAGTAGCGAGTGAGACACTACAGGGGTAACACAATTGAAAATTGGTGATGTTTGTTGGCGAGCGAGCGAGACAGTATTAGGGGTGGATAATGCAAAATCGGGTATATGTTGTATGTATATATGTATATATGTATGTATGGATTGTACGTATGCCCTTTAAACGCGCGCGCCGGGAAACTTTTTCTCCAAAATAACACGTCTTTTTAGGCTTGATTCCAGTTTATTCTGAAACTACAGCATTAAACAAACCTTACTTTATACTTAAGCTCAAAAGTATGAGAAAATTCCTCCAAAAACGCTTGCTTTTCAAGACACAAACAATTTATTCGCTCAGTTACTATGGCATTGAAGACCCTTTTCCAGACTTAATTTTTAAAAACCTTGTCTGTTTTTTGGGGCTGCTCATTGGTTGTCAATTGCCACTGGTAGCCTGTGCGGCTAAAAAAAGAAGCCACCTTTACTTGGTGAGGTAAGTACGCAGATACGTATGTACGTTTGATTTTCAAGTCACTACAGTTGCTGCTACTGTTACTATGACTTTTAAACCCTTTACCAGACGTAATTTCCAAATTTCGCCTTTTTGTTTTTTCTACTGTAATGCCGCTTGTTGGTTGTCAAGAGCGGATGGTAGTGAGAACCCTATTGATCTATTACTACTAGGTAAGTACCTAATTTTGTTAGCTAAAAGTACATCAATAACTCTGGCTCTTTATTTTTTTTATTTTTTTATCTTTACAGCACAAGTACTTTACCAAATATTTAAATTGCTTTGCATAAAAGCTGTTTTCTGTTACTATGGAAATTAGTTCCGCGGTTAGTACAGTAGGACCTCAGTATAACGGAACTAACATATCCGGATGACTTGGTATTTGCAAAAAATTTGCGCATGCTCACAAACCACACTGCAAAAGCAGCTGTTTTGCTCCCACCAGTCTTCATTGCTGGCATTTTCACTAACGGTAATGTCTGCTTCTAAGAGAAAAATCCTAACTTTAAAGGAAAAATTGAGAGTTGTGGAGATGCGTGACAAAGGATACTTATATGCTAGAATAGCTTCAGAGTTTGGAATAGGCAAATCTACCGTTTTCGACATAGTGAAGCAAAAAGATCGGCTTACAAGTTACATTGCTGAGCGAGGTTCAAGAAAGAAAATGAGAGCTGCTGATGATGACAATCTGGATAGAGCTGTCTACCTATGGTTTACTCAGGAGAGATCAAAAGGTAATCCAATTAGTGGTCCAGTGATTATGGAGAAGGCCAGAATCCTGCATGCTTTGATATATCCAGATATGACTGTGTGTTCCTTTAAAGCTAGTCATGGGTGGCTTCACCGATTTAAGCAACGCCATGGTATCAGACAGTTAAGGCTGCAAGGTGAATGAATATATTTGCAGATACTGGTGCTGTGGAGCCTATGCGTGAGAAATTGGCCCAGTTTATTAAAGATCATGAGCTCACTTTGAACCAAGTGTTTAATTGTGATAAATCTGGCTTGTTCTGGCGTCTCTTGCCCAATAAAACCCTTGCTGGCAGGTGTGAGAAGACAGCCAAAAGTTTTAAGAAACCTAATGATAGGGTTACTATTTTAGCTTCTGCTAATGCTACTGGAACTTTTAGGCTACCATTACTTTTGATTGGCAAATCAAAGTGTCCCAGAGCACTCAAAAATGTTAATCTCAGTGCTCTACCATTAATTTACAAGAGCCAAAAGAAAGCTTGGATGGATTCAGCAATATTTAAGTCCTGGTTCTTTGAACATTTTGTTCCTTCTGTTTCTAGTTACTTGCGAGATAATGGTCTAAGTAGAAAGGCAGTTTTAATTATGGATAATGCCCCTAGCCATCCACAATCAGATTGTTTACAATCTCCAGATGGAGCTTTTACGTGTTTATTTCTACCACCTAATACCACTAGTATTTTGCAGCCAATGGACCAGGGTGTATTAGAAAATTTAAAGAGAAGGTATAAATCTGCACTGTTACAAAAATTATTGATATCTCTTGAATCTAATATTAGTGCTGAGCAGTTTGTGAAATCAATAAACATTAAAGACTGCATTTACATGTGTGCTAAAGCTTGGGAAGACATCAGGTCAGAGTCACTTTCATGTGCATGGAACAAACTTTTAACATGTTCTGCTCAAGAAAGTAATAGTCTAGGGCCTTCTAAGGATAGCAATGATGATGCAGAAGCTTTAGCATCCAATGATCCAGGAGCTGTAGCATCCAATGATCCGGATGATGTTGGTGGTGCCATGTCAGCCCACGGAACTGAACTGAATTTGTCTCCTGATGAGGTTCACGAATGGTTGGATGCTGATTACAATCTAGCAGAGGAATTTACAGATGAAGAAATTGCTCATTTGTGTGATCCAGAAAGCAACATTGTTGCTGAAAGTTCAGACAGTGAATCCGAGCCAGAATCCTCTGCTTGTGATCTTGTGAGCCACAAAGAAGCCGTTGCTGCTTTTGATACTGCCATTAGATACCTTGAACAGCAGCCAGACACAAGCAGTATTCATGTAATGCTTCTTAACAAACTGAGATCTTTTGCCATGACTGAATATTCAAAAAAATTAAAACAAAGAAAAATAACTCAATATATGACTTCCCGATCTCAAAATTAATTTTCAACTGTTTCATTATCATAACTTTAACCATATTATATTACCAAATACCTTTTTTCTATGTACAGTAAATGTAATCTTTCTTTGCTTGCACATGTATATGTATAAAACTACAATTTGAAGTCAAAAATTTAATTAAACTCAATGAACCTCAGTATAACGAACATTTCACTATAACGAACACCCTGTGGTCCCAAAGTGTTCATTATACTGAGGTCGTCAAATTATTAATGATTATGCTTCACTTATAACTGCAGTGGTTATATTTTATTTTATGTATTGTTATTGTAGAATCAGTCATAATTATGATTGATTGCTTATAGCATCTTTTTTTAACTTTTATGTTATAAGCTGTTATACACATTATACTTCCTGGAGTTCAAATTTATCTCAATATTAAAAAGTGACATCTGAGCTCTATAAATACTCAATAGACAATTTTTTGGCATCCTCTGCAATTAACTGTTATTCAGTGTTATTGATTATTTTATGTGTTGTATTATTAGATTTCTGAAAATAGATTGGAAACAGAAAATAAAGAGTTGTCTGAAGAAATTACAAAGCTAGAAAGTGACAAAAAAATGCTCCAGTCTGCAAGTGCACAAGTTATAGAAGAGAAACATCAATTGGAGACAAGTGTCATGCAAGTACAGGCTGAAAACAATCAACTAAAGGCAGAAAATGTTCAGCTGAAGAGTCAACAAAAGACGGAGAACAATCAACTGAAGATTGAAGTCAATCAATTGAGGAGCCAGATAGCAGCTGAAAGAATTCAGTTAAAATCTCATCACAAAGAAGAAAAGCTTCATCTAGATTTTCTTTATCAAAGAGAGAAACAAATTCTCCAATCTGAAGTGGAGCGACTAACAAAGGAAGTGGAGCGTATCACCACAGTGTCTATTAGAAAGAAATCATTAGTAAGTACTATGCATTATTATCAACAGTGTTTTCTTATATTTACCAAAATTACTTGTCCCAAATCTAATTAATTTAATGGGTAATATGTATATATAGGTTATATCAATAGTCTATGTATTCAACTTAACTAAAAAATGATATAATAAGATTGTCAGTATTATTTGGTTACTCTTCTAAATTCTATTTTTTTTGGTGAAGTATGCTTCAAACCTCTGCTCTAATGATATAAGGCTTCTTGTCATTCCAACTATTATTTACATGTTCATTGTATTTATAAAGTGAGAACAAATAACATAATTTGTGTGTATTTTGCAGGTAAATAGCAGTCAAATAAATAAGATTCAATTTTGACAACAAAACTTTTATACACTATTCACATATATACATACATATTACCTGCTATTATAAAAGATGTAATAGTGATGTGCTTCAGCAAAAATGGCGAGTGAGCTATTCTACACAAGTAATTCGAAAAATTAAAATTAATCATTCTGACTATCTAAACAACCAGCCTCCTGGCATATAGCACTCAATGACTAAAACAAGGCTGAATTTTTTGAAATTTCGTATGGGAAACAGTTTCAATGTCGTAATTACTCATGGCAACTTCTTAGGACTTAAAATACAAATGAACATTTCTAAGGAATTGTCACACGGTTTAGAGCCTAACACTAAATAAGATTTGCTTATTAACAAAACAAATTGGGATGAATTTTAATAAAGAAAAGGCGGCCAATAACTATTATTTATTGTTAGATTCAAAATTTTCTAAGCTAAGCAATAGATGTAATACACAACACTCACACACAAACACACACACACAAACTAGGTCACTAGATATACCAACAGAAGACTTCATTTTCTCTTGGTGACTTGACAGATTGGGCAATTGATTTTCACGTAAGATCAGCTATGACAAACAGCTCATTAACCAAGTTAACATAATATCTCCACTACTAACTATAGAAAATTAACTCCAGTATAACTTTGTACAACCTAACTGCACCCTGCGGCAACATTCAGATCATAGTAGTGACAGCCTAATTCTAAGGGGTAAACCAATTAATTTCTTTGATTTATAAGGGTAAAAAATCGCTAATAGAAATACTTTGTTTAGTGGAGTTTGGGACGGGATCAATTACCAAGCGAACTCGATAATGTGAGGGTCAAAATAAAAGAAAGACCTACGTATGTCCAAGCATACATGTAAACTAGTGGTGTGCTTGTGCACAAATGGTGAGTAATCTTGCCATCTTAATACATCTTAAATTACAGTACTGATGTATACCCGAAGAAGCTTGTGATGATATAAGTGGATTATATAATATTATAGCAGTTGACCATTAATTATAGCAAATAATTACAGAATTCCTTTTTTACCAAAATTTCGTGAGTAGTATAAAATTTTGTAGCATCAAATTTAAGCCATTTTGATTATCTGAATCACCAGTAAATCTTGACAACTAGCTCTTAGATACAAAAGAAATGGCCAGAGTTGTTGTTTTTTTTATGTAATTTCTGCTTAAATCAGCTTCACCCCCGAGTAGTGGTAGCTTCCTGTATTATGTCATGTAGACTACGAGTGGCTCTTGATAACCAACAAGCGACATTTAGCAGCACAAAAAATGGCGGAGTGTTTGAAATCAAATCTGACTTTTGTGACTTGTAAAACGAGCTTTACACAAGAATCATTGAGCCTAAGTTTAAAATGCTACCGTATCAGAAGAAACTGGAGCCAAGACCATCCAATTTGACTTGATATAAAAATAAACAAGCTAGTAAAGCAAGGTACGAAAAGCTGCAAAACAAACTGTAGCTGAATAAAAGATGTAAATACATGTTCGTCTCGTAGTTTTAACTTGTAGATATTGAGGCTGGCTTGTTCGATAATAATTGGGGTCAATAAATGAGCTAATTTTTTCCACTTTTTTTCCAGCCAATGAAAATATTTGGAGATGTGTATCATAGCATTACATTAAGAAGGTTGTTAGGTATTTAGTATTGAAATTGTCAAGGACATGTAAACAGTAACCATAGCAACTCTACTGTGACCTATATTATTAATGAAGTGTGCAAGTAACATGAACAATATTCTTTATTTAAATTGATAGCAAATAAATATGAGTTATGTTATACAAATTTACTAATTTACTACAGATAATGTAATTTTTATTATTTAGACATTCCCACTAGAACTAGGCTGGAGGCGTGGTCCTAACATGCCAGTGGTTATGAGTGACTACATCCAATCAGTAGAGATAAATGATACAGTGTATGTTGGAGGAGGATATACTGGCAGAGATGAGGATGAGTACATAGTGATGGCCTACAACACAAAGTCCTACAAGTGGCACACTCTACCTCCATACAGTACCAGGTTCTTTGCTATGACTACCATCAACAACAAACTAGTTGTGGTGGGAGGAAGCAATAGAGATCGCTCTGATAGCAGTGAGCTAGGAGAGTGGCAGCCTGACAGCAACCAGTGGGCACACCCCTTCTCTCCTATGTCTACACCTCGCTGTTGGCCTTCAGCTACTTCATATAAACATTGGTTGATGGTGGCTTGTGGTTGCCATGGATTTCGTTTACATGCTGGTATTGATGTACTTGATGTATCCAACATGCGATGGTCCACTAGATTATCTACACCAACACCATGGAGGAGCATGAAGTCTACTACTATAGGAGATACCTGGTACCTCATGGGGGGAGAGTGTAAGGGTGCAGGTTGGAGTCCTGATGTCTATAATGTAACTCTGGAGGCTCTTGTTTCACACTCCTCATCACCCAGTTCCAACATATGGAACAAACTACCTTCACTCAACTGTACTCAATCCTGTCCACTCAATGTTGGAGGATCTCTGCTTGCAGTCGGTGGTGAGGACATGAAGAATAAGAAGTCAGTGTCCACCATCCAGCGCTATGTCCCTGAGACTAATTCCTGGGTCCAGGCTGGACAACTACCACATGCAGTATTAAAGTGTACCTGTATCATGACATCAGAGAAGGTCCATGTTATGGGAGGATATGATGGGAATACCATACTTAAGAAATTGTTAACTTCTACTATTTACTAATTAATATCTTTGTTTTTATGAAATTGTTTTGTTCAAGTTGCTATTACAATTTAAAGTTGTTTACATGGTTACTATTTATGTTTACAGAATTATAAAAAAGCAAATAATTATGTTGAAGTAGCAATAACAATCACTGCCTGAAAAGTGTCCATTGACAACGAAAACACAATCGTAAATGAGTGCATAATGTGTTGATAACTAGTTTGTTAACCTCTACAGCCTTGTAAATTTTTTGTTAATTCTAATTACCAAGACAGTTTACGAATTTTGTTATGGTTATTAGCTAACAGATTTTACCCTATGAAGAGAGGATAATGAATTAACAATATACAAAAAAATTGTATACATAACAAGGTGACCTATTCACCCAACAATGTACAGTTTTTACTTGGAGTTGCTTTGAACGGACTTGTTCATTTTTTACTTAGTATTGCTATACTATTATTGTGCACATGTCCAGCAACAGAGCTAACAAATTAAAACAAATAAATGCTTTGTTCAGATATTGACTAATGCAAGATCTAGGCAAACACAAAAGCGTCACGTGGTATCAAGGCTTCGAAATGTGAGCAAGAGACTTCATGCAATTATTGAAAAGGAGAGTTTAATGGGCCATTGACACTTGTCTTGAAATATTGAACTCTATTGTTTTCCAATTAGTACAAAAATATGAAAATTGAATATATTTATTATAGCAATTGAATTTAACGTCAATTTTGCACAAAAATAGTTGCATTAGTGTCTGCAGATTCTAGTATATCAGGATCCTGTTGTACATAAGCAGACTGGAGTAGGAAGTGGGTGTTGTGGGGAGGGGTAGTGGTGCCAATGGGAGGGAGCTATTCTTCCATGCTAATGCTACATTTAGATGCTTTACTTACACTTATGACAAGTGGTCTCTACAGACCTGAAAACAAGTTGTATGTGAAACTAGAATAAAAACTGTATCATAGTCATTTTAGTGCATTCTAGCCTAGAGCCATGGTACAAGTCGGTTGCACTACTCCGTGTTAGTCAGTTAGGATTTACAATATCCTAGGGCCTTTGGCCCTCGTAAAAATTCCATACTGACTTACACACTGTGGTATAACCTATATAAATACTCCCAATTTTCAACTGTATTACCCTTGATAGCGTCTTGCTTGCTTCACTTGTTTGCCAAAGATTACATAGTTTATGTTAGGTAAGCAACTGGACCGATCACACACTATGTGTGAAACTAAAAGTTTCCTGCCCTGATGTCTCCACTGCTTGATCTGGCTGGCCAGGTACCAAACTACAACTAGCTACATACTACAAATTCAGCAATTGAAATTCATAGAAGATTGATCATTTTAGCATGCTCGTGACCACAAAAATCATTCAAACTGAAATAAAGCCACAATCACGATAATGACTATCATTTTAAATGGCAAACACTATGAATATCATTTAAAACCATTATAAATTGCATTCCACGAGTACATATCAATATGATGTCATACAGCAGACCCTTTACCGATGTAGTGGTTTGATAAAGGGTCTGGCTACACCAGAATGTGAAATAAAGATATAGATAGCTATATCCCAAATTCATTAATATACAGCTTCACTCGCTTCACTGAATAAATAATAGATATACTGTGAACATAATACACATAGAAGATGATTAAAAACACACACTTGTGACATGGTCTGAATTACCATTAGGTGTGAAACTTAGCAAATGCGCACACAACAACAAACCTGAAAATTACTAATACGTGTAATTGGAAGTGGGTGGCATTAGCTAGAGAAGTTGTTACATACAGTGTACACTATGTGCTATTATGAGGAAAATGAATTTATCAGGGAACAGCTTTTCACTGTAGGAGCGATATGTGGATCCATGATGGGTCATCAGTTTCACAAATGCAATAGGGCCACTTGATTTGCTGACTCAGCATATAATCACTTTCCTTCCCCCCCCCCCCCTAGTCTACATAACCTATTGGTTCCTTGCATAACATTACACAAATGTGCTGAATTTGCTCTAGACTATCGTACAAGATTAGCACAGTAGAATGTGTTGCACATATTGGTATAGTATAATATAACAGGGCCAGCCCAGACAAACCTATAAATAACCCCTGAAGAAAGGCAGTTGAAACATTCATTCAGTATTGTTAACAATCACCTCATTCATGCATGCACTGTAAAAAACGAGGTGTTACATTACACCTCTTTTGGTGTTCCAACTACACTGTCTGTACTACACCCCATGGGGTGTATTGATACACCCCCAAATTAGTGTCCCGTTACACCCTTCAAACACCCTCTAGTATACCAAATAGGGTGTACCATTACACCCCTATCACACTCATAGGAGTGTTACACTACACTCCTACAGTGTATATGAACACCAAAACACACCCTATAGGGTGTAATTCTTTGCCAATATAAAGTGTACTGTAACGCCATGTGATTATATTCAGGTATAATACAGTAAATATTATTTCACATACAATACGGGTATGAGATGACACAAAAATTGTATGTTTGTATGTTTAGGTCCAATGATGACAGTTCACTCCCTCAGTGATGTAGAGTTCTTCAATCATCCATCACAGACACACCTTAGACAATCTCTATTCACTCAGCTTCATCTAAACATAAAGAACATTGAACACATTAACTTCCATATTTGATAAATTATTACAAAATATTACTACAGGCAACATGTCTACGTCAACTAACTGTGCAGCCCACAAAAAAATAAAGCCCCTTATATATATTGTAGTATATTAACTTCTATTTTCACTATCACTCTATATGGCAGTACCTAAATGGGAATATAACGTCCACTACCACCTCAGTTTCAAACGCCACATGGCGCCGTGGTTCGCTTGACAATTACGATTATTCACTAGAATGGCGACACAGTTGTTGTTTTTAATACAGTTTCTCTGACATGAAGTAGTACTTCATAAAATAAAAAAGGCGTAAGCACCAAATATTTTCCTAAATTTTTTTTTTCAAACAGCAGTCTGGAGATATTGCAGGCATTTTCTAAATAGCTCAGTTTGCTTCGGAGTTGTTTGTATTGGTATAAACCTTTACTGGAAAAAAGTTTTTAAAAATATGTGTCCATTCTTTACCGAATTGGTGGTCAGTCACCTGCCAGTAAAAGGGTTGAAGAACACACGATTTTGCCTCAGAACACTTAAAACATAAGCCCCACTTAGTAAACTTAAGGATTGGACGTGGTAAACCAATCCTGAGTTACAGTGTGAAGCAAGGGAACCCTTTACCTCATTACAGATAGTACTTTTTGATATTGCAAATTTAATTCACTCCTATCTATCCCACCTATAGATACATGTCTGTCCCACTGTCTTTCCCATCCCAGACACACATGTATGTATATGTGGAATAGATGGACATCCCATGGAACCCCAAGGTCCCGGGGACGATGGGATGGGTCGGACAATTTCTGGCATTTCCAGACATTTATGGAGTGAATTTACATTCCCTATTACACTTATATAAAACTTACTTAGCAAGTCCTTTGAAGCTTGTGTATAGATTACGCCTTGATACAAAACCTTTTACCTGCATACACACATAAAAATGGTTACTAAATTAATATTAACTATTATCATTGTCCAATAAAAATGAAAGGTTATGTATACTATGGGAACAGAAACACTTTGACATCAAATTTCGGTCTAATTCTTAAATACCTGATCAAATTCAAATTGGAAGATCATGTCAGATAAAATTTTGGCACCATTGTGGTATGTACTTTCATAAGTACATGTCAGGCCAAAACTATAAATGTCCTTTCAAATTCATGGTGAAAGGGTATAACATCAGATAGACTCTGGTCCGTTATTTACAGCATTAAAGGAACCCCTAGATTATGCATGTACAGTGAGGACATCAATGGCATTAGGATAAATAGGTAAAGGGTTCATTCTAGAAAATGATTAGCAGTACACTCGAGCCTCCCTGTGTTCTGAGTAATGGACACCATCAACCAGACACAAGCTTGTGTGATTTGTGGTAAGGGGACATCAATATAGTGAGTCTATTAAAATGACTTGTAGCTTGTTATGGACCCCCCTCGGTTCCAGACTGACATGCACAAGTTACACATGACTTTAAAAAGGTTCATGATAATAAAATAACAGTTAAAATAATACTACAGACTCAGTGGACTTGTAAACTTAAAGCACTCAAAACTCTCTCTCTTAAAGTAAACACCAATAAGTTCAGCAAGAAAATAACTCAGAATCTCATCTCTGCCAACCCATTTCATTAACCCTTTACCAAATTACCAACATGAAATCCATTAGACACCCTTTACCCTAAGCACAATAAACCTTTTACCGTTTCCATGGTAGGCCCCAAAAAAGCCAATTAAAGTTGCTTCTATATCAAATTTTATAGGACTCATTATTATTCCTGTTGTAAGTACGAAACCCCTTACCTAATCTTCATCACAAATAAGAATTTTCAATACTTCACTTCTTTAACATCACCCTACATACAAAATGTTATACATATGCTTAACCCACTACTAAAAGAGGTATTTCTAGCTCAGCACAATAGGTGGAGAAATATTCTTCTAACGGAAACAATACTAAATAATACTATTTATTCAGTACAATAAAATCATTGGGGAGAAAGAGGGAGGGGCTAAAAAATAAGGGATGCCACATCACTTCTTGCAGGGAAATACCAATTTCAGCAAAGTCACATTACCTCCACTGCTCATATAAATACCCTACAAATTTTAAAACACACAACAACTCCCAATAATATTTCTTAATCAATATTATTTCATTAGAGAAAAAAGTACTGAATAACCTCACAACTGCAAATCAAAAAAGAATAACTTGCAAATCTTTTACAATTACTGGTCAAAATTGCTGCTACTTACAACTGCTTCATAGAATATAGAATTTTACAATTCCAAATTGAATTAGTCTAATATCGAGACCATTCACCTTTTTTTGTGAGACCGGCACAGTGCTGCAAATGATATTATTTTAGTTTCTAATTTGTGCTATGTAGTGCAGATTGCTTGGAACTCTGATACTGTGTTAGTTCACCTAGTCTGGTGTTGCCTACCCTTTACCTACTTTTAATATGGTGCGGGGGAGGAGGAAAGGGTCTGGGGACTCTAGTACCAATGACCAGTTTGAAATAATCTTTTGCGCATGCTCTAATTAAGCCCAATTGTGGACACTGGTAGTCTTGCGGTCTATTATTCAAGAAAGGTCCCTAACGCTTGCAGCATGTACTTGATATCAGAAAGCGCTTGTATTGCATGGTAAGACTTTACCCTTGTACACAGGGTCTAGTTGAATTAACCTAGTCTCTATGAAACAAAAAAAAAAGATACACTGTGTATCAATGAATCTGTCAAGGGACCCGTTCTGGGGGTGAGTTCAGTTTGGCATACAGCAAAATACTAACACATACATATAATGTATAGCCAATTGGATTATCAGGGTCTGTGGACAACTTCCACATACGTACCAGCTCTAGAAATGGCTATACCCCAAGCCTTTAGCAATTGACTGTCACTACCGTTGTACAGCTTCAGGTTACTTTTATCAAACTATCTGGCTGGTAAGTTATGGTGAAATCTCTTCAACCGTTATTGAGACGAAGTATACAACCACTGTGGTGAATGTTTTAAATTGGTGGTTAGCACCAGAATCTGATCATTGGTACTTGAGCCCCCAGACCCTTTCCTCCACCTAGGCACAATATTTTAAAAGGTAAGGGTCGGCAACACCAGACTATAGTTCATCTTGGGTCTCAAAAAGTTAGGTAAAGGGTCTATAAATAACTCCTACACAATGGGTTTCATAATATCAACATTAAAATTCTTGTCTGCTATATCAATTAAACACAGCTGCTAGCTGCTGGCAGAAATACTGTATTTCTTATACCTAGCCCTACCCCCACCCCTTCACTATAAATTAATATTTATGCCGTCTAATGCCTGCCACTAGTTTAGCTACACCTATAAAACAATGACTTCTCCTTTCCCCACCTCACTTACTTGCAGCATTTCGTGGTAACGGTACCAATTGGCACATTTTGAATGAATATAGTAGACCTTTTAGATCAAATGAACCGCCAAATTCCTTACGTATGTACACAGTATTAGTATAGCAAGTGCGCTTTCTCACGTGATAACGTCAGAAACCCTTTACCCTATTTAGAGATATGTAATTCAATCTACCCTTTACCGATTTTATGAAGATCCGTCTTGAAAATGTAGACATGTATAGTACTTAGTGCTCAAATAAACTTGTGGGGATAGACTTCGGGATAGACGAATGTGTGAATCGCTTTTCTGCCTACCGTTGTATTCATACAAACGTTATTGTAAGTTACAACCCTAATAAGCTAGCGCCTGCGGGCGGGGTTCATTATCCATTATTCCAATTTTGGAACAGACACTATGAATCTGCCATGGTAGGAGAGTTTTCTTGGAGGAGTTGCAGTACACTGCAGGGTTTCATCCAGAAATTTTTGTCTTGGGGGGGGGGGGTCGAAATTAAAGTGGAGTAAGTAATAATTTTAAGTACTGGTAATACTTTTTGCTATACAAATCATAGCGACAGTAGAAATCAGAATCGTTTTCAAAATAGGCTTCAATTTTCTTCACTATCAAAACTAATGGCTATAGCTATAGAAGGGCCAGCACTTGACCAAGGTAATTTTGATGCTGTGCTGTAAACATTTTTATTCTGAGTAGGTAAAATAAGTGGGGGGGATACCCCCCTCTCCCCTCCCTGGATGAAACCCTGCACTGTGTGTGGTTCAGCACATTCATGTCGCTCTCTCCAAACAAGTGCTACAAGCTAGCAAAAAAAGAGCTAGCAAAGTGCTAAAAACTAGCAAGAGGCAGCAAAACCACGCCCATGCCATTTTGGATTAGGTTATGTCGCATAAATAATGGCAATAATCACATTTTTCATGTGGTGACTTTCATACGAGTGTGGTGCGTCGTTAAAAGGAGCACAGTCAGTAACTGTAAGGCCAGTGCATGTTTCAGATCAGGGTTTCCCCCTATATTTAGACCAGAAAGATTAACACTGGCGTAATTAAATGAAATATAATTTTACCTTTGTAACAACCACACTTGGGGGTTGGTTATGGTAACATGATTATTATGATTACAGTAAGATTGTGAAATGTTGATTATGAATATAATTATGATTATTTGTCAGAAAAATAGTGATTGTTACAACAAAAAAAAAAGTTTTTTCAAACAGTTTGTTTGATAGACGTCATCTTTCTGGTCTAAATATTTTCCCAGTGTAGATACTGGAGAATGGAGGTAGTTGCAGGCTACGTACAGTAGTGGCCTTTAAGTTCAGCTGCTATAACTCTGTTTATTCTAATTACAGCTAACATTTGCTGTGTTTTACTTTACTGCTAATATTACCAGTAATGGTTCTACAGTGCTTCCTCGATAATCCGTGACATTACAGGTACAGTCCGTTAGTGAGGCATTGGACAATGCGGTATGAGGCCAAACATGCTTACTTCTAAAGTCTAGCCCACACCTTGGGAAACTTCACCAATATTCCACTTTCATTGGCAACCAGGCACCAGCAGCATCAGTGCTACCTGCAAAATAAATCAAACAGAGCAGGAATTGAAACTGGACCAGGTATATCATGTAATCATCAATAAGAAATAAAATTGAGACAAATAGTTTGGATTACTAGTAATGAAGTAAAAAAGGAAGGAACCCTTTGTGTTAGGCATCATAGCTTCCTTCTCCTTTGGAACTTTAAATTAATTTATTTCTTTATAGTTTTAGGCATTTTTTAAAGCCTCTATTAGCCAATACTCTTGGCACAAATGCAAGCACAATTTTTAATCTAGTTATGTTTCTGTTAACATTACCCCTTGAATAGCTTTATCTTCTGTCTTAGCCAACAAATCCTGGAAACAGGGAAAACTAAAGCCATTGTGCACAGTCCCCATACAAGCATATTTGAGAACAAGTCACTGCATAGTTTTTTTAAATTATGATAATGTATGTATATGTACATGCAGTAACCTCTGTATCAACAGTGGAAGTGAGCCGACATGGCCCCAACAAAAAATAGCCTAAATAAATCACATACATACCTAGGTACACCTCCTGACACATCTCACTTCAATGAATTGAATTGTGTAGTGGAGAAAATGTAGTTACAGTATCAACTTCACAAAAAAAATTACAGCTGCTCATGGTTCCGGGTACAAAGCCACCACATCTAACCACATACACCATATACAGCTCTCAGACTGAACTCTGTAACACACTGCATGCAACTAACTATTGAAGGTGTATTAACTATGGTCACTATAGTACTGAGTGACTTGACATAATGTAATTATTATTTGGAGGAAGCCAGGCGAGTCTCTCCCGGTGCAAGCTGGTTAATGTTAGTACGCATGCGTTCGGCCTGCTTACCAATAGGGACTTCCCTCGGCTTTGGGGGAAAACCCCACGGCCAGTTGGGGCCATGAGGGTAATTTGCCTAGCCTAGCTATCACACCATTAAATGGTGGAAAAATGAAATAGTGCTGTTATATAAACTAGGCAATGAAAGGAAGGTTTAGGGGAGGACGGTGGGAGAACCGACCAAGATGTTCAACCACTTAGAATCCGCCTGTGTAACGCGGCAGCCAAGTACACGTGTAGCTTACCCGCCTGCGCAGAGTATACTCTCAATCGGTCATACTACATCATACCACGTGACCACATGCATATGTAGGTTTACCAACCCTGCCCCCACTAAGAGAGACCAGCAGGCTCCCTCCGTTAACCTCATTTAACTATGTTAAATAGCATAAAACATTAGTGTACCAAACAAATAATAATAAAACAACTTGACAACAGACCTCCTCCTCATTTATGGAATGAAGTCTTAGTTTATTTTTAGGCCAAACAAACTAAATACCTTGTTTCTCATCTGCACCTTCCTGGGTGATACAGCCACTTCAAAATGTATTATGCAGGTCACGCCCACTGCTTTAACTATACTTGTTATATAACCATTTCAATATTTTTCTAGGTCAACTACATATCCCAATTTCCAATATAGCTGATGAGAAACAAGAATTGTGGTTTCAATTCACACTATAATTTATATACCACCAGGTCAGCTATACATTGCACAAATGATGAAGACATGCTGTGTTCACTCACTCATTTGTGACAGCAGCAAAGCTGTGGTTTTTTTTCCCAATAGCAAGTGATTTGTGGTTACCAACTAATGTCAGCCCAGTGGTATGTGGTTACCACAAGTCAGCCACAGCTAGCTGCTGGTGAGGAAAGTAAGAAAAAATCATACTGTAACTAGGTTTCTATCAAGTGCTTGTGTTCCAGAATTTGTAATGATAATTTTGCAGTTGCAATGACAACATAAAAGTAAATAGATAATTCATAAGCTTGGCTCCCTGATTCCACCCTTTCTGTGACGAGGGCATGCCAGTTCTGGCAAAAGTGAATCAATCACAAAATAATAAAAAAATCGGAAGTCTACACTCAATACAGGCTTCCATACTTACAGCAGCTTGCAAGTGTTTTTTCCCTTCATTTTTCTTCTTTTCTTAATACTTATAGCAGATACACAGTAAGAATAAGACCATCTTGGTATTTGGCAAAACTAATAATAACAAATAAAAATAGTTTTTCTTATTACTAATGTGTAACTGGCTTATTACAGTTAGCTAATTTCTATCTGATCATTTAAACCTGGCTCTGTTAGAAATAATGCAAAACACACTATTAAAGTTTATTTTAGCATCCTTAAGCTCTACTACACTTCAATATCTCTTGAGTGGGATAGACAGTGCCAATCTAAATTACTATTTTATGAAACCTTTCATGTTGTGTGTGGTCCTATAAAATGAGACCATACACACGATACACATTAAAATATTAAACGTAAGTGCAACTAGAAAACTAAACACTACTAATCTTAGCTATATCACCTATCCAAATAATAAAGAAAGCTCAGGGTACCAAATTTACTATTACATGTACTAGTGGTGCGCTCGAATAGCCCAAATGCATGGCGAGCGAGAGGTAAAGATGATTTCCTTCGGAAATCGCTAAATAATAGCAATGATTAGGCATGAAGAGTTAACAATAACAGAATTACCTGAATAAACTTCGAAAGCAGTGGCAAAGAAGCGCAGCTTGACAAAGACTTCACAATTGTTTCAAGAAGAGAGTAGCTATAAACTTTTTGGTTGAAACAAAGTTGTAAGGCAGTGCAGCAGGATTCTCCGTACTCGTTAATTGAAAATACTGGAACTGTGAACGCTTTACCTAACTTACGTAATTAGAAGCGCGGGCGAATATTTTTGACGTACGCATACATACCTACCTATACATGTAATTGAACACGACTGAGCAAGAGCCGAAGTAACACTATAGTGAGGTCTTTTAGGGCAAAAAAATAGCAATATGTTTACGGGCTGGACAAAAGCACCAAACTTAGTCAGGTGGTAGATATGATCATACTAAACAAGAAAATGACCGGCTCCAAAAAAACTAGCTTGTAGAAGTGGAGATATGGATAATAAAGGCGAAATTAGGCGAAAATTAGATGCCTATACTTGCAAGTAAGTACCTGCACATTGACAAGCAGCTACAAGTTATTTCCTGCACATTGACAAGCAGCTGCAAGTAAGGACCTGCACATTTAGATTAGTTCTGACTGTTCTCTGTGGTGAATCCATCACCACATTATTACAGATGAACTATTTCTATTTTAAGAATAACTGTATTTATGCATGCCTCGTCCTCATCAACACCTATCTTTGACAGCTTGAGGCTTTGGTAAGCATTGTAGGATATTTCTTTGCTTTTGATCATTATAACTATGCCAGGTGGGTTTCTGTCCACATAAGTGACATGTCCTCACTGTCTGCTTCCTTTAGATAAGAATTCCAAAACAACTGGGTTGTTTCAAAGACTCAGCACAGATTTTCAAGCATTCCAATCGATCAAGCTCATGAACAGCATAATGTCGTGGTGAAAGGGAAAGGAGAGATTATTGGCTTGACTGTGAACCCAGCTGCATTGCAGCGCTGGCTAATATGTGGTGCTGAGCTTGCTTGATGTATGTCAGAGTTTGAGAGTGAAATTGAGCATGCTTCATACAGCTCAAGTCAGCTTCATCATGAAGAAGGACTAACTGCTCAAACAAACTTCAAGCAGCAGGTCAACTCTCTGGTGGATGTGATATCTACTTTTGGCAATCCATTCGAAGATTATTGCCCTGAACTTGTTGTTCTAAACACACGTGCTTGTGCAAATGATTCTGTTGCTGAAACAGTGAAACGTGTCAAAGACCTTGGAAGAGAGCAGTACCTAAAGTATAAAAATGAAGTTCTTATAAACAGAACTGGTTCCATTCATGACACGATTAAGAGGAATTCCTTGGCCCTCTTCCGTTCTCCTGAGCCAAAACTGAAGTCAAAGACATCTCAGCAGCTTGCTGCATATAGAAGCAACACATCTCTCTTTGGTCGATTGTATATTGCCAATCAGCAGCGCAATGCAGATCCGACGAAATTTTTTCTCATGAAAACCAACCAACCCCTTTATCTGATTTTGGAACAATAAGGATAGGCAAGAAATCTGTTCTTCTTTCATGCTTTGATACCACCCACCAGTCTTCACAACTTAGCCAGTTTGATTGCAAGATACTGGATGGTGCTGCTGTGGTGCATTTCTTGAAGTCAGAAACAGCAGCTACCTTTGCTGATTATTCCAACAAGATATTCATACCTACATCTTACAACAGTTTCAGGATACAAATAGAATCGACCTTGTTTGGGATTGTTATCTTACTAAAAGTATCAAAGGTGGTGCTAGAAACAGGGGTAGTGGCATTTGTGTCAAGGTCTCAGCACAAGCCAAGATTCCAAAAAGATGGGAGAACTTCCTTAGGGATTCAAGAAACAAGGAGGAGTTATTTTCTTTTCTTACCGAATATCTGTCCAGTATTGAGGTTCCAGATGGTAAAGTCATTTTTATTACATCAGGTAAGCATGAATTAAAATACATTATGCATGATAACATTATTATTGCAATTAATTAGGTACCAAGGTCAAATGTAATGGGAGTGATCACGTAATGGCTGATTCAGATCATGAAGAAGTGGACACCCGAATTGTACTTCACATGAATGATTCTTTACAAGGTGGAGCAAGCACAATACTTGTTCGTACAGTCGATACGATGTAATGGTTATCTTGATTGGCCAATTCCATGCTGTAATCAGTCGGCATCCAAATGCAGCTTTGTGGGTAGCATTTGGCACTGGGAAGCATTTTTGTTACTACAGTAGTATTAATACCATCTGTGCTCACTTAGGAGAAGTAAAATCACGCTGTCTCCCTCCATTTCATGCATTCACTGGATGTGATACCACATTCACATTTTTTGGAAAGACCAAGAGATCAGCATGGAATACTTGGAATGCATTTTCACATGTGAATGCAGCTTTTCTCCATATGGTGGAGAATGCATTTGGCGATGTCAGTGCTTCTTGTGAATTTTTTCACTCCTGGAACGATTCACCGTTCTTTTATATGACAAGAGTAGTATCCTGAAATCAGTCAATGAAGCAAGGCTGGAGTTGTTTTGCAAGAAAAATAGAAGTATGGAAAACTTACCCCAACCCAGGTAATGTATGAATCTCTATGCTTAATGTAACATGATATTATAACAAAATCATTTTTTAGGATGCCTTGCTTCAACATGCCAAGCGAGCTTATTACCAGAGCAGTATATGGATTTCCAGTCTTCACTCAATACAGAATGTACCCTCACCAGACAAGTGGGGATGGGTTGATGATACCCACAGTGGTTGGATACCTCTCTGGATGACAATCAGAAGCTGCCAGAGCTTGCAGTGAACTAATCAAGTGCGGGTGCAAATCCAGCGAGGTTGTACAAGTTGTAAATGCAAGAAAGCTGGACTACATTGCACTAACTTATGTACTTGCAGATGTGAAATATGATGAATTTTAAACTTCCAAAAGCCTAATATTAAATTTCGCCTTATTTTTTAAATTTTCGTGTTTGTTTACTAGTTGCGCGTCCATATACGCCAAAATATTTGCCGAAAAATTTGGAGCCGGTGAATTTCATAATGTACACAATAAAACCTACCCCTGTGCAAAATTTGGTACTTTTGTCCGCTCCGTAAACATTTTTTCTCTAACAGCCCTGACTACTAATGCTCGTACAGTCACTAATAGTCTCACAAGAGCTAGCGCGTTCGCAGTTTCAAACTCCCCACGAAAAAAACTCTAACCTTCACTAGCAAACTCCATCTAGAGCGAACGCGGTTGCATGGCCAATCTCAGAAGGCGTGGACTGTTGTTATAGTTATAGACACTTAAAAAACAATCCGAAAGTTCACTGATCTTTCGTAAGTGGGACAGTATTAACAGTTGGTTTCGCTTTTTTTGGGTGGGGGGGGGGGGGGGGGGGAAGACTGTGAGACTGCAGACATATATTTCCCTCTCTCAAGATAAAGCATCTTTAAAGTGTTCTGATAAACCTGTCAACATTCAGTTGATTATTATAAATATTCATGCAAATGTCTCATCTTGGGACTTATGGGCTGAGCTGCAAGTTCAGTATGCAGACATTCTAAATAAGCTGTTAAATGAGATCATCCACCCCACTTTGTCAGCAGCAAAAGTCCCCTCCAGATTGAAACCTGGCTTTTCCAGATCCGATGGTAAATGACCGGATTGCATGACTTTAGTGCCATGGAATGCTGGAAAACCTTTTATATAGGATGATTCCACCTGTCCAGACACTCTTACAAGAGTCATGTCACCAAATAAGCATGTTGTGTGGCTGCTTTTAAGAAAGTCCGGGGGAAAAAACACTAGGCAGATGTGTCTCTGGCAACTAGTGAACTATGTGGTACCAGCTACCTCCTCCAGAAACTCTCAGTGGCAGTTCGGCTGGGAATGCCACAGCCGCTTTGGGTTGTGCCTATCAATCCTTGGATTTTTAATAATTTTAAATGGTTATTATATTATTATTATTATTATTATTATTATTATTATCATTGATAATTGTTACTAATGTGTTAGCTTCTTAAATAAAGTTAAGAGTTCGTTCAATATAGTTTTTAGTGATTGATATAGCGAAGGCTTTATAGCTCTACTGCATGCTTGAAGTGATCGTGAGTTCAACTAAAACATCTGCTACTCACATGACAAGCAGTACTTTTAATGCATTGCCTAAGGTGATCATGACTCCTAAAGAAAGTAGGTTGGTCTTTGTATACTATAAGTATATTAATACATGGATACATTCATGTGTATTAGCCCAGAGTCAGGTCATTTTTTCTTGAATCACATGCCCGGTTATGAAATTCTAACCATTATAAGGCGGTATAACGACAGTATATTATTCATACATCTCATTCCAAGAGATCAGTATTATAACTTAATAAATTTCTCGCCTGCATGTATGTTACAACTGAATGGTAAATGAGTTGGTGAGTTAGTGTTTCCAATAAAGTAAAGGAATCTAGGAGTTGAACTATTTGAAACCTATAATGGTCCCCTCACTGGTCGCAGCATAGGGTATGTTATTATTACTAGAATTTCGCTGGGGTTTCACTTCAGTGCTCTTCTTTACAGCTGATAAAGTTATAGCAACCGCCATAGCGTATCAAAGTCTCAGTATAGTAGAAATCAAATTGATGACATGAAACCAAATTGATGATTGTGAGTTCAAGAAGAAGTGTACAAATAAAGTGGGATATGATAGAATGCATGACAACAGGTGTAAATTAACAAATTAAGCTGGAATGTTCATAGCGTCTTTTTCCAGTCATCGTGAGGGGGAGGGAGGGGGCAATTCATCCTTGGTCTGGAAGATCCGTTAGCAAGAGTTGCTTTTTATGGGCGCATGTACATCTAGTTGAGCAGTAGCCTTCTTCCTCTGCTCTTCCTTCTCCAGCCCTCTTTTTGCCTTGTTCTCCAGTCCTGCTATTAACTTTCCCCTCCAGCTACTCCTGTCCTGTGCGGTCACATACCATGTCTACTCTCTCTATTCAAATCGCGTCCTGTCCCTCCATCATCTTGGACCATGAGCTTGCTTTTGCACCAGCAACCCTTGGAGATTCCCTTTTTGTCCACACATACACAACAAACACACACAGAATAAAAAATATGTACATGTAGATATTATACCATTTTTGGTGGATCATAAATGTTTGACATCACAACTATGAACTCAGATATGCACTAGAGCACTTGATAAACTAAAAATATCCATCTTTTTATATAGAATAAAGGTGACCTTTGATCATTGAGACCACCTACCTTGACATGAGATTGACAGTTCGATTGAAACCAAGCGTGGTTTTGGTTATTTAACAGGTGAGCACCGGATGTGAGTGCTACAGCTTTTTTTTATTTTTAAGTATGCTACAGTTGATACACAATAACTCAGCATATGCAATTAACAGTGGACTGATAGGAACGGTTACAAAAAAATTAGTAAAGATTGCCACATTAACCTACAAAATAATGTTAGTAAAGGTGTAATTGTATACACTCATTTCATGACTACAACTGTGTACCTTTACCACAACCATTAGTCTTGCCTTAGTTGAAACACAATAGAAATAATATTTCACACAAAACACACACATATATGCCCATGCAATGTGTTTAAAAGGATCTCTGCATGAGGTGGAATAGCTGTGGTGAAGAGTTAATTGAGTGAAAGACTCTGCATGTTGATTCCAAAATCACTGCTGCCTAACTCTCAGCTATTTGGCTCAGGCAGTAACAACAGACACAAAATCCAAACTGCAATAGTGCTGCGAGTAAACAGTAATTTGGAAAGTCACAGTGGTTATTTTCAAGAATACTTATTAGGGCAAAATTTTAAGAATTTGATTCATAAAATTCAAGTTTTGCAAAAAAAAGTTGTCCACAAACTTACGGACATACAATACACACACATATAATAATTGTTACATGAGTCAAGTGTGATGTGGTGAGACATTTCATGAGCAGGCTGACTTATTTTCATGAGCCAAAGATGAGCGAAAATAAAGCCTGAGAATGAATTATCTTGCTACACCTGTGTATACTCTATGCTTGATATGTATATATCTTCACTGCAAACCAAGCTTGTAAAGTTGGTAGTGTTAGTTCAATAGGGGCTCTTCCACACTCTTAGCTAATGTATAGCGGCTGCTTTGATCTGGATAGATAGATTTTTTTTCGAAGGGTGCCGCGTTGTGCCCGGTTTTCCTGTAGACGGTCACAATTTAGAACTGAGTTTGAGTGAGGTGCATCAATGTAATGGGGAAAATAAATCTGGAATAAAGCAAAAAAGAAAATAAAAAATTATAAACTAAAACTAGAAGCAAGAGTGCAAAGAAAAAGGGAAGAAAGAAAAGAAGAATGCCCAGTTAAAAAAAAAGAGAAAGAAAAAAAAAGAAAAAAGAAAAAAAGTGTCCATGTAAAAAAAGCGTCCATGTCAGTTGAATCATAACTGTTCGCATTGAACTTTGAAGGAACGGCAAAGGAGGCTAAACTGCTAACTGATATGCCAGAAAAGCACACCCACAAAACGCATGATTATAACCAGATCTGATCTCTTTGGCCAGCTAACTAGCCGACCAGTTATTGTATTGGTTGGATATCAAGCACTCTTGGGCAGCAAATATCCAATGGCCAACTGTAATAATCCACACTGAGTATGTATAATGGCCTGTGAAATGCATACGACTTTTAGCCCAGTTTCCCCAAAAACCAATCATGTACTTTAGTTGGTCATCTGATGCTTAATGTTTTAGTTGTCAAAATATGTATTTCATAAAGCAACGTAAACTTCCCAGTACAACATTGTGATGCCTATTTCTTCAATCTTTGGAAGGCCACTGTCTTTGAGATCTGTTGTTGTGTGACAGAAAGACTAATAGACAGACTAACAGACAAATTGAGTACTGCAACCCTACCATGCATGTGCGCCAAGGGTTAAAAACTAGATGGGATGAGCTGAGTGCTAGACCAGTTTAGCAAACATGGGCATTATATATACTTACGTATGGGTGTGGCTATCCACATATAAGTTGTAAAATGGAGGAAATGATACTTTTGTGCACCACATGAACACTATCAAACACATGCACACACCATCACCTATATCACTCCTATCTTCTTACACCAAATCATTATTCACCTAGGTGATACAGGAAGCCCATTACAGCACAAAATGGGTATACACGTTGACAGTATACTCATCACACATGTATGTGCAGATGTGTGCAGGGGAGGAGCAACCTATTTTAGATTGGTCAGGCCATTCACATCACTTGTCTGTGGTAAAGATCGTCAGTATAAGACTAAATTAGTAGGACATTGCATGTATTAATGCTATAACCATTAAATTAATAAGTAATAATAATTATATTTCAGGAAATAAATGAAGATGACTGATTCATGAAAAAAGCTTCAAGAAGTTAATGTACCAAATATTTGCATTCTGTGTTTGGAATCACTAACAAATTCAATGTAGCATCCTTCCTGTTTGCATATCCTCTATTAATCTGTACAAAATATTATTTAATGTAGCTAAAAAGAAAGTAAAAATTGAATTAAGTGAACTTACAAATGCTGCATCAGCCTTAGAACAAGATTTTTTTTCTCTCTAAACATCTTCAGGCAAGTAAAACAGAACACAGTGTCAGTGTCTTCCTTGTAGTGGAGAAATGGCCACTTTTCAAACAAGGAGTGCTGAAAGCACCTCTGTACTATATTATTTTTACAAAAAGAGCATTTGGGAAATTTAAATGCAGGTCTTGGTTGGTTAGGCTTGTCGAAGGTCATACAAGGAAGAGAAATCAATGCCTACCATTACACAGTATCCTCCACGTGGAAACGCCGATTCCCGTGCGACCGACTAACTCTCAATCAATAAAATATTGGTCAGGCCATGGCCTGACTGGCCGGACCACTTGCGCCGCCCCTGGTGTGTGTGCGTGTATATGTACACAAGATTTCATATTCTGAATGTGTAAAGAATTAGCTATAAAAATCCAATTTTTTAAACTAAGTTTCACTCTATATAACGTCAAGTGCATATATTGTGCACTAAATAGAATTGAACAGCCCGTAGTGCATAATTACTTAAAAATCTATTGCAATTACATCTTTACTAGAATGTATTGTACTAAATCATAATACTACAACAGTAATGAGTACCAACAGGTCGTGAATGCCAGTAGAGATTGACATGTTCAATTGGTTATATAGTACGCATCGCACGGACACACATGGATACAGTGCGTGGTATTATAAGATAATAGTGGGCAGAGACAAGTATACTCAGGGTGTAATATGTATGCACTCATAAAATGATTACAGGACTATAATATTAGCCAAATGATGGCGAGTTACTTGAGTCACATATCACAGGGGGAGTCGGAACAGGTACGGCAATGGCCTCACCAATATTTTAACAAAAGGGGGCATGTCAGCCATTTTTCACTTATAGCGAAACATGTCCCCAGCTACGCCCCTTAATACACGACCTCCTCGTTTAAGACTTATAGTGACTCATAAGACATGGACAGCCACACTACTTCTAGACAAAAGTTAACTCTAATGTACTTTGACACTCTCGTATTTTCGAGTTAACTCAGCGTTCGACCCCGTCCCAAACATCACTAAACAGTATCATCCGGTTTAACGATCATTACCCGTATCACCCTAGAAATTGAATTGTTTACTGACACCTTGAATTTCTTTGTGGGTGCAGTTTAAACTAAAACAACTTACTGGAGTTCCATTTCTATCGAGTTAGTTGCGGTGGTAAGTTAATACGCTATTTGTCATAGTTATAAGCCCTACGCAACAGTATTTACTTGAATATTCATTGTCAACTAGACTTACCATGAAGGTAAGTCTTGCGTACGTATGTTCAGTTATGTGAAAAAGTATTGTGCGTTACAACAATTACTAAGAATATCCCAAAGAAAAAGTTTAAAGAACGTGACTTGTTTTTTGTTTCAATTGAAATAGTTTCGGGGAGTGGTTACTATGGCATTGAATGCCTTTACCGTATAATACATGATTTAAAAACTCCACTTTTTTTAGTAGCTTGAATATTAGAAGTCAAAACCTAACGTCTAACACTCCAGTGTAGTATTAGGCTCGCTCGCCATATGTGTTCAAGCACATCACTAGTTACATTTTTCATAACAAATGACTAACTATCATGTGTAGCCATTACTTTTCTTCTTTCACTTTCATTAATTTCATTACTGTAGCTATGTGTGTGCGTGTGTGAGACCAGGTGATTGTGCATGGCTATAGTCAGGTCATTGACCAAATGATCCGGGAACTCTTCACCTTTCATTTGAATTCAATACTTTACAAAAGACGAGTTGAATCAATTAAATGTGTGTGCGTGTGTGTGTGTGTGTGTGTGTGTGTCCGACCACACATACAAATGGTTTCAAAGGATTATTCTGTTAGTAAATGAAGTGACAAGAGTTCTGAAAGTTCAGTCACTCCCTATATATCTCAGGTTGTCTAAGTGTGCATTAAATGGAAATATCCACAAGTCAATTAAAAGGAGTAATAAATATAGTAAATAAAAAAATAATTTCAAAAGGGCCTCTTTGCTTGTTAGTGGAGTTAAGAAGTCATTCCAGAGTTCCTCACCTCTAGTTGTATTGAAGTCCAGGAGTCATCACGTGTACACCAGTGGAGTAGTCACTGCACTATCACACCTGCCACTTCACACTCCTACATTGAAAGTGTATGTCTCAAGTAAAACTAGCTCAACATAATTCAAGATTCTCGGATTTGTGTTTTCGTGCTTGTAATTCTAACACATGTAGACATTTTTTTTAAGAGAAACAGGCTAGTTTAGTACAGTAGAAATTGTTAAAATTTACACCTTACAAATTAGATTATATTATATTAACTACCACAAAATTGGGGCAAATGTCTCCACCAAAGTCAAACTAATATCTGGGATGTGTGTGTGTGTGTGTGTGTGTGTGTGTGTGTGTGTGCATATGTGGATGATGGGAGGAGGGGAGCAAAGGGAAGCAAAGTACTTCCCTGTCTAACTCAAGTGCAGTGGAGCCTCCCTATTCCAAATTATCTTCCATGCCCCTGGACACCAAAAAAAAAAAAAACCACAAAAGTTTATCAATTGATGAAATCATGAAGAAAGCATTTTATCCAATAAGACCACATTTATCATTTCCTTAGCCCCAAAAGATATTACTGCTCAGTGTCATAATTTAGCAGCACAATAGATAATACAAGCTAAGGATCCCCAATGCACTTGCCACTGCCTGCCTTACGCTGCTCATTTGGAAAGTTGTTTATTACAAATGACGCCGATTAAATTAGACTAAGATTTCGGTTAGCCATTGTACATTGCTTTAAATTCACCAGAACAGTTATCTAATGATGACTAATAGACATTTGGGGGAAAAAAAATCACATCTCAATGTATTCTATTTTTTCCCCTTGTAAATATTAATTTTAGGATGTCTTTAATCCCTAAGGGGTGGGGGAAGGGCGGCAAACTAGATTTAAGGAGATGTACAAGCCCCCATCCCTCCGCTCCCTGAAAACAACAACACTGGTTTTACACAAGATAGAGCAATACCATATAACTGTGGTTAGGAAGAAAACCGATGGGTCCAGCCACTAGTACTACGGCTTCAAGCCATGAAAGCTGAAACATCATCGCTAAAGTTAGTACAGCTAGCAACTGTCTTAGAGAGAATCATTCCTGGCATCACGTGATAAAATGCAGAGCAGTGGTAGAATATGAGAATGAAGTTAAAAGTCATGCAAACACACACACACACACACACATACAAAGCTCAACCGTGGTAATTATATATGCAATAATTGGCAGCGAGCGAGAGACTATCAGGGACAACACAAAAAATCAGGGATATATGATTGTATAAATCATATATGCTTGGACGTATGTATGTAACGTTTGTACTTTGACTCTCACACTTTTTGTGTTCACTCGTTACCTTGGTTAACAACGCGCTGTTTGTCATCACTGTTCGTACTTGAAAATTCATTGCCCAACATGCCAAGCTACCATGAGACTACACTGTAAATCTTGTGTTAGTATATCCAGAGAACACGTGCATGTGAGAGTGTTGTGTGTTGGAAAAGCTTGTTTTGCTTGTACGCTAATTTAAAAAAGTTGGCCGTGTAAATTGTTCAAACAAATTGTGCATGATGATTTTATAAAGATGAATTTTACCCTTTGACCTTATATGTCAATTTTTTTTTACTGAAGCACATCACAAGTATAATGCCTTTTCCCCCAGCAGAAGGAAGGGTGTGTATGGTCAGTGAAACTACACCACCTCTTCACTACCATACAAAAAACATTGTGTACTGGCTATAAATTATATAATACAGATAAGCTTTAAATAAGAATAATAAAAACAAAACAAATGAAGCAGCAAAGGTGTGAACCCTCAGTGCTATTAAACATTACCTAGCTATTATAATAATATAATCTCCTTCAAAAAGAACAAAGCAATCTGTTAGCTATTTTAATGAGGCATCAATATAGCTCAAGCAATGAAAACAGTACATGGAAATGCTGTCTTCATAAGAAAAGCTAAACTAGCCAGAAACACTCACTGCTATAATTTTTCAATGTGAACTTCACTTCATTCAAATCCATCGGTTAACTTCCCTGAGCATAAAGCAAACTACACTGCGGGCTGCAAGAAGTCAAGTGACTATGACGTGACGCTAGGGGGAGTTACCCAGCTGGTATCAATGTGGAGCTGAAAGCTTCACGTTTTATCAACAATGAGCCCCAAATGAAAAAAAAGTAGCACAATGAAAGGACCTAAATCTTCTTTCTGAATAAGTTCATACCTAAATCACAGTTAATTGTCAGTAATCTCCAAAATCAGAGCATGACAGACAGACTGACAGGGAAACTACTACAAACCTCTTGCGCATACGCGCTTAGGGTTAACAAACAAACAAAAATCAACAATAACCACCAACCAACATTGTCTGTTGAAAAAAATTAGCAAATTAACTGTCTACCAGTCCCAAATCCACATCGTGACTTATAAGACCTGCAACTACCTCTATGAGGTCATAAGACTTGCATTTGGTAATGGTCATCAATACTATACTGTATCATGCCAAGTTGCTTATGACCTTAGTGGTTGTCATAGCTCCTATGACTTGTCCTAGTCTTATTCTATGAACTGCATGTGAAAAATGGCCATTTTTCTTCCATCACTGCACATCTGAATACTGGAAGCCAATATATTTGGCCAACGGAAGAAAATTCTTGTTCCCTATTCTCACAACATCAGCTGACAAATGCACAAATGCTTCATAGTGACATTAGAAATTGGGGAAAGAACATACTCTTACTTCAGAAAAAGCATATGATGACTAAGCTATCAGGGTGTCATACTGGATTCTGCGCTGGGGGTGGGAAACACTGGTGTACTTGGCCAGTCTCATTTTGGAAACCCATACTGCTTTGATGGACATATCTATGTGAAAGTGTATATACATTATACTGACCTGTGCTTTGTAACATAATTCAAGCTTATAGCTATTGTAGCTACTTACTAAATTAAAATTCTAGGAGAACTAAGGCTTGGAAGAGATGGGGGATTTCAGGGTGCCCCTACCACCATGGCACGAAACCTGGTTATACAAGCTAATATGACACTGTGCTTCTGAAGCTGTGATATTAGCACTTGTACGCTCAGAGAACTGACAAATTTACTGACATTGCCTCAGAGATACATAATAAAAACGGATAATCACTTAATAAACTGTTTAAACCATAATTATTAAGCAATGTGCAATCTGAAAAAGTCCTTCAACAACAGCTCAATGAAGAATAAGCAGATAAGTAAAATGATTTCACTGAAGTTTATCAGAATTGCATGAACTAGAATGACAGGACTTCATACACGATTTACACTGGGGGGGTGGGGGAGGGGGGAGAGAGAGAGAGATAAGAGAAAGATTTGTAAAGTCACAAAAACCGTTTAGCCACATGAAAATGGTGAAGTCATGATCACGAAAACTTCAACAAACTACTACAAATTCCTACATTTTTTTCATAACTTACATTGAAATAAATTCAGAAGGGGTAAAAAAATTAGGGTGGAAATCCCAGGGCTCCCATAACCTGCATGAAACCATGGGCTTAAAACAAAGTAGAAAATATAATAATACGTTGAGTTGTATGCAATAATTATCTCCCCTTCATTGTCCAGGAGCACACTAAAGGATGTTAGGGTGGCCATGGGAAAAACTATGAGTGAGGATAATTTTGGTGGAGCATGTTTTGGAACAATTCAGTAACTAGAAACCATTCCAACATGCCCACACTTTCTCACAAAGAAATGAAAATTTTCAAGAGTACTATGGAACAAACAAACTGACGAGCCCTTGTCATAATATTAAAACTACCACAAAATATCACTATCATAAAATATCACTATCATAATTCAGGCCACCCTTGCTCTTTACTTAATTAATTCATACAGTAGCTATATTATAGCTTAGAAAAAATTGTTCAGGAAACACAACTTCACCAGGGGAAAAAAATGACCTGGGTAGCTAAAATACTTAGAAACCCACTGACAGCTAGCCATAAAACTACTTACCCCAGAAGCATAAGCCAGGGTAGACAGCGAAGCTTGTTTCAAGTTCACCAAGCAGCGCGCAACAATAGTTTAGACGACCACTTCCAGTCGAGAGTTTTACTTATATGGTAAAGCGTTTTAAACTTATTTAACCCCGCGATACTTACCTACACGTAATTGGAAAAGGGTTTTCCATGAGAAAATGCAGCATCTATGCGAGGCTGCTGGGGAGGAACAGCCTTATTTTAACGGTCCGGCGTCTCGCGCAGCGAAGTACTTAGGGCCTGAAGGCGGTAGTTCAAGACGCACAGAGCCTCCTGTCTAAGCAACAGTATATAGCCTAACAAATATTTAACGTAGCTACATTTTCATCAATGCCGTTGGAGGGACATTATAAACTCAAGGTGGGGTCACTATCTAATTGTGTTTTTCTCTGGAAGGACCTGGGACCTGAGTGATCAAGTAAAAAAACTGCACCAGTTATAAAACTGTGCAGTAGTATGCACACTGGATATGCTTGCGCTTATGAGGGATTCTTCTTCAATTAATCATCAGCCATGTTACAGTTCCTAGTGTTTAATAATATAATGCAAGAAGTTAACTAAAACAATTAGTTAAAACGAGCACCTTCAAGCAGTGTGGAGTGTGGTGAGAGGCTACTATCAAATTGCAGAAACTAAGGCACATTTTTGTAGAACATAAAAGCTCACCATTTCTCCCAGACTGGCTAGTAAAGATTTTTTTTTAATGACTCTCAGTTTATTTGTGATCAAATGAATAAAATATACTTGGCACAGTACAACAGTTAATGAGTATGAATATTTATGTTCTTCATCCACAGCTCCATGTTATACCAGCTTGCCTTTATTGCTGCAATGGAAAATAAAACAAATAAAACAAAACCAACAACAAATAATAATGGAAAATTATTATAAGTCAACAGGTTCATTATAAAATGTTGGTATGTAAAAAAAGTATTCCTGAAAGGGTGTTACCTATTATTCCTGACAAAAATACACTCTTTTTGGTATAATCATAGAGTGTTTCGCAGTGTGAGTGTAACAGCACACCGTATGAGTGTAACAATACACCCCAATGCAAAAAAGTGTTCCAGTACACCCCACTTAGGGTGTAACTAAACACCCCGGTTTTTACAGTGTGAAGTTGTGTCTGGACACTTTAGCTAGATATATACTCTGTGATGAATGGACTGAACAGTTAGTCTGTCTAGAACTGATAGAATAGCTGAGTGTTGTGTGTCTTTCTTGATTTTTTTCGTTATTAATCTTACCGCTGTCATTGAAGTCACTTGGGTGAGGGTAGCTACAGTAGGGGTAAAAAAAAAGTTCTCATAGCGAACAGACTTTTTAGTGACTAACAGAAAAATAGTCTCTAGGATCATAAATCAACAAGCCAAGTGCCCAAGGCACTACTAGTTTACAAGCCATCAGCCTAGCTAGCTTGAGTTGAAGTAGGATTCCCAGCCTTAAGATTGTGCAAGATTCTCCCTTTACTGCACACATTGAAGAAGCCAATTGAAAGAGGAACTCGAATGCCTAGAAAAATTTGGAGTTAACAAAACACTTCTTTTCTTTCATTGAATGAGCCTCTCCAGTTGTTCCAGTACATTAAGTGTGAGATTAGCCAGAATTAGAATTACTATTAACCTTGTCCTTCATGTGTAGCAGTATTCAATGTTGTGGGCTCTTCCCTTCTCGGGCAGGCAACTTCGATGACTCGACGCTGTCTTGCTGGCGCGCACAACTGGTGAGCAACGATATATTCGCTGCCACCAGAGTAATCACTGCTAGCTCTCGTATGTAACTGTTGAACTATTTTATTACACGTGATACTGACTACAAAAATGATGAGGGCGGCTATATAGTTCATACTCCGCCCATAAATGACATGTGAACACACAAAACGACATAACTTCTATGCACAAACAACTCGTGACTAATAAACAATGATCAACACGTTCCTCTTTGCCTTCTGTCTTCCTATGTTCCTCTTTGCCTTCTGTCTTCTTATGTGGGCTGGCCCACATCTCCCCCTCCCTCACGAGCGGGTGGCTCGGACAGAAACTCCGTAGCAGTCATGACATCTGCTCAATTCATCAGCAACGCCGTTTTCTTTCCCATTCCGGTACACAATCTCAAAGTCAAACTCAGTCAATTTCAGAGCCCAATTGTACAGTCTCCTGTTTCCTTGCTTTGCAGTTGGAAGGGAAACCAGCCCTCGATGATCGGTGATGACAGTGAACTTTCTGCCATACAGGAAATATCCAAAATGACGAATGGCTTCATACACAGCCAAACCCTCGAGCTCCTGGGCACTGTATCTCTGCTGCGCTCCACGCAACTGCCGGGAAAAGAACGCGACCGGAAGAATCTCACCTCCTCTCCTCACGGATAGAACAGCTTTTACACCTGTGGAACTGGCATCACACTCAAGCACAAAATAGTCAGACACACATGGAACATACAAACACACTGAATGACACAATTCATTACATAACCCATGAAAGGCTTCCAGCATCGAGCGAGACCAACTCAACTCACCAACCAGAGACCGTGACGTATGAGGTGTCAGGATGGAAGACCATTGGTGGAAGCCCGCAATGAACTTCTGGTAGAATCCGACCAACCCCAAGAACGCTCATAGCTGCTTACGAGTCTTCGGGAGCGGGTGCTCCTTAATGGCTCTGACCCTGGCCTCCAGAACACTCACAACCCCGCCACCTATCCAGTGGCCCAAAAACTCCAACTTCCTCTTGCCAAAACAACATTTCACCGCTTTACAAGTAAGCCCTGCATCTCTGAACACACTAAACAACAACCTTAAATGACCAAGATGTAACTCCCAATTCAGCGAGACCACCAAGATGTCATCAATATAGACACTGGCGAACTCCATGCAATCTACTAAGACTTCGTCCATCAGACGCTGAAACACAGACGGCGCTTTCGTAAGGCCAAATGGCATTCTTCGAAACCTAAACTTGCCAAAAGGACAAACAAAGCAGGTTTTATCCCGGTCCTCCTCCGCCACCTTGACTTGGTGAAAACCCTTGGCCAAATCAACCTTAGACAAGACACTCCCTCGTCCAACCACCTCCACCATCTCCTCAAACCCTGGAATGTAATAGGGCTCCTTTACCGTGACGTCGTTCAGATGCCTGAAGTCCACACACAATCTAATGCTTCCCCCAGCCTTCTTCACAGGTACTAAGGGTGACGCCCACTTACTCTCGCACCGCTCAATAACCCCACACTCCTCTAAACTCTTCAGCTCCTCCTTCACTATATCACGTATGCCCATGGGCACCGAATACGGAGCCTGCCTAATCGGTGGGCTGTTACCAGTGTCAATTGACATTACAACCCTGTCCGTGTTCCCAGGCACCTCCGAGAACACATCTTCAAACTCATTCAACACTGCATTCAACTCTTCTTGATTGTATCCCTCACATTCACCACACAACACATTCCTATGCTCCCTTCGCTCATCAACTACAACATCCAGTCTATTGATGGAGTACCTCTCCTTATACTGCTTCAGTCAGTTAACGTGAACAACCTTGGCATGCTTCTCTGCTCTCAATTTGCAAATCTTATAGTTCACTTCACCTTTTCTCTCCAGCACCTTGTAAGGTCCCTCCCATGAATCTGCCAATTTACAAGACATGCCTGGGACCCTGTACAAGACCTTGGATCCAACCTCAAATTCCCTCAGCTTCGCCTCCCTATTCACTAACGACATCCTACTCTCTTTTCCTTTCGCAACCTTAAACGACGCACAATCTCTCATAAGTTCTAACCTTTCTGCCATCTTCGTAACCCAGTCACAAATATCCAACCTCCTACTGTCCACTTCAAATAGGCCGTGGTAAAGGGCATCCAGCGGTGTCCTTACACGGAACCCATACACAAGATCAAACGGACTGAACCTGGAGTACGCATGAGGCATCTGTCTGAGTACAAATAGAACAAAATTCATTTGCCCAACCCAATCCACTTTCTCTTCCACACACTTCCCTAGTATTGCCTTAAGAGTGCCATGCATACGCTCAACCGACCCATTGGTTTCTGGGTGGTATGGAGACGTCCTGACCTTCTCTATCTCCAACCAACTGCACATATCTCTCATGACCCTGCTACAGAACTGGCTACCTTGATCAGTGAGTCCTCTCAGGGATGGCCGTTCTAGCGAAAATCAACCACAACCCCTCCATCACTGATTTCGACGTGACATTTCTCAAGGGCACAGCTTCTGGCCACCTGGTAGCAAGGCACACGTAGGTAAGGAGATAACGATTCCCCCCCTTTCCTTTGGGCAACGGACCAACTAAGTCTACCGCTACCGACTCGAAGGGCTCTGACAATACAGGTCTCTCGACTGCCGGAGCTCTCCGGGGTTTGTGCTTGCTCCTTCTCTGGCACATGTCGCAACTATTGCAATACTCTAATATCTCCTTTGCCATGCCCGGCCACACAAAATATCGGCCTACAATAGCAATCACCTTGTCAGCACCTAAGTGCCCATTCTTATCATATCCTAGCACTTTGATTCGCTTTCTATAACTCTTTGGCACAACTAAAACATCTCAGAATTCTTCCCAAGTTACATACATTCCCTTCACTAACACACCCTTCTTCCATACAAAACCCCTTTCCTTTCTTTCCCCCAACTCTCTCCATTCATTCAGACTCACATCTTCTTTCACAGCTTTCCTAAATTCTTCCCCGTCAGACCCAGCCCTCACTGGACCAATCTGTTCAGCTAGCTCACATAGCTCTAAATCCTTTCCCACGATGGGTACTAGGTCCTCCAATGCCGTAGGAACGGCCTCCTCCTCTTTCTCCTCAACCACACTATTTCCCAGAGACTCTTGCACTGGCTTTACCTCCTCTCTTTCATCCAAAGCGCTCAACTCAATACCAAGCCCATTCGGCTCTGGCTCCTCCCCTTCTACTACGCACCACAGATCTGTACTCACTGCGTCCCCACCATCCTTGTCAAGCTCAGCTTCTGCCTTTGCCTGACTCCTGGTCAACACTTTCACATTTGCTTCACTCACAGCTTTGGTGTAGGCAAGCATTTCACTCTTATCTCCCAGATTTAAGGGTACAATGCATTCGCCATCGGGATCATCTGTCTCGTCAATTATCACTACCCTTACCATCTTCAACCCGGCAACTTCGAAAGTAGCCTTGGTACTGTTATGCAACACAGATTTACCCAGCACTCCCTGGATATACATTACACCACAATCTTCTGAGTCCTCCCCCACTAAGGCTCTAGGAATCATGCCTACTTCCGCCCCCATGTCCACCAGTATCTTCCTTTCCACCCCATTTACCTTCCCCCACAATACATTATTTTTCCTTCTCTCTCCCACCTTAATGACTGTTGACATTCTCCCAACTATGGGCTCCTTCTTCACTGTGCTACCTATTTTCTTTGTCGGGCAATCCACACTTCTATGACCCTCCTTATTACAATTAAAACAAGTAAGAGGATGACCTCGGCCACTACTTCCATAAGACCTACCATACACAGCTGATTTATTAGCCTTCCACTCAATAGCTCTATGCCCTCTCTCTCCACAGTTATAACAAGTAACATACACTGTAAAAAATGGGGTGTTCCACTACACCTTTAATGGGGTGTAGTGGAACACTTCGGTATTGTGGGGTGTTGTGCTACACTCTGAAGTGTTTGGTAACACTGTGGAGTGTACCATGACACCCTTATAAGCATAGTGACTTTACTACACTTCTGTGGAGTGTATCAGTACGCCCATGCAGACTTGCTACTTTAAGAGGTGTTCAACTACTGACACAGTGGTAGGAACTAGCTAGTGGGCTGACTACAACTTTGGCCAGTTTGTTGATGGAAATAATTATTGAATATTTACAGTTAATGTGCATATCATTGTGCTGGTCTTATGTGGTTCACACAATTTAGTGGGCAAGATTCTATAAAACACACTTTATGTGTCATTGTGCAAGCTATATTAATAGTAGCTAGCTTTACTAATTTCAATTTATTGTTTTTATTCACAGCACTAACGAGGAAGCTGAAGAGCTTAAAGTTCTAATGAAGAATTTCAAGGCATGCTTGGTAGCTAAGTTTGAGAACAACACAGCTAAATATGTATATGTGGTTATTTCTAATAGTTATTAAATTTATATTGTTATGATGACATTAACCTTTAAGTAATGAGTCTCATTGGTTTCATCTGCCAGAGATAGTCTTGGCTTTAAAAAAATAGGAGACAATTAAATAAAACCTGAGATTGTATTTCTGCTATGCAGCTTACATCTTAATGATATGGTAAAAGTGTCAACGCAATTCCAGAAAGTAAAAACAGCATTTGTCTTTGCACAAATCAACTTACCATAGTAATTGAAAAGGTGACGCTTTACCGAACCACTTTGAGAAGCCTTTTAAGATGAAGTAGTTGTAAACCCCTTTACCCAATTAATTGATTAGCACAGGTGCGTACAAAAACCCTTGAATATGAACTCGAAACAAACTATATAATAATTAGTTGTAAGACGCTAGGGTCATCCGTGCATTGGGGTACGAAGCTGTAAGCTTAGAATTTAAATCAACCGCTTTTGGTTTGTGTAGGCTTTACTCACTGTTCTGTCACTGGTGTTGCTACCAAAACTGAGTTCCAGTAATCTAGCTTTTTTTTTTCTTTTTTCTTTTTTTAATTATATATATACACTACAATACAATACAATACAAAATAATATAAACTCAGTTACAGTCAAAAAGCAAATGAAATTAGATCAGTTTAGATGTGCTTCTGAGGTCACCAGGTCTACTGCAGCTGGTATTCTTACAGCATGTCCAATGGATGATCTGGCTCCTCGAATGGCTTGGATAGACCGTAGAAGGATAGGCGGCATCGTAACCATTGAAGAGTACTGCTATAACTGTGTTCCCACTTATTGGCGAGCATGGACGCTAATTTTTTTATAGATATACTGGCTTCCTCTGCTATGCCACCGGTAGTAGAGAGTGCAACTGGTGTGAATGTGGCGTGTTCCACTTCTCTAATTCTCTCCTCATATGCCCGTTTCTTGGCTTGTTCGTGCTATACACCATTTGCATGTCTGAATGTTTGTTGGAAGGGGCATAGGGGTTGAATACCCTTACATCAAAATATGTTCTTTCGTGATTGCCGCCCCAAACACCGTTTGCTGCAATGTCGAGTCTTGCTCCTGGCTGTGAGTTAGCAGTCGCACCATTCAGTTCTTCAAACACGGGCTGAAGGCCAGGCTCAATACATACATCCTTGCACACCTCAGTTAAGAGTGTTGCTGTCAAATTCCGTATTTCGTTGTGTCTTATGGATGGAAACCCCCCTTTGGGGCATGAAAGGGCATGCTCAACTGAGAAGACGGCCCCACATGCACATTTAGCTGGTAGTCTCCCAGGGGTGTCCAGCCATAGCGCAGTGCGAGGGCGTCGTGAAATGCACCCCTGTGTAGAGTGGAGCCGTGTTCCATTAGTGGGAGCACTGTCAGCCAGGTTTATGATCCTTTTTCCTTTGCTAGGTTCACTGCTCTCTTCTGGCTGGCAGATAGCAATTTCATGAGGTCTTCGGCATCCTTTGAGTTTTCTTCCAAGATATGTGTCCTCACCCTATTCTTGGATTTGAGTTGCTGAGCGATAATATCAAGTCCATATTCATCGTCCTGTGATAGGATGTGAGTGCAAAGAGGAGATAATCATTAAGGAGTGGTGGTATTCCTTGCAGGCACGTTTGGAAGGGATGGTGATTTAGCTATAAAGTAGCTAATAGTAGCCCCGTAGCTCAACGCAAAAAAAGCTACATAATAAAGCGAGGGGACGGCGAGACCCTTTACCAACCTAGAACCTCTACACTCGATTAGCGGTTGGTAAAGGGATTGGGTACATGAGACTAACTTTTCATTATGGCGGTTCGGTTAAATGAAAGTATCTCTCTCAGCTTTCAAGAGTAAGTTAAAAGCTTTGCACCCCTTAAAAAAAGTAATGCCAATCTAGTAATACTCTCGTGATGTGGGAGAGGAGGACTGTCTAATAATTCTGTACATTAGTTTCTTAAGTAGTTTGAGACAAATAGTGTGTACAAGGTGCCTGTTTGAGTTTGCTAGTATGTAAGTCTGACAAAAATGAAAACTGGTTGTTTGCTATGTAAACTTGACATTAGTCATCTTCAGTGGTTTCACAAGACAGCTGCATTAGGCTTGTATATTTGTCCCCCCTCCATCTAATCCTATCATTAGTTAGCAAGTGTCTAAAGGGTACTACTTGTCACTTACTCGTAATAATATCAGTGAAATTAAAAATTCGCTCACCTAATAGCTAGACTAGCTAAATGGAATGGCGGTACAACTATAAAAATTAAATGGAATCATATAGCTATTATATCCATGTAATTTTTATACAGCAGGACCACAACTGTATTATCTTGTCCAGTAGTGATGGCATTTCCCATTGGCTTATTTTGCAGGTAGCAACATGCTGCTGATGTATCAATGCCAGTCAATACAAGATGTTGGCGAAACAAGTGTCGTGAAGTAAGTTGATAACGGGTGTGAACATAACCAGGCCTCATCCCTAATAGTGATAATGTTGGTGGCCCTGCCTCTTTTATTGTCTAGGTACTAATCTTTCCAGGGTTTTTTTTTTTTTGTTTGTTTGTTTTTGTTTTGGGGCACAACTTAGGTTCACCTGCATTGAGTCTACCACACTGGATTTATGTCCAAACCAAAAAGTTGAAGACTTACTGATATTCTCCTATTACTTGTTACAGGGTGGGCATTATTAGGGTAAACTTGTAGTTGTGCGTTCCCTGGCTGCTTTGGCTGTCTCTTTAGCCTATGGCTTTGACCCATTCTTGGTTGATGCTCACACTTTGCTGGCAAGTCTATACATGCTTTATTATTGACAGTCTCATTGCACTGCTTATCTGCTGATGCTATCCCTTACCTTACGACCTTACCATGCACCCTTCACTTGGCTATTCTTTTGTACTAGACCTTCCCTAGCATCCTCAGGTTGTCCTCCAGCTCCCACTCTTTGGGCCCTAATAACACTAGAGTTGAAACAAGTAGGAAAGTGTTGGTTGGCCTGTGCTGTTGCATATAGAACAGAGATATTATAAAGTATCAAGTATCATAGTTGCTGAGGCTAGTGGCTCTGTAGTATGCAATGATATTGGTGCCATTGGCGCTGAGGGTTCACACCTTTGGTGCTTCATTAGCTTGGCTTGATAACTAATTTTCTTTTCCATTAGAATTAATATTGTCATAACCTTTTTTTTTTTCATTTCCTAGATTTCATGGTGCTTGGGCTGCTGCTATCTGTACTGAGGTTCTGGTGTTCTTGATTGAAGAAGAGAATAATGGTAAGTCTCTAGGCATGCACTACTGTTATCATTGTACATACACGTACTAATACTAACACTGCATTCACGAAGTAGTACTGCACACGAAGTGCTAACACTGTGCATGCACGTAGTACTATTACTGTGCACGCACATAGTGCTAACACTTTGCACACACATAGTGCTAGCACTGTGCACACACGTAGTACTATTACTGTGCACACACATAGTGCTAGCACTGTGCACGCACATAGTGCTAACACTCCACGCACGTAGTACTATTACTGTGCACGCACATAGTGCTAACACTGTGCATGCACATAGTGCTAGCACTGTGCATGCACGTAGTACTATTACTGTGCACGCACATAGTGCTAACACTGTGCATGCACGTAGTACTATTACTGTGCACGCATATAGTGCTAACACTGTGCATGCATATAGTGCTAGCACTGTGCACGCACATAGTACTAACACTGTGCATGCATGTAGTACTATTACTGTGCACGCACATAGTGCTAGCACTGCACACACATAGTGCTAGCACTGTGCATGCACGTAGTACTATTACTGTGCATGCATATAGTGCTAGCACTGTGCACGCACATAGTACTAACACTGTGCATGCATGTAGTACTATTACTGTGCACGCATATAGTGCTAACACTGTGCACGCACATAGTGCTAGCACTGTGCACGCACATAGTGCTAGCACTGTGCATGCATGTAGTACTATTACTGTGCACGCACATAGTGCTAACACTCCACGCACGTAGTACTAACACTGTGCATGCACGTAGTACTATTACTGTGCACGCATATAGTGCTAACACTCCACGCACGTAGTACTAACACTGTGCATGCACGTAGTACTATTACTGTGCACGCATATAGTGCTAACACTGTGCACGCACATAGTGCTAGCACTGTGCACGCACATAGTACTAACACTGTGCATGCATGTAGTACTATTACTGTGCACGCATATAGTGCTAACACTGTGCACGCACATAGTGCTAGCACTGTGCATGCACGTAGTACTATTACTGTGCACGCACATAGTGCTAACACTCCACGCACGTAGTACTATTACTGTGCACGCACATAGTGCTAGCACTGTGCACGCACATAGTGCTAACACTTTGCATGCACGTAGTACTATTACTGTGCACGCACATAGTGCTAACACTTTGCATGCACGTAGTACTATTACTGTGCACGCACATAGTACTAACACTGTGCACGCACATAGTGCTAGCACTATGCACGCACGTAGTACTATTACTGTGCACGCACATAGTGCTAGCACTGTGCATGCACATAGTGCTAACACTTTGCATGCACGTAGTACTATTACTGTGCACGCACATAGTGCTAGCACTTTGCATGCACGTAGTACTATCACTGTGCACGCACATAGTCCTAACACTTTGCATGCACATAGTGCTAACACTTTGCATGCACGTAGTACTATCACTGTGCACGCACATAGTGCGAGCACTGTGCATGCACATAGTGCTAACACTTTGCATGCACGTAGTACTATCACTGTGCACGCACATAGTGCTAGCACTGTGCACGCACGTAGTACTATCACTGTGCACGCACGTAGTACTATTACTGTGCACGCACATAGTGCTAGCACTATGCACGCACGTAGTACTAACACTGCACGCACAGTGCTAGCACTATGCACGCACATAGTACTATTACTGTGCACGCACATAGTGCGAGCACTGTGCATGCACGTAGTACTATTACTGTGCACGCACATAGTGCTAGCACTATGCATGCACGTAGTACTATTACTGTGCACGCACATAGTGCTAACACTTTGCATGCACGTAGTACTATTACTGTGCACGCACATAGTGCTAGCACTATGCATGCACGTAGTACTATCACTGTGCACGCACATAGTGCTAACACTATGCATGCACGTAGTACTATCACTGTGCACACACATAGTGCTAACACTTTGCATGCACGTAGTACTATTACTGTGCACGCACATAGTGCTAGCACTATGCATGCACGTAGTACTATCACTGTGCACGCACATAGTGCTAACACTATGCATGCACGTAGTACTATTACTGTGCACGCACATAGTGCTAACACTGTGCATGCACATAGTGCTAGCACTTTGCATACACGTAGTACTATCACTGCACGCACATAGTGCTAACACTGTGCACGCAGATAGTGCTAACACTATGCACGCACGTAGTACTAACACTGCACGCACATAGTGCTAGCACTGTGCATGCACGTAGTACTATTACTGTGCACACACATAGTGCTAGCACTGTGCATGCACGTGGTACTAACACTTTGCATGCACGTAGTACTATTACTGTGCACGCACATAGTGCTAGCACTATGCACGCACGTAGTACTATTACTGTGCACGCACATAGTGCTAACATAGTGCTAGCACTGTGCATGCACGTAGTACTATTAATGTGCACACACATAGGTAATATAATTTACAAGTCTCACCTGGGATGAACTAATAGTCCCTTCTATCATTGTGTTAACATGAACTTGATTTCACACTACACGTACATACATAGTGTCTTCTTCAGTTGTACAAGTATAACGTACTATGAAGTATCTGTATTTGCTAAGGAGCTATATTTGCAATAAAGTATTTTGACCCCAACTCTGATGTCTTTTCCACATTATATCGGGCAATAAAGTAACCATCACATACAGGGCTAGCAGAAATGCAATGATTTGATGTTGGCCATTACATTGAAAGTGACCTTTCTTAGCATATACATAGCTAGCTACACTCAACCCACTATGTACCACATATAGATGGGCATTAATTAGGACTGCACATGCCCTATTAATTGCCTTATTTAATTGTGTGATGTGCTGTGACATTTTCCCTGTGATTGGCTCTGCTACCAACATATACATGCATATATGTCTTACAGGGATGGAGCTGTAGTCCAGGGAGCCATACAATGTCTACAGGGCCTAACATGCAGATCAGCTCTCTTTAAAGTCTCCATTGCTTGACTGTGGGGCGGGTTGTCTGCTTACTCCACAGAGTCCTTTCCATCTAGTGAGTGACCTAAACTCAATAATGATAATTGAATTGTACCTACATTTAGTTGTTGATTTATGTTTTGTTTTGTTGTTGTTGTTTTTTCCTTACTTTATTAATGAAATGGACATCGTATTGTCCATTTGATGGCCTAATATAAAGGACCGTCATGCAGGGTTTCATGCGTGATTTTCACTGGGGGTGGGAGACACTGTGTAATTAACCATGTGTCCACTTCATTAGATCACCATGTGTCCACTTCATTACGTCACCATGTGTCCACTTCATTAGGTCACCATGTGTCCACTTCATTGGGTCACCATGTGTCCACTTCATTAGGTCACCATGTGTCCACTTCATTAGGCCACCATGTGTCCACTTCATTAGGTCATCATGTGTCCACTTCATTAGGCCACCATGTGTCCACTTCATTAGGCCACCATGTGTCCACTTCATTAGGTCACCCACTGTGTGGTCCACTCATTAGGTCACCATGTGTCCCACTTTCCATTAGGCCACCATGTGTCCACTTCTTAGGTCACCATGGGTCCCTTCACTAGGTCACCATGTGTCCATTATTAGGCCACCATGTGTCCCACTTCAGGCCACCATGTGTCCACTTTAGGGGTCACCATGTGTCCACCTTATTAGGTCACCAGTGTGGTCACCATTGTCACTTCATTAGGCACCATGTGTCCACTTCATTAGGTCACATGGTCACTTCATTAGGCATGGCCACCCACTAGGTCACATTTCATAGGTCACCATGTGCCACTTCATTAGGCCACCATGTGTCCACTTCATTAGGTCACCATGTGTCCACTCATTAGGCACCATGTGTCCACTTCATTAGGCCACCATGTGTCCACTTCACTCATGTGTCCACTTCATTCACCACTTCACTAGTGTGTCCACTTCATTAGGTCACCATGTGGCCAGGTCACCATGTGTCCACTTCATTAGGTCACCATGTGTCCACTTCATTAGGTCACCATGTGTCCACTTCATTACCATGGTCCCCTTCATTAGGTCACCATGTGTCCACTTCATTAGGTCACCATGTGTCCACTTCATTAGGTCACCATGTGTCCACTTCATTAGGTCACCATGTGTCCACTTCATTAGGTCACAATGTGTCCACTTCATTAGGTCACCATGTGTCCACTTCATTAGGTCACCATGTGTCCACTTCACTAGGTCACCATGTGTCCACTTCACTAGGTCACCATGTGTCCACTTCACTAGGTCACCATGTGTCCACTTCAGTAGGTCACCATGTGTCCACTTCATTAGGCCACCATGTGTCCACTTCATTAGGTCACCATGTGTCCACTTCATTAGGTCACCATGTGTCCACTTCATTAGGCCACCATGTGTCCACTTCATTCACCATGTGTCCACTTCATGTGTCCACTTCATAGGTCACCAGTGTCCACTTCACTAGGTCACCATGTGTCCAATTCTTAGGTCACCATGTGTCCACTTCATTAGGTCACCATGTGTCCAATTCATTAGGTCACCATTGGGTCATTCATTAGGTACCATGTGTCCACTCATTAGGTCACCATGTGTCCACTTCACTAGGTCACCATGTGTCCACTTCATTAGGTCACCATGTGTCCACTTCATTAGGTCACCATGTGTCCACTTCATTAGGTCACCATGTGTCCACTTCATTAGGCCACTATGTGTCCACTTCATTAGGTCATCATGGTGTTTATTTCATTTTATTTCTATGAATTTGGCTAGATTTTGATTATTGGGGAATGAGATGATTGACTGTAGCTGTGCTTTTAATGGAGCAGTGAGTGACGCTTACACTGTTAGCTCAGCTTAGGTGTTTTTCTTCCCTAACACACACATGTGGCAGATTGATGGAATTTGAAGAATTATTTGGCTAAAAGTAAACAGTTTACCAGTTTATACACTGATGCTCTAGCTTGCAGTAGTATATGGAGGCCAGCCAGTGGAATGGACTAAGTTTGGAATGTTGTGGTTGAGGCATGGCTGGGTCTGACAACCACAAGTACAACATATAGGTTTGTGGTTGGTAAAACTTGTCACCACTGACCATATGTTGGTGTAGAGTGTGTAAGTGTTTACAATGCATGCAGTCCTGCTGGGCATTGAAATCTGTGTGATGTGTATCTTGTGCAGTCATGTCATGTGCAGTCCTGTGTTGCTGGACTTTGTGTGTGTATTTTGTGCAGTTATGTAGGAGATCATTGTTGCTGAGAGTTGTAGTCAATATGTGTATGTTTGTGTGTTATTGGATATGAGTTGCTACTGAAACTTATATTCAGTTACTAGGGTATGGTCACACCACACAGTCAGAATGTTTGTGTGGATGTTTGTACTTCAGACTTAGTGGTCATTTTTAACTTATGTGACCAGTGACTAGAGGTAGTGATGAGGTTCTTATGTGACCAGTGACTAGAGGTAGTGATGGGGTTCTCATGTGACCAGTGACTAGAGGTAGTGATGGGGTTCTCATATGACCAGTGACTAGAGGTAGTGATGGGGTTCTCATATGACCAGTGACTAGAGGTAGTGATGAGGTTCTCATATGACCAGTGACTAGAGGTAGTGATGGGGTTCTCATATGACCAGTGACTAGAGGTAGTGATGAGGTTCTCATATGACCAGTGACTAGAGATAGTGATGAGGTTCTCATATGACCAGTGACTAGAGGAAGTGATGAGGTTCTCATGTGACCAGTGACTAGGGGTAGTGATGGGGTTCTCATATGACCAGTGACTAGAGGTAGTGATGGGGTTCTCATATGACCAGTGACTAGAGGTAGTGATGAGGTTCTCATATGACCAGTGATTAGAGGTAGTGATGAGGTTCTCATGTGACCAGTGACTAGAGGTAGTGATGTGGTTCTCGTGTGACCAGTGACTAGAGGTAGTGATGGGGTTCTCATGTGACCAGTGACTAGAGGTAGTGATGAGGTTCTCATATGACCAGTGATTATAGGTAGTGATGAGGTTCTCATGTGACCAGTGGCTAGAGGTAGTGATGGGGTTTTCGTGTGACCAGTGACTAGAGGTAGTGATGAAGTTCTCATGTGACCAGTGACTAGAGGTAGTGATGGGGTTCTCATGTGATCAGTGACTAGAGATAGTGATGAGGTTCTCATGTGACCAGTGACTAGAGGTAGTGATGGGGTTCTCATGTGACCAGTGACTAGAGGTAGTGATGAGGTTAGCAGTGACCAAGTGACTAGAGGTAGTGAGGGGGTTCTCATAGACCAGTGACTAGAGGTAGGGATGGGGTTCTCATATGACCAGGACTAGAGGTAGTGCATGGGT